>Ga0326597_10000461_pt1 | contig 72173 bp, 58 predicted proteins | sample RVTome_12_FD_203789 | JGI IMG/M metagenome (GOLD analysis project Ga0326597, IMG submission 203789) | Soil microbial communities from uranium-contaminated site in the Upper Colorado River Basin, Wyoming, United States - RVT100D185 | ecosystem: Environmental > Terrestrial > Soil > Contaminated >...
CAGCGGCCGGGATCGACTCGAGATGGGCGTCGAGGTCAACGACGTCGGCGAGGACGGGGCGCGGATGCACGGGCAGCTCCTTGGTTGGCTCCCCGACGATGACCTCCTGCCGATGCTGGGGTGATGCTGAGGTGATGCTGCGGGCTATGCGGCGTATCACATTCCATATCACGTTTCGTATACAGCCCTGAGAGGGATGCTGGCCTGATGCTGTCCTGATGCTGTAGCTCGATGAGCCCACAGAGGACCGGTTCTGACGCCTGTACCCCACGGCCAGGTGCGCACGGTCCTTGGAGCCCCTGTCATCCACAGGCCGCAGCATCTGACGTCCCAGCAAAAGGCCGGGGGCGGCACCATCGTGGCTTCGGGATCATGGGAGGTGGTCGTGCAGGACTTCACCGCGCGCGGCATCGGGATGGGGGAGTTCAGGCAGATCGAGCAGGAGTGGAGGGCTTGGGAGGAGAGTCAGCTCATCGTCGTTGAAGAAGCGATGAGGATCGTTTGCGACCACCAGGCCCTGCTCCTCCGCCACGGTCTGATCTCAGACGGAAGGCCGCCCTGCTGACGAGATGTCGCAGGTCCACCCAGACCCTCGAGCACTGCGACACACCAATGCATCTGACGGATGCCGCTCCGCGCCATCGGTACGAGTCAGCTGGCCGTGAGGTCCAGGAGCTCCTCTGCCAACTCGCGAAGGCGGTCCCGCTGCTTGCGCCTCTCCTTGAGTCGCCCGGGACGCTCGTCAAGCGCGGCAACGCGGTCTTCCATGTGGCGGATTGCTGGGGCCTGGACCTGCTGGCTCAGCCATGCACCGGTGTACTTGACGGTCGCGGCGGCATCCCGAAGCCTCGGCAGGGACTGCCTCTGAGGTTCTGGCAGGCCGAGGCGCGTTCGCATCGCTTGCTTCTCGTGGGGGCGCATTCGCCCGAGCCACTCGTTCATGGCCGTGTCGATGAGCCAGTCGCCCAGGCACGCATAGTGCACCCACCGGCCTCGAGGCACAGAGATGCGACGACGTTCGACGATGTTGTCCCCCGTTGTGGCGTCGAACTCGCCACACATCGCGCATGGTCGGGGCCTTGCGATTCTGGTCACGGCGATCCTGGCGTCTGGTTGCATGAAGATTATTCACAAGTTTTTAGTTTTTATCAATTGACCCTTATTAGTTTATGCGTGGCATCAGAACTCGACCCGGTACCGGGGGGCGTAGCGGCGCCCGGCGACGCGTGCGCCGAGGATGTGATCGACCCGGTAGCCGCGGAGGTGCCCAGCGTCGTTGATGACGAACAGCAGAAGGTTCCCGTCCTTTGTGCGCCGCAGTGAGAGCGGTTCGACCTCGCGCCACCCCACACGGCCTCCTCCGATCGGGTGGTAGTTCACCTCGACGGTGAGTCGGTTTGCTCCAGCAAAACGAATGAGGTCGAGTGGGGCTTGCGCGCGCCAGGCCGCCACCGATCTCGGTGCAGTCCAGGCATGGTCGAAATCCTTGCGTTCCGCGCGGGGTGGAGCGGCGACCGAGGTGCGACCGTTCAGCCATTCGAACATTGCAGACAGGTCGTTCCAAGAGTCCTGGACGTCGGGCAAGTACGGCAGCTGGTGGCCCAGCATGTTCGCCCACTCCTGCTCAAGTTCGGCACGGAACGTGGAGTTGCTCAGGCTCGCATTCGTGGGGACTGCGACCTCCGCAAATGCGCACTTGGACTGGAGGATGGAAGCCACGTCGGCCGCTTCGTTGGCCAGGTCGGGGTGGCGATGGATCAGCACGACGTCGTACAGATCCCGCGGGCGGCACCGCTGGGCGAGCGCCCGGATCTTCTCGGCATGAAGCTCACGCAACGAGTACGACAGGACTCGCGCGGCCGGACTTGGCGCGTCGCTGTAGGGATGGAGCACGTCGACGCAGACCGGGGGCTCGACGATCAGCTCGTCACTGGTGAGGTCGAACTTGACCTTCGGCATCTGCGGTGGCTGGCTCGGGCCCCGGAACGCAACACGGCCCTCCGTGGTCGGGTTGCCCCTTTGGTTCCTCCGCCTGCGGAAGGATCGTTCGTCGACGGCGATCTCGAGGCCGACTTCGTCCGCCAGCCACTCGGCGACTTCAGAGAGGATCGGCACGAGGTCCGCAGGCTCCTCCGGCCCGCCATCGATAATCGTGAAGTCGAGATCCTCCGAGAATCGATAGGTCTCGAAGAAGCACTTGCGCAGACATGTGCCGCCTTTAAAGACCCAGGTCTCGCGGAGGGCGGGATGCTGGCTGATGGCGGCAAGCAACCAGCCCAGGACGTAGTCCTTCTCGATCACGTCGAGCCGGAGACTCCATTCGCCCCGAAGGTCGAGGAGCTCGCGCTGTGGGATCACGCGGTGCCTCCGCGTCCAACGGCGGCGTTCACGCGAAGGCCCCACGAGGGGTCCACCTGGCCGCTGGAGACGCCGCCTGGGTCCAGATCGGTCACTCCCGACGGGAGCCGGTCACGGCACGCCGCGATGAGGCGCGGCTGCACAACATCCAGGCGCTCCACCAGGAACCCGAGCCGCTTGAAGATCGTCCCGTTCTCGAGTCGTCCCGCGTAGTCAATGAGCAGATCGGCGTCGCGGGACGCGAGGTAGGAGTCCAGTATTTCTGCGACATGTCGGATGCCGCCGCCGATCCGCGGGTCGTCAAGCACGTCCACGATGGTCCGCGCCGGGTCTGCGAACAGCAGGCGGACCTCCTCGTGCCACACGATCGACGTGCCCCAGCCGAGTAGTTCGTGCGGTACGTGCGAGACGAGGAATCGTTCGTCGGCAAGCAGCTGCTCGGACCGTCGGACGCGACGCTCCGTCTTGAGCACCGTCGTCGAGAAGACCTGATCGGTCAGTGCCCAGTGGTTCGCGGCAGTCCACCCCGTGAAGTAGCACGGTGCCCAGACCTCGTGCGCCAGAACGCGTGGGTCCTCCGTCCAGGAACTTGGGTCGCGGGCGTCGACCGGAACGGGGATGTACAGGCCTCGCCTGACACGGCGAAGCCAGCCCTCCTCGGCCCACCGCGCGAGCTTCTTCGCGGCCGACGGGCGGTCGAGGCCGAGGAGGGAGGAGGCGTCCTCAACCCTCACGAAACGCCGGCCCCCAGCTGTCAACTTCGAGAGGTCCAGTCGACCAGTGCCTGAGATGCCGGAAGTGGTCATTGAATATCCTAAATCCATTAGTTCATGCTTAGTGTGAACAAGTGTCGTTTGCCTGTCAATTGCTAGAGGTCAGGAAGCAGCGCGGCGAGGTCGTCCAGGTCGCCGATGGCCGTGTAGTACTTCATCGTCGTGGACATGTCGGCGTGGCCGAGGAATGCCTGGGCCTTGCGCGGGTGGACGCCTGCCTCGGCGAGTTGGGTGGCGACCGTCGAGCGCAGGGTCTTGAGCGAGCCATGGTCGACGTGGGCCTGGCCCAACACTCGGTCGAAGGCGCGTGAGACGTTCCGCGTCCACAACGGTCCGCCGGTCCGCGTCGAGAACACCAGGTCGTGATGGTTGCCCCATTCGTCGCCCAGTCGGTCGCGCCAGAGTGCCTGTTGCTCCTGCCAGTCGGCCAGGGCCTCGACGACCTCTGGGCGGATCGGGATGGTTCGGCTGGCGGTCCGCGACTTGGGTCGAACCAGGTCGCCCCACTTGTCGAGTTGCCACGTCACCGACAGCCGAGGTCGGGTGCCGCTCAGTGTCACGTCCCGCCACCGAAGACCACAGGCCTCGCCCGCGCGCAACCCCGTGCGTGCGAGCGTGAGGATGACCGGGAAGAAGTGTTGGCCTCGGGCCTTGGTGAGGATGCTGGCCAGCTCGTCATCGGTGAAGCGGTCGACCGGCGGCCGACAAGGCCGAGCGCAACGTCGCCCGCAGGCCGTTCACCGTGCCTGGACGGAGGCCCTCCTGCAGCTTCGCGTTGGCGAAGCGGTCGAGCTCGGACACCGTGAGCTCACTCACCTTCTGCTTGCCCAGCGCCGGGATCAGGTGGAGCTCGATGTTGGATCGGTAGCCGCTGAGTGTTGTCTCCGCCAGCGGCGCCCTCCCGGGCTTCCCCTTCGGCGCCTCGTGCTCCACCCACCAGCGCAGGTAGTCGGCCACCGTCTGGTTCGCGACCTCGGAACGTAGTTCGTCCTGCCGTTGGCGCACGTTGAGCAGCCACTGCTCAGCTTCCGCCCGCGTAGCGAACGTCTGGGTCCGACGATCCCGACTGCCACCGGCTCCATGGCCCAGATCGATCTGGGCCATGAATCGGTCCCCGCGGTGCGTCACCGACCCGGTTCCCTTCCTGGCCCTGCTCTGCCTGCGACGCTTCCCCACCTCGCCACCTCCCGCCTCGACGTCCTCCCGACCGTAAGAGGTCACGGCGACGAATAGGCAGCAGATAGGCAGCAGCCTGTGGATAACCGGGCGATGGAAGTTGAAGCGACAATGCAGAACGGCCCCCTACAGGATCGTAGGGGCCGTCTGAGGTGTGCACCGCCAGGGACTCGAACCCCGAACCTGCCGATTAAGAGTCGGATGCTCTGCCAGTTGAGCTAGCGGTGCGTGAGCGCCCGCGGGACCGTAGTCCCTTGCCGGTGCGGACGCCTGATGGGGTGGCTGAGGGGACTTGAACCCCCGGCCTCCTGGACCACAACCAGGCGCTCTAACCGAGCTGAGCTACAGCCACCAAGAACGTGCCGGAGGCCGGCACGAATTCGGGAGGGTACTTCAGCCGGGCGAACAGGGCAAAGCAACGGATCTGCGCCTAGCGTCGCGCCCCCCGACGTTGGAGTTTCCAATGGTCCGCACGGAACGTGATGGCGACATCGCCACCATCTGGTTCGACGAAGGGCCGGTCAACACGATGAACCTGCAGACGTTGCAGGCGTTCTGTACCGAGGCCGACGCCGTCGACGCCGACGACGCGGTGCGGGCGGTCGTGCTGACCGGGCAGGGCAAGGCCTTCAGCGCCGGGGTCGACCTCAGGCCGGTCCTCGACGACGGGATCGACTATGTCCGACCGTTCCTCGCCACGCTCAGCCAGGCGATCCTTGCCCCGTTCCGATCGTCGAAGCCGTTCGTCGCCGCCGTCAACGGTCACGCGATCGCCGGAGGGGCGCTGCTCGCCATGGCCTGTGACCGGGTGCTGTGCACCGACGACGACCGCACCCGCATCGGCCTCAACGAACTGGCGGTGGGTGTGCCGTTCCCCTCGGCCGCCATCGCCATCGCTTCGCGCCGCACCGGCACGCGGTTGGACGAGGTCGTCCTCGACGCGGAACTCCATTCGCCGGAAGGGGCGCGCGCGCTCGGCCTGGCCGACGAACTCGTCCGTGCCGGCGAACTGGTGGCATCGGCGCACGCCGAAGCCGCTCGGCTCGCCGCGGTGCCGGCCACGACGTTTGCCAGGACCAAGGAGCAGCTGCATGCCGCCACCGAGTCATGGCTGACGCAGGTGCAGGACCGATGGGACGCCGACCTCGCGGACCGGTGGGTCTCCGACGAGGTCCAGGACGCGATCCGTGGGTTCGTCGAACGGACACTTCGCCGCTGAGCGACCTCAGTCGTCGAAAGGATCGGGCAGGGGCAGGATGCCGCCGTCTTCGCTCTCGTCGTCGCTCGGGTCGTGGTCCGGCAGCAGTCCGCCGTCCTCCGACGGGTCGTCGCTTGGCGGCGGCGACGGCTCCTGAGATGGCTGTGGGTCCGCGCCCCCGGACGGGGTGTCGCTCGGCTCGGCCGTACCCCGCGGCGGCGGCGCATTACCGCTGGTGGCGATTGACGCAAGCGGGGCATGGGGCGACGGCAGCGGCTGCGCGTCGGCGAGCGTGCAGGTCGGGTCGATCTCCAGGGTCTGCCGCGCGGCAAGAGCGATCGGCGCGGACCCGACCGTGGCGGGCCCGGTCGCGGTTGCCTGGTCGGTCGGGGTCGGTCCGTCCTGCGCCGACGGCGGCCACGAGCGCAGCCGTTCGATGATCGGCCGGGCGGCCTCGCCGTCGACCACCTGGGCCGCTGCCCGCCCGATCCGCTGGCCGTAGGTCGGGATCGAGTAGCCCTCCATGTTGCCCGCGGAGACGTCCGAGAACGCCTCTGCCAGCGCGCGGGCGGCCTGGACGCCGAGGTCGGCGTCGACCTTCAGGCCGTTTCGTGCTGCGGCCAGGAGGTCGGGGATCTTCGTGACGATCCGTGGACCACGGACCGACTCCCACGCGGCGCCGAGCACGGTCCGCTGGCGGGCCATCCGTCCGTGGTCCGACGCGGAGTTGTCGAGGCGCCAGCCACCCGAACCCTTCGTGAGCGTGTGGCGGCTGCGGACGTACGCCAGGGCGTCGGCGCCACTGAACCTCCAACACCCGGCCTGGGGGACATACAGCACCGAGTTGAGGTCCGCCAGCGGCCGGTCCACCCGCAGGGCAACCCCACCCAGGTCGTCGACCAGGTCCGCGAAGGCCAGGAAGTTCACCTCGACGACGTGGTGGATCGGCAGGCCGACGAGGTTGGCCATGTCCTGCACGAAGGCCTGGGTGCCGTGCCGGTTGTACGACGCGTTGATCCGGTGGCCACGCGCGAACAGCCACAGATCGCGGGGGACCGACACGAGCGCGACCTCACCGGTCTCGGGGTCGGCCAGCAGCAGCATCATCACGTCGGTCAGTCCGTCGTTGCCGCGGCTGCCGAGGTCGTTGACCCGCAATCGCTGCGCCTGTTCGGCGTCGACACCCTTCGATCCGACCGAGAACAGCAACGTGACGCGCACCGAGTCGGAGAGGTTCAGTGGGATGTCCGGCGCGATCCGGTCGTTGACGGCCGCCTTGTCGTCCGGGGAAGCCTGGGGAATCGGGTCGGGCAGCGTCACGCCCGCGTCGAGGTCGTCGAACGTCTGCGGCCCGAACCCGTGATAGAGGACGAACGGTGCGGCAGCCCCGGTGACCACGAGCAGGTTCGCGGCGACCAGCGAAGCAATGATCGCCTTGGCCGGAGCCAACCGCAGCAGGGTGCTGTCGAGGTGGTCGAGCAGCGTGCGCAGGCGCGGCCCAGCGGCGTACTGGGACGGCGGACGTTGGCTCGTCGACACGGGAGTTCCTCGCGGCCGGCCGCGCGAAGGGGGCTCCGTCATGGGAGCACGGCTAGAGGAACAAGTGTAGGGAGGCCGTCACGTCCACTCGGACAGGGCGCGGCGCCCCGGGGCCTACGCCGCCAAGATGGCCGATCGCACGCGCTGGACCCCTGACTCGCGCATCAGGTACGGCTGCCGCACCAGGTAGTCGCGCAGGAGCGACGAGGCGATGATCGTCACACCCATCGGCTGCTCGAGCACCTGCACGTCGGCGCCTTCCACGATCACAACGGGGTGGACGACGGTCGGCGCGCCGAGTGCCAGCGTCAGCTTGCGGCCAAGGGCCCCGGCTGCGCGTCGGCACTGTTCGACGCTCGGGTCGCTCGCACCGGTGTTCGCCGACACCTTCATGGCGCCGGTACGGCGGGTCACCTCGATGTAGTAGACGCCGCCTGGTCCGACCATGACGTGGCCGTTGCCATCGACGATGGTCGGCGTGGTCATCTTGGACCATCCGGGCGGCAGGGATCCGCCGGCGAGCGAGGAGACGGACGACGAGCGGTTGAAGAGGCTGAGACGGCGAAGGGGCGACGAAACGCTCATGGGGCTCTCCTTGCGGTGCTACTGGTTTCGGTCCCAACTACCTGGTTCTGAATGACTAGGCACTGGGTCCTCTCTGGTTCGGCAGATCGGATCGAAAGCTGTAGCCCGCGCCGGAAAAAGAATCTGACACCCCGTCAGATATTCTCGGGGCTCTCGTGACGAAGGGACGGCCGTGGCCGAGCGCACCCAGAGACTGGTGGAGAGCGCCCGTGAGAAGTTGGTGGAGGTCGCTGAAGGCGGCTTCGAGCCCAAGGGCGACCATTCCCTTCGCGATGGCATCCACCTCCTCGATGGCGGCTGGTACGCAACCGATCCGCACGAGGACTTGGGATGGCTGCGCGAGCATGCACCCGCCTACTACTGCCCGAAGGCGGACGTGTGGGGGATCAGCCGGTACGACGACATCGTCTTCGCCTCTCGCAACCCCGAGATCTTCAGCAACCACGACAACATCCACCCGAAGACGGGCCACGTCCCGATGATGATCTCGATGGACGATCCCGACCACACGCGTCGTCGCAAGATCGTCAACAAGGGGTTCACCCGCCGCCGTGTCTCCGACAAGGAGGAGCGGTTGCGTGCCGTCAGTGACCAGCTGATCGACAGGATGCTCGACAAGGACGGTGCCTGCGACTTCGTCTGGACGGTCGCGGCATGGCTGCCGCTCATCGTCATCGGGGACATGCTCGGGGTCGCCCCCGGGGACCGCGAGGACCTGCTGCGCTGGTCGGATCTGTTGCTGAAGGGCACCGAAGGAGACCTCGATGCCCTCGACGAGGCGACCAAGGCCTTCGGCGAGTACTGGGCGTACCAGGCCACGGTCGTGGCCGACCGCAAGGCCAACCCCAGGGACGACCTCGTCTCCCTGTTGGCCCACGCCGAGGTCGACGGCGACCGGCTCGACGACGAGTCGCTGATCTGGGAGTCCCTGCTGATCCTGATCGGCGGCGACGAGACCACCCGCCACGTGCTGTCCGGCGGACTGCTGCAACTGCTGCTCCACCCAGAGGCAACGGAGGAACTGCGCGCGGACCTCACGAAACTACCGACGGCCATCGAGGAGATGCTGCGGTACGTCTCGCCGATCAAGTCGATGAGCCGCAAGGTCCGGTCGGATGTCGAGGTCGGTGGTCAGACGATCCCCGCAGGCGACGAGGTCCTGCTGTTCTACCCATCCGGCAACCGTGACGGGTCCCAGTTCCCCGACCCCCACCGCTTCGACATCGGGCGGGAACCGAACCATCACATCGCGTTCGGCCACGGGACCCACTTCTGCCTCGGGGCCAACCTCGCCAGGCTCGAGCTGCGCTGCCTCTTCGAGCAACTGCTCACACGAGTGCGTGACCTCGAACTGGCTGTCCCGGTCGAACAACTGGAACTGCGCCGGTCGAGCTTCACCTCAGGGCTGGAGGGTCTGCCGATCCGTTACGCGCCGGCCTGATCGCGCAGGACCCTGACTTGGTCGGCGAGGTCGGCGACCGCCACGCGAAGGGCGGCCACGTCGCCTTCGAGCCGGTCGATCCTGCCGCCAGGGGGCGGCGGCGTGACCGGCTGACCAGGATCCGCCGACGCGTCGGTGACTGGGGCGACGCCGCCGAGTTGGTGCGCCCACCGCGGCTCCTTCTGGCCGGGTGCGCGCGGGAGCAGCACGACGAGCGGGCCGAAACGGTGGGTGGCAAGCGCCTGCAGGGTGGCGTCGACCTCCTCGAGGCTGCCGACGATGTGCATGCGTTCGGCACGGCCCCGCAGCTCGCCGACGGTCTGGTCGCCGCGCAGCATCAGCAGGCCAAGCAACGCCATCTGCGGGTCGTCCAGGTCGAGCTGGTCGGTCAGTCGATGTGCGTACTTCGGCGTGCGTGATCCTCGCGCGTATTCGGCCTTGACGAGCTGGTGCTGCTTGAGGTCGTCGAGCCCCGCGCGGACGGTCGTCTCGTCGTAGTCGACGACCGGGTCACGCCCGGTCAGCTGGTTGCAGGCGCCCTGTAGGGCGTTGACCGACAGCGGATACTGCTGCGGGGTCGCCATCGCCTTCTCGACGAGGCAGCCCAGGACCCGGATTCCCGGGGGCGTCAAATCCATGGTCAGATCTCCGACGGGACCCAGTGGCGGCGGCTCTCGTCCATCGCGTCCTCGTAGCTGACGTTCGGGCTCCAGCCGAGCTCCTGTCGGATGGTGGCCGCTGGGATCGTCCCGGTCCACGGGTCGTCGTCGGGCAGCGCCGGCGGCTCCTTGCCGAACCAGGCTGCGATGTCGGCGGTGAACCGGCCCCACGGGACGCTGCCCGAGCAGACGTCGTAGGTGTGGCCGATCGCGCCGAGTTCGGTCAGGGCGAGCACGACCGCATCGGCGAGGTCGTCGACGTGGACGAAGGCGAGGGACTGCTCCGCCGGTCGGGCGGCGGCTGGGTCGCCGTCGCGGATGCTCGCGGGCAGGCGGTACCCCCAGGTGGAGCTCGGTCCGTAGCCCAGCACGGCTGGTGGTCGCAGGATGATCGCCTTGAGGCCGTCGCCCATCGCCGCGACGACCTCCTGTTCGGCCTCCCACTTGGTCAACGAGTAGGGGTCGGCGTCCGGCCCGACCTTTGGAGTGTCCTCGGTGATGTCGCCCAGGTCGGGCGTCCGGTCGTAGACGGATGCGGTCGAGATGTGCACGAACCGCTCGGCACGCGCGGCGATGGCTGCGTTGGACAAGATGGCGGTGCCACGCTTGTTGACCTCGCGGACCTCGTCGAGATCGGGGCCGGCCGTGGCAGCGGTGTGAACGACCGCATCCGCGCCGTCCAGGGCGCGCCGGACGTCGGCGGGGTCGAGGAACGAGCCCTCGACCTCGGTGACGCCGTCACGTTGCAGTTCGGGCGTCTCGCCGGCGCGGCGCACGAGCGCACGTACGTGGTAGCCGGCGTCGAGCAGGCGGCCGACGATTCGGCCGCCGACGAACCCGTTGGCGCCGGTGACGAGGATGGTCTTCACGTGGACTCCTGCAGCGGTCTAGGACGGACGAGCGTAGGAGCCTCGAGTATCGTCGCGCCCGTCCCGTCGAACAGGTCCGTGTCGTGTCGTTGCCGTGGTCTCCGCAATCGAACCTGGTCCCCGACGTGGCCGGGGCGTTGCCGTTCCTCAACAAGGCCATCGTCCGGCAGCGGGACGCCGCGCTCAACGTCGAGGGCGGCGACGTCGGTGGGCACGGATCGCCCGTTCTGGTGGCCCGGCACGTGTGCAACTACCAGGCGGCGGTCGAGGTCGTGCGTGCGCTGGGTGTGCCGGCCGGGAGGATGGTCGATGTCGGGTGCGGGGTCGGTGCCCTTGCGGCCTGGGCGGCGTCGGAACTCGGGCGGGACCTCGTGCTGTGCGACCAGGACGCGGCGGTGGTCCGCTTCGGCGCGGCGACGTTCGAGGTCGATGCGGTGACGGACCTCGCCGACGCTCCGACCGCGGCGGTCGTGACGGCGATGGAGGTGTTGGAGCACGTACCTCCGCAGATTCAGCGGTCGTTCGTCGCCGGTTTGTGGGCAAAGGTCGAGTCCTCGGGTGTGCTCGTCCTGTCCACCCCCGACGAGTCCAGCTACCCCGGCGGGTGGTCCGGCTATGCGCCTCACGTCGGCGTGCTGAACCCGGGCGGCCTGCAGGCACTGCTGATCGAGGTCACCGGGGTCGAGGTCCAGGTCGTGCGACTGGACGGTGGTCCCTACGAGGTTCCGGTTCTTCGCCGCTGGCTGGAGCGGATCCTCAACGGGACATGGAACGGCGTTCAGCGAACCGCACCCGGGCTGGCCACCAGGCTGGCATCCCGGGCCGGCCGCGCGGAACCGCTGGACCTCGACGACCTGCTACCCGCCGCCACGCCGGTGAGTGTCGTACCTCCATCCCAGGGCACGGGTGCAGGCATGCTCGCCATCGCCCAGAAACCCTGACCGCCAGCCCTGACCGCCAGCCCTGACCGCCAGCCCGAGCGCCCACCGAGCGAATGTCGAGAAACCCGCGCATCCGCAGGAAATGACCCACTTGCTTGCGTGCGGCCTGGTTGGACCTCCGGGTGAATGTCGAGAAACCGGCGCATCCGCGGGGAATAACCCATTTGCGCTTGTCCACAGGCCCGGGGAACCGGCAACCGCGTGGTGGGCGGGGGCGTGGTGCACTGGCGGCATGCTGCCCCCTGTGATCATCCGCGCCGCCGAACAACGCCTGGGTCTTGTCACCAGGCGGCAACTGATCACCGAGTTCGGTCTGACCGGCGGTGAGGTCGACGGCTACGTCCGTCGAGGTCTCCTCGTGCGGGTGCACCGCGGGGTGTACCGCGTCGCCGGTTCGCCGCGCTCGTCGCAACAGGACGCGCTCGCCGCCGTGTTGCGAGTCCCGGGCCGAGCCCGCGTCAGCGGTGCGATCGTGCTCGGCCTCTTGCGCGTTGACGGGTTCACCGATGCGGACCCGTTCGTTCTGCTGCGACCCGAAGCGATCAGGCTCGTCAATGTCGGCGTGCCACATCGTGTCGACGTGCAGCCAAGGCGCGACCGTGCAAGCTTCGGGCCGTTGCCGGGCACGACCGCCCTGCGGGCCCTGATCGAGTCGGCCGATCCCCGGCTCGGTGTTGGCGATACACGTCTTTGCGCTGCACTCGATGACCTGCGCTTCCGTGGCCGGGTGACCATGAAGGAGCTGCACCGCCGGCTCGAGCAATGGCCGCCGAACTCGGTGAGCCACCGGTGGCTTCGGCTACTCGGATCGCCGGACGCCACCAGCGAGAGTCATGGCGAACGCAACCTCGCGGCAGTGCTCGACACGATCACGCCGCGCGCTGAGCGGCAGGTCTGGGTCACCCCGAAGCGGCGGGTCGACTTCCTCGTTCGGGTTCTCGGACTGGTGATCGAGTACGACGGCCGCAGAGCCCATGCCGGGTCCACGGCTCGAAAGCGTGACGCTGAACGTGACCTCGACCTCAGCAGCCAGGAGCTCTTCGTCGTGCACGTGAAGGCGCAGGACCTCCGCAGCCCGACTGCGCTTCGCGCCCGCCTCGTGAGGATCTATCGCCGACGCGCCGATGAACTCGGCCTCCATCTCCAGATCGCCTGAGCGAATGTCGAGAAACTCGCGCATCCGCAGGAAGCGACCCATTTGCTCGAGGGTGGAGCAGGGTCGGCGGGCGCTGTCGTAGTGGTTGCGTAGGCTCGGCTTCCTATGGGGACGACACTGCACGTCACGGCGTATGGGCGGCCGGCGGCCGAGCTGCTGGCCGCCGGTATCCGGGACATCAAGAAGGACGACCCGCTACGGCGGGTCACCGTCGTCGTGCCGACCAACTCGGTTGGGGTGGCCATCCGCCGTGCGCTCGGCCGCGGGGACCTCAAGGCGACTGACCACGGCACTGGCGTGGTCGGGATGACGTTCCTGACGGTCTACCGACTGGCCGAACTGCTCGGTGCGCCGAGGTTGGCCGCGCAGGATCGCCGGCCGGCCTCGACGCCGGTGATCGCGGCCGCGTTCCGTCGGGAACTCGCGGCGGATCCCGGCGTGTTCAGCAACGTCGCGGACCACCCCTCGACCGAGGAATCGCTGATCCGCGCGCACCGAGAACTGTCCAACTGCTCCGACCCCGCCCTTGACACCCTCGGCGCGACTGGGCCCCGTGCCCACGACGTGGTCGACCTGCACCGCCGGGTCCGTGCTCGCCTCGCGCCGGACTGGTACGAGGAGGTCGACCTGCTGGCCGCCGCCGTCGACACGATTCGGGCCGGCTCGCCAATTCTCGACGACCTCGGTGCCGTGCTCGTCTACCTCCCCCAGGACACGACGGCACCGGCTGCCGAGCTGCTCACGGTCCTCGCCGACGTCACGGAAGTCGGCGTCATCGCCGCCGCCACCGGCGTTCCGACTGCCGACGCCGATCTCACCCGCACGCTGCGGCGACTTGGCCTCGACCCCGCCCTCCCCGAGGTCCCCGCCATGGTCGCCGACACGATCATCAGCGTCTCCGACCCCGAGGACGAAGCCCGCGAGGCCGTCAACCAGATCATGTCCGCCGCTCGGGCAGGGATCCCGTTCGAACGCATGGCGATCCTCTACCCGCAGGACCAGCCCTATGCACGCCTGGTCGACGACATGCTCTCGGCTGCGGACATCCCCGCCAACGGTCGTGCGGTCCGCCCGTTGTCCGAACATCTCGCCGGACGCTGGTTGCTGGACGTGCTCGACCTGCCCAGTGCCCAGTACGCCCGACCCGCGGTCATGAGTGTCCTGGCGGAGGCGCCCGTCCGGCTGGCCGATGGCCGTCGCCCAGCCGTCACGTCATGGGAGCGGATCAGCCGCGATGCGGGGATCGTTCGGACCGCGGCGCAGTGGCGGGACCGGTTGTCGGCCTGGGCGGATGCCCAGCACTCCAGGGCTGACCTCGAACGTGCGGCCGCCGAACCGCGCGACTGGCTCATCGAGCAACTCCTCGCGAAGGCCGACGACGCCGCGGCGATGCAGGTCTTTGTCGCCGACCTCATCGAACGCGTCGAACAGGGCCGGCGTCTCAGCGAGTGGACGTCGCTGGCCGACTGGGCCAGAGCACTCCTGCACGACCATCTCGGCGACGAGGGCGGACGGCAGCGGTGGCCGGAGCACGAACAGAACGCGGCGGGCATGGTGGAGGCGGCGATCGACCGTCTGGCCGGACTCGACACCGTCGAACCGGCGACGAACCTGGCCATCTTTCGGCGGACCCTGCAACTCGAATTGGACGCCGACCTCGGTCGCCGAGGCACGTTGGGAACGGGGGTGCTGACCGGGCCGACCAGTATGGCGCTTGGTGTCGACCTCGACCTCGTGGTCGTCCTGGGCCTGGCCGAAGGCAGCTTCCCCCCGCGTGTCCGCGAGGACTCGCTGCTCGCCGACCGCGAGCGCCGCGCTATCGAGGATGAGCTCGACCTGCGGGCAGAGCGCACTCATGTGATGCACCGTCAGCTGCTAGCGGCATTGGCCAGCTCCGAACGGCGGGTGCTGGTCTGGCCGCGGGGGGACATGCGCCGCTCCGCCGAACGCCACCCCTCACGCTGGCTGCTCGATGCGTGCGAAGCCAGATCCGGGATCCGTGAACTCGGTCCGTCTGGCACCACGGTGCCGTCGTTCGCCGCACGCATGGCCACGTCGGCGTTCCCCCTGACCGCCCAGGACCACGCGCTGCGTGGTCTTGCGGGCGACCCGACCGCCCTCGACGCGCTGATGGCCAGCGACCCACGGTTCGGGCGCAGCAGCGAACTGTCCCAGGCCCGCCGGCAGCACGATGTGTTCAGCCGATTCGACGGCAACCTCGCAGACGTCGCGGACGCCCTTCCGCAGGTGACAGTTCCCGGCGGCACGCGTCTGTCTGCGTCGAGCCTGCAGCTGTATGCGACATGCCCCCACGCGTGGTTCGCGCAGAAGCTCCTGCGGGTGGACGAACTGAAGGATCCCGAAGACCGGTTCGAGATCGACGTCCTTGATCGGGGCTCGCTCATTCACGAGGTCCTCGAACAATGGCTCGACGAGCGGATCCTCGAAGGAGCCCCTGCTCCCGACCAGTCCTGGAGCGACGGCGCCCGCCGGCGACTGTTCGAGCTCGCCAGGCGGGCCTTCACGAACTACGAGGCGCGCGGGCTCACCGGACACCCCACGATCTGGGCGTACGACCAACGCGCCATCCTGGGAGATCTCGAGCGGTTCCTCGTTGAGGACGACGAGTTCCGCCGCCGGACCCGGCAGACGCCCGAGTCCGTCGAGTACGAATTCGGCCCCGTCGAGGTCCCACTCGGAAACGGCGATCACATCGTGGTGGGCGGCAAGATCGACCGGGTCGATCGTCGCGAGGACGGTGGCCTCGGGCTCATCGACTACAAGACGGGCAAGAGTGACCGGACGAAGAAGTTGTCCCCGGAGGACCCGGACCTCGGCGGCCGGCACCTCCAGTTGCTCCTGTACACCGACGCGTTGCGCATCGAGCGTGGTCAGCCCGAACTGCCCGTCCACGCCGGCTACTGGTACGTCACTGCCAGAGGTCGCTTCGACTGGGCCGGGTACGAGGTCACGGCTGACATGGTCACCCACCTGCATGGCACACTCGCCGAGATCGTCGGCGGCATGCGCGCCGGCCGCTTCCCGCAGGTCCCCAAAGAGATGAACCGCTGGGTCAAGTGGGTCGACTGCGCCTACTGCGAACCGGACAGCCTGGGGACGGCCGACGCCTACCGCCGCTGGGAGCAGCTGCGTGAACTCCCGGACCTGCGCAGCTTCATCCGACTGATCGATCGTGACCTCGCAGCGCGGCTCGATCCCCAGCCGGACGACCTGGAGGTCGGTGATGGCTGACCTCGTCGACCGCGGCGCGCGCGACCTGATCACCGGCGTCGACCCGGTCGGCCTCACTCGGACCCTGTTCGTCGAGGCCGGCGCCGGCTCCGGCAAGACCAGCTCCCTGATCGCTCGCATCGTGTGCTTGGTCGCGACCGGCGAGGTCGAACTCGCCCAGCTCGCCGCGATCACCTTCACCGAGAAGGCCGCCACCGAGTTGCGCGACCGCCTCCGCAGCGAGTTCGACGGGCTGCTGCGCGCACCGGCCACCGATGCCGTTGCCAGCGAACGGATCGGCCTCGCGCTCGAACAACTCGACGGCGCGGCCGTGTCGACACTTCACGCGTTCGCCCAACGTCTGCTGACCGAGATGCCGATCGAGGCCGGACTGCCACCCAACATCGACGTGCTCGACGAGGTCGCCTCGGGGCTCGAGTTCGAAGAACGGTGGCGGCGCTTCGCCCAGGAACTGCTCGACGACGACGAGATGGCCAGGACCATCAGGCTCGGTCGGGCAATGGGTGTCACGCTCGAGCACATCAAGTTGCTGGCCCGCGAGTTCGACAGCAACTGGGATCTCGTGACCGAGCCCGGACGTGTGCCCGACCGGCCTGCACCGGATCCGGTGGACGTCACCGAACTGCTCGCGTGCATCGATCGCGCCACCGGCCACAGCGTCAACTGCCAGGACCCGGCCGACCTCATGTGCCGATTCCTCGAGGGCGAGCTCGAGGCCACGGCGGCCACCCTGCGGATGGCCGCGAACAACGACGACGAGCTGCTGCAGCTTCAGGTCATGCGTTTCGCCAAGCTCATGTTCAGGAACGGTCGCAAGACGAACTGGCCGGACGATGGCAAGGACGAGGTCCTCGCCCTGCTGGCCGAGGCGGTACAGGTCCGTGACAGCCGCGTCGCCGAGGTCACCGAGCAGATCGCCTACCACCTCGCCATGGCGGTCAGGGACTTCGTCGTCAGGTCTTCGCAGGAACGCGTGGACGCCGGGCGGCTCGAGTTCCACGACCTGCTCGTGCTGGCCCGCCAACTGCTCAGCGGACCGACCGGGTGGCAGGTCCGCCAGGTGCTGCGCGATCGCTATCGACGGCTCCTGCTCGACGAGTTCCAGGACACCGACCCGCTGCAGATCCAGATTGCCGCGCTACTCGCAAGCGCCGCCCAGGACACGGACGGTGTCGAGTGGGCGCAGTGGCCGGTCGACGAGGGTCGGTTGTTCTTCGTCGGGGACCCCAAGCAGTCCATCTACAGGTTCCGCCGCGCCGACATCGCGCTGTACTTGCAGGCGTCCCGACGGTTCGCCCCGGACGGACCCGTCGCATTGACCACGAACTTCCGCACCGTCCGGCCCGTGATCGACTGGGTCAACCACGTCTTCGGTGCACTGATCGAGCCAGTTGAGGACAGCCAGCCCGGGTACCTCGCGCTGGGTTGGGACCGGGACGTTCCCCTCGAGGCCGTCGGCCCCGCCGTCACCGTGCTCGGGCTCGAAACTGCCGCCGAGGACCTCAACGCCGATGGCCTGCGGGACATCGAGGCTGCGGCAGTCGCGGACACGATCGTCCATGCCATCCATGACCGTTGGACGGTGCACGACCCGCAGGACGGGTGGCGATCGGCGCGACTCGGCGACATCACCATCTTGCTCCCGGCCAGGACGTCGCTTCCGATGCTCGAGCGTGCACTCGACGGGCGCGGGATCCCGTACCGGACAGAGGCATCATCGTTGGTCTACGCGACGGCCGAGGTCCGAGCCGTCCTGCTGGCGCTGCGCGCCGTGTCCGACCCGACGGACTCGCTGGCGTTGGTCGGCGCACTGCGCTCGGTCGTGTTCGGCTGTGGTGACGACGACCTGTGGCGATTCAAACGTGCTGGCGGGACCTTCAACGTCCGTGCACCGCTGCCGCCCGACCTCGATCCCCACGACCCGGTCGGCGACGCGATCGCCTTCCTGCGGGATCTGCACGAGGAGGCGGCATGGACACCGCCGAGCCAATTGCTCGACCGGCTGTGCCGTCGACAGCGACTCTTCGAACTCGGCCATGTCGTCGGGCACCCCAGGGATCTCTGGCGCCGGTTGCGGTTCGTCATCGACCAGGCGCGCGCGTGGAGCGAGGCCGAGGGTGGAACGCTCCGCGAGTACGTGGGCTGGGCACGACTGCAGGCCTCCGAATCGGCCCGGGTGGCCGAGGTCATCCTGCCCGAGACCGACGACGACGCCGTGCGGATCATGACCATCCACGCCTCGAAGGGCCTCGAGTTCCCGATCACCATCCTGTCCGGAACGACCACGGGGATTCGTCAGGCCGGCGCCGGCGTCACCGTGGCCTGGCCCGCGGACAGGCCCGTCGGTATCAAGGTCGGTTCCCAGTTGAAGACCAGGTCCTACGAGGACTTCGAACCGCTCGACGAGCAGATGAGCCATCACGAAAGGATCCGTCTGCTCTACGTCGCGTGCACCCGGGCACGCGACCACCTCGTGGTGTCCACGCACCGCAAGCCTCGCAAGGGGGCACCAGGCGCCGGCGACGCCGGTCTCTCCAACGCCGAGCTGATTGCCCGCACGCTCGAGGGCGCTCCCCCTTTCGAAGCTCCCGCTCCGGTTCCCCCTGACGATCCGGGGCCACCCCTCGATCACGCACCGGCGCCACCGATGACGCCGGAGGCGTCGATCGACCTCACGACGTGGTCCGAGGAACGCGGGCGTGCGCTCCGCACGAGCGGTCGGGTGCGGTCGCTCGCGGCCACGGCCGTGTATCGGTTGTTGTCGGACGCTGACCTACTGCAGCAGAGCGACGACGTCACTGCGGGCGTGAAGAAGGATCCCCGCGACCTGGACCTGCCCGCGTGGCAGAAGGGGCGGTACGGCACGGCTATCGGGCGGGCCGTCCACGCGGTGCTGCAGACGATCGACCTGCAGTCACGGGATGGACTCGACGAGGCGGCTGCCGCGCAGGCCGCTGCCGAAGGCGTGCTCGGGCGCGAGGACGACATCGCCGCGCTCGCCCGCGCCGCGCTCGGCACGGCGACCGTGCAGGAAGCGATCCTCGGCGAGGTCTGGCGCGAGACGTACGTCGCCGTACCGATCGGCGACGTCGTCCTCGAGGGGTATGTCGACCTCCTGTACCGAACCGACGACGGCCTTGTCGTCGTGGACTACAAGACCGCCAGCACGGCCGCGGATCTCGACCGCCGTGTCGACGACTACCGCGCCCAGGGGGCTGCTTACGCCCACGCAGTCGCGCAGGCGACCGGCGAGGACGTGGCCAGGATGGTGTTCGTCTTCCTGACCGCCGACGGGGCGATCGAACGCGAACTTCCTGACCTCGACGCCGCAATGGCCGAGGTGTCCGCCGCGCTTGCCGCCACCCCCACCACGTAGCCTTCGCGCAACACCGACAGGCGGAGCGGGGACGTGGGCGAACGGCTACCGATCACGGACGGCGCATGGTTGGCGATCGAGGGTCGTGAGACCCCCATGCACGTCGCCGGCCTGCAACTGTTCCGCTACCCGGACGGAGCCTCGCCGACGTTTCTCGCCGACCTCTACGAACACTTCCGATCACCCAGCCAGGTCGTGCCTCCCTTCAGCTATCGACTCGACCGCCCCTACGGGATTGCAGCCCAGTTCTCGTGGGTCGAGGACCCCGACGTCGACCTCGACTACCACGTCCGCCACTCGGCGCTTCCTGCGCCCGGCCGCGTCCGCGAACTGTTCGTCCTGATCTCGCGCCTGCACTCCACGTTGCTCGACCGCACGCGCCCGCTATGGGAGACCCACCTCATCGAGGGCCTGACCGACAACCGGTTCGCCGTCTACACCAAGTTCCACCACTCGATGTTCGACGGGGTCGGTGCCATGCGTGCCGCCCAGCGAATGTTCAGCACCGATCCCGACACCCGCGACCTCCCCGCTCCCTGGGCCGTGCACCCCGACGACTTCGCCGACACGAAGGACGACGGCGACGGCGACGGCGCGTCCACCCTGGCGCACGTCGGCCGCCTCGTCAGCGCTCAGCTGTCGCAGGCTGGCTCGGTCGTCGGGGTCACCAAAGCCTTCGCCTCACAGATCGCCGGCCGGATCCGCGGGGTCGAGGGCGAGGTCGTCCCCTACGACGCGCCGAAGAGCATCCTCAATGGGCGCATCTCGGGGTCACGAAGGTTCGCGGCCGACGGCTTCGCGTTCGAGCGGATCCGTGAGGTCGGCAAGGGCTACGGCGCGACCGTCAACGACGTCGTCCTGGGGATGTGCGCCAGCGGGCTGCGCAACTACCTCGGCGACCTGAACAAACTGCCCGGTAAACCGCTGATCGCCATGATCCCCGTGTCGATCCGCACCGAGGACGCCGGCTCGCGCGGCAACGCGCTGTCGATGCTCTTGTGCAACCTGGCGACCGACGTCGCTGATCCGGTCGACCGGTTGGCGGCCATCAAGGCGTCCATGGACCGCGGCAAGGCCCGACTGCAGTCGATGAGCCGGGAGGAACTGGTCAACTATGCACTTGCGCTGACCGCACCGACGGTCTTCTCGAACCTCGTCGGCACGGCCGGCCGCGGTCGCCCGACCCACAACGTCGTGATCTCGAACGTGCCGGGTCCGCGCGAGCCGATGTACTTCAACGGGGCGCGTATGGAGGGCCTGTACCCGGTGTCGCTTCTGCCCCAGGGGCAGGCGCTCAACATCACGCTGACCTCCTACGTGGATCACATGGAGTTCGGCATCACCGCGTGCCGCAAGACCCTCCCGCACGTCCAACGCCTGCTCGACTACCTCGCCAACGCCATCGAGGAACTCGAAGCCGCCACCCCCTGACCGTGCGGGAACTTGTGGAAACCACAATGTGCGGGGGCGAAACATTGCGGTGACGCGGCAGGAACCGGCCCTCTCCTTGGCGAATCCCTAGGCCAGTTCGGAAGTCGCTGTGCTCCAAGGGAGAGGGAGAGGCGTGAATCTCGCGCTCAAACCGCACGTCATCGGGTTCGTCGCCACGCTGTTGCTCATCGCCAGCGTCGCAAGCGCCATCGACCGGCCCGGCGACGACGACGGCCCTGCTGTCACGATCGAGAACGGCGCCCCGTCCGAGACGGCATCCGACACCGATCCCGTCGCCGGCCCGACGCGGACGCCGGGTTCCAGTGCTGACCCGTCCGAGAACCTCACAGAGTCCACCGACGGCGCGTCCGTCGAGCCAGGCCCTCGCGCCACCGGCGGGACCGGCACGACCTCACCGACATCCCAGCCGACATCAGGTCCGACGTCAGGCCCGACCGCCGGCCCGACGTCAGGCCCGACCTCGGGACCGACCTCGCCGCCAGCCACGACCTACCCCGAGGCCAATCTCTACCCGGACGACCAGAAGACCCGCGGCATCACCGACGACCGCGTCACCTTCTGCGGCCACGCGGCCCTGGCGCTCGCGGCGGCTTTCAACACCTCTGAGGCCGACCTCAACGTCTACTGGGAGATGGTCACCAAGGAGCAGGGTGGGGTCCACGGTCGTGACGTCGTCATGACCTGGGAGGACGACGCTTACGTCGCGGACAAGGCGGTGCAGGCGGCGGAGTTCTGCGCCGGCAAGGACCCATTCCTCATCCTCGGCGGCATCGGGTTCGACCAGATCCCGAAGGTGCGGGGTTGGGCCGAGGCCAACAAGGAACTCTACGTCCACCACATCGCCGTCGCGCCCGACCAGCCATACGACTACTCGTTCTCGTTGAGCCCGACCGTGCAGGCCATCGGCGAGCAGTTCGGCCACCACATCGCCGGCTCCCACGGGGGCAAGAAGGTCGGGATCATCTACCGCCAGAGCGACAACTGGACCCCCGGTCACGATGCCGGCGTGGACGTCCTCGAGGCCAAGGGTGTGGAAATCGTGGGTGACCACGCCGTCTACCAGAACCAGAGCGCCTACTCGGTCCAGATCAACCAACTCCAGTCGCAGGGAGCCGAGGTGGTGTGGGTCTGGGAGAACGCGCTGAACGCCACCCAGATCATCAACCAGGGCACGAGCCAGGGGTACCGGCCGACCTGGGTGGTGTTCCCGTTCCAGACGACCATCGACAGCCTGAACCAGCCCGAAACGCTGACAATCGACGGCGTGGCATCGTGGTCCAGCTACGCCCCGGGCGGGTACGGCGGGGCCTTCCCCGAGTTCGAGTTCGACGTCGAGATCGCCCGCTTCGAGGCGGCGTACGCGAAGTACCGGCCGGGCGTGCAGCCGAACGATCTGCTGTGGCAGGTCTGGCTCGGCAACAAGATGCTGCATCGGATGCTGCGCGACTGCGGGGTGGACTGCAATCGCAACCGTTTCGCGGGGATGATGCTGTCCGGCTACCAGGCCCACGAGAAGCCGGGCTGCAAGATCGACTTCTCGGACGCGCGGTCGTTCGGTGGCCACATCACCGGCTTCGCGTACTTCTCGCAGCAGATGTACCAACATCGTGACGGCAGCCACCAGTACCGCACCACCCGGTACTGCGCGCCCTCGCTCGGCTGACGGGCACCGCTCATGTGGTCACAACTGCCGTTCGCCCTCGTGTCGGGGATCGTCCTCGGCGCGGTCTACGGACTGTTCGCACTCGGGATCGTCCTGGTCTACCGGGGCACCCGCGTCATCAACTTCGCGGCCCCCGAGGTCGGTGCCTTCGCGCTGTTCCTCGCCTACACGATGCATCGTGAGCAGGGCGTCAACTGGCTGACCGCAGCGATCCTCGGCGCCATCATCGCCGGTCTCATCTCGATCGTCTTCGAGCGTTGGATCGTGCGCCCGATGGGGCTCGCGAACCCGCTTGCGATCGCCGTGGCCACGATCGGCCTGATGCTCCTGATGATCTCGCTCGAGATGCTGATCTGGGACGGCGCGCCGCGCTTCATGCCGGGCCCGATCGAGGGTGGAGGAATGACGCTGGCCGGGTTCGTGGTCAGTCCGACCCAGTTGATCGCGCTCGCAACGGCGATCGTCCTCGGCCTCGGTCTCACCCAGTTCCTGCGCCGCACCGACTTCGGCCTCGGTGTCCAGGCCGCCGCGATGGATCCCCAGGCCGTGCGGTTGGTCGGCGTCCGCTTCCACGAGGTGTCCGGGTTCGTTTGGGGCATGGCCGGACTTCTCGGCGCGATCGCCGTGCTGCTCGCGGCTCCGCCACTGGGAGCCTTCGCGCCCGGGACGATGAGCGCCACCTTCTTCGTCCCGTCGTTGGCCGCCGCGCTACTCGGCGGACTCGACGACCTCAACGGGGCGTTCATCGGCGGGATCGCTGTGGGCGTCGTCGACCAGGTCTCCACCCACTTGTTCCTGTCGAGCCCGGTGCCGGCGCCAAACCTGATCGCGGTGTTCGCGATCATCCTCCTCGTGCTGCTGTTCGCTCCGAACGGGCTTCCGGCCGCCATCCGATCCGGAATCCGCCGTCCCGTCGTCGCGGAGGTCGCACGATGAGCGAGGCCACCATCCTGCGTTCACCCAACGAACCGGCGACGTCCCGAAGGGTCCAGCCGCAGACCGTGGCGCTGCTCGTGTTGCTGGTCCTCGCTCCCGTCGTGCTGGCGCGCGTGACCGGCATCGAGGTCGTGTGGTACCGGCACGGGGCCATCGGTGTCTGTTACGCGATGATGGTCCTGTCGCTCAACCTGCTCATGGGATACGCAGGTCAGATCTCGCTCGGGCACGCCGGGCTCGTGACCGCCGGCGCCTACGCCAGCGGCCTCGTCACGTCCAGGGCCGGGATGTCCTTCGTCATCGGCCTGGTCGCAGCCGTGCTGGTCGGTGGCCTCATCGCGCTGTTGATCGGACTACCCGCCGTGCGCCTGCGCGGACTGCTCCTCGCGGTGACGACGCTCGGGTTCCTCGTGGTCATGCAGGACTCGATTCTGCCGATCCGCTGGCTGTCCGGGGGGTCGGCAGGAGTCACCGCCTCCCGACCGACGTTCGGCCCGATCTCGCTGCACCACAACGCCGACTACCTGGCCTTCCTGCTCTTGCTCCTGATCGGGTTCTGGGTCCTCGACCGCAACGTCACGTCCACCCGGTTGGGACGGTCGTTCCTGGGCATCCGCGAGGACGAGCAGGTCGCTGCGTCCTACGGCATCGACGTTGCCCGCACGAAGTTGGTGGCGTTCGTCCTGTCCGGTGCGATGGCCGGCCTGGCCGGTGCCGCCTTCGGCCACCTGCAGGGAGGCGCCAACGCCGGCACGTTCAACCTGCAGTTCTCGTTGTCCCTGGTGGCGTGGGTCATCATCGGCGGGCTGGGATCCCGCGTCGGTGTCGTGACGGCAGGCATCCTGTTCGGCGTCTTCCCGGCGCTGTTCGACCAGATCTTCAAGTGGGACCTCATCACCGAGTTCTCGTTGACGGTCGGCGCCCTGCTGTTTCTCGTGACGGTCGCGATCAACCCGAACGGGTTCGTCGGCTCCATCAGGGAGAAGAAGGCCGAGGAGGCCGCCAAGGAAGCCAAGGCCAGACTGAAGGCCGGTGGCGTCGAAGTCGACGACGCCGCGTTGCCATCCCTGCCTGTCCCGCCGCCCCGTCACGGTGCGCCCGAACCAGGCACTCCGGTCCTCGAGGTCGAAGGCGTCACCGTCCGGTTCGGTGGCCTGACCGCCGTCGACGCCGCGTCGATCACGGTCAATGCCGGCGAGATCGTCGGCCTCATCGGTCCGAACGGTGCCGGCAAGACGACGCTGTTCGACGCCATCGGGGGTTTCAACCGTCCAGCCTCGGGCACGTTCCGGCTCCTCGGCAGGGAACTCGCCGGCATGGCGTCCCACGAGCGGGCGCTTGCCGGGCTCGGTCGAACCTTCCAGCGCACTGGATTGGCGATGGCGCTGAGCGTGCGGGACAACCTGCTGCTCGCCAAGCATGCCCTGCTCGACTATGACGCACTGCTCGCGCTCGGCCGGACCCGGAAGGTTCGCCAGGCGGAAGCCGTGATCGACCGCCGGGTGACCGAAATCATCGAGGCGCTGGGGTTCGAGTCCTTCGCCGACCTGCCGGCCAAGCACCTGTCCGGGGGACAACGCCGCATCCTCGAGATGGCGTGCACGCTCGCGACCGCTCCCGACCTGCTCATGCTCGACGAGCCAACCGCAGGCATGGCGCCCGCAGCGGTCGAGAACCTCGCCGAACGACTGCGCGAACTGCGCGACGAGCACGGCCGCACGATCCTGCTGATCGAACACCACGTCCCGCTGGTCCTCGACGTCTGCGACCGCATCTACGTGCTCGACCACGGCATCGTCATCGCCGAAGGAACGCCCGACGACATCCTTCGCGATCCTGTCGTCCTCGAGGCGTATCTCGGCGAGAACGCCGCCCGTCAGGCCGGGGTGCTCGAGGAGGCCAACGCATGACCCTGCTCGAACTCGACGGCATCGCCACCGGCTTCGGCGGCAACACGGTCCTGCACGGGGTCGACCTCGAGGTCGACCGCGGCACGATCGCCGGCGTTCTCGGCCTCAACGGGGCCGGCAAGTCCGTGGCGATGCGCGTCGTCGCCGGCCTGCAGCCCGCCTGGGACGGCCGGGTCCTGTTCAACGGGACCGACATCACCGACCTCGACGCCGAGGACCGGGTCGAACTCGGGATGGGCCACGTCACGCAGGGGCGTCAGGTCTTCGGGGGCCTCACCGTCGAGGAGAACCTGCGGCTGGGCGCCTACACGCTTCGGCGGAGGGACCCTGGGCGCTATGCCGAGCGCCTCGAGGCGATGTACGAGCGCTTCCCGCGGCTGAAGGACCGGGCACGCCAACCGGCCGGGACGATGTCTGGTGGCGAGCAGGCCATGCTGGCCGTGGCACGTGCCCTCGTGTCCGACCCCGAACTGCTGCTCGTCGACGAACCGTCCGCCGGGCTTGCGCCGGTCATCGTGGGGGAGCTGTTCGAGCTCCTGCAGTCGGTCAACGACAGTGGCGTCACGATCCTGCTCGTCGAGCAGAACATTGCGTTCGCTCTGGACGTGGTTGACAGCGTCCACATCCTCCAGCGCGGCCAGATCGTCTACGGAGGTGCGGCGAGCGACCTCGACCGCGACGCGCTCACCGGTCATCTCGGCATCGGTCGACTCCTCACGGCCAGCGTCGGAGCGGCCGGCCGTGGCTGACAACGTCGTCCCGCTGCCCCAGCACACGCCGCTCGTCGCGGTCGGCCGGTCCGTCGTGGGCCGCCTCGATGCCGTCGTGCCCGACATGGGCCAGGCGTACCGGAGGGAGGTCGCCGAGTACGCGGCGATGGCCGGCCCGCACTTCGACCACGTGCTGCAGACCTCGCGGGCGTTCATCGAGCGATTCGCCCAGCTACTCGGCGAGGGCGTCGACCATCCCGTGCCCGACCACACCCGGCTCGTGGAGGCCGGACGCCGGCGGCAGGAGGACGGCATCAGCCTGGACGCCGCGATGCACGCGTTTCGCATCGCCAGCCGGGTCGGGTGGACCGCGATCGCCGACGTGACGACCGAGGTCGGCCCGCACCTGGTCGGCGACCTCGCGGCATTGTGGATCGAGTACGTGGATCGAGCCGCGACGGCGTTCGCCGAGGGGCACGCAACCGCGTCGACCGAGCAGCTACGCCGCGTGGACGCGCGCAAGCAGGCCTTCGTGACCGATCTGCTCGCTGCCGAGGACACGACGACCGCCCGCACCGTCGCCGCAAGGCACGGGCTCGCGCCGGCAGCCACGTACACGCCGGTGGTGATCTGCGGGCCGGACGCGTACGAGCACGTCGGTCGGGTCGCTACCGCCCTACCGGTCGCGTTGCTCGGCCATCGGGCACAGCGCATCGTCGCGTTGCTGCCCGATGTCGAGCCGCCGGCGCAGCGGCTCGAGGAGCTCGCCAAGCGGTTCGTTGTCGTCGTCGGTCGCGCGGTCGAGCCAGGGGGCGCGCTGCTGACCGAGGTCGCTGACCTCGAGTCCACCGCGGCTGCCGCGCAGGCGCGCGGCCTGACTTCCGGGCGGTTCAGCACCTCGGACCTGCTCCTCGACCGTGTCGTGCGCGAGCACGCGCAGTTGCGCCACCACCTCGTCGACGCCGTGCTCGACCGGATCGTCGCAGCCGACCGGGACGGGGTCTTCCTCACGACCCTGGCGGCCTATGTCGGGACCGGCTCTGTGCCCGAAACGGCCGCCACTCTGTACGTCCACGCGAACACGGTGACGTACCGACTGAAGCGCGTCCGCGAACTCACCGGGTTCGACCCGCGGGTGCCCGCAGACGCTGCCATGCTCGTCCTCGCACTCACCCTCCACGGAGAATTGTCGTGACGATCCCCGGGCTGATGCAGACCACGCCGCTTACCGTGCGGATGATCTTCGACCGCATGCGGACCGTCCACGGCACCAGCAAGGTCCACGGCCACGACGGAACGTTCACCTACGCCGAGGTCGGCGACCGTGTCCTGCGACTGTGTCGCGTGCTCACCGAGGAACTCGGCGTCAAGCCGGGGGACCGGGTCGCCACGTTCGGTTTCAACTCGGCCAGGCACCTCGACCTCTACTACGCCGTTCCGCTGGTCGGCGCCGTCCTTCACACCGTCAACGTGCGGCTGTACGACGAGCAGATCGCCTACATCGTCGACCACGCTGATGACCAGGTGGTTTTCGCCGACGCCGAGATGCTGGCGGTGCTTGGCGACGCGGCCGCGCGGGTCGACAACATCCGCCATGTCGTGGTGTTGGGCGAGGCGGCCGAGGTCCCGACCGCACTCGGTGACGTCCGCAGCTACGACGACCTGCTGGCCGCCACGGAACCGTTGCCGGCCGAGGCACTGCCCGACGTCGACGAGAACGCCGCCGCCGGGCTCTGTTACACGAGCGGCACCACCGGCATGCCCAAAGGCGTCCTGTACAGCCACCGCGCGCAGGTGCTCCACGCCTTCGGGGTCAACATGGCGTCGGTCCTCGGCCTGACCGAGCACGACGTGGTGTTTCCCATCGTCCCGATGTTCCACGCGTTCGCCTGGGGGCTGCCGTACGCCGCCCCGTTCGTCGGGGCGAGCCTCGTGCTCCACGGGTCCGACAGCGACCCGGCCCACCTGGCCGACCTCATCGCCCGTCACCGGGTGACCGTGACTGCCGGTGTGCCGACCATCTGGAAGTCGCTGCTGCCCATGGCGCGCAGCGGCACCGCCGACCTGTCGAGCCTCCGCCTTGTCGGCGTCGGCGGTTCCGCGAGCCCCAGGGCACTGATCGAGGCCTACGACGACCTCGGCATCGACTACCTGCAGATCTGGGGGATGACCGAAACCGGCCCGGTCGCGTGCGTGTCGCGGCCCCGTCGTGGCCAGGACGGGCTGGACCGCGAGGCCATCCTCGACATCAAGGAGAAGACGGGAACGATCATCCCAGGACTCGAAGCGCGGATCACGGGACCCACCGGCGAGGGCCTCGCGAACGACGGCAAGGACGTCGGCGAACTCGAGGTCAGGGGACCGTGGATCGCATCGGGCTACTACGAGTCCGAGACGCCGGAGAAGTTCAACGACGGGTGGCTACGCACCGGGGACATGGCGGTCATGGAACCCGACGGATACTTCCGGATCGTCGACCGCGCGAAGGACCTCGTGAAGTCCGGGGGCGAGTGGATCTCGTCAGTCGAACTCGAGGGCCATCTTCTGGCCCACCCCGAGGTCGCCGACGCCGCGGTCGTCGGGCTGCCACACCCGCGCTGGGACGAACGCCCCGTGGCCGTCATCGTCCCGGAAGACCCGGACGCCCCGCCGACACTCGACGACCTGCACACCTTCCTGCTCGAGCGTGTCGCCAAGTGGTGGCTTCCGGACGAGGTCGCCTACGTCGACGAGATACCCAAGACCAGCGTCGGCAAGCTCGACAAGAAGGTCATGCGCGCCGACCTCGCCGACCGGATCACGCTGGGCTGACTGGCCCGCCACATCAAGGAGAACGAGACGATGCTCGAACGCACCATCCTCCAGGTGCCGGTCGACGGCGGTGAGCTGACCGTGGCCCGGTGGGGCAGGGGCGACGCCATCGTGCTCGCCCCGCACGGGATCACCGCGAACCACGTCAGCTGGACATACATCGCGGAAGAACTCGGCGACGGTGTGACGCTGCTGGCGCCGGACCTGCGCGGGCGAGGAGGAAGCGCCGGGTTGCCGGGCCCGTACGGCTTGGACACTCAGGTCCGTGATTCCGTCGCAATCCTCGACCACCTGGGTATCGACCGGGTGGTGATGGCCGGTCACTCCGGTGGCGGATTCATCTCCGTCAAGACCGCTGCGACCCATCCCGACCGGGTCGCTTCGCTGGTGCTGATCGACGGGGGGTTGCGACTCCCGGTACCTGCAGAGGTGGACATTGACGAAACCCTGCACGCGATCCTCGGTCCCGCGATGCAGCGTCTCGAGATGACGTTCCCCACCCGCGACGCCTATCGCGACTACTGGCGACCGCATCCGGCTTTCGCCGACAACTGGAACGAGGTGATCGAGGCGTATGTCGACTACGACATCCACGAGGTCGACGGGACCTTCCGGTCGAAGGTCGTCGTCGACGCAATCCGCGAATTCGGCAGGGACACGCTCCTGGACGAGACATTGTCCACCGCGCTGCCGACCATCGATGTGCCGATGCGGTTCGTGTGGTCTCCCCGCGGGATCATGAACGCCGACCCCCTGTACCCGCGTGAGGTCGTCACGCACTTCGAGCAGACCGTGCCGAACCTCACGGTGTACGAACTCGACGATGTCAACCACTACACGCTGGCACTGTCCCGACGGGGCGCGAAGCAGGTCGCCGATCAGATTCGCGCCGCCATCGATGACGCCTGACATGGGGTGGTCGGCTCGCCTCCTCGCGGCGACGACGCTCGTCTGCTGGATGGTTTCGTCCGCACCCCCGGTCATGGCCATGCACCAGAGTGGTCACACCGAGCCGCAGGGTCCGGCGAAGGTCCGGTTCGTGGCCGACTTCCCGGAACTGCTGGACAGCGAGTGGGGCTTTCCGATCGGCGGCTTCGGCGGGATCGAACGCGGTGCCTCGCTGACGCACGTGCCCGTGATCTTCGTGCACGGCAACAACGTCGACCACGCCGACTGGTACCCGGTGCGTGACGACTTCAAGGCGGCCGGGTGGACGGACCAGGAGCTGTGGGCCCTGGCCTACAACGGCCTCGGCGGCAACAACGGGACAAGTCCGGGGCGCGGCAACCCGGAACGTGATGCCGAGCACTCCGAGATGGGCTGGGACGGGATGTCCAGGGTGACCGCCAACGACGTCAACGTTCCCGACCTCGTCACATTCATACAGGCGGTACTCGACTACACGGGGGCCGAGAAGGTGTCGCTCGTCAGCCATTCGCTCGGCGTGACGATCGCCCGCAAGGCCATGTTCGTCCGCCCCGACCTGGCCGCACGTGTCGATGCGTTCGTTGGCATCGCTGGAGGCAATCATGGCACCACGTTCTGCCCGCCCGGCAGCGAAGGAAACGTCCACAGCTGTGACGAGATCGCTGCGGGCACACCCTGGCTCGAGGAGCTGAACGGGCCCGACGGCTCGCTGGAGACCTACGGGGACACCCGGTGGCTGACCATTTACGACGGCACAGGGTCAGGGGACGTTGCCTACGTCGGCCCCGACTACGCGAAGAGCCCTGTCCTGAAGGGCGCCGACAACCGCGAGTTCCCCGGAACGGACCACAACGACCTGCGCCTACTCCCCGAGATCGTCACCGTGTACCGCGAGTTCCTCGAGAAGGCCCCATTGGGCGACGTCGCCCCTGCTCCGGCCCCGACCGGGGACGCGACCCCTGCCCCTGCCAGGCCAGCTCCAGCGGTGGACGTCGACGCCGCCGACGAGCCTGATGCGCTGCCGAGCACGGGCGGCGGACTCGTGCTCGGGGGCCTGTTTGCTGCTGCTGCCAGCCTCCTCCGACGTCGAGTGTGCGGCTGGCCCTGAAATATCGTGGCGAGCCGCACACTCGATTGATCCTCAGGTGCCGCCCCCATCGCGCAGCAGGCGACGCAGGATCTTGCCTGACGCCGACTTCGGGATTTCGTCGATGAACTCGACCTCGCGGATCTGCTTGTAGTGCGCGACGTGCTCGGCGGTGAACGCCTTGACCTCTTCGGCGGTCAGCTCCTGCCCGGGCGCCGGCACGACGAAGGCCTTCGGCAACTCGCCGGCTTCCTCGTCGGGGACCCCGATCACGGCGGCGTCCGCGATCTTCGGGTTGCTGAGCAGCAACGCTTCGAGTTCGGCCGGCGGGACCTGGAACCCCTTGTACTTGATCAATTCCTTGAGACGGTCGGTGATCGACAGGTAACCGTCGTCGTCCACGATGCCGACGTCTCCAGTGTGCAGCCACCCGTCGTCGTCCATGGTGGCGGCCGATGCTTCGCGGTTGTTCAGATAGCCCTTCATCACGTGTGGCCCGCGGATCCAGATCTCGCCCTCACCGCCGACGCCCTGGTCCACACCGCTCTCGGGGTCCACCAGCCGCATCTGCGAGTTCGGCACGAGGACGCCGACGGTTCCGGCGCGGTACCCGCCGGGAGGGGTCAGGTGGGTCACAGGACTGGTCTCGGTCAGGCCATAGCCCTGGACGACCTCGCAGCCGATCCGGTCGCTGGCAGCCTTGGCCAACTCGGCGCCCAAGGGGGCCGCGCCCGACACGATCTGGGTCAGGCTCGACAGGTCGTAGTTGTCCACGACGGGATGCTTCGCCATCGCGAGGATGATCGGAGGGACCACGTAGGACCGCGTCGCGTTGTACTTCTGATTCAGATCGAGGAACTGCTCGAGGTCGAAGCGCGGCACGGTCACGATCGTCACGCCCATCCGCAGCCCGGCGTTCATGAGCACCTGCATGCCGTAGATGTGGAAGAACGGCAGGACGGCAACGCCGGCCTCGGTCCCCGGTTCCATGTCGCTGATCGGCAGGATCTGTGCGAGGTTCGCCACCAGATTGCGGTGCGTCAGCATGACGCCCTTGGGCAGGCCGGTCGTCCCGGACGAATACGGGAGCACGGCGACATCGTTGGCTGGATCGAACTCGACCTGACCGGTGAACGGTTCGCCGAGCAGGCTCATGAAGTCGGACGCACCTTCCCCGCCGCCGAGCACGAACACCTCCTCGACGCCGGTCTGCTCCGCCGCCTTGTTCACGTTGTCGAGGAACATCTGGATCGTGACGGCGAACCTGGCCCCGGCATCGCCGAGTTGGAACGCGAACTCCTCGGCGTTGTAGGTCGGGTTCACGGTCGTCACGGTGCCGCCGACCATCGAGACTGCATGGAAGATCAGCGCGTACTCGGGCAGGTTCGGCGCGATCACGGCAAGGACGTCCCCCTTGCCGAACCCGCGTGCGGCGAGCCCACCGGCGAGGCTGGCCACGATGCCTGGTAGGGCCGCATACGTGTAGGTGCGTCCCGACGGTCCGTCTATCAGTGCCGGGCGGTCGCCGTAGTCGCCGGCGGTCTCGAGCACGTACTCGTGGATCGGGACGTCGGGAATCGCGACGTCGTCGAACGGACTGGTGTGGACGATGGACACGACACGCTCCGGGGTTCGCGGACCTCCTTCGTAGTCGGTGCGCGCGGTCGATGCACGCGAAACGGCTGCCCACGGCCAGGAATGGCCCCCGACCCGTTCCTCCGGATATCGTGGGCGGCCACTCCCTACGTTCCGGGCATGTCCGCCCGACCTTTCCATCCTGAGGCGTTTCCCTTGCACGTCACCGGCCGTTTCCACCCCAATCCTCGAGGCTTCGGCTTCATCGACCTGCCCGAGCCCGTCGAGGTCCGTGGCGATGACCGCGCGGCGACCGTTGACTCGGTGTTCGTCCCACCTGACGTCGCCCGAGGGTGGCTCGCCGGCGACGTGGTCGTCGCGGACGTCGAACTCGGCGACGACAAGCGTGCGGCGGCCACCTCGCTGCGACTGCAGTCCCGCGCGCGACAGTTCGTGGTGGGTAACGCCCGCAACTTCGCAGGTCAGGTCGTCATCGACCTCGATGCCCGCGTCGGTGCCGGCAGCGTTGCCACCAACGACAGGGTTGCCGACCAGTTGCGCTTGGCCGAAGGCCGCCAGGTCGTGGCGACCGTCGCTGCCGACGAGGAAGGCCGCCCGGTGGCCACGGCGGTGGTCGCGGGTCCGACGCCTGCAGGAGCCCCGCTCGCCATCCGTGCTCGTGCTGTGGTCGTCGCCTACGGCGCCGCCGCCCCGGGTGACATCCCGGGTGGACCTTCCGCGGTTGGCCTCGATCCAGTCGAGGCCAACGGGTTCGCGCTGCGGGCCACCGGCCACCTCGCCAACGGCGCGCCGGGCCTTGCCGCAGGGATGGCCGCAGACGAGGGGCCGGTCCCCGGGGTCGACCTGCCGCTCGAGGACCGTCGCGATGAGGTCACGATCACCATCGACGACGACAAGACCAGGGACCTCGACGACGCCATCAGCGCGCTCTGGTCCGGCGCTGACGACGAGTCCGTCCACGTCGGCCTGCACATCGCGGACGCGGCCGGGACCGTCGGGATCGGTTCGCCGGCCGATCGCTACGCCAGGGCCATGGGCACGTCCGCCTACTTCGTGGCCGGACGCAACGCGCCGATGCTCGACCCAGCCCTGTCCGAGGGCGAACTGAGCCTCCTGCCCCAGCAGCATCGACGGGTCGTCAGTGTCTGGATCGACGTCGCCCCCGACGGCAGCGTGTCGACGCCGCACATCGAGACCGCCTGGATCGAGACGACGGCACGACTGTCGTACGCCGCGGTCGACGGCTACCTCTTCGAGGACAACCGCAACCACCTGGCCGCCGGTGCCCACGGACCCCATGGTGCCGCGATCCCGGTGCTTGCCGAGGTTGCGGCCACGATCGATGCCGCGCGCGAGGCATCGCGTCGCTTGGGAGTCGAGCGCGACGGACGGGACACGTTGGAGTCTCTGTTCGAGGATGCCACGCTCGAGGCAGCCGTCATCGACGGCAAGATCCGTGCGCAGGAGGCAGACCCCCATCCTGACGCCCAGCGTCTGGTCGAACGGCTGATGGTCGCCGCCAACGAGGCCGTGGCCGACTGGGCCGCCGACAACGACCTACCGCTGCTGTACCGCAGCCACCTCGGCTTCGACCCCGAGCGTCTGCACCGCGTGATCGCGGCAGCCGCCGCAGCGGAGGTTGCCCTGGTCCCGTCCGTCGAGGGCGGCGAGATCGAGGCCAGCGACGTGCTGCGGGTGGTCAACGAACTGCGCGAGGCCGGCCGCGCCGAAGCGGCGGCGACGCTCGCGACCGCTGCCACCGGTGCCGTCGGCCGTGCCGCGTACGACCCGGATCCGTCGCACCACAAGGGGCTGGGAGCCGTCCGCTACACGCACTTCACGAGCCCGATCCGGCGCTACGCGGACCTCGTCGTCCACCGCCAGATCCGAGCGTTCCTGGCCAGGGAGCCCCTGCCCTACGACGTCGACGAGCTGTCCCGGCTCGCCACGTGGCTCGATGCGCGTGCCGGCGCCGCCGGGTACGCCCAGGCGATCGAACGCAACGCCCTCTGGGCGATCCTGCTCGACCGCGGGGCCGTGGAGTGGCCGACCGAGGCCGTCGTGACCGGCTTGTCCGGCAACGGCCTGAAGATACGCCTGCCCATCCCTGGGGTCGGCGGCTTCATCAGTGCGGCACGGGCTCTGGGCGTGTCACAACGCGAACGCCCGAGCCTGAAGTTGGACGAGCACCAGTTGGCGACAGCGGACGGGACCTACCGCCTCGGGATGCGACTGAAGGTGCGCCTCGACCGGATCGACGATCTTGGCCGTCCGGAGTTCGTACCCGCGTAGTCTCGCCCCGTCTCCACCGACGGATCCCAGATGCTCGAACTGCCGCGGCTGCCGCTTCCTTCGTGGCCGTCGACGCTGCCGGATCCGATCCGACGGGCCCGGGTCCCTCGGGATGTCGGATCCGTCACGACCATCAGCCCGTCGGAGGTCGACCCCGCCGACGTGGCGATGTCCGGCGAGGGTGTCGACCGCATCTGGCACGCCGTCGAGCGCCTGTACCGGTCGGGCATGCATCCCGCGATCGCGCTGTGTCTGCGGCGTGACGGGCAGGTCGTGATCGACCGTGCGGTCGGCCACGCACGCGGCAACGGTCCGGGGGACGCTTCCCACACGCCGAAGGTCCTCGCGACGCCGAAGACGCCGTTCGTCATCGCGTCGGCGTCGAAGGCCATCACGGCCATGCTGGTCCATCTGCTCGACGACCGCGGCGTGCTGCACGTCGATGACCGGGTCGCCGACTACCTGCCCGAGTTCCGCGATTCGCACAAGGGCCAGATCACCATCAGCCACGTCATGTCGCATCGCGCCGGGATCCCCAACGTCCCCCGCGAGATCCTCGACCTCGACCACCTCGACGACCGGGACTTCATCCGCTCGTGGCTCGACCAGGTCCGACCGGTGACCCGCCCGGGCCGCTACGTCGCCTACCACGCCGTCAGCGGTGGCTTCGTCCTGGGCGAGATCATCCGTGAGATCACCGGCAAGCCGATCGAGCAATTGCTCGCCGACGAGGTGCTCGATCCGCTCGGGTTCCGTTGGGGCAACTACGGCGTCGCGGCGGCCGACGTGCCGCAGGTCGCCCTGAATCATGCGACCGGACCGATCGTCCTGCCGCCGTTGTCCACGCTGTTCACCCGTGCACTGGGCGTCCCCCTCGAGGAGGTCACCACCACGCTGAACGATCCGCGATTCCTGACCGGCGTCGTGCCGGCGGGCAACATCGTCACGACCGCCAACGAGCTGTCCTGCTTCTTCGAACTACTTCGGGTCGGCGGGACCCTCGACGGCGTCGAGGTGTTCGAACCGCGGACGATCCGGCGGGCGATCAGCGAGCAGTCCTACCTCGAGATCGACCTGACGCTCGGCTTCCCCTTCCGGTACGGGATGGGCTTCATGCTCGGTGCGAAGACGTTCAGTCTGTACGGCCCGAACACGACGACCGCTTTCGGGCACCTGGGGTTCACGAACATCATCGGCTGGGCCGATCCGGAACGGCGGGTGTCCGGCGCCCTGCTGACCAGCGGCAAGCCGGTCGTCGCCCACCATCTGTTCGACCTGTGGGATGTCATGCGCCAGATCACCCACGCCGCCCCGGCCGACGGCGCGGCGGACTCCCCGCTGCTGCACGCCTGAGGCACCACGCTTCGCGTGAGGGTGACCCTGGTCGATCGTGGGGCCGCGCGGGGTTTCCTCCCGACCATCGAGGGCATGGCTCAGAGACGCAGGAACACACCAGCGCTCGAGGAGAGAATTGTCGTGAGTACCCATGTCGAACAGTCCATAACCGTCGATGTCCCCGTCGAAACCGCGTACAACCAGTGGACGCAGTTCGAGGACTTCCCGTTGTTCATGGAAGACGTCGAGACCGTTGAGCAGATCGATGACTCGACCCTTCACTGGAAGACCAGGATCCGCGGCGTCGAGCGCGAGTGGAACGCTGAAATCACCGAGCAGACGCCGAACCAGCGCGTGGCGTGGCACTCGGAGGACGGCCCTGACCACGCTGGTGTCGTCACCTTCCACAAGCTCGACGATGCCACAACCAAGGTCATGCTCCAGATGGAGTTCGAGCCGAGCGGATTCGCCGAGAAGTATGCAGACGCCGTCGGCCTCGTGGAGAAGCGCACCATGAACGATCTCGAGGGCTTCAAGAAGTTCATCGAGACGCGCGGCCAGGAGACCGGTGCGTGGCGCGGAAACATCGACGCCAGCTGACCCCCCGCAACGTGACCGAGGCGCGGCGCACGGTGCCGCGCCCTCGGTGTGTACCGATCAAGGAGCACCTGTGACCCCCGACTCGCTGTGGAGATCCATCGTTACCAACCCACGATGATGCATGCGAAGGGCAGCGTGATCGACGGGCATCGCGACCTTCGGAACACCCAACCTCAACGGCCGTTCGTTCCAGCGGGACCGCGAGTTGATGGTGGTCGTCCGTGACGACGAACTGGCTGGTCGCCTCACCGAGCGCTTCGACGACGATCTCGGCGAATCCGTAAAGGCGGACCACCGGGCGCGGTCGTCACTGCCCGGCAGGTTCGTCCGTGGTGTGTTCGACCGGACCGCGGGGGTCCTGTCCTCCCACCTGTGACGGCAGGGCAGGCTCGTGGCGCGACAGCCAGTCGCCCAGCGGTGTCGGCAGGCTGGCGGGGCGGTCGCCCCAGTCGTAGACAACGGCGGATCCAGCAGCAAGGTCGTGTAGCCCGCGACGTTCGCGGTGCAGGAACAGCCCGATGAACCCCGCACCGAACAGCAGGGTGCTGACCCACAGCATCACGGTTCGCACAGCCGCCCGTGACGTCGACAGTGGGTGGCCGTCGCGGGACACGACCCGCAGACCGAGCACTCCCATCGCCGGCGTGCGCCCGGCGCTCGCCACCGACAACCATCCGTACAGGAAGAGCACGGTTGCGAGCGAGAGCCACCAGACGACGCCTGGCTGTTCGGCCGGTCGGAACTCGATCCCGAACAGGACCGATCCGAGGTAGGTGGCGGCGGCCGACAGCAACGTGAACAGCCCGAACCCGGCGGCGATGTCGGCGCCAGTGGCGGTCAGCCGCGTCGCCGGTCCGGCGTACCGGCCGGTGACGTCGTAGGGACCGATACGTGTCCTGTCATCGACGAGCGACGGCGGCCCGGCGGGAACGGTGGTGGGACCGGCACGCCGCAGTCGTTGCAGCGTGCGCATCACGATCGTGTCGACGCCGACCAGTTGCCTGCGTACGACGTCGACAAGCGAACCAGCCACCTGCCCGGTCGACGAGGCCACGATGGCATCCACGTCGACGCGCTGAACGATCCGATCGACGTCGACGCGCAGCATCAATCGGTCGATGTCGACCCGATCGAGCAGACGGTCGACGTCGACTCGGTCCAACAGGCGGTTCACGTCGACACGGTCGAGTAGGCCGTTGACGTCGACCCGTTCGAGCAGCGCGTCGAGGTCGATGCAGGCCAGGACATCGTCGGGGTTGACCGAATGGAGGATCGCGTCACGGATCGGTCCGACAAGACGGTCGACCGGCGAGCGATGCTCGTCCGTGGAGGTCATGGGCGGACTCTACGGTTCAGGAGAAGTCCACGCCGGTCACGTGCTCGAAGCACCACGCCCAGTTCTCGCCCGGCTCGAGCGACCGGATCACCTGGTGGCCCGTCGCCGCGGCGTGAGCGCGTGCATGCCGGTTCTTCGAGTCGTCGCAGCAGCCGACGTTGCTGCACGTGGCGCAGTACCGCAGGTGCACCCACGTGTCACCCATGGCGATGCACTCCTGGCACCCGCCTTCCGGACGCGGTGCGTCCGGGTCCAAATCGTCGAGGTGTGTGCACACGTCGTCGCTCATGTTCCCCTCCTCGGTTGTGTCGACGCCCGCGATCGGGAGTCGGACGCGGAATGTCGTCCGTCCCGGCTCCGAGTCGACGCTGAGGTCGCCACGGTGCTCGAGGACGATGATGCGGTAGCTGATCTGCAGCCCCAGCCCTGTGCCCTTGCCGGGCGCCTTGGTGGTGAAGAAGGCGTCGAAGATCCGCTCCCGCACCTCGGCCGGGATCCCGGGCCCGTTGTCGGTGACCTCCACGACCACCACCTCGCCATCCGCGCGGGTGCGCAAGGTCAGGGTCGGGACACGGTCACGCACGTCCTCCAGGGCATCGCATGCGTTGTCGATGAGGTTGGTCCACACCTGGTTCAGTTCCGTGCCGAACGCGGTGATCGTCGGCAGATCATCGGCAAAGTCACGGACTACCCGGACATGCTTGGTCTTGTGCGCCAGGAGCGTGAGCGTGTCCTCGAGACCCTGCCGTACGTCGACGTTCTGGACGGGGGACTGGTCGAGGTAGGTGTACGACTTGAGGGAGCGCACGATCGTCGAGATGCGGTCGGCTGCCTTCGCCATCTCGTCGGCAACACGTCGCAGGCTCGCCGCCCCGACGAGCGTGCGAATGGCGTCGGCAAGATCGGTGCCCTGGTGGCTGTCGTGCAGCCTGACGAGGATGTCGATTGCTATGCCGGCGTCGACGAGATCCCCGGAGAGCTCCCAGGGTTCCGGAACGCCGTGCTGGTCCAGCCAGTCCTCGACGTCCGACTCCCGATCGCTCCGTGCCAGCGCGTCGAGGGTCCGCGGCTCCGCGGCATCCAGTTCGGCCAGCACCTCCAGCAGCGTCGGCGCTGGCGGCATTCGGATGCTTCTGTCCGTGAAGTCGAGGAGTTGACGATCGAACCGTTCAGCCGCGCGGGTGAGCGCGGCCGCCGGATTGTTGAGCTCGTGGGCGACCCCAGCGGTCAGGGTCCCCAACTGGGCAAGGCGTTCGCTCTCGCGGAGTTGTTCGTTCGTGGCCTGCAGGCGTGTCAGGAAACTGTTGAACACGGCGCGGGCGGCCTGGGGACTGGTGTCGAGCAGCTCGTCGAGTGCCGACTTGGGGATCTCGATGACTTCCGCGGCGTCGCGGGCTCTTGCCCCGGCGATGCGAGGCTCCTCGTGCAGCAACGCCATCTCGCCGATCACGTCGCCTGCGCCGCGGACTGCGAGCAGAACCTCCCGGCGGTCGGTCGCCTTGACGATCTCGATCTCGCCGCTCGTGATGACGTAGGCGTCCCTGCCGGGGTCGCCCTCGAGAAAGAGGGTCTGCCCCGGCGCGAGCCTGACGTCGCGGATGTCACGGCAGATGCGCGCGAGGTCGTCGTCGGCGAGACCGTCAAAGAGCGGGATCTTCCGCAGCCGATCGAACGCGTCGGCCATCAGTCGACCGCGAGGTACTGGTGGACCAGCGAGATGCAGATCGACCCCTGGCCGACCGCGGACGCCACGCGTCGCGTGGCACCGTCACGCACGTCTCCTGCCGCGAACACCCCTGGCACGCTGGACTCGAAGGGATAGGGGTCACGCTCGAGTGGCCACCCGACGGGGTGCTTTCCATCGACCAACAGATCGGGCCCGGTGACGATGAACCCCTGCGGAGTGCGCTGGACCACCTCGGCCACGAAGTCGGTGTGCGGGACAGCGCCGACGAAGATGAACAGGCCCGTCCCTTCGCGCTCTTCGAGTTCGCCCGTGTCGCGGTGCTCGATCACGACGCGCTGCAGGCTCGTGTCACCCCGTACCTCGTGCACCTCGGCGTTCACCAGCACCTCGATGTTGTCTATCCCGGCGATCTGGTCGATGAGGTAGCGCGACATCTTGTCATCGAGCGTTGGTCCACGCACCAGCATGGTGACCGACTGCGCATACCGCGAGAACAGGACCGCCGCCTGGCCGGCCGAGTTTGCACCCCCGATGACGAAGACCCGCTCGTCCTTGTACGCGGCCGCTTCGCTGAGCGTCGCGCCGTAATAGACGCCGAGTCCGTTCAGCCGCTCGTAGCCCGGCACGTCCAGTTTCCGCACGGTCATGCCCGACGCGATGACGACCGCGCGAGATCCGATCGTCGAACCATCACTGAGCTTCAGGGTTCGCTTGGGCCCGTCGACCTCGAGGCCGACCACGTCGACGGCTGTGAGAATCTCGGCGCCGAAGCGTCGTGCTTGCGCGGTCGCCCGTCGTGCCAGGTCGAGGCCACTGATGCCGTTGGGGAATCCGAGGTAGTTCTCGATCCGTGAACTGCTGCCTGCCTGCCCGCCCGTCGCCTGGCGTTCGACGACGGCGACGCGCAGGCCCTCGGACGCGCCGTACAGGGCGGCCGAAAGACCAGCAGGACCCGCGCCGATGACCGTCAGGTCGTAGAACGGGGCCGACGCCTGCACTTGCAGGCCTACGCGTTCGGCCAGGTCGCGCGACGTCGGTTGGCTGACCGCCGTCCCGTCGGGGAACAGCACGACGGGCAGGACCCGGTCGTCATCGGGCATCATCTCGAGCAGTCGCGGGCCGTCGCTGTCGCGTTCGATGTCCACGAAGCGGTAGGGGATCTGGTTGCGCGCGAGGAAATCCTTGACGTCATGGCTGGCCGCCGACCAGCGGGTCCCGAGGACCCGTATGCCGTCGAATGGCGCGGGACGCGTTGCCGCCCAGTCGGCCAGCAGGTCGTCGATGACCGGGTACAGCGAGTCCTCTGGCGGTGACCACGGCTTCATGAGGTAGTGGTCGAGACCGACCTCGTTGATGGACTGGATGGCCGCTTCGGTGTCGGCATAGGCGGTCAGCAGCACCTTGCGGGCATCGGGGAAGTGCTGCCTGGCCTGGACCAGGAACTCGGTCCCCGACATCTGAGGCATGCGCTGGTCGACGAGGAACAGCGCGACCTCGTCGCCGCGCATGACCAGTTGCTCGACGGTGGCGAGCGCGGTCGCGCCGCTGCCCTCGGCGACGATGCGGTAGTCGCCTGCATAGCGCGCACGCAGGTCCGCGCGTACCGCCGCGAGCACCTGGGGATCGTCGTCCACGGCGAGGATGGTTGGCTTGGCCATTGGCACAACGTAGGCCGCCCGCGCCTCGTGCGGAGTACGCTTACGCGGTTCGGGAGAGCGAGGGTCCAATGCGCTGTCCGGTGTGCAAACACGACAACGCGCCCGGGGCGAAGTTCTGCTCGGAGTGCGGCACGCGGTTGGAACTGCGCTGCCCCGTGTGCACGACCCCTCATGAGGCTGGGGCGAAGTTCTGTTCGGAGTGTGGTACGAACCTGCAGGAGTCGGCGCCGTCGTCACTGCCCGACGACCTGTCGCGCTACGTCCCCGACGAACTGCTGCGCAAGATCCGTGCCGCCCAGTCGGGCGAGTCGATGCGTGGCGAGCGCCGCACCGTGACGATGCTGTTCGCCGACATCGAGGGATCGACCGCTGCGGCCGAGCACCTCGACCCGGAGGAGTGGGCCGAGATCGTCAACGGCGCGTTCGGTCACCTGATCGAACCGGTCTACCGCTACGAGGGCACCCTCGCTCGACTGCAGGGTGACGCGATCCTGGCGTTCTTCGGGGCACCCATCGCCCACGAGGACGACCCGGTGCGCGCGGTGCGGGCGGGACTCGACATCCAGAACGACATTCGTGCATACACCGCCGAGGTCGCGACGCGCCATGGGGTCGACATCGGGGTGCGGGTCGGGATCAACACGGGACTTGTGGTGGTCGGCGAGGTCGGGTCCGACCTCAGGGTCGAGTACACGGCTCTCGGCGACGCGATCAACGTGGCGGCGAGGATGGAACAGACGGCCGAACCCGGGACGGTGCGAGTCACCGACGAGACCCTCGAGCTGCTGGGTGGCATGTTTGACGCCGAACCGATCGGCCCGGTGGAGGTCAAGGGCAAGTCCGACCCGGTGCTCGCGCACCGCATCATCGGCGTGACCCGACGTGATGACGCCCTCTTCACTCCCGAGACGACCCCCCTGCTCGGCCGTGATGACGAACTGGCTGCCCTCCGCGGCGTCGTCGCACGACTCGACGACGGCCTCGGCGCGGTGTGCACCGTCATCGGCGAGGCGGGGATCGGCAAGTCCCGGCTGCTGGCCGCCATGTACGACGACATCGTCGAACCCATGACCGTCGCCCGCTCGTGGTCGGCGGAAGGAAGGGCCTCCTGGCTCCGGGGCAGAGCGCGCTCGTACGAACGCAACGTCCCGCACGCCACGTTCCGGGACGTGCTCTGTGACTGGTGGGACCGCTCCAGCGGTGACGACTGCTTCGGACTCGTGCTCGGCGCCGTCGACGGGGCCCTCGGCCAGTCCGACGAGGACGTCGCCGGCTTCCTCGCCCACATGATCGGTGCCCCGCTGCCCGATGCCCAGGGGCGACTCGTCGAGTCCCTGCCTGCTCCGGCACTGCACGAGCGCATGACGGGCGCCGTCGTGACCTATCTGCGTGCGGAGGCCAAGCGTCGCCCCATCGTGATGGTGCTCGACGACCTGCACTGGGCCGATGCGATGACCCTTGCGTTGATCGAGCAGCTGATGGATCTGAGCGAGGAGGTCCCGCTTGCACTCGTCCTGGTGATGCGGCCGAACCGCGAGGACACCGCATGGCGGATCGTCGAGGTCGCGGCGCGCGACCACGCGCACATGCACACGGCGATCGAACTGGAGTCCCTGCCGGCCGATGCGACGCAGCACCTGCTCGACACATTGCTCGGCGACGACGCCATCGATCCCGGCATGCGTCGGCACATCCTGGAGCGCTCGAACGGCAACCCACTGTTCGTCGAGGAGATCGTGCGGTCGCTTGGCGAGTCCCGAGGAGGGCAGGTCGACGTTCCCCCGTCGCTCATGGGACTGCTGACCGCACGGCTGGACCGCCTCGAGGAGGAGGCGCGGGTCGTGGCCCAGGTCGCGTCCGTGATCGGGCGCGAGTTCGAGTCCGAGACGCTGGCTGCCGTCGTCGACGTGCCCGGTGACAACGATGCCTCGATTCGGGAACTGCTCCGCCGCGGGATACTCGAGGAACGCCGCCGCGTCCCGACCCCGAGCTTCTCGTTCCGCCATCCGCTGATCCGCGAGGCCGCCTACAGCACCGTCCTGCTGCGGACCCGACGCGACCTGCACGGCAGGATCGCCCGTCACCTCGCCCAACGGACACCGGAGGCCGTGGAGGAGATCGCGCGCCACTACGTCGAGGCGGCCGAGCCCATGGTCGCGTTCCCGTTCCTGTTGGAGGCGGGACGTCGTGCGATCCGTGCGATGGCACTGAGCGACGCGATCTCGCACTTCACGATCGCGCTGGACTCGCCGCCTGATGACGCGCCGGCCGACGAGATTCTTGCGGCCCACGACGGACTCGGCGAGGCCTACTCGCTGGTCCCGGACCTGACCAGGGCATCGGCCGCGTTCCAGTCGTTGCTCAAGTACGGGCGTGCGTCAGGCAAGCCGGACATCGAGGTCACCGCGCTGAACCGGCTCGGCTTCAGCACCGCCGCGCTGTCGGGAGACGTGGACGGCGCGATGATCTACCTCCAGCAGGCCAGGGACCTCGCCGAGTCGATCGGTGACGAGACCGGGCTCGCCGAGTACCACATGAACGCCTGCTTCATCACCGTGATGACGGGGGATCTCGAGCAGGCCGTCGAGCACGACAGCGAGACCGCCCGCATCGGCGAACTGGTCGGCAATCCGAAGGTCCGTTTGCTCGGGCTGGTCCGCAAGGCCGGCAACCTCGCATCGATCCTGCGGTTCGACGAAGCGCTGGAGGCCTACCAGGAAGGGCTCGAGGTCGCCGAGGAACTCGGGAACGAGGAACTCGTCGCCGTCCTGAAGTGCAACACGCTCGGGGTCATCGACGTCGTGCGCGGCGAGTTGGCGCGTGCCGTCGAGCTGTTCGACCAGTATCTGCCGGTGATCGACCGACACGCATCCGATTACGGGGCGTTCGCGCACAACGGCATGGCCGAGGCGGCGATGTTCACCGGGGACGTCGAACGGGCGCTGTCCGAGTACGCGACCGTCGAACGAATCGGACGCTCGACGGGGCAGTCATTCGCCATCGCGGCCGGTCTGGCCGGTCAGGTCCGGGTGGCGGCGCTGTGCGGTATGGATGAGCACGTCGAACGTGACCGGGCGGAGGCCGTGGAGATCGCGGGCCGGCCGGGCGGCGACTTCCTCCGCACCTCGGTACTGGCCGATGTGGGCTATGCCCGCCTGCACGGAGGGAACGTGGAGGGTGCCCGCGAGGATCTCGCCAGGGGACTGACCGTCTCGTCGGTGACCGCCCGCTGGGAGCGTCCACGGGTCCTGTTCGGTCTCGCGCGGGTGGCGCTTGCGCAGTCGCAATCTCCCTTGGCGCAGGAGCACCTCGAGGAGGCCCGCAGCCACGTCACCACGCACGGACTCCGGCTGTACGAGCCGGATCTGTTCCTGCTCGACGGGATCGCGGCCGTCGCCGACGACCGACTCGCCGATGCACGCACGCTGCTCGACGAGGCGGTGCGTTCGTCGGGCGAGATCGGGCGGCGCCCAATGAAGGCGGAAGCCCTGGTGGCGCTGGCCCGCGTGCACGAGCGGGGCGGCGAGCCGGAGCAGGCCGACGCTGCGCGATCCCGCGCACGCACCGTGATGGACGAGATGGCCAACGAGATCGTGGCCGACGATCTCCGCGAGTCGTTCGTCCGGTCCATGCAGGAGGTCCACGGAGTCCATCCCCTCGTCCCGTGAGCCTCCTGCGCTCGACCGGCGCACCGACCCGGCTAGCGTGCCGTCGAGATCTGGCTCGGGGGGTCACTGTTGGGACCGGTTCGCACGTCGCGGGGGTGGGTCGCTGTCGCCGTGGTCGTGGCCCTGGCTGTCGCGACGACCGCGACGGCGCTGTACATGGGCAGGCGTGCAGGCCTTCCCGTCTCCGTCGCGGCCCCGGACGCCAGCCCGTCCACCGGCGAGCCACTGCCACCACATGCGGAGCCATCGGTCACGCCGACCTCCCCGTCTCCCGCGGCGTCGTCTCCGAGCCCGACTCCGTCGCCGACGCCGAAGCCACCCGACCCGCAGGTGCGCGCCGCTCAGGAGAAGCTCGCCGCGCTGGCCTACTACGCGGGTGCGGTTGACGGACTCGCCGGCGGCGCGACGGCCAGCGCGACGATGGCCTTCCAGAAGGTGCACGGCCTGTCACCCGACGGTGTACTCGGCCCGATCACCTACGCAGCGTTGGATGTCCCGATCACCCCGACACTGCACGGCGGCGACGCCCACCGTGTCGAGGTCGACCTCACGAAGCAGGTCGCCTACTACGTGGAAGGCGGCGAGCTGCAGCGCATCTTCCCGGTCAGTTCGGGCAGCGGCGAGAAGTACCTGCACACGTCCGGGTCGACCGCGACCGCCCTGACGCCGGTCGGCGCCTTCCGGGTGCAGCGCAAGATCAGCGGGATCCGTGAGGCGCCGTTGGGGATCCTGTACGACCCGATGTATTTCTTCCGGGGTTGGGCGCTGCACGGGTCCAATCACGTTCCTGCCTATCCGGCCAGCCATGGGTGCGTCCGGATGACCCGCTGGGACGCCACTTGGCTCGCCGCGCGGGTCCCCATCGGCATGCAAGTACTGGTGTACGGCGGCACGTACGTGTTCAAGGCGGGGGAGGAACTCTCCAAGGTCGGGGTGACCGAACCCGGCGGCGATGCATTCCCATCCGAGGAGCCTGCGCCGTCGTCCGAGTCGCCCACGCCCACGCCGAGCGAGGAGCCGTCGGCCAACGAGCAACCATCCGTGAGCGAGTCACCGACCCCGACCCCGAGCGAGTCGCCGGAGCCGTCGCCGAGCGACACGGGGTTGTTGCCCGTCGACCCGTCGGACGATCCTTCGGGCCAGTAGCCGCACCGTCGCGGGACACAGGGCTCAGACGGCCATGGGACGCGGGTCCCAATGTCAACATGACCGGTTGAAAACGTAGTCCGTTCGGGCCATGGCTATCACTCTTGGTAGCAGAAAGAATCCTTAGAGTCACTACAGGGACAGCGCCATGGGTAGTTCGATACGGGAGTTGGCACGGGCCGCGATCGCCATCGTGGTCATCACGGTCCTGGTGCGTACGGCCGCTGTGCTCCTCGATGCTCGAACGGCCACGGCGGTGGTGGGTTGTGCGGCCGTCGTCGCACTGGCCGCTGGCCTGCTCTGGCACGGTCGGCGACACGGGCGTGGGTGGGCTGTCGCCTGGCTCGTACTACTGGTCGCGCTGACGGCACACGTCGTCGCCAGCCTGGTGTGGGGGCACTCGCCCGTTGTGGCGGGCACGGTCAGGCTCGCTGCCGACGTGGTGGCCATCGCGGGTCTGTACCTGCTGATCCGGCACCGCCGGGTCGATCTGGCAGCCCCTGCCCTCTTCGCGGCCGTCGTTGGCGCGCTCGCGGTCGCCTGGGTGCTCTGGGTCATCGTTGTCGAGCCGTCCGAACTGCCACGCGGAGCCGCCTTCCTGGCAGTCGCCGTCGCCGCTGCCGGTCTTGGCGCGTTCGGGATGCTCGTGCGGCTCGTGCTGCTTTCGTCGCACCACCCACTCGCCTACCGCTACCTCGGGGCCGGGCTCGTGCTCCTGCTCACGGCGGCCGCGGTCGACGTGGGTGCGATCCTCGGGCGGTTCGCCGTGTCGGCGGGACCCGTGAGCGCCGTGCTGTTGGTGGGGTATTGCCTGTGGGCCGCAGCGGCGTTCCATCCCAGTCTGGGCGAGACCTTCGAGCCGGTGCCGGTCGGATCGTCGCGGGTGCGCTGGCCGCAGGTGCTCTTCGGGCTCGCAGCCGTGGTCCTGGCGCCGGCCGCGGTCATCCTGGAAGCACTCCGCGGACACGAGATCCGGCTGCCCGTCGTGCTGGCCGGCTCGACGGCCCTGTCCGTGCTGGTCTTGCTGCATCTGGTGTGGCAACTGCACCGACGTGTCCTCGGCGAGGACGGCGGGCGCCACGATGCGCTCACCGGCCTGCCCAACCGGGCGCTGTTCGACGACCGCCTAGACGTCGCGCTCGCCCAGGCCCGCCGCTCGGGCGAGAGCCTGGCGGTCATGTTCCTGGACCTCGACCGCTTCAAGAACGTGAACGACACGCTGGGCCATGACGCCGGCAATCAACTGCTGCGTGGCGCCGCGGTCCGGCTCCGCCGACTGCTGCGCGAGGAGGACACGGTCGCGCGGTGGGGCGGGGACGAGTTCACGCTGCTCCTACCCAACATCGCGAGCGTGGAGGACGCCGAGACGGTCGCCGCAAAGATCCTGGACTCGTTCGCCGATCCCTTCCAGGTACAGGGACGCGAGATCCGCTCCAACGTCAGCGTCGGGGTGGCCGTCTTCCCCCACGACGGGACCGACCGCGACACCCTGCTCAAGAATGCGGACACGGCGATGTACCGCGCCAAGGGCCAACGCGGCACGTATCAGCTGTACACGGCGGCGATGAGCGCCCGCACACAGATCAGGGTGTCCCTCGAAGCCGGACTGCTCCGCGCGATCGAGCGGGACGAGCTCATGGTGCACTACCAGCCGCAGGTCGATCTGATCGATGGTCGCCTGGTTGGGGTCGAGGCGTTGGTCCGGTGGCTCCACCCGGAACTCGGCTTCATCTCACCCGGCACCTTCGTGCCGCTCGCCGAGGAATCGGGGCTCATCGGCCAGCTGGGCGAGTGGGTCCTGCGCGAGGCGTGCCGCCAGCACAAGGTCTGGTCCGAGGGCGGCGTCGTCGACGGACGGGTCGCGGTCAACATCTCTGCCCATCAGATCGCCGAGCCGGGCATCGTGGCGCTCGTGGCCGACGTTCTCGCCGAGACCGGCCTGCCGCCGTCGCAACTCGAGCTCGAACTCACCGAATCGGTGTTCCTGCGTGACCTCGACGCGGCTTGCGCGAACCTACGGGCACTCCGCGACCTCGGAGTCCGGTGCTCGATCGACGACTTCGGGACGGGCTTCAGTGGCCTCAATTACCTGACGACGTTGCCCATCGACAAGCTCAAGATCGATCGGTCCTTCGTGATGGCGATCTCCGGGGTCGGGTCCGCCATCATCGACGCGATCCTGTCCCTTGCCAAGAGTCTGCATGTCAGCGTGCTCGCCGAGGGTGTCGAGACAGCCCAGCAGGCACAGTTCCTCCGAGAACACGGGTGCCACCTCATGCAGGGCTACATGTTCGGTCGGCCGATGCCCCCCGACGAGTTGGAGCGTCTCGTGCGGGTGCGCCACGGATGGGGTGCGGAGGCCTTCGACAGTGAGTGGCGCGAGCCGCTGCCTCGGGTTGCGACGTCTCGCCAGCACGCCGCGACCATCGGAGCCACGCTGTGGTCCGCCGTCCAGGACCAGGATGCCGCACTCGATGCCATCACGATCGACCAGATCCTCGAGGCGTTCCGTGCGAGCGAGGACAAAGCGTCCCGCCCTCGCATCGTCCGGCCGGGATCTGTGCGGATGGCCGTCGGGACGTTCGCCACGGTGATTCCACTGTCGAGCGGGATGGCCGCCGCCGGCGCCCTGCCCAACAACGCCCAGGTGGCCGCCCACGACGTGCTCGGGAGTGTCGGGCTGTCCGTTCCACCGACCGCGAACGCCGGCGGTACTCGAGACGTGGTGCATGGCGGGCGGGGCAAGGACGACGCCGTTTCCCGCGGAGTTCGCCGCGAGCCCGATCCGGGAGCCGACCAGATCGCCACCGGTCCCCCCGACAAGGGGGACCACCGTGAGGTCGATCCGTCCGCGGATCGTGCGGAAGGTGCAGGGGCGCCCGCCAGCGACGAACGCGGTGCGAAGCCCAAGGACGACGGTGCGACCGCCCCGAACGGTGCTGGTGACGGTGAAGAGTCCGAGCAAGGGGACGAGGCACCTTTGCCTGAGACGGGCAGCAACGGTCGCGAACAGGATGTGGGCGTGAAAGCGCGTGGGCCCGTGTCGGAGGGCAAGGGCCGCGGGGGCGGAATCGGCCGAGCGAGCCCGGCAGGACTCGAACCCCTGACCATCCGATCAGTCGAGACGTCTCGGGAACCGATGATGCCGGCGGTCATGAGCCGCTACGGGGGGCGGTGGCTCGAGGTGTAGCGGTACGGAGATGACCACGGTGTTGTGGCGCATCCGGAGTCTGGTCTTGAGCGCGACCGCGGATTGGTTGTGGAGGAGGTTCTCCCACCATCGGTCGACGACGAATTCGGGGACGATCACGGTGAGGTGGTCGTCGGTCCAGCGCTGGTCGATGTCTTCGATGTAGTCGAGGACAGGAGTGAGCAGGCGCCGGTAGGGATCCTGGATGACCTGGAAGTCGACGTCGTCGAGGCCGTGGTCAGCCCATTGTCGCCGGACCTTGTCGGCTTCTTCTTCGGATGCGGCGACGTGGAGGGCGAAGAGGTGGTCGGGGTGCAGGGACGTGGCGTAGCTGAGGGCTTGCAGGACGCCACGGTGGACGCGTGCGACCAAGACGATGACGGTGTGGCGGCGCGGTGGGGGTTGCCAGTCGGTTGGTACGCGGAGTCGTTCGCGAACCAGTTCATAGTGACTCTTGATGCCACGGAACAGCAGCACGATGAGCGGGATCACGACGACCGGGATCCAAGCACCCGTCGTGAACTTGGAGATCACGACGGTGGCCAGGACGAGTCCGGTGGCGCCCGCGCCGACGGCGTTGATGATCTGGCCGCGCCGCCAGCCGGGTTCTTTGAGGCGTCGGTGGTGGCGGACCATTCCGATTTGCGAGATTGTGAAGCCTGTGAACACGCCGACGGCATACAGGGGGATGAGTGCGGTGGTGATGCCGCCGAAGACGATGAGCAGGACAATGGAGAAGACGGCGAGCAGCACGATCCCGTTGGAGAACACGAGTCGGTCTCCGCGGTGGCTCAGCTGTCTGGGGAGGTACCCGTCGCGGGACATGATCGAGGACAGCCGGGGGAAATCGGCGAAGGCGGTGTTGGCGGCCAGGAACAGGATGGCCATCGTGGTGAACTGCACGAAGTAGTAGAGGGGTGTGTCGCCTCCGAAGACGACGCGGGCCATCTGGGACAGCAGCGTCTCGTCGTGAGTGGGAAGTGGTCGGAGGTGGTCGGCGAGCAGGGAGATGCCGAAGAAGAAGCCGCCGAGGATGGTCGCCATGGCGATCAGGGTGCGTGCGGCGTTGCGAGACTCGGGTGGGCGAAACGCGGGGATGCCATTCGTGATGGCTTCGGTACCGGTCAGCGCGACCGCGCCTGACGAGAACGCGCGGGCCACGATGAAGGCGCCGGCGACACCGACGAGACCGGTTGCGGATCCGCCGGTGAGTTCGTCGAGATGCTGCTGGTCGACGAGGATGGGTTCGAGTCCGCCGAGGTAGACGCGCCAGAGGCCGTAGCCGACGAGGGAGGCCAGGGCGAGGATGTACAGGTAGGTCGGGATCGCGAACAGCGTGCCGGACTCCTTGGCGCCCCGGAGGTTCGCGAACGCCATGAACACGACCACGGCTGACGCGATCAGGACGCGCTGGCCGAGCAGCGCCGGGAAGGCGGATACGACCGCGGCGACGCCAGCGGAGATGGACACGGCGACGGTCAGGGTGTAGTCCACGAGCAGGCTTGCGCCGGCGATCAGTGCCCAGTTCTGCCTGAGGTTGTCACGTCCGACGACGTAGGCGCCTCCGCCGTTGGGGTAGGCGTAGATGGTCTGCCGGTAGCTGGTTACGACGATCGCCAGTACGACGGTCACCACGGCGGACAGGGGTAGGAGCAGGTGGAGGGCCGTGAGCCCGGCGACGGGGACCAGGATGAACAGGATCTCTTCAGTCGCATAGGCGGTGGACGAGATGGCGTCGGAGGCGAAGACGGCCAGGCCGAGCCGTTTGGGGAGGCGCTGCGCCTGTTCCTCGTGGGTGGCGAGCGGCCGGCCGAGAAAGACGTTCTTCAGCGTTGACATCGCGGCTGTCGATCAGGAGGCGGGAGGGACTGCGTGGAGCAGTCCAGCGAGCAGGGACGCCATGCGGGCCGCCATGAGGAGCTGGTGTTCGTCGACCGCGTGCTCTGACTTGGTGATCAGGACGAGCTGACCGAAGTCGTGGCTACCTGCGCGGACCGGGATGCTGACGGGCTCGGCAGGGAGCTGGCGTCGGATGGTCACCGGGTCGGCATGGTGGTAGAGCTGGCCGTCCTGGTCGATGCGATAGTGGCACGTCGTTCTGGCGTTGGGTTCGTAGCGGACGTCGTCGAGGTCGAGTTCGTCGACGAGTTCGTGGCCGATCATTCGCACGACGAGTTCGCGGTCGGCCCCGGCCGTGCTGGCGGCCAGGATCCGGCCGATGCGCGCTTCTCGGAACTCGGTGCGCAGGATCTTCTCGCGTGCGCCTAGTCCGGCGACGGCCATCTCCCCGACGAGCAACGCGATCACCGCGAAGGCGATCATGATCTCGATCTCCTGCGGGTTGTCGATGGTCAGACGCCCGTAGGGTGCGACGTGGAAGAGGTCGAACACGGCGCTTGCAAGGAGCGCGGCCACCCAGGCGGGGCCGCGGCCACCGGCGAGTGCCGCCGCGAGCACGACGGTGACAAGCAGCAGCACGATGATCGCGAGGTCCACGGCGCCCCGTGGGGCCAGCGCGAGCAGTGCGCTGCACCCGGCTCCCACGACCGCCACTGCGTAGCCGTACATCAGCGACAAGCGGTGTTGCCGTTCGTGTTCGCGAAGCCCCACGTCCATGATGATCTCCTTCAGGATCGGGTGACGGTGCGGCGTTGGGAGGCCATCGGGTCGCGGCGCGCAAGGGCGGCGAGGACAGCCGCGGTGAGCGAGACGATGATGGCCGCGACGACGATGCGCGGAGCGACGTCGTGAGGGATACGCCCACCGGGCAGCACGATGCTGGCCCGGGTGGCCTCGATGGCCGGCTCGCCCTGCAGGAGCGAGCTCGCGGACACGAATCGGCCCGTGACCCGGATGTGGTCGCCACGGGAGGCGTAGCTACCGAGATGCTCTATCGGCTCGGTGAACCCGGTCGGCAGGACGACGGTGATGCCGGAGTTGCCACCCAGGGCGGTGCGGGTCTGCGGCAGGGGGCCGGGACCGAGTGCGTAGTCGTCGTCGTTGAGAACGACGACGCGTCGACCGGACCGTTGGAACACGGCTTCGATGACTTCGCCCGTGTAGACGACCTGGCGATCGTGGAAGTCGTCGGGGCAATCGATGAGCTCGCTCGCCCCCGCCTGCTGTGCCGGATCGGCGGCGATGGCCGATGGTGACGGGCAGGCCAGGGCACCGGGCTTGCCCGAGGAGGGTTCCGCAGGTGCGGGCAGGCTCCCGCGCTGAACGCCGCCGCCAAGCCACGTGGTCAACGCCACCAGCCCCGACACGGTGCCGACGAGTAGCAGGGCCGCGATGACGACCTGGCGGCGGTGCACGCGACCTTCGTACTCGCGGATCATGGACGTCCCCGCAGACTCGTGTAGCCGAAGCCGAACACCGCGAACGCCGCCACCAGTTCCAGTCGGCCCATCCACATCTGGGCGATGTAGGTGAGCTTGAGGCCTGTGGGCAGCGACGGCCCGGTCATGCCGATTGACAGGCCGACGGTGGCACCCGCCGACGAGCTCTCGAAGAAGGCCTGATCGAACGGGTAGCCGTAGAACATGCCGACCAGCGCCCCGACCGCATACAGCAGGAGGAACCCGAGCAGGATCATCAGTGCCGGCTCCAGCACGTCGGGGCGCAACAGGCGGACCTGTCCGGACCGGTAGGACTCCGTTGCCAGTGCGTTGGACGGAAGAAACACGCGGCGCAACTCGCGGCGCAGTCCCTTCCAGGCAAGCCCGACGCGGATGGTCTTGATCCCCCCGCCTGTCGAGCCCGACATCGCGCCGATCATCATGGCGGTGACGACCATGCCGGGGGCGAGCACCCCCCAGTCCGCCAGGAGCGTGCGGCTGGGCACGGTCGCGAATCCCGTGGTGGTCTGCGCGGACAGCAGGTAGAAGCCGCCCCGCCGCAGTAACGACGCCAGGTCCGGGTAGGTGTGCGTGCGCCACAGCCCGATCAGGCCGATCAGGGTGAGCATGACCAGGAGCACCGCGAACGTGCGAATCTCGAGGTGCTGGGTGACCTCGCGGCGGCGCCGCTGCCACAGCAGGTAGTGCACCCCGAACGAGGTGGCTCCCCCGACCATGACGGTCGCGAGCGCGGCCTCGAGCCACAGCGAGTGGTAGAAGCCGACGCTGGCGGTCGTCGGGGCGAAGCCTCCGGTCGAGAACGCGGCCATGAACAGGGTCAGACCGTGGAAGATGCCGTCCCATGCCCCGAGCCCCTGCAACCACAGCACGGTGACGATCAAGGTCCCGCCGGCCAAGAGCCACCCCAGCGACACACGGCCGATGAACCGCGCGGTGCTCAGGACGCTGGGCAGGATCCGTTCCTCGCGGGCTTCACCGACATACATCGTGCTCGCCCCGCCCGCCGGGGCGAACAACACCAGTACGACCAGCGCGAGCCCCTGTCCGCCCACGAACTGCATCAGGTGACGCCACAGATTCAGGGCGTCCGGCACGTGGTCGAGGTCGTTGATCACCGTGAGGCCGGCGGTCGCAAAGCCGCTCATCGCGTCGAAGTAGGCATCCAGAAAACTCGCGAAGTGCCCTGACAGGAACAGCGGGATCGCGCCGAAGAGAGGTCCGACGAGCCAGCTCAGACCGGCGATGACCATGCCGTGCGAATGATCCAGCTCACCGGAGCCGCGCAGTCGCCATTCGCCGAGCTGGCCGACCGACAGCGTCAGTCCCGCCGACAGGACGAACTGCCAGGCCGGGGCGAACTCGCTGCGAACGAACCCGACGGCCGCAGGAACCAGCATTACCAGTCCGACCGCGGTCAGAACTCGCGACAGGTAGAGGCCGACCAGCCGGTAGTCCTCCCGGTCTGGCCGGAACATCACGGTTCCCACGGACACCTCGGCGGCAGCCACGTCTGCTCGAACGGAACGCATCCGACCGTACGGACACGACCCGTCAACGCGTCGTCAACAGAACCCCTGTGAGGTCAACAACCCATCAACGCGCTGACGGTGGTGACCGATCAGCTGGGCGGATCGATGCGGTATCCGACCCGCGGGAGCGTCACGAGCAGCCGCGGACGTCTCGGATCGGTCTCGATCTTGCGCCGCAACCGGCTCACGTAGACACGTAGGTAGTGGGTCTCGTCGACATATCCCGGCCCCCACACCGCCGACAGCAACCCGTCATGGGTCACCACGCGGCCGACGTTGCGGACAAGGTGCTCGAGGATGTCGAACTCCTTCTCGGTCAGCTCGACCTGTCGCCCGGCGACCGTGACCCGCCGGGCAGCCGAGTCCAACTCCAGGTCACCGATACGGACGGTGGCGGGTTCATCGGCCGCCCCGACACCGTTTGCGGTGCTCAGCTCGCGATGGCGCAACGCCACCCGGACGCGCGCGAGCAGCTCCGGCATCGAGAATGGCTTGGTCACGAAGTCGTCGGCACCCTCGTCCAACGCCTCGATCTTGCGGTCCTCGCCACCATGCGCAGACAGCACGATGATCGGGACCGTGGACCACGAGCGCACCCGCCGGCACACCTCGACCCCATCGACATCGGGCAACCCGAGGTCGAGCACGATCACATCTGGTTGCTCGACGGCCGCCGCCCCGACTCCCGCCTCACCCCCCGAAGCGGTCACCGCCCGGTACCCACGCGCCCGCAGACCCGTCTCCAGAACACGGCGGATCGATGGATCGTCATCGATCACCAGGACGCATGGGGGCCGCTCAGACATACGTGCCCCCTTCGGGCCGCTCCTCCGGCGGCGCCATCGCAAGCGGCAACGTGAACACGAACGTCGCGCCACCCGCCGGCGTGTCCTCCACCCAGATCCGGCCGCTGTGAGCGGCCACGAACGCTTCACAGATCGCAAGCCCCACACCCGATGCCCGCGACCCCTCACCGTCGGTCGGGCTGTAGAAGAGCTCGAAGATCCGGTCTCGCTCGGAGGGCATGACACCAGGACCTCGATCGCAGACCACGACCTCAACAGCACCTTCCCCACGGCGTGCGGTGACGAGCGGACGGGTCCCCTCGGGTGAGAACCTCACGGCGTTTTCGATCAGATTCTGCAACACCTGCCCGATCAGGACGGGGTCAGCTCGGACCAGCAGCTCCTCCCGCCCAACGTCGATCCCCACCTGCTGTTCGACACGCCCACTCACGGCAGACTCGATCAGGTCGGCCAGGTCCACGACCTGCGGATGCACCTCGAGCCGGCCCGATTCCATCCGGCTCACATTCAGCAGATCACCAACGAGCTTGTCCAGGCGCCTTGACTCCTCGGCGATCGTGACCGCCAGCACCTCTCGATCCTGAGCCGCAAGGTGCAGGTCCGGGTCAGCGAGATCCTCGGCGGCCGCGGTGATCGATGCCAGCGGCGTCCGTAGATCATGCGACACCGACCGCATCAGGGCTGAGCGAAGCTCGTCCGCCTGTTCGAGCGCCTGCACCCGCGTGGCGTCTTCCACAAGCGATGTGCGGTTCACCGCCAGGGCCGCCTGATCCGCGAACCCCTGCAGCACCCGCAACTCGGCCGAACCCACGGCACCTGCGGCGACGAACCAGCCGATCACGGAGTCGTCGATCCGCAGGGGCACCATCCGCGCGTCAGCCTCGTCGAACTGTGGTCCCTCCTCGCCGAGGTGCCACGTCAATGGATCGCCCTCCGCGACCACGAACTCCTCCTGCAGGTAGCCCGCCGGGAGCACCACCAGCGCCGTACGCAACCCGAACAGCTGCCGCGACCGGCGCACCATCGGCCGGAGGACTTCCTCCAACTCGACCCCACTGATCAGGGACCGTGACATCTGTGACAGCGTGACTGCCTCCACCTCACGGCGCCGTGCTGCTTCCACCTCACGCTGATGCAGTGACACGATTACGGCTGTCACGGCACCGACGACGCTGTACACGACCAGCCCCACGGCATCCGGGACATGGGCAACCGCCAACGTGCCATACGGCAATGTGAACAACGCGTTGTACGCCACGAACCCGACCACAACCCCAGCAGCCGCGGCCGACACCCCACCGATCGCAGTACCCACCGTCAACGGCACCAAGAACGCGAGCCCCGACGTCGCGTTGTCGAGATGATCCCGAAACGGCAGCAACGCTCCCGCCAACAACGCCGTCCCACCAACCGACACGGACGCGCCGAGCAACGGTCGACGACCAAGAGGCGGATGGAACGAAGCCAGAACCATGAACCGAGGCTACTTCGGGCGCGCCCGGCTGGATTCGAACCAGCGACCATCGGATTAGAGGACCGGCCGCTTCCGGCCTCGACGATGATCACGTGAAGTCTGCTCCGGGCACGGGGATGGCACGGATATCGATGTCAATCGTCCTGCACGGGCTCGCTACTTTCGCCGCTGGTCGAGAGCGTTAAGCGTGCTCATGACGGCTTCGCGCGCCTGGCGGCGTTCGACTGCCTCGCTCGACTCGGTGAGACCAGCGTCGCGGACGTAGGCGGCTGCGGCACCGCATGCGTGGCCTTCCCGGTCGGCGAACTGGCTTCGCAGTTGCACTAGGGCCGCCGACAGTGCGGCGGCGTGGTCCGTGGTCCACAGCTTGCTCGCCATGATCATGTCGGCGGCGCCCTCGGGGCCGAGGCAGCGGAGTAGCCAGACGATGTCGTAGGCGTCCTTGTCCTTGTCGCGGCGCACAACTGCCTCGCTCTTGAGCGCGAGCCAGGAAGCGAGGCCGGCGACGGGCAACTCGTAGCCTTGCAAGACTCCGTGACGTGTGGTGACGTCGATCACGACGAGATCCCGATCGACGTGAGCCATCTCGGCGTAGGCGACACCCAGGACGGTGAGGACCGTCCGGTCCCCGGCGGCACTTCCGGGGACTGGCAGCGGCTGGGGTTGCCCGGCCGGGTAACCCTCTTGGTCCTTGGCGAGCAGCTCGACCTTGGCAGGTCGTCCCAGGACCTCGCCCTGCCATCGCCAGCGCTTGTCGTCTCCCGGTGTCGCTTTGCCTGGCGCCAGGCCTGCTTCCCGGAGCGCCGTGGCGACATCCTGGTAGTAGCTCGCGGTTTCCCCCCGCAGCAGCGCCAGCGACAGGACCAGGTCGAGGTCGCCCGTCCCCTGATGCTCAGCCGTCGGAGGTTGGGTGCATTGTCCGGAGCGCAGTGTCGGGACGAGCCCGCCCACAATGGTGATGTGGCCGTCCGGTCCTTGGCCGATCTTGCGCAACACCTCAGCAGCAACATCGCACAGATGTCGGGTCGTGTCATCCAATGTCGAGCCGCTCCCAGAGTTGGTCCGCGATGTCGGCGGCGCGTGCGCTGCGGGCCAGGTCGGCCCATACACGCAGTGGGTGTGCCACGGGGGCGCCTTCCGGCCCGTGGGGCGCCTCGGCGGCGCCCAGCACGCCGGCGCCGGTCCGGTCGATGGCGACCCGAACGTTGCCGCGTTCCTTGCCCAGGGGTTCGATCCCCGCCCCGACCAGCCATGGCGCGGCATCATCCTTGTCTCTTGGTCCGCGCAGCCAGAGGTCCAGGGTCGGCGCCCCGGTGGACATCGTCCCGTACCACGAAGCGGCATGCAGCCCCGTGAAAGCCAGCTCGTGCCCAGCATCGCGCGCGTGGTCGGCGATGCGTGCCGCCTGCGCGTCCGCGCCCTGCCCCGGAACGTAGCCGTTGTGGATCTCCGCGTTGAGGAAGGTCGAGCGCGATCGCAGCAGCCACGCGAGCCGCTTGGCGTCCAGGACGATGGGACGGCGAAGTCGGCCATCCCGTTCCACCGTGATCAGTCCGGCCGTCTCGAGTTTGTCCAGGAGCCGCGTGACCGTGGACGGCACTGCCCGGGTAGACTTCGCCAGCTCGGCGCTGCTGGCCACCTCGGTGCCGTCGAAATACGCGGCCAGTAGTGCCTGAGCAAGACGTACGTGGCCTTGCTGGAGCGGGATGCCCGCAACGATGTCGTCGGACCGAACGTCCACCACGTCTAGCGTGCCGTCAGCAGTCACCGACGGCCAGCGCAGGCACACGTCGCCGTCGAAGCTGACGAACGAGTGTTGGTGCTCCCGTAGCTCCCAGCGCTCCTCGATGGGGATGTCGCCGACCAGCAACGAGACGTGCCCATGACGGACCACACGCCCGGCCTCACCGTGCGGTAGCACGTCGATGGCGGCCGTGAGTCCTTCGAGGTCGCCGTGGTACTCCAGTCGTCCAGGCGTTCCGCCGAGGATCTCGACGTCCCCGATCATCGTCGGCTCAGACGGAACCCACGGCATCGGCAACACGACAGTAGCAACCTTGCTGTTACCTGGCATGGCGTGTCTTCTGCAATCGTCGAGGCTCCTAGCCCATTGAATAGGCTCTCTATTGCAATTTACAGCACCATCGTCGAAATGCGAAGATTGCAGTTCGTCCTCTGTGTGGAGACTCACAACCGTTCTGATGCCTAGCCTGGGTCTCGCCGCTCGCGTCCGTGATCTTCACCCAGAGCACGTCACGGTCCATCGCACGAAGGTCGCTCAACACCCCGGCGCATTGAGACTCCGCGTTCTCGCCCGCAGAGATCGGCCCAGGAACCTCGATGGTCTTCGGCAGGAGTGCCACGCCTCGTAGTCGCGTAGTCAGTTCCCGGATCTCGTTGGCGGCGGCCGGACCAAGACACAGCTGAACCGGATGGTCGACGAGGACCCCGATGGATACCGGCATCCGGTCACCGAGCGCTACGAAGCTCGACCGACATCCAACTCGTGGAGCGTCGCGCACACGTCTAGCATATTTTACGAATACCGGTATATTCACTTCTGCTGTGAATATAACTTCTAGAGTGAAAATAGCTGGGGCGCTCGAAGTGGAGACGCTCCGGATTCTGCGTGCCATCCCGGGCGTGACGGTCGACCTTGCGAAGGCTCCCGGCGAGAGTGCTGACGCCGTGCTGTACGCAGGGGGATTGGCCACGCCTTTGGTGATTGAGGCCAAGGGCCGCGTCAACGCAGCCACGGCACGGCTGGTCGTCGACCGGCGACTGGCAGGCCTCCGTGAGCTCCGGGTTCTTGTTGTCGCCGCCGAGACGACGGAGGATGCGCGGGAGATCCTTCGTGCTGCCGGCATGGGTATTGTCGATGGCGACGGCAATGCTCACATCGAGTTGCCTGGGATCGTTGTCCATGTAGAGGGACGCCCGGATGTGACGAGCCGTCGCGTGGCGCCGGTTCGTCTCAGCGGGAAGGCCGGTGTGGTCGCCCAGGCCCTCTTGGTCGGTCAGGATCGTGCATGGAAGGTCACTGACCTGGCAGAGGAGGCTCAGGTCTCGGTCGGCCTCGCGCATCGTGTGCTCGAACGCCTCGAAGATGAAGGTGTCATTCGTGTCGAGGGCGCGGGCCCTGCTCGCACCCGTTTCGTGGACAACCATGCGGCCCTGCTGGACCTGTGGGCGGAGGAGCAACGGGATCGTCCACTACGGACCAAGGCCTTCCTGCTTGCTCAGACGACCCGTCAGTTGATCAACACCGTTGGCACGGGATTGGACAAGGCCGGAGTCGCTCACGCGTTCACGGGCCCGGCCGGGGCGAGCCTCGTGGCACCTTTCGTGACGGCCGTGCCTGTCGTCGAGCTGTGGGTAGAAGCGCCAGAGGCACCGCAGCGGCTCTGCACAGCCGCCGGCGCCGAGCCGGTCGAGGACGGGCACAATCTGGTGTTCCTGCAGGCCAAGAACGACAGCCCGCTGCTCTTCCGTGACCAGATCGAGGGTCGGTGGGTCGCCAACCGATTCCGGCTGTACGTGGACCTGCTCGATGCGCCTCAGCGTGGACGTGAGCAGGCTGAGCATCTGCGGGCGGAACAGATCGGGTTCTGATGAACACGCGCGGCCACCAGAACGATTACGACGAGGCGGCGACCGTCCGCTGCGAGCGTGCTCTGCTCACCCTGCTTGGCGACCTGGGCTCGTGGCGCGAGCGGATCTATCTGGTCGGCGGTCTCGCGCCGCGGTAGCTGGTCGGCACGTGCCCGAAGGCACGCGGCCGCATGTCGGCACCACGGACGTCGACCTGGTGATCGGTGTCGCGCTCGGGGACGACACGCCTGAGACGTACGCCACTCTGCAGACCAACCTGCAGCGGTCTGGTTTCTCGCAGGACCAGCCGAGCTTCCGTTGGTCGAGGCAGGTCGACGGCATGAGGGTGCACGTCGAGTTCCTCTGCGAGACCGACGAGGTCGATGACGGAGCGATCTTCAAACCGAAGGACGGCTCGGGTACGAAGATGGCGGCGTTCAACGTTCGCGGAGCGATGCTGGCTCGGGACGATTATGTCGAGGTGGAACTCCGAGGGGAACGACTCGACGAAGGTGGGCACTCCAAGGTCAGGCTTCGTGTCGCGAACCTCCTCCCGTACGTCGTGCTGAAGGTCTTCGCCTTTCAGGACCGCCACCAGAACAAGGACGCCTACGACCTCGTATTCACTCTGCTCAACGCAGAGGGAGGCCCCGCTGCGGCGGGCCGCCGCGCTGCCGCGAGCCCGGTCACCGCGAGCCGTCAGGTCGAGGAAGCTCTCACCTGGCTGGCTGAGCGGTTCGCTGACGTGGGTCAGGACGGGCCGCGCGCCTACGCAAACTTCCTCGCGTCCGGCGACGATCCTGACGAGTCCGCACGACTCCGGCGACAGGCCGTCGCGTCAGCACGTGCGTTCATTGGCGGACTACGGGAGGCCGCGAGCGGAGAGCAAGCGTAGGAGCCTGGGCGGCGATCTCCGTGAAGCGCGCCCGGCAGGATTCGAACCTGCGGCCATCGGATTAGAAGTCCGGTGCTCTGTCCAACTGAGCTACGGGCGCAATGTGGCGGCGAGCCTAACCCCGGGTCCGGCGCGGCCGATGTGCGTCACACAGCTGCGAGCGGAGCGAGCGTTGCTCCGACCATGACGTAGTGAACCGCGACGGCCGCGATCACGAGCAGGTGCCAGATCTCGTGGTACCCGAACACCTCGGGGTTGGGGTCCGGGCGTCTGATCCCGACGATCACCGCTCCGACGGTGTAGAGCAGTCCGCCGGCCATCAACAGCACCACCGTCTCGACTCCGGCCTGCCTCCACAGCATGGGCACCACGAGGACCGCACCCCAACTCATCGAGAGGTAGACCGTGTTGGCCCACCCTCGGGGCCTGGCGAACGGCAGCCACTCCAGGACGATCCCGATCGTGGCGGTGCCCCAGACCCAGCCGAGCACCGCGGTCCGTGCCCAGCCGGTAAGACCCAGAACGGCGAGCGGTGTTGCCGTGCCGGCGATCGCGATGAAGATCCCGGTGTGGTCGAGGCGGAACAACGTCTCGGTGGTGTGCGCGTCCCACACCTTCAAGTGCACCAGGGCGCTGACGCTGAACATGAACCAGATGCTGACGGCGAACACGCCCACCGCCAAGCGTCCGCCACCGGGCGGCGTCGCCAGCGTCACCCAGATTCCCGCCGGCACGGCAAGGCCCGACGCCCACCGGTGGCTGATTCCGCGGAAGCGGGGACGCGGCAGCGACAGGGCACGCTGGGTGCTGGGGGAGTGCTTGAAGAGGCGGGGGGTATCCACCGGGCGCGGTCTCACGGACGGGGCTCGAGGTCGGTACCCAAGGTACGCGGTCTCGGCCGGTCGTGGACTCAGCGCCGCCTACGAACGGCCATGAGGCCGGCCCCGGCCACGACACCGCCGAGCAGGGCGAGCGTGCCGCCACCCGTGTCGGGCATGTCGTCGAGGTCGTCATCGTCATCGGACGGGTCATCGGTCGGCGCCGTGGTCTCGGTCGGGGAGACGGTCGACGTCGGCGATGGTGACGCGGTCGGTGATGCGGTCTCGGACGACGGTTCGCTGGCCGACGTCGGATCCCGGTCGGACGCGGAAGCCGCCGGCTCCGTGGTCTCGGTCGCCGTCGGTTCGGTCGGCTCGGTTGGTGCCGGCTCGGTCGCCGGCAGTCCACCGGTCGGCGTCTCGGACGCTGTTGAGGTCGGGGCGCCGATGGGGTCGTCGATGCCCGGCTCGGGATCTCCTCCACGAACCGTTGCGGTGGCGATGGCAATCACGAGCACGCCGGCGGCGATCACTCCGACTGCGGTTTCCTGGCGAGGCATTGGCGGCGCGGCTTTCGTCGGGGTCACCGCTCCGGTCGGTGGCGGATGGTAGGGGACGGCACCGCTGATCCCGTGCATCCCGGACGGTCGGCGTGCGGTCAGCGGGGTGTTTCGGCCTTCAGGGTCCGGCGTCCGCGCGGACATGCCACCAATCGCCGAGTGGCCACCCGGTCGTTGCGAGCAGGTCGGACAGTGTGTCGGCCGCCCGCAAGGCGGTCTGTCGGACGTCCTGCGAGGGATGCAGGACGCGCGCGACCACGGTGCTGCTCGGGCGTCGTTCGGCGACCCACCCCAGCGGGAAGTCCGTCCGGTCAGCGACCTTGCGGCCAGGCCCGGCTGGGAACCGCAGCACGATCTCGACGTCGTGGCCGGCGCGGCCACGGTCCGCGCTGGGCGTGATCCGCCACGTGCAGAAGAAGTCGTCGGACAGCCACGCCGCGGTCCGGTTCAGCCACGATCCGGGCCGGCGGCTCAGTCCCCGTGCCGATCCGATCGCGCCGTCCCCACTGATGAGGTGTCTGGCGAGGTCGTCGCGTGACCACGCGTGCGGGGGCGATTGCGGTGCGACCTCCCAGTCGACCACCGACGTGTCCACGAGTGCGTCGTGCCAGTGGGCCCTGGCCGTCTCGCCCCACCCGGCCGCGATCGGCCCCTCGGTGGACGGCCGCCGCTGGTTGCCCGTCGACGGGGACGCCGTGCGGCGGGGCGGTTTCTGTCCGGCCGGGTCAGTCAGCAGCGCAACGGCCGCCTGCAGACGCATGAACGCGACGGGATCCCCACCGGCGTCGGGGTGGTCGGTGCGAGCCCGGCGCCGGTAGGCACGTCGGATCTGCTCGGGCGAGGCGTCCTCCGGCACGTCCAACAGGCGACGGGCCTGATCGGGCGTCATCGCCTCCATCAGCTCGGGGCGAAGCTGTAGAGGTAGCCGTCGCGCGACCCGACGTACAGCCGACCTTCCCACACGGCGGGCGTCGACTCGATGCAGGCCCCGCTCGGAACGACGACCTCCCACTGCTGGGTGGGCGCGGATGGATCGGCGAGTGAGTACCCGCGGATGCCGCCCTTGTCGCACAGGGCGACCACGAGCGTGTCGTCCACGACGACCGGGCTCGACCACTCGTGGTAGCCGATTCGTTCCGACCACACGATCGCGCCGTCCCTGCGGTCGACGACGATGAGGTCACCGGCGTGCGTCGTGACGTACAGGTACTCGCCGTACAGCGCGGGGGTCGCCCACAGGCCGCCGTTGCCGTCGCCGCCCTCGCCGCGCGGAGGGATCGGCAGTCCCCACACGAGAGGGTCGTCCGGGTTGTCGGGATCGAGTTTGAGCAGCTGGCCGAGCGTCCTGGCCCGCTCGTTCTTGCGCTCGTACTCGACGGCGGCGTAGATGAAGCCGTCCTCGTCGGCGACCAGCGTCGCGTCGATGTCGTCGCCGGCCCAGAAGCGCAGGGTCTGGGGGAACTCGCCATCACGCACCCGGGACGTGTCATAGCCCTGGATCAGCCCGCCGGAGTTCGCGAAGTAGACGCGGTCGCCGACCACGAGCGGGGAGGTCTCGATGGACACATTGCGGTCCCCGAGGACCGAGAACAGGTCGTTGTCGAAGCCAGGGATCTCGACGAGGACCTCCGGTGCGACCTGCACGCGACCCTCGGCGTCGATCGTGCGGTTCAGTTCGACGGCCCGGAACCACGAGTCCTCGCCACCTTCGTACAGGATCCCGTCGACGATGACGCCGTTGCCGTCCCAGTCGTTGTTCCAGATGCCCTGCGGGTGCGGGGTCAGAGCGAAGAGTTCCGTTGGCGTGTCGCGGTCGAGGGCGATCGCCCGGTACTTGTTGTCCCGCGACCCCGTGTACAGCAGCGGGAAGCCGTCCGGGTCGATGGTCACCGATCCCTTGATGATGTCGCCGGTGGGGAAGGCCGGTCGGGTGGGCTGTCCCGTTGCGACATCGAGGAAGTGGACGCGGCGGTCGTAGGTCCCGACCGCCAGTTCGGTGACACCGTCCGGCCGGACCCAGATGGCGGGCTGGCCGGTCCACCCGGACCCGCACCACAACTTGACCACCGGCGGCCGTGGGCTCGGGCTCGGCGTCTGGCTGGGCCCTGGCTCGGTGGGTTGCGGCTCCGTCGGCGGCGGTTCGGTGGGTTGCGGTTCGGTCGGCTGCGGTTCGGTCGGTTCGGGTTGCGTCGGTGGCGGATCCGTCGGTTGCTGCGATGGTTCGGCGGCCGGGCGGACCTCGCTGTGCGAGGAGCCCTCCACGCTGCCGCCCGACAGGACCTCCTGCGAACACATCGGGCTGTCCGGGTAGCGCCACGCGATCTCGTACGCGCTACCCATCGGCCCGGTGCCGTACCAGTTGCGGGTCGGGTTGCCCCGGAACATCGTCAGCCCGATCGTCTCGCCGAACGGTCCGCCGTGGACGCCGATCGCCCTGACCGGCGGCGCAGTGTCGGACGCCGATGGGTCAGGGTCCCCGGGATCGGAGGGCCTGTCTGAGTCCGATGGGCCGGGAGCCACGACCGGGGTCGGGTCGTCGTTGGCCGTCCGCACCGCACCCGCGACGAAGCCGACGGCCAGGACGGTCAGCACCGCTGCCACCGTGTATTGAGGTACGGGTCGTCTCGTCACATCGCATCGGACCGGTCGGGATCGGGAGCGGGTGACGGGAATCGAACCCGCATAGCCAGCTTGGAAGGCTGGAGCTCTACCATTGAGCTACACCCGCGAAGCGTCGGGGCGGCCGGATTCGAACCGGCGACCTCCTGCTCCCAAAGCAGGCACGCTAACCAAGCTGCGCCACGCCCCGGTATGGGTTTGTCTGTGTCACGTCGGGCCGCAGGGTAGCCGGTGCCTGTCCACCTCACGGGCAGCGGCGGACTGTGACGTCGGGAGCTCGGTGCCCCGTTGACCGGACCTGCCTACACCGTCAGCCGGTCGGTGATGAGTAGGCGCCAAGCGCCGTGCGGGCCTTGTCGAGCAGGCTGTCCCGCGCGTCCGCATCCAGCAACTCGTGGGTGGAGACGTTCGCGAACGCTCCGGACGAGCTGATGGCGACACTGATGGCTGCCGCCGACAGCGAGTCGTCGACGTCGGCGATCGCGAAGCCGTCGAAGTCGCCGAGCATCCAGTACATGGCCTCGAGCGTTCCGCCGACCGCCTCGGTGATCTTGCGTGCGGCTGCGGCGCGATCGCTCGGCTTGTCGAGCATCGACTTCCAGGCATCTGCGGTGTACGAGAAGAACACGGCGAACTTGGCCATGGTGGGCTCCCTGACTCGTGATGGGTGGCCCCGACGCGTCTGGTCGTGTAGGTGGCCACGTGCGATCCTCCGCCGCTCCGGCCCTCAGGTCAACAGAATTGTCGATTTGCCCGCGGACCCCCCATGGGGCCGGACCCCATCCATCGGCCGGGGGCGCGCACGACGTCACGCCATACGGTCAGTTGCCGCCGCAGCGCAGGAGGCAACATGGGACCGGAACCCGAGGACGAGGACGAACGCGCCGAACCTGACCCGACGCGAGACGCTGACGGACGTGAGGGCAACCCGACGGAATCCGAGGATGCCCGAGGGAGTGAGCGAGACCGCAGTGCCGGTAGCGAGTCCGTCGATGGTCTTGGCACGCTGGCGGAGGACCCCCCGCCGAACTGACCGCGCCGGGGGGTGCAGGTCAGGGAACGAGCTGACGCCCGCCGGATGGACATGCGGACGTCCAGCGGGCAACCTTGCGGTTCCCGCGCCCGTTCGTGTGCGCCTTTCCGATCTCCTGTCGCCACCCGTGCTCGTCCTGCGCGCCGGCGGCGCCGACACCCCGAAAGAAGCCCCCGCATGAAGACGACCGTCGAGGCCCTTGACGAGGTCAAGGTCAAGCTCACCGTCGAGGTCGAGCCCGCCCGTGTGAAGAAGGCGTTCGACGCGGCCGCCCGCGAACTCGCCAAGCAGGTCGCCCTGCCCGGCTTCCGGCCAGGCAAGGCCCCGCGCAAGCTGCTCGAGCAGCGTCTCGGCAAGGGCGCGATCGCCCAGCAGGCGATGGAGAACTCGCTGACCGAGTTCTACGTCGAGGCCGTGCAAGCCGAGAAGCTCGACCCGGTCGCCATGCCCGAGGTGGACGTCAAGTTGTTCGACGAGGACGAGGGCTGCACCTTCGATGCGACCGTCGAGATCCGCCCCGAGATCGAGGTTCCCGACCACGCGGGCATCGCGGTCACCTTCCCCGAGTGGGACGTCCCCGACGCCGACGTCGACGAGCGCATCGAACAGCTCCGCACCCGCTTCGCCGAGGTCGACGAGGTCGACCGTCCCGCCAAGCAGGGCGACTTCGTCACCATCGACTTCCGGGTCGAGGTGGACGGCGAGGAGGTCGAGGACGCCCACGTCGAGGACGCCCTGTACGAGGTCGGCTCCGGCGGTGTGACCCCCAGACTCGACGAGGAACTGGTCGGCAAGGAGGGCGGGGACGAGTTCACCTACACGGACACGATGCCCGACGAGTACCCCGAGTACGGCGGCCAGGAGGCGCAGTTCGCCGTCACCGTCAAGGACGTCCGCGCCAGGACGCTGCCTGACCTCGATGACGACTTCGCAGCCACTGCATCCGAGTTCGACACGCTCGAGGAACTGCGCAAGGACCTGCGCGACACGCTGCTGCGTCAGAGCATCATCGAGGCACGCCGTGACCTGCGCGGCAAGATCCTCGAGGCCTACCTCGCCGGCGTGACGATCCCGATCCCGCCGTCGATGGTGACCGAGGACGTCGACGAGCGCCGCCACCAGCTCTCGCACCAGGCCGAGCAGTTCGGGATGGAACTCGACGACCTGTTCGCCACCGAGGGCACCGACGTCGAGGCATGGGAGACCGATGCCCGCGAGCACGCGGCGGCGTCCGTCAAGGCAAGGCTGGTGCTCGAGGCGCTCGCCGAGAAGCTGTCCGTCCAGGTCATGCCGGACGACATCAACGGCGAGATCTACCGGCACGCCATGCAGATGGGCCTGGACCCCAACCAGGTCGCCCAGGCGATCCAGCAGCAGGGGACCCTGCCTGCCCTGGTCGGTGACGTGCTCCGCCGCAAGGCGCTCGACGCCATCGTCGAGGCGTCCGAGGTCGAAGGCGAACCGGGCGACGACGTGCTCCGCGAGGTCGGCATCCTCCCAACCCCCGAGATGATGGCGACCGACATGTCACCCGACAGCGAGGACTCGGTCAGCGAGGACGAGGACGACGCGGGCGAAGGGGGGTGACGCGCCATTCGTGCGCCGGTCGGACTCACATCGGCGCACGGAATCGGGCCGGCGCGGTTACCTTGCAGGCAAGACGTGACAAGGATGCGCCGTGGCTGACCTGACCACTCCGACGGGACTGTCGATCCCTTCGCCGATGAACTACCTCGTCCCGACGGTCATCGAACAGACCAACCGGGGCGAGCGGGCGTTCGACATCTACTCCCGCCTGCTGCAGGAACGCATCATCTTCCTCGGCACGCCCGTCAACGACGAGATCGCCAACCTGGTCATGGCGCAGCTGCTGCACCTCGAGTCCGAGGACCCGGACAAGGACATCGCGTTGTACATCAACTCGCCTGGCGGGTCGATCACGGCGCTGTTCGCCATCTACGACACGATGGAGTACATCAAGCCGGATGTCACGACGATCTGCATGGGCCAGGCGGCGTCGGCCGCGGCCGTGCTGCTCGCTGCGGGTACCAAGGGCAAGCGCTTCGCCCTGCCGATGTCGCGCATCCTGCTGCACCAGCCATCCGGTGGGGCCGAGGGCCAGGCCGGCGACATCGAGATCCAGGCGCGCGAGATCCTGCGGATGCGCGACCAGCTGAACCAGATCCTCGCCGACAAGACGGGTCAGACCGTCGAGAAGATCGACAAGGACACCGACCGGGACTTCATCCTGACAGCCGCCGAGGCCAAGGAGTATGGGATCGTCGACGAGGTGATCCTTTCGCGCAAGGCAGCCGAGGAGCGCACCATCCGCTGATCCTTCCCCAGCGGCCGTCCCAACTGTCCGCGGTCGCCGATATCGGTCTGTACCATCGCCGGACGGGACAGCCTGGGTCGAGACCGCAAGGGATGCCATGGCGAAGTTCACCGAGGGAGGCGAGCTCCTCAAGTGCTCCTTCTGCGGCAAGTCGCAGAAGCAGGTCAAGAAGCTCATCGCCGGCCCCGGGGTGTACATCTGCGACGAGTGCATCGATCTGTGCAACGAGATCATCGAGGAAGAGCTCGCCGAGCCTTCCGAACTGGGACTCGACGAACTCCCAAAGCCCAAAGAGATCTACTCCTTTCTGAACGACTACGTCGTCGGACAGGACCAGTCCAAGAAGACCCTGTCGGTGGCCGTCTACAACCACTACAAGCGCGTCCAGGTCGCAAGCAGCCACGGCGCCCAGGACGTCGAGCTGCAGAAGTCGAACATCCTGCTGCTCGGTCCGACAGGTTCCGGCAAGACGCTGCTGGCCCAGACGCTCGCCCGTCTGCTGAACGTCCCGTTCGCGATCGCGGACGCCACGGCGTTGACCGAAGCCGGCTACGTCGGCGAGGACGTCGAGAACATCCTCCTCAAGTTGATCCAGGCCGCCGACTTCGACGTCAAGAAGGCCGAGACCGGGATCATCTACATCGACGAGGTCGACAAGATCGCCCGCAAGTCCGACAACCCGTCGATCACACGTGACGTCTCTGGCGAGGGCGTGCAACAGGCCCTGCTGAAGATCCTCGAGGGCACCGTCGCGTCGGTGCCGCCGCAGGGCGGCCGTAAGCATCCGCACCAGGAATTCATCCAGATCGACACGTCGAACGTCCTGTTCATCTGTGGTGGGGCGTTCGCCGGACTCGAGAAGATCGTCGAGCAGCGGATCGGCCGCAAGGGCGTCGGCTTCGGCGCCGACGTGCGGGCGGCCAACGAGAAGGACCTCGCCAACCTGCTCGCAAACGTCCTGCCCGAGGATCTGCACAAGTACGGGCTGATCCCCGAGTTCATCGGCCGTCTGCCCGTCGTGTCCTACGTCGAGCCGTTGTCGCGCGAGAGCCTGGTCGACATCCTCACGACGCCGAAGAACGCCTTGACCCGCCAGTACAAGAAGATCTTCGACTACGACGGCGTGGACCTCGAGTTCGAGCCCGATGCCCTCGAGGAGATCGCAGATCTCGCCGTGCTGCGCCAGACCGGCGCCCGTGGCCTGCGCGCCATTCTCGAAGAGGTCCTGCTGAACACGATGTACGAGCTGCCGTCCCGCGAGGACGTCAAGAAGTGCGTGATCACCGCGGACTCCGTGCGCGAGCGGGCCAACCCAACGCTCGTGCCGCACGGTGCCGCGCTGCGCGAGGTCACCGACGTCGAGAAGTCGGCCTGACCGTCACTGCGCTGGGCCCGTCCGACGTCGAGGCGGCGGCGGCTCGGATTGCCGGTCGCGTCCGCGTGACCCCGGTGCTGTCGATGCGAGCCGGCGAGGTCGCCGACGTCCCGGTCGTGCTGAAGCTCGAACAGTTGCAGGTCACCGGCACGTTCAAGGCAAGGGGGGCGTTCAACCTCCTGCTGTCGCGGGACGTGCCGCCCGCTGGGATCGTCGCGGCCAGTGGCGGCAACTTCGGCCTGGCGATCGCGCATGCTGCCCGCGAGCTGGGGCACCCTGCGACCGTGTTCGTGCCGTCGACGTCGCCTGCCACGAAGAAAGACGGCCTGCGGTCGGTCGGGGCCAACGTGATCGAGGTCGACGGCCAGTACCCCGAGGCCCTCACCGCCGCCGAGGAGCACCTGGCCGAGCACGGCGGCCTGTGGACCCACGCCTTCGACCTGCCCGAGGTCGTCGCCGGGGCGGGGACCGTGGCGAAGGAGTTCGAGGAACAGGCGACCTTCGACACCGTCCTGGTCGCCGTCGGCGGGGGAGGCCTGATCGGCGGCGTGGCCGCGTGGCTGCAGGACCGACGACGCGTGGTTGCCGTCGAGACCGAGGGGACACCGACCCTGCATCGCGCACGTCAGGCCGGCGAGCCGGTCGACGTCGAGCTGTCCGGCCTGGCCGTGTCGTCGCTCGGCGCGAGGACGATCGGTGAGCTCTGCTGGAGCCAGCGCGAGTTCATCGACAAGTCGGTGCTGGTGACCGACGAGGCCGTCGTCGACGCACGGCGAGCGCTGTGGTCAGCGTGCCGGGTGGTGGCCGAGCCGGGAGGGGCGGCTGCGCTGGCCGCGCTCAGGTCGGGCGCATATGTCCTGCAGTCGGGGGAGCGTGTCGGCGTACTGGTGTGCGGCGCCAACACCGACCCCGGTGAGGTCGCCGGCTGAGCAGGTGGTCCGGATCGCGGCCTTCGCGGTCCGTCCCATGGAGCAGGGTCCATCGGGCGACCAGGTTCCGCTCGCTGGGAGGGAATGGCGTGGACGATCGCCGAAGGGTCGCCAACTGGCTGTTGGTCGGCCTCGGCTTCCAGTTCCTCGATATCACGACCTTCGTGCATCGCGTCGTGTTGCTGGCGCCGACCCGATCCCCGCAGCGGTCGGGGCAGTGGTGTCGCCTGTTGGGGATGGCGTTGCGGTGACGCTGAGGACGGTCAGGTCCTTCGACGTCACCCTGAGGCTGGCTGCTGACGAAAGGGTCAGGCCGCCGGCGATGGCGCCGACGGCGATCGGGAGCAGCCATGCGCGCCTCATGGGCCGATCACCGTTTCGCAGTTCACGGGCGAGAGGTCGGCTGCGTCGACGTCGTAGAAGTCGCCATCGTCCCAGCCGACGGTGTACTCCGTGACAGGGTCCTCGTCGCACGTTGCGACGGGGCCGTCGCCAGCGCCCAGGTTCCCGGCGTCGGGCGTGAGCGTGGCGGCGAAGGTGACGGTGGCACCGAAGACGGCTCCGCCCGCGAGGATTGCGGTGAGGCTGCGCTTCATGGTGGTACTCCCCGTTCTTGAGGCGCACGATCAGGGCTTGCCGCCCACTTGGCGGCGTGATCAGGACGCTACGGGAAGCGGGGTTCGCGGAACGAGTGGCGCAGTCGCCTCACGGGAGTGCTCTCGATCACGCGAGCAGGGGGACAGCCGGTCCGGTGACAGCCCTGATCCGTTGTGACCGGATACCTCACTACGAGCGAGTTGTCCTGGCGCGTCTGGTTCGGTGTCTCAGGGTCTGGCTACGGTCCGTTCCATGCTCGAAAAGCCGCTGAGTTGGCCACGGTGAGAAAGGTTTATCCACAGATTTGACGAGTTCAGTAGCAGATGCTTGACATGACACGACCGGGTTCTAGACTCCGAACACAAGTTCGCTCTGACAACCCAAAGAGGCTTCCGATGCGCTACCGCCCCCACCCCACGTTCGACCCCGACGGGTCCGACGTCGGTGTGTGCGCGGCAGACCACGCCTCTGAGTACCTGGCCCGCAAGGAAGCCGTAGAGCAGACGCGCCACGATCGGCTCGGCCTGGGTGCTGCCGGGTCTGAGGATCTGGGCCGTCTGCTGCAGGTCGTCAGGCAGCAGCAGCGTCTGCAGGCTGAGGCACTGCTGTTGACATCCCGGCTGACGAGCACCGGTGAGGCCGAGCAGGTCACCCAGTTGCCGCTGTCGATGTGGGTGTCGATGGCCGGCAGGTTGACCCGCCGTGAAGCCAATCTGCTGCTGAATGGGGTGGATGTGCTGGCCGACATGCCCGCGATCGCGGACGCGCTGCAGGCCGGGACGATCGCGTGGGGTCAGATCACCGGGATGATCGGCAGGTTGCGGTCGATCCGTGCCGAGGTGCGGGGCAAGGTCGACGACGCGTTGGCCGAGTTCCTGGACGACCAGCAGTCCTGGGAACCCGACGAGCTGGTGGCCCGCATCGAC
>Ga0326597_10000462_pt1 | contig 72026 bp, 75 predicted proteins | sample RVTome_12_FD_203789 | JGI IMG/M metagenome (GOLD analysis project Ga0326597, IMG submission 203789) | Soil microbial communities from uranium-contaminated site in the Upper Colorado River Basin, Wyoming, United States - RVT100D185 | ecosystem: Environmental > Terrestrial > Soil > Contaminated >...
CGCGCGGGAGGGTAGTCAACATCAACGCCCTCCGGCAGCGGTGGCCCCCTCGTGGCCTCCATCCCCGTGACATAACTTCCCATACTCGGACGCAGGCCGCCCAAGGAACCGCTGCCACAGTTCCTAGAGGGGCCTGGTGCTGGAGCCAGGCCGGCGGAGCGACTTCCTGGGTAATTCCTGGGTAAACAAAAGGGGCTAGCGGCGCCTGCGTCCGCTAACCCCTCGTCGTTGCTGGTTGCGGGGGCTGGATTTGAACCAGCGACCTTTGGGTTATGAGCCCAACGAGCTACCGGGCTGCTCCACCCCGCGGTGACCACTGCAATGTACCCGACGGGTGGGGAGGTGTCAACTTGAGGCTCCCCTCACCCTGCCCTCTCCCCACGGGGGAGAGGGTGACTGCGGGTGCTGGCCTCTCCCCCGGTGGGGCAGAGGGAGAAGTGTGGCTCCCCAGCAGGGAGAGGGAGTCGAGCAACTTGCCCTCCGCTTGAGGGAAGAGGGGATCGAGCGCCCTAGTCGCCGGGGATGGAGATGGTGCCGGCGGCGCGCGTGATGCGGTCGGTCTTGCCGGGCTCGTAGCGGCCGGTGCGCGCGATGCTCCAGAGCACGCGCCACGCCCCGCGCGTCGCGAGCAGCCAGTACGTCTGGCAACGGAAGGTCCCGAGTAACTTCTCCTTGAGGGTCTTGCGGCGCAGGTCCACGTGCCGCGGGAGGTACGGCCGCATCTCCTCGACCAGGCTCTGGGTGACGATGCCGCCCACCCAGACGGTCAGGATCAGCGAGAGCGTGGGCGCGCCCGTGGCTAGATAGAAGAGCCACGGGTGACGGCCGCGGTACATGTACGCGAGCCACCAGCCGAGGTAGCCGGTGAGCGGGTAGACCAGTGCCGCGATCGGCCACTCGACCACCTTGTTCCCGACGTGGCGCGCGAGCTGCGCCAGGTTGAAGGCCGAGCGCCGCTGCCACCACGTGCGGCGCAGGAACGGGACGTCGTCGAGCACGCCCAGGTACCAGCGCGCGTTCTGGCGGATCATCTTGTCGGGCGTCTCGGGCAGGTCCGTCAGCTCGATCATCGGCATCGGCTGTATCAGGATGCCGCGGGCGCCCAGCGCGTAGCCGAGCGTCGAATCTTCTGTCGCGCCGGACGTCGGGAAGCCGCCCAGGGACTGCATCACGTCCAGGCGCACGAACTGGTTGTGGCCGAGGCAGATCTGGGAGCGGCGGAAGCACAGCTCGAAGGCCGGGCGCGCGAGGCGCCCGAGCCGCGGGAAGCGCGCGCGGAAGCGGTCGAACAGCCGCACACGCTTGATCTCGTTGATGAGGCGCGCGATCGAGACGCGGATGAAGATGGACGACTGCTGGATGGCGCAGATCTTCCCGCGGATGTTGAGCCGGTCGTAGTTGGCGAGCGACAGCGTGATGCCCTGGTACGCGAAGCTCCCCTGCCCTGCGAGCTCGCGCGCCGCGATCCAGCGGTACGTGTCGGGGTCGGGGATCGAGTCGGCGTCGCTCACGCCCACGAAAACGCGCGAGGGGTCGAACGAGTCGCCCAGGATCTCGCGGAGGGCCTCGGGGCGCAGCGCCCAGTTGAGCTGCTGCGCCTTGCGGCCGGTCCCCGGCATGATGAGGTGCGTGAGGCGCTTCTGCTGGTAGGGCGGCAGGGTCTCGCGGAGCCGGCACACGAGCTCGCCGGTGCTCACGCCCATGGCCGGGTGCGGCGCGCGCTCCTCCTCCTCCTTGGTCACGACGACGACATGGAGGCCCGGGTGCGGGTAGCGCGAGCCGCACAGGGCCCCGACCGTACCCGCGATGTCGGGCTCGTGGTAGGCCGAGACCAGGTGGAGGAAGACGGGCGCCCGAGAGTCATCCTCGAGCGACTCCTCGGTCGGCAGCGCTGAGCGGCGCGCGTAGGCGTCGCGGACGAAGTGCACCGTCGTCAGCATGCCGCGCCAGTCGAGGCCCAGCTTGAAGGAGGCGCGGACGTTCAAGACGAGGGCGGCGACGAACAGGCTGGGAAGGAGCGTGTCCATGGGTCCCCGGTACCCTAGCGGCTTCCGGAGGCCGGCGGCAGCTTGAGCACCCGGTCGCCGGGCTTCACAAGCCCGAGCTTGTCACGGGCGATCTGCTCGATGTAGTCGGGGTCGGTCCGGAGCCGGTCCACGTCGGCCGTCAGGCGCGCGGTCTCGACGCGGAGCACGCCCACTTCGCGCTCGAGGGTCTCGACTTCCTTCTTGAGCGTCCACACGCGGGTGAGGCTCTGCCCGCCGTACGCGGCGAACGAGACGGCCAGCACCGCCAGCACCGCCGTGCCGAGGAGACGGAGCGAGCGCACGTTCACCGGGCGCGGCTCCCGAAGGCCGCGCGCCCCGGCCAGACGGCGGCCGGGCCCAGCTCCTCCTCGATGCGCAGGAGCTGGTTGTATTTCGCGGTGCGCTCACCGCGGGAGAGCGAGCCGGTCTTGATCTGCCCGGCGTTGACGGCGACCGCCAGGTCGGCGACGAAGGTGTCCTCGGTCTCGCCCGAGCGGTGCGAGATGATGGTGCCGTAGCCGGCGCGCTTGGCCAGCTCGATCGTCTCGAGCGTCTCGGTCAGCGTTCCGATCTGGTTCAGCTTGACCAGGATCGCGTTGGCGATCCCCTTGCGGATGCCCTCCTGGAGGATGGCCGGGCTGGTGACGAAGATGTCGTCGCCCACGATCTGGATGCGCGAGCCCAGGCGCTCGGTCAGCGCCCGCCACCCCTCCCAGTCGTCCTCGCCCAGGCCGTCCTCGATCGAGCAGATGGGGTAGCGCGAGAGAAGCAGCTCGTAGAAGGCGCTCATCTCCTCGCGGGACTTGTCGGCGTGGTCGGCGCGCAAGCGGTAGCGCCCGTGCTTGCCGAACTCGCTCGCCGCCGCGTCGAGAGCGAGGAAGACGTCCTCGCCGGGCCGGTAGCCGGCGCGCTCGACGGCGCGCACCACGAAGTCGAGCGCCGCTTCGTTGCCGGGCAGGCTCGGGGCGAAGCCGCCCTCGTCGCCCACGCCCGTCGAGAGGCCCTTGTCCTTGAGCAGCTTCTTCAACGCGTGGAAGATCTCGACGCCGATGCGCAGGGCCTCCCCGAAGGAGCCCGCGCCCGCGGGCACGATCATGAACTCCTGGATGTCCAGGCCGTTGTCGGCGTGCGCGCCGCCGTTGAGCACGTTCATCATGGGCACCGGCATGATCCGCGCGCCGGGACCTCCCAGGTACTGGTAGAGCGGCAGGCCGCACTCGTCGGCGCCGGCGCGCGCGACAGCCAGCGACACGCCGAGGAGCGCGTTGGCGCCGAGGCCCGACTTGTTGGGCGTGCCGTCCAACTCGAGCAGCGCGCGGTCCACGGCGGCCTGCTCCGTCGCCTCGAGGCCCTCGACCTCGGGAGCGATCGTCTCCGTCACGTTGCGCACCGCCTGTCGCACGCCCTTGCCGCCGTAGCGGGTGTCGTCCTCGTCGCGAAGCTCGACCGCCTCGCGCGTGCCCGTCGAGGCGCCCGAGGGCACCATGGCGCGGCCGAAGGCGCCCGAGTCGAGCCACACCTCGACCTCGACCGTGGGGTTGCCGCGCGAGTCGAGGATCTCGCGGGCGTGGACGGTACGGATCTCGGACACGCTCAGGCCTTCCGCTCGATCATGAAGGTTCCGAGGGAACAAAGCGGCCGGGATCGCGGGCCGAACGGGGCAAGCACCGCGTGCGCCTCGGCGACGAGGGCCTGCGCCCGGCGGCGGGAGGCCTCGATGCCGTGGACGGCCGGGTAGGTCGCCTTCTGCTGGGCCTGGTCCTTGCCGGCGGTCTTGCCGAGCTCCTGGCTCGTCGCGGTGACGTCGAGGATGTCGTCCGTGATCTGGAAGGCCAGACCCAGGTTGCGCCCGACGAGGGTCAGCGCGGACAGCTGAGCATCCGTCCCGCCCGCGAGGATGGCGCCGGCGCAGATCGAGGCGCGGATGAGCGCCGCGGTCTTGTGGGTGTGGATGTAGTCCACGGTCTCGGCGCCCACCTTCTTGCCTTCGCACTCGATGTCGGCCACCTGTCCCCCGACCATGCCCGCGCTTCCCGCGGCGTCGGCGATCTTGACGAGCACGTCGCGCAACCTGCGCCCGCCGTCGGGCCCGTCCGGCGCGCTGTCGGCAAGGAGGCGGAAGGCCAGCGTCAGCAGCGCGTCGCCCGCCAGGATGGCGATCGCCTCGCCGAAAACCTTGTGGTTGGTCGGCGCGCCGCGGCGGAAGTCGTCGTTGTCCATGGCGGGCAGGTCGTCGTGGATCAGCGAGTACGTGTGGATCATCTCCACGGCGCAGGCGGTCGGCATGACGGCATCCGGCCTGCCGCCGACCGCTTCCGCGCCGGCGATGACCAGGACGGGGCGCAGGCGCTTGCCGCCGGCGAAGACGCTGTACCGCATGGCCCTGTGCAGCGTCTCGGGCGGCGCCGACTCGGCCGGCAGGAAGCGGCCGAGCGCCAGGTCGACGGCGCTGGCCCGTTCCGCCATGTAGGCGGCGAGATCGAAGCTCACGCCTGGGAGTCCTTGTCCCACTCGAGAGGCTCGGCCTTGAGCAGCCCCGACTCGTCCCTGGTCAGTAGCTCGATGCGCTTCTCGGCGTCCTCGAGATACTTGCCGCAGCGGCGGGCGAGCGCGACGCCCTCCTCGAACACCTTGAGCGACTCTTCGAGGGGGAGATCGCCGGTCTCGAGCTGGTCCACGATCTGCTCGAGCCGCTGGAGCGCGTCCTCAAACTTGATGTCTGTCATCCCGTTCCTTCACGTCGGTCACGCGCGCGCCGAGCGCGCCCTGGTGCAGGAGGATCTCGAGGGGGTCGCCCACGGCGACCTGCCCCGCGCTCCGCACGACGGCCCCCGAAGGCAGGCGCGTCAGGCTGTATCCGCGCGCCAGCACCCCCAGCGGGGAGAGACTCTCGAACCGGCCGACCGTCTCGGCGAAACGGGAGCGCGATGCCTTCATGCTGTGCGTGGCCGAGGCCACGAGCCGGCCCCGGAGCTGCGCCAGCAGGGCCGCGCCGCCGGCAATCCTAGCCAAGGGATTGCGCGAGCGCAAGGCGCCGGTGGCGAGCGCCACGCGGTGCCGGACCTGCCGCTGGCTCGAGCGGAGGCCCAGGCGCAGGCGGCCCTGGAGCTCGTCGAGGCGGCGATGGAGATCGCGGAGCGCCCGCGCGGGATCCGTCAGCACGCGCCGGCGGCTCAGGAACTCGACGCGCTCCCGGTACGCCGCGACCTCCGCGGTGACCGCCTGCTTGAGCCGCGCGTACAGACCGGCGAGGGCATCGACCACTGCGAGCTTCTCCCGCACCACGAGCTCGGCCGCTGCCGACGGGGTCGGCGCGCGCTGGTCGGCCACGAAGTCGGCGATGGTGAAGTCCGTCTCGTGGCCGACGGCGGAGATGACGGGCACGCGGCAGGCCGCGATCGCGCGCGCGACGCCTTCGTCGTTGAAAGCCCAGAGGTCCTCGATCGAGCCGCCGCCCCTGCCGACGATGACGACGTCGAGATCCGGTATCTCCCGGAGGTTCGCCAGGGCCTGGACGATCTCGCCGGGCGCCTCGTCGCCCTGCACGCGGACTGGGGCGATGAGGATGCGCAGATCGCCGAAGCGGCGGCCGATGATGTTGAGGATGTCCCGGATGGCGGCGCCCGTGGGCGACGTGACGACGCCGATCACGCGAGGAAAGGCCGGCAGGGGCCGCTTGCGCGCCTCGTCGAAGAGGCCTTCCGCTTCGAGCTTGCGCTTGAGCTGTTCGAAGGCGAGCTGGAGCGCGCCGAGACCCTTGGGCTCCATCATCTCGACGACAAGCTGGTATTGGCCGCGCGCGGCGTAGACGTCGAGGCCGCCGAAGGCGAGTACCTGCATGCCGTCCTCGAGATCGAAGCGCACGCGCCTGCCACGCCCGCGGAAGAGGACGGCCGAGAGCTGCGCGCCCTCGTCCTTGAGCGTGAAGTAGGCGTGGCCCGAGCCGGGCGTGCGAAGGTTCGAGATCTCGCCCTCGACCCACACGGCCGGGAACGCCTCCTCGAGCGCCGCCTTGAGGCGCACCGTCAGCTCGGACACCGTCAAAACCCGCCGCTCACCCTCGCTCATGCGGGGGGAAGCTGGCGTGTGGCCGCGAGGAGGGTGTTCTTCATGAGCATGGCCACGGTCAGGAGGCCGACGCCGCCCGGCACGGGAGTGATGGCGCGCGCCCGCTTCGAGGCAGAGTCGAAATCCACGTCGCCGGCGAGCTTGCCAGTGTCGAGGCGGTTGACGCCGACGTCTATGACGACGGCGCCCTCCTTGACCATGTCGCCGGTGATGAATCGCGGCTTGCCGGCGGCCACGCAGAGGATGTCGGCGCGCCGGCAGTGCCCCGCGAGGTCGCGCGTGCGCGTGTGGCACATGGTCACGGTCGCATTGCGGGCGAGCAGCAGCTGGGCGAGCGGCTTGCCCACGAGACGCGAGCGCCCGACCACGACGGCCTCGGCCCCCTCGAGCGCGATGCCGTAGTGGTCGAGAATCTCGAGACAGCCGGCCGGGGTGCACGGGACCATGGAGGGCTTGCCCGCCAGCAGATTCCCCAGGCTCACCGGGTGCAGGCCGTCGGCGTCCTTGGCGGGGGCGATGGCATTGACGGCTTCGTTCTCGTCGAGCCCCTTGGGAAGCGGCAGCTGGAGGAGGATGCCGTGGACGGAAGAGTCTCCGTTTATCGTCCGGATAGTCTCGGACAGCTCGGCCTGGGAGCAGCCGGCGGGGAAGAGGAAGTCGCGCGAGGCGATGCCGACGTCGTCGGCCGCGCGCTTCTTGTTGCGGACGTAAATCTGGGACGCGGGGTCTTCGCCGACCAGAACGACCGCAAGCGTCGGCTGGATTCCGGTCCTGGCTGTGAGGGCGGCGACGCCGGCCTTGACCTCGGCCAGGACCTTTGCCGCGACCGCCTTGCCCTCGAGGATCTGCACCGGCCTTAGTCGGCGAGAGGGACGCGCAACCGCTCGATGGACAGCCCTCGGCCCGTCTCGGGGTCGATCCGGATCACGACGCCGTGGAGGGCGACGGGGCCCTTGGCGGGCTCGAAGCGGTTCGGCATCTGCGAGAGGAAGCGCTGGAGCGCCAGCTCCTTGTCCACGCCGATGACGGAGTCGGTCGGACCCGTCATGCCGAGGTCGGTGATGTAGGCGGTGCCCTGCGGCAGCACGCGCTCGTCCGCGGTCTGCACGTGCCGGTGCGTGCCGACCACGGCGCTGACCCGCCCGTCGAGATGCCAGCCCATCGCCTGTGACTCGCTCGTCGCCTCGGCGTGCATGTCCACGATGATGATCGGCGTGTCCTTGCGGAGCTCCGGCAGGATCTCGTCGGCTTTCTGGAACGGGCAGTCGATGGGCAGCATGAACACGCGCCCCATGAGGTTCAGCACCGCGACCTTGTGCGGGCCCGCCTTGACGGTCACGTGGCCAACACCGGGGGTGCCTGCCGGGAAGTTGGCCGGGCGGAGGAGCAGGTTCTCCTTCCCGATGTACTCGATGATCTCCTTCTTGTCCCAGATGTGGTTGCCGGAGGTCATCACGTCCACGCCGTGCTCGAGCAACGTCCGCGCGATCAGCGGCGTGACCCCGAAGCCGGCCGCGGCATTCTCCACGTTGACCACGGCCAGGTCAGCTTCGTACTGCTTGCGGAGGCGCGGCACGAGGGCGTGCACGGCCTTGCGCCCCGGCTCTCCGAAAACGTCGCCGATGCAGAGAACGGTCAGCGGCTTGGCCAAGGGCTATCCGGTTCTGGGGGGAGCGGCGCCGCTCCTCCCCCAGACCCCCCCATCGCATCGAGCGTCCGCATCGTTGCCGGAGAGACCCTCGTTGGGCGCTTCACTTGGCCACTTCCACCGCGCGCGTCTCGCGGATGACGATGACCTTGATGTGGCCGGGGTACTGCATCTCGGCCTCGATGCGCTTGGAGATGTCCTTGGCAAGCTGGTGGGCGTCGAGGTCGGAGATCTGCTCGGACTTGGTCATGATCCGCAGCTCGCGCCCGGCCTGGATCGCGTAGCACATCTCCACGCCCTTGTAGGACATGGCGATCTCCTCGAGCTGGGCCAGGCGCTTGATGTAGCTCTCGAGGACGTCACGGCGCGCGCCGGGCCGGGCCGCGGAGATGCCGTCGGCCGCCTCGGTCAGCACCGCCTCGATGGTCTCGGGCTCGACGTTCTCGTGGCCGCAGAGGGCGGCGTTGATGATCTGCGGCGACTCGCCGTACTTGGTCAGCACCTGCAGGCTGAGCTCCGGGTGGCTGCCTTCCTGCTCGTGCGTGAGCGCTTTGCCGATGTCGTGGAGCAGTCCCATGCGCTTGGCCAGCTTGACGTCGGCCTTGATCTCGGCCGCCATCATGCCCGCGAGCCAGGCGACCTCTTTCGAGTGCTGGAGGCAGTTCTGCCCGTAGGAGGTCCGGTACTTCATGCGCCCCACGAGCTTGACCAGCTCGGGGTGCAGTCCGTGGACGCCCACTTCGAAGCAGGCCTTCTCGCCCTCTTCCTTGAGGTGGTCCTCCATCTCCCGCTTGACCTTCTCGACGACCTCCTCGATGCGGGCCGGGTGGATGCGCCCGTCGGCGATCAGCTTCTGGAGCGCCAGCCTCGCGATCTCCCGGCGGTACGGGTCGTACGCGGAGATGAGCACAGCCTCGGGCGTGTCGTCGACGATCAGGTCCACGCCGGTGTGCAGCTCGAGCGCGCGGATGTTCCGCCCCTCGCGGCCGATGATGCGCCCCTTCATGTCGTCCGAAGGCAGGTTCACGATCGACACCGCGGTCTCGACCGTGTAGTCGGGCGCCAGCCGCTGGATGGTCGTGGCCAGGACTTCCCTCGCCTTGACCTGGGCGGTCTCCTTCGCTTCCTCCTCGAGCCGCATGCCGAGGAGCTGCGCCTCCCGACGGGACTCGACCTCGACCTGGGCCATAATCTGCCGCTTGGCCTCTTCCGCGGTGAGACCGGCGATGCCCTCGAGCTTTCTCCGCTGGTCGTCGAGCGCGGAGTTGAGCTGGGCTTCCTTCGCGTCGAGACTCTTGACGCGTTCGCCCAGCACGCGTTCGCGGGACTGGATCTCGCTCTCGCGCTTGTCGAGCTGCTCGAGCTGGCGGACCAGGTGCTCCTCCTGCTGGAGCACGCGCCGCTCGACTTCCTGGATCTCCTTCTGGCGGGCGCGCGCCTCCTGCTCGAGCTCGCTGCGCACCTTGAGCGCCATCTCCTTGGCCTCGAGCTCGGCGGCACGGATGCGGGCCTCGCCCTCGCGGAGCTTGCCCTCTGCCTCCGCGCGCGTCCGCTCCACCGCGCGCCGGGCGTCGTCGAGGAGGCGCGCGGCGCGGGTCTCGGCGTCGCCGATCGTGCGGGCGGTCGCGAGCTTGTGCGCCATGTAACCGACGAAGAGGGCCAGGAGGGCGACGAGCGGAACCAGGACGATCAGGACAAGCTTGACGTCCATCGATATCTCCAAACCGGGGACGGCCCCGGACTGATAAGGACGATCAGGACATTCGCGACAGCGAAAAACTCTTGAAAGTATAGGCTCTTCGCGGACGGAAAGTCAACGAGGGAGGCGCCCCGCCTCTGCCGTGTGCCGACGGTGTTTCGAACCTGGCAAGCCAGGTGGGCGCCAAAATGGAGGGCTTCAGGCTTCCCCTCGTGTGAGGGGCGTGCGCACCACCCTCGTGAGCGGCGTCCTCATGTGTATCGAGGTTGAAACTTCCCCCCGACATCACAAACAGCGCAGGGCTTCCCCTGTGTACCCCGCGGGGCCCGCCCCGTCAAGCGATACTTCGGCTACCGATGCCCCTTGGCGGGGGCGATGGCGTCGAGCAGGTCCACCATCGCGCCGATGCGCTTGGGCAGGTCGCCCTCGAACTTGGACAGCTCCTCGCGGGCGCGGAACAGCTCGTCGGCGATGTACAGCGCGGCCAACCCGAGGGCCTTGACCGGGTCCTGGCCGCGCAGCTGCCCCTCGACGCTCTTGACGCGCTTCTCGACGTAGGCCGCGAGGTCGCGGACGTAATGAGGATCGGCCTCGCTCCTGATCGCGTACTTCTGCCCGAGGATCTCGACTTCGACCCGCTGCCTCTCGCTCATAGATCGAGCTTCTCCATCTCCTTGAGCATGGCGTTGACCTGCGAGAGCGTCTCCCTGCGCTCCTGGCGCAGGCGCTGAAGCTCGGCGCGGTCGGCGTCGCCCGCCTCCACCTTGGACGCGAGCGCGTCGCGCTCCCTTCGAAGCGCCGCGATGACTTCCGCCGCGCGCCTGACGGCATTCTCGAGCTCGTCCAATCGCTCCCCGAGCGGCTCGGTCATGACACCCCCCGGATCTCAGCCGCGAAGCGCCGACCCACCTCGGCGACGATCTTGGCGTGGAGATCATTGACTTCCTTGTCCGTGAGCGTGCGGTCGGACGCCTGGAAGGTCAGGCTCCAGGCGAGGCTCCGCTTGCCCGCGCCGACCTGGTCGCCCTCGTACACATCGAAGAGCGTGATCCGCGACAGGAGCGGCAGCTTCATCGCGCGAATCGCGGCCTCGACCTGCCCCGCCGTCACGTCTGCCGGTACGACGACGGCGAGGTCCCGCTGGACGGCGGGGAAGCGCGGCAGCGGCTCGTACCGGATTGGGAGGCGCGGCAGCGCGAGCAGAGCGCTCAGCGACACCTCGGCGAGGAAGAGCGGCGCCGGCAGGTCGAAAGCCTCGCGCACGTGCAGCGCGACCTCGCCGAACCAGCCGATCTCGCGGCCGCCGGCGGTGAGCGCGGCGGCGCGGCCCTGCTCGAGGTAGCGCGGGCCCTGGCCGGGCGCATACGGCGTGACCGACGCCTCGCCCACCCCCGCGGCGCCCACGACCAGCTCGGCCGCGCCCTTGGCGTCGTAGACGTCCACGCGCTCGCGCCCCGCGTGCCAGGCGCGCGCCCCGCGCTGCCCCGTCATCACCACCGCGAGCCAGAGCTCCTCGTGGGCGGGGCGGTCGCCGTCCTCATCCCGATGGGGAGCGAAGATCTGGCCGATCTCGAACACGCGCACGTCGGGAATCTGGCGGCTGCCGTTGAGCGCGACCACGTCGAGGAGCCCCGGGGCCAGCGAGGGGCGCAGGACGGAACGCTCGACAGAGATCGGGTTCTGGAGCGCGATGAGGGCCCCGGGCGCGCTCCAACCCATCGCCGCGAGGCGCCCGGGATCCACGAAGGCGTACGTGACGGCCTGGCAGAGCCCCGCAGCGGTCAGCGCGTCCGTCACGGCGCGCGCGAGCGTGAGATCGGCGGGACGCGTGACGGGCTGGAGCTGGCCGCCTCTCGACAGCGTCGAGGGAACTTTGTCGTAGCCCCAGACACGGATGATCTCCTCGACCAGGTCGTCCTCCTGGGCAATGTCGCGCCGAAAGCTCGGCACCACCACCTGGAGCGCGAGCCCCGAGTCGTCCACGGCGAAGCCCAGCCCCTGGAGGATCTTCACGACCTCCTCGTGGGGCGGGCAGGCGCCGATGAGCCGCTCGATGCGCGACCGGCGCAGCGTGATGCGCGGGCGGGGCTTCGGCCCCGGGTAGACGTCGACGACGCCCTTGGCGACCGTGCCGCCGCCGAGGTCGGCCATGAGCTGGGCGGCGCGGTCGAGGGCCTCGCGGAGGCCTTCGATGTCGGCGCCGCGCTCGAAGCGGTACGCGGCGTCGGTGTGCAGCCCGAGCGCGCGCGCCGTCCGGCGGACGGAGCCGGGGTTGAAGTATGCGCTCTCGAGGAGCACCGTCGTCGTAGCCCCCGTCACCTCGGTGTTGCCGCCGCCCATGACGCCGCCGATCGCGACGGCGCGCTCGGGATCGCAGATCATCAGCATGTCCGGCTCGAGCACGCGGTCCTGCCCGTCGAGCGTCCGGAGCCGCTCGCCAGGCTGCGCCCGCCGCACCACGATCGCGTGCTTGGCGATGGTGTCGTAGTCGAAGGCGTGGAGCGGCTGGCCCAGCTCCCAGAGGACGTAGTTGGTTACGTCCACGAGGTTGTTGATGGGGCGCAGGCCCACCGCGCGGAGCCGCTGGGCAAGCCACGGCGGCGAGGGCTTGACCGTGAGGCCGGTGATGACGCGCGCGGCGTAGCGCGGGCAGAGGTCGGGGTCGAGGATCTCGACCGTCGCGAGCATTGCCGCCTCGGTCTCCCCTTCCTTGACCGCGATCTGCGGGAATCGGAAGGGCGCGCCCGTGAGCGCCGCGACTTCCCGCGCGACGCCGACGACGCTGAGCGCGTCGGGGCGGTTCGGGGTGATCTCGACCTCGAGGATGGCGTCGTCGAGGCCCAGGTAGTGGATGAGCGGCGCGCCCAGGGGCGCGTCAGCGGGGAGCTCGAGGATGCCCGAGCCGTCATGCCCGATGCCCAGCTCCAGCTCGGAGCAGAGCATCCCTTCGGAGAGCGTGCCGCGGATCTTCGCGGCCTTGATGGCGCGTCCACCGGGAAAAGCGGCGCTGGCCGGCAGTGTCGCCCCCGGAGGAGCGAAGGCCGTGCGCAGACCGGGGGCGGCATTGGGCGCCCCGCAGATCACCGAGAACCTCTTGTCGGGCAGCGCGACCCGGCACAGGCGATTGTGGTGGCCGGCAGGCGTGACGCCCAAATCCCTCTCGATGGCCTCGATCTCGCCGACGAGCACGCCTGAGAGCCCCTCGACGAGCGGCGACATGGAGGGAACCTCGATGCCGGCGTTGATGAGGCGGTCGGCGATCGCGGCGGGCGGGAGGTCCGTCTCGACGAACTCGAGCAGCCAGCGGTGGGAGATCCTCACGGGGTGAACTGCTCCAGGAAGCGCATGTCGTTCTCGAACAAGAGGCGGATGTCGTCGATCCCGTACTTGAGCATGGCCACCCGCTCGACGCCCATGCCGAAGGCCCAGCCGGTTACCTGCTCGGTGTCGTAGCCCACGTTGCGCAGCACGTTGGGATGCACCATGCCCGAGCCCAGGATCTCGAGCCAGCCCGACTGCGCGCAGACCCGGCAGCCGGCGCCCGCGCAGGCGAAGCAGCGGACGTCCACCTCGGCCGAGGGCTCCGTGAACGGGAAGAAGGACGGGCGGAAGCGGATGCCGGCGCCCGGGCCGAACATCTCGCGGGCGAAGAGCTCGAGCGTGCCCTTGAGATCGCCCATGGAGATATTGGCGTCCACCGCGAGGCCTTCCACCTGGTGAAACATCGGGGAATGGGTCAGGTCGGCGTCGCGGCGGTACACTTTCCCCGGACAAATGATCCGGACAGGGGGCGGCTGAGCCTTCATGGTCCGGATCTGCACCGGCGAGGTGTGGGTGCGCAGCAGCGTGTCCGCAGACAGGTGGAAGGTGTCCTGCATGTCGCGCGCAGGGTGGTCGTCGGGGAAGTTGAGCGCCGCGAAGTTGTAATAGTCACTCTCGACCTCGGGCCCCTCGGCCACGGAGAAGCCCAGCCCCTCGAAGATCCCGATGATCTCGTCCTGGACGCGGACGATCGGGTGGACGGCGCCCGGCCGGGTCGCGCGCCCCGGCAGCGTCAGGTCCACGCGCCGGGAGGCGAGCAACCGGCGGTGCTCTTCGGGTTTGAGCGCCTCGAGCCTGGCGGCAAGCGCCTCCTCGATCCGCTCCTTGGCGCGGTTGGCGTCCTGGCCGACCCGCGGGCGCTCGGCGGCGGGGATCTTGCCGAGCCCGCGCAGAAGCGCTGTCAGCTCGCCCGAGCGCCCGAGCACGCGCACGCGCAACTGCTCCAGTGCGGACGTGGATCGGGCCCCGGCGATGTCCGTCAGGGCCCTGTCGAGAATTTCCTGGACCCGCGGGTCCCCTGCCACCCTGCTCAGCCCCGCTGGGCGGCGACGATCGACGCGAGCTTCGCGAAGGCGGGCGGGTCCGAGACGGCGAGCTCGGCCAGGATCTTGCGGTCGAGCGTGATGCCGGCCTTCTTGAGCCCGGCCATGAAGACCGAGTAGGGGAGGCCGAGCTGCCGGCACGCGGCGTTGACGCGGATGATCCAGAGCGCGCGCGCGCGGCGCTTCTTCTGCTTGCGGCCCCTGTAGGCGAAGGCCCCGGCGCGGAGCACCGTCTCGGCGGCTGTGCGGTAGAGCTTGCGCCGCCCGCCGAAATAGCCCTTGGCCTGCTTGAGCACCTTCTTTCTGCGCTGGCGGGTCTTGGACCCGCCCTTTGCCCGTGGCATGTGCTTTCTCCCTTTCTAGAGGTACGGGACGAGCCGCTTGAGCCGCGGCACGTCCACCTTCGCGATCAGCGAGGCCTTGCGAAGCTTGCGCCGCCTCTTGGGGCTCTTGGCCTCGAGGAGGTGCCGCTTCCACCCGCTCCTGCGCATGAGCTTGCCGCTGGCCGTGGCCTTGAGACGCTTGGCCGCGGCCCGCTTCGTCTTCATCTTCGGCATGGTGAGTCTTCTTTCCTTATTCGCCTCTCCCCCTAGGGGAGAAGGCAGGGTGAGGGGGCCATGGTATCCGACTAATGCGGCTTCGGCGACAGGATCATGGAGAGCATGCGCCCTTCCATCCGAGGATGGCTCTCGATGATCGCCATGTCGGCCATGATCTCCGTCATCTTGTTCAGCATCTTCCACCCTAGCTCGGTGTGGGCCATCTCGCGTCCCTTGAAGCGCACGGTCACTTTCGCCTTGTTGCCCTCTTCAAGGAAGCGCCTCACGTGCTTCGCTTTGAAGTCGAAGTCGTGAGTGTCCGTCTTGGGCCCGAGCTTGACCTCCTTGACCTGGATCGTCGTCTGTTTCTTCCGCGCGTCCTTCTGGCGGCGCGCCTGCATGTACTTGTACTTCCCGAAGTCCATGATCCGGCACACCGGGGGCACCGCCTCGGCCGCCACCTCGACGAGATCCATTTCCCCCTGCCGCGCCAACTCCAGCGCCTGCGCGATGGGCAGGACCCCCAGCTGCTCGCCGTCCGCGCTGACGACGCGGACCTCCCGAACGCGAATGCCCTCGTTGATGCGGATCTCCTTGGACTGTATGGGCGTGGCTCCTAGCTGCGGGCGGCGCTCAACCTGAGCGACCCACGGTGAGGGTGGGGGAACGGTTGCCGATCTCGGCGGCGAGACCGGCAAGGATCTGGTTCACGGGCAAGACGGCCGATTGGTCGCTGCCGCGAGGACGCAGGCTGGCCGTGTCCTGCTGCGCCTCACGCTCACCGACCACCAGGGTGTAGGGCACCTTGTGCACCTGCGCCTCGCGGATGCGGTAGCCGAGCTTCTCGTTGCGGTCGTCCAGTTGGGCGCGGATCCCGGCCGCGCGCAGCCGCGCGTGCACGCCCTTCGCGTACTCGGCGTGCTTCTCGCTCACGGGCAGGAGGCGCGCCTGCACGGGCGCGAGCCAGGTCGGAAAGGCGCCGGCGAAGTGCTCGGTCAGGATGGCGATGAAACGCTCGTAGGAACCGAAGATCGCGCGGTGGATCACCACCGGCCGCTTGGGCTGGCCGTCGGTGTCGATGTACTCGCACTCCATGCGCTCGGGCAGCATCGTCAGATCGACCTGGATCGTGGCGAGCTGCCACTGCCGAGCCAGCGTGTCCTCCACGTCGATATCGATCTTCGGTCCGTAAAAGGCCCCGCCCCCCTTGTCCACGTCGTAGGCGAGACCGTTCGCTCGAAGCGACTCGTGGAGGCCCTCCTCCGCCAGGTCCCACTGCTGCTCGGTGCCGAGCTTGTCGGGCGGCCGCGTCGAGAGACGGTACGACGGCCGGAGGCCGAATGTTCCGTACCACTCGCGCACGAGGTCCAGCAGGTCCGTGATCTCCGCCTGGAGCTGGTCCGGACGGCAGTAGATGTGCGCATCGTCCTGGGTGAACTGGCGCACGCGGATCAGGCCCGTAAGCGTCCCCGAACGCTCGTTGCGGTGGCAACGGCCCATCTCGGAGTACCGGATTGGCAGGTCGCGATACGACCGCACCGTCCGCCGGTAGACGTACGTCGACTCGGGGCAGTTCATCGGCTTGAGGCTGAAGGTTTCGTCCTCGACCTCGACCTTGAACATGTTGTCCTGGTAGTGGTCCCAGTGTCCCGATTGCACCCACAGCTTCTTGTTCACGAGCAGCGGCGTCGAAATCTCCTGGTAGCCGCGGGCATCCAGGGATTCGCGCGCGTACTTCTCAAGCTCGCGGACCAGGACCATCCCCCCCGGCAGCCAGAAGGCGGCGCCCGGCGAGATGTCGTGAAATTCGAAGAGGTCGAGCTCGCGTCCGAGCTTGCGGTGGTCGCGCTTCTTGGCCTCCTCGAGCCTCCAGAGGTACTGGTCCAGATCTCCCTTGGTCAGCCAGGCGGTCCCGTAAATGCGCTGGAGCATCGGGTTGTCCTCGCTCCCGCGCCAGTAGGCGCCCGAGGACGAGAGGAGCTTGAAGAACCGGATCACCCCCGTCGAGGCCACGTGCGGCCCGCGGCAGAGATCCACGAAGTCGCCCTGGCGGAAGAACGAAACCGTCGGCGCGTCGATGCCGCGCAGGATCTCGACTTTGAAGGGCTCGCCGCGCTCCTCGAAGAAGCGGATCGCCTTGTCGCGCGGCACCTCCTCACGAACGAAGGGGAGGTCCTGTTTCGCCAGCTCGCGTATCCTGGCTTCGATGCGCTCGAGGTCCTCGGGCGTGAAGGGCGCGGGCTTCGCGAAGTCGTAGTAGAAGCCGTCCTCGATGGCGGGGCCGATGGCGACCTTGACCTCGGGGAAGAGCTGCGTAACGGCCTGGGCCATCAGATGCGCCGTCGAGTGGCGGAGGGTCGGCAGCGGCTCCGGGGCGCAGTCCGCCTCCCCGGCGAGCTTGAGGTGCCGATCCTCTTCGGAATTGATCATGTCCATGCCTTGCGCCGGGTCACCAAAGACAAAAAAGCATCACGGGGATTGCGCCCGGTGATGCTTCGCACTCCCTCAACCACTAACGTGATGCCCGTTCCCGGCGATGTGCACTCCTCAACGACTGGTGGAGTAAGTGGTAGGCTCGGGCGGTGTCGAACCGCCGACCTCTACCGTGTCAAGGTAGCGCTCTCCCGCTGAGCTACGAGCCTACGCCAAAAAGTACAATTGAGACTACAGGATAGCCGACAGGGCTGTCAAGGGGACCGACCCCGCCCCCGGGTGGCCCCGAAGAGCTCGCAGGCTAGCGAAGGTAATTGTTGATCAGGCCCGAACCGAGGATGTGGTAGCGGAAGATGCCGTTGATAGGCAGGCCGCCTTTGGAGAGCGCGTCGGGCACCGGCGGGAACGGCGAGGCCAGCTGGATGGCGCGCATGGCATAGTCATCGAGGACCACGATGCCCGAGGAGCGGCGCTTCTCGATGAACTGGAGATCTCCGCTCTTCGCGATGCCGAACTCGATCTGCAGCTCGCCCTCGATCCCGCGACTGGACGCCTCGTACGGGTAGATCCACTTGCTCTTAATCCGCTCGCGTATCTGGTTGAAGTAGTCCTGGAACTTCGGCTCCGGCGTGTCCAGCGGAATCGCCTCGCCCTCTATGCCGCCTCGGCCGCCCTTGAGCCCGCCGCCCCCTCCCCTGCGGAACATCGCCGCCGCCGGCGGCGGCTGGGGCGGCGCCGAGGCGACGCGCGGAGTGGCGGCCGGGCCGGGCGGCTGCGCCGCCGGTGGCTGGGGCGCAGCCTTCGCGGTCTGACCTTCGTCCGGATCGGGAGCTGATGGAGCCGCCTTGGGCGCGGGGCCGGGCTCGGCGGATTTGGGCACCGCCGGCGGTGCCTTGGGTGCGGCCCTGGGAGCTTCCGCAACTCTCGGAGCCGCGGGCGCTGGGGGAGCCGCGAGCGCCGGCGCCGCCGGCGCGGCCTTGGGAGCAGGCGGCGTCGGAGGCGCAGCCTGTCGCGGCAGCTCGGGTGCATTAGGGCCCACCCGGCGCGAAGGATCGCCGAGCGGGGCCGACTCCTTCGGTTTGTCGGGCGCGATATCCACGAGGAGCGCCTCGCCGCGCTTGGCGATCATCTTCCGTTCCTCGATGTTGCCGCTCACGATAAACCCCACGCCGATCAGGATGTGGAAGAGCACCGACACCATGACCGTGACAACCAGATACCGGTTGGTCCGGTCCTCCGGCACGCACCTCAGCCACCACTCCCACGCGCGGCCCATACCCATCGAGTATAAGCCACCTGGGCCGTTGGCAGTCTGCAGGGGCCGGTAGGGAGCCGGGGCCCGCAGGCCCGGGGATGCCCCCTGAACCCCCATGGCCGTCGGGGGTGACGGGGGCGCCCCCGGGCCTGCGGGCCCCGGCTCCCGGTGGTTACATATCGCGGCCGACAGCCTCTGCGACAAGGCGAAGCTCGCGCATGAGCTGGGCGAACTTCGCGGGCTTGAGCGACTGCGGCCCGTCGGAGAGCGCCTCCTCGGGCTTCGGATGCACCTCGATGATGAGCCCGTCGACGCCGCAGGCGACCGCGCCCTTCGCCATAGGCGCCACCAGGTCCCAGTGTCCCGTGCCGTGGGACGGATCCACAAAGACCGGCAGGTGGGAGAGTTTCTTCAGCACAGGCACCGCGTTCAGATCGAGCGTGAAGCGCGTCGTCGTCTCGAAGGTGCGGATGCCGCGCTCGCACAAGATGACGTTCGGATTGCCCGCGGCCAGGATGTACTCGGCCGAGAGCAGGAACTCCTGGATGCTGGTCGCCATGCCGCGCTTGAGCAGCACGGGCTTGCCCATCTCCCCCACCCGCCGCAGCAGCGTGAAGTTCTGGATGTTGCGCGCGCCGATCTGCAGGATGTCCGTGTACTCGGCCACCATCTCGACGCTCTCCGTCTCGAGCACCTCGGTCACGACCGGCAGCCCCGTGCGCTTGCGCGCCTCGGCCAGGTACTTGAGCCCCTGCTCCTTGAGCCCCTGGAAGGCGTAGGGCGAGGTGCGCGGCTTGAACGCGCCGCCGCGGAGGATGCGCGCGCCCGCCTCCTTGACCCGGTCGGCGACTTCGAGCACCTGCGCCTCCGACTCGACCGAGCACGGCCCGGCCATGACGACGACGGTCTTGCCGCCGATGACCACGCCGTTGACCAGCACCTCGGAGGGCTCCTGCCGGACTTCACGGCTCGCGAGCTTGAAGGGCTGCTGGACGGGCATGACCGACTCGACCGTCTCGACCGCCTCGAGCAGGCGGAGATCGGGTCGCCCCCGCTCTTCTCCAACGGCCGCGACAATGGTCTTGAACTCGCCGCGGATGATGTGCGGCGCGTAACCCATCTCGGTCACCCGCCGGCAGACATCGTCGATCTCCGCGTCCCCGATGCCCGACTTCAGGATGATGATCATAGCGACCTCCCCAGTACCTGGGCCAACGGCCTCAACTCGGCCATCAGACTGGCGAAGCGGTCCGGCTTGAGCGACTGCGGCCCATCCGAGAGCGCCTCGGCCGGATTGTTGTGCACCTCGATGATGAGCCCGTCGGCCCCGGCGGCCAAGCCCGCCTTGGCCATTGCTGACACGTACTCCCAGTGGCCTGTACCATGCGAGGGGTCCACCAACACGGGGAGATGAGAGAGCTTCTTGACCACGGGGATGGCGTTGAGATCGAGCGTGTAGCGCGTGGAGGTCTCGAACGTCCGGATGCCCCGCTCGCAGAGAATGACATTGGGGTTGCCGCCGGCGAGCACGTACTCGGCCGAGAGCAGCCACTCCTGGATCGAGGTCGACATGCCGCGCTTCAACAGCACGGGCTTGCCGCACTCCGCGACGCGCTTGAGAAGCGAGAAGTTCTGCACATTCCGCGCGCCGATCTGGAGGATGTCGGCGTGCTGCGCCACCACATCCACCTTGTCGGGTTCCATGACCTCCGTGACCACGGGCAGGCCGGTGGCCTTGCTCGCCTCGCTCAGGAGCTTCAGCCCTTCCTCCTCGAGCCCCTGGAAGGCGTAGGGAGACGTCCTCGGCTTGAAGGCGCCGCCGCGAAGTATCTGGGCGCCGCCGGCCTTGACACCCTCGGCCACGGCCATGAGCTGAGGCCGCGACTCGACGGAGCAGGGCCCGGCCATGACGACCAGCTGGGTGCCGCCGATCGGCACGCCGTGGACCTTGAACTGGGTTGCGACGGGGTGGGCCTCACGGCTCGCCAGCTTGAAGGGCTGGAGGATCCGCACCACGCTCTCGACGCAGTCAAGCGACTGCAGCGCCAGCAGCTGCTCCTTGGCGCGGTCGTCGCCGACGATGCCGACGATGGTGCGGACGTCCCCGCGTGAGAGATGGGTCTTGAAGCCCATATCGCGGACGCGGTGCGACACGTCCTTGATGTCCGCGTCGCTGGATCCCGGCTTCAGCACGATGATCATGTCCGTCTCCCCTGTGTCGAAATGAAAAACGCCGCGGGTCCGTAACCCGCGGCGTCTGGTGTCTGTCCTCGCCACGGGCCGGCGGCACGTCCGCCCCGTGGCTCCTCGGTTCAGCTCATGGGAGCCAGCGGGCAGACGTGGGGAAAGTAAAAATACCGCCACCAGCCCTGCGCGGTACCGCCCCCCGTCCGATTCACCGGCTCACAACCTCCCATGAAGAAAGTGCCGCTGACTTTACCCTGTCGTGCCGGCCTCTGTCAAGTCCTGTCAGTATCACCGACCCCGCTTGGCGTCCCGCTCCTTCTCCTCGTCCCTGCCCTGCTCCTCGCCATTCTGGCCACGCCCCTTGAACCAAGCCACGATGCGGTGGCGATAGTAGTAGATCGGCACCGCGAGGGCGGCGACGGCGGCCGTCAGGAGCGCAACCTCTATATAGTGCCCCGTGGCGGTCTTGGCCCCTTGGGCCGACAGCACCCAGGTGCCGGGGATGCGGCCGAGCGACGAGACCACCGCGAAGACCCAGAAGGGCATGGGGGACAGCCCGAAGAGATAGCAGGCGATGTCCTTGGGCAGACCCGGGATGAGATAGACGATAAAGCAGAGGATGGTTCCCTCCGCCTCGACGATGAACCCGAGTTTGTTCCACGTTTCCTCGCTGACGAGGTGCCTCACGTAGGCGTCGCCCAGCCACCGGCCGAGCGCGAAGGCCAGGAGCGAGCCTGCCGTGAGCCCGATGGATGAGTAGACGAGCCCCATCCACTGGCCGAAGACGAAGCCGCCGAGAATGCCCGTCACCTCGCCGGGGATGGGAGAGATGACGACCTGCAGCGCCTGGATCAGGATGAAGATCACGGGCGCCGCCGCCCCCCACTCGACCAGCTTTTCCTTCATGTACTGGTGGTCGTGGAACAGGCGGTAGGCGAAGCCGTAGGCGGGGGCGTCCGTCAAGACGAGCCATGCGACGCCCACACACACCGCGATGGTGACCGCCAGCGCCAGCGCCCACCGCGTGCGGGTCGTCAGGGCCGCCTCTCGGTTGCGCCCCGCGGACTCAGGCCGCAGGCGACGGGTCGGGATCGAAGCGCCCGAACCAGCCGTAGCGGGGCCACCAGCGCGCCAGCACCGGGTGGCGCCCGGCCAGCCCGGTGAGGGCGACGAACCAGTGGGTCGGGGCGTGCTCGGCGGCCCACTGCGCCAGTCGCAGGATGCCGTAGGCGCGACGGTAGCGGTCCACGAGCGTGCGGTACTGCTCGAGCCCCTCGGAGAGCGCGATGCGACCGTCGAATATCTGTTGAATGATGCGCCCGCACTCGACGCCGAAATAGAGCGCCGGTCGGATGCCCTCGGCCGTGAGCGGCAGGCACTGGCCCGCGGCGTCGCCCACGGCGAAGAGGCGCCCGACGGTCGGGCGGAAGAGGCGGTGCGGGAAGTACGTGCCGTGATAGGTCGTCGCCACCACGCCTCGGTCTCGCAGGAAGCGATCGAGAGCCGGCTTGAGTTTGGACAGGCCGACGTACGAGCCGAGCCCGATGAGACTCCCCTTGCCTACCGGGAAGATCCAGCCGAGCCCGCGCGGGATCAGGCTGCCGTCGAGCCAGAAGGACAGGCCCTCGCCGGCGAAGTCGGTCCGCGTCTCGAGCCCGAAAGAGAAATGGCCCCGGGAGGGCGCAGCCGGGGTGCCGTCATTGACCAGCGTGCCCCGCCAGCCCGAGCAGTCCACGATCACGGGCGCGGTGAAGCGACCGTCGCTCGTCAGCACCGCGCCGTCCTGGACGCCGGTCACCGAGGCCCTGAGGAAACGAGCTCGCGTCTGCTCGAGGAGCCCGCCGCAGAATCGCTTGTAGTCGAACGTGCAGAAGGGCACCGCCGAGAGGTCGTAGGTGACTGAGCGCGTCGGGGCCCGCACGGTGAGCTTGTCGTGGACCTGGAGCACGCTGTCGGCGACGCCGAGCGCCTGGGGAACCCAGAGCGGCGTGCCACAGGCCGACGTCTGTACCGCGCCGACCTCGTTGCGGTCGAGGAGGAGGACGCGCCCGGTAAGCCGACGCGCCACCGCCAAGCCGGCAAAGCTGGCGCCCACTATGATGGCGTCGTAGTCCCGGCCGGACATGTCACCGGATAGTCCGACAGACGGCGGGAGAAGTCAAATCGGGCGGCGACGTGCGCCTTCAGGATCCCCGTCGGGACGGTCCCGGCCGCTCGTCGTCGTCGAGGATGCGCACGGCCGGCGTGTCAACATCGTCGTACTGGCCCGACAACGCCGCCCAGATGAAGACACCCAGGGCGGCGGCGGCGAAGAGCAGCGCCAGCGGCAGGAGGACGAACATCACCGACATGGGGGCTCCTCGGCACGGGTGAAGCTCCTGGCGCGGTAGGAGCTGGCGATCACCGTGATGGAGGACAGCGGCATCAGCACGGCCGCGACAACGGGAGTGATCAGCCCCGCCATGGCGAGCGCCACGCCGGCCGCGTTGTAGCAGAGGGAGAGGACGAGGTTGCGACGCACCGTCTTCATGGCGCGCCCCGCCCCATCGAGCAGGTCTGCCACGCGCGCGACGCCCGGGCGCGTAATGAATACGTCGGCCGCCGCAAGCGCGGCCTCGGCGCCGCCGTGCACGGCGATACCGACCGTGGCCGCCGCGAGCGCTGCGGCGTCATTGACGCCGTCGCCGACCATGACGACCGATCCGGCGGCCGCCCCGTCCCGCACCGCTCGGAGCTTTGCCTCCGGCGAGACCCCGCCCCGGCAGTCCTCCGGGTCGAGGTCCAGGCGGCTCCCGACGGCCGCGACCACCACCTTGTCGTCGCCCGAGAGAATGCCGACGCGCCAGCCGTGGTTGCGCACGCGGGCGAGCGCGGGCCCCGCGTCCCCGCGCAGTGGGTCGCCGAAGCCGGCCACCGCGACCACGGCGCCGTCCACGGCCACCAGCACCGGCGTGAGCCCGCCGTCGGAAAGATCGCGCGCGCGGCGGCGGAACTCCGGCGGCACGAAGTCGGCGCGCGCCCTCACGAATTCGGGCGAGCCCAGGATTATGGCGCGGCCCGCCACCTCTCCCTCGATGCCGCCGCCGTGGGTCTCCGTGATCGTCACGGGCAGGTCGGGCGCCGGGCCCAGGGCGGCCACGAGCGCGCGGGCCAGCGGGTGTGACGAGTGGGCCTCGGCGGCGGCCGCGAGCGGCCTGGCCCCCGCGTCGCCCCACCAGGCAAGGAGGGCGGCGCTCCCGGCCGTGAGCGTCCCGGTCTTGTCGAGCCAGATGCGGCCGGGACGTGTCAGCTTCTCGATCACGTCGGCGCCCTTGATCAGGAAGCCCGCGCGGGCCGCCCGGCCGATAGCGGCGCTGAGCGCCAGCGGCGTCGCCAGTCCGAGCGCGCAGGGACAGGTGACGATCAGGAGCGCGACGGCGTGGTCCACCGCCCGCCCCGCGTCCACGCGCGCCCAGAGCGCGAACGTCAGGGTCGCCAGGACCAGCACGGCGGCGACGAAATGCCCGGCGATGCGGTCGGCGAGCTCCACGATGGGCGCGCGGCGCCGCCCATACTCCTCGACGAGCTTCATCAGCCGGCCGATGCGCGTATCCTCACCAGTCTGCTCCACCAGAACCTCGAGGCGGGAGGACAGATTGACCGTGCCCGCGTGCACGCGGTCGCCGGGTCCGGCGCCCGCCGGGCGCGATTCGCCCGAGAGCAGCGAGAGGTCGAGGGCCGAGTGGCCGGACGCGATGACGCCGTCGGCAGGCACAACGTCGCCCGCCCGCACTTCGACGCGCGCGCCCGCCAGGAGCGCCTCGAGCGGCACCTCGCGGACGGCGCCCGCCTCGATGAGCCGCGCGGCGCTCGGAGCGAGCGCGGCCAGGAGCTCGGCCGAGTCTGCGGCGCCGCGCTGCTGGCGGCGCTGGACGTAGCGACCGGCCAGGAGCAGGAAGATCAGCGCCGTCACCGAGTCGAAGTAGACGTCCCCTGCCCCGCGCACCGTGTTGACGGCGCCGTGGAGAAACCCTGCCAGGAGCCCGATGGAGATGGGCAGATCCATGTGCAGCGTCCGCATCCGGAGCGCGGCCCAGGCACCGCGGAAGAAGACGCCGCCGCCCCAGATGACGGACGGCACCGTGATCGCCAGGCTCGCCCAGCGGAAGAGCGAGGCGTACTCGGGCTCCATGCCGTGGAAGGCGCCGCCGTAGAGCGCGAAGGCGATGGCCATGACGTTCCCGGCGACAGCGCCCGCCAGCCCGATCCGCGCCAGCATCCTCCGGTCCTCCTGCCGGCGGAGCGCCCGCGCCTCGAGGCCGCGGCTCGGATGCGCGCGGTAACCCAGCGCGTCGAGCTGCCGCGCGGCGGCGGACAGGGACACGGCTCGCGGGTCCCAGCGCACGAGGGCGCGCGAGCGCAGCAGGTCGAGGCGGACCTCCAGCACCCCAGGCACGAGGCCCGGCAGGCGCTCCACGAGCCAGACGCAGGCCGCGCAGTGGACGCCCTCGAGGTAGAGTTCGGTCGCCGCCAGGCCGTCGGCAGTGCTCCAGCAGGCGCGGGCCTGAAAGCCGGGGTCGTCGAATTCGCCGTACGACCTGCCGGTCGGGCTCGCCGGGGCGGGCGCGGTATCCGTCGAGTCGCGGAGCGCGTAGTAGCGGTCGAGGCCGTGCTCGTGAATCACCGCGTAGACGGCGCGGCAGCCGTGGCAGCAGAACTGTCGCGCCGCGCCCCCGTCCACCAGGCCGGGCGGAACGACGAGCCCGCAGTGGGCACACAGCGCCTGGGCGGCGCGCGGCGGGGCGACCGCGCGCTCAGCGATGCTCATGCGGCGCTCCCGACTCCGAGTGTTGGACCGCGTGTCTCTCCGGAGCCCTCGCGCGCCCCGCGACGGCGAGAAGTCCGACCACGATCATGGCGACGGCGCAGGCGGCCGGCACCCACCGGCGGAGCGAACCCGCCAGGGTCTGGACAGCCACGCCGAGCCCCGCCATCACCGGCAGGGTACCCAGCCAGAACACGGCCATCAGCCCCGCGCCGCGAAGCGGATCGCCCGTGCCCGCCGCCGTGACGATGAACGCGTAGAGCCACCCGCAGGGCAGGAGTCCCGTCAGAAGGCCGATCACGAGCGCGCGCGTCACGGGGGGCTGCGCGGCGACCGCCGTCACGCCGCGGGCGATCGCCCCGCGAAGCGCGGCCGGAGGCTCGAGACGCGCCACGTGCAGTCCGGCCGTCTCGAGAAGCGTCCGCGTCCCCCAGAGCGCGATCAGGGCCCCGGCCAGCACCGCCGCGCCTCGCTGGATCCCTGCGGGGGCCGCGGCCAGGTCGAGGACGGCGCCGAGCGCGCCCGCCAGCGCGCCCAGGGTCGCGTACGCGGCGAGGCGGCCGAGGTTGTACGCGGCGTGGCCGACCCCCGGGCGGCGGCCGCCGCCGCCCGCGTAGAAGGCGACGAAGCCGCCGCACATGCCGGCGCAGTGGAGGCTGCCCACGAGGCTCGCGCCGAGCACGGTCAGGGCGAGCGCGGTCACCGGGCCTCCGGCACATCGCGCATGAGGGTCGCCGTGAAGACGTCCGGGCCCCGCGTGACGCGCAGACGGAATTCCCAGAGACCCGGCCGCGCGAGCGGCATCGCCGCCGCGTAGCCTGCGTCCCGCGGCTCGAGGGCCGCCGTGAACATCCGGTTCGCGCGCGCGTTGTGCCGTGCCTCGATCGCGACGTGCGCGTCCAGGAGCGGCGCGCCCACGCGATCGGTGAGGCGCGCGGTCACCGTCATCCTGCCGCGCTCTCCTGTCGGTTCGACACGGAGCCCGAGAGACCAGCCGAGTGCCTCGTTGCGCGCTTGCTGGGCCATGGTCTCGTCCCACGCGAGCGCCTTCGCGTAGTAGTCGGGCTCGACCGCGAAGGAGGCGTCGCGCGAGGTAAGGACGACAAGCGCGATGTTGGTTCCCGCGGAGCCGACGAGGAGGGCCGCCAGGCCCACCGGCCAGTACCAGCCCCGGCTGCTCACGGCCGCGGCTCCTCGGGTCCGAGCAGGCGGTACGGCACGGAGGCGGCGAAGCCGGCACCGTCCCCGACCCGGAAGCGGATCTCGCGCGCGCCGCCGTGGAACGCCGCGCGCGGCGCGGTCACGAAGACCGTCGCCGTGGCCGCGTGCCCGGCCGCGACGGCGAGCGGGTTGTCGGGCGCGATGAAGTGGAGACCCTCGCCGTCGGCGAGCTCGATGAGGTAGCGGCGATCGCCGTCGGCGCGGTTGACGATCTTGACCCGGATCTGGTTCGACACGTCGCCCGACGGCAGGAGCGTGAACGGGCTGCCGAGCCCGCGCAGGACCGTCACGTCGGCGCTCGCCCGGTGCGCGAGCGTCCAGCCGAGCATCCCCCAGACCGCGATCAACAAGACCGGGTAGAGGACGACGCGCGGCCGGAGGATGCGCCGCGGCGCCCCCTCCAGCTCGTCGCTCGAGCTGTAGCGGATCAACCCGCGCGGCCGGCCGATCCGCTCCATGATCGAGTCGCACGCGTCCATGCACTGCGTGCAGTGGATGCATTCCATCTGCAGCCCGTCGCGGATGTCGATGCCCGTCGGGCACGTCACCACGCAGGCCCCGCAGTCGATGCAATCGCCCAGGGCGTGCGGCGGAGCGCCGGCGCCGTTGCGCGCGCGACGCCCGAGGCGCCCGCGCGGCTCGCCGCGTCGGACGTCGTAGCCCACGATGAGCGAGCGCCGGTCGAGGAGCACGGACTGGAAGCGCCCGTAGGGGCAGGCCACGACGCAGACCTGCTCGCGGAACCAGCCGAAGTCGAGGAACATCAGCGCGGTGGTGCCCGCCATCACGAGGAAGGCGGCCGGGTGCTCGAAGGGCGAGCGCGTGATCCAGTAACGGAGCGCCTCGACCCCCACGAAGTACGCGAGGAAAATGTGGGCGAGGAACATGCTGAGGGCGCCGAAGACCGCGTACTTGAGGAGGCGCCGCGGCGCGAGCCGCCGGGCGTCGAGGTCGCGCTGCGCGCGCGGGCCGCCCTCGATGAGCCGCTCGATGGGGCGGTAGAGAAACTCCATGTAGACCGTTTGGGGACAGGCCCAGCCGCACCAGATGCGGCCGTATATCGCCGTCAGCAGGAAGATGCCGACGAAGAGGCCCACGAGGAGGAGCATCAGCAGCATCGTGTCTGTCGGCAGGAACGTGGCCCCGAAGAGGATGAAGCGCCGGTTGACGACGTCGAGGAGGATGGCAGGCTTGCCGCCAATCTTGAGATACGGCAGAACGGTGAAGAGCCCGATCAGCGCCCAGGCGAGTGCCCGCCGGCGCCGGAGGAAACGTCCCTCGAAGAGCTTGGGGCGCATCCAGCGTCGCGTACCGTCCAGGTTGAGGGTGGAAAGGACGCGCTGCTTGGTCGCTGAGGGCGGCGGTGGCGGCGAGGGCATCGTCCCTCTCAACGGCCCGGTGAGCCGTCCGCGGCGGTCTTCTGGCCCTCCGGCGGCTTGGGATTGGGCGGTTGCGTGCCCCGGAGCGTGCCAACGTAGGCGGCCATGGCGGCGATTTCATCGGGCGAGAGTTGGGTCTTCCAGGGCACCATGCCCTTATCCGGCACGCCCTCGCTGATCGTCTCGTAGAAATCGGTCAGCCGCCCGCCGTGCTTCCAGTATTCGTCCGTGAGGTTGGGCCCGACGATGCCCTGGCCGCGATCGCCATGGCAGGGCGCGCACCGGGCGACGAAGATCCCCTTCGCCTTGGCCATCGCGGCTGCGTCCTTCTCGAGCGCCGCCAGCGAAGCGTCCGTGACCGCGCTGGCCACCGCTTTGGGCTGCCGCTCGGCCGCCGCCTTCATCTCGGCCTCGTAGACGGCGACCACCGACGGCCCCGGCCCGAGCTGGTAATAGGCCCAGTACCCCAGCGAGAACACGATGGTCACCCAGAAGATCCACACCCACCAGCCGGGCAGCGGATTGTCATACTCCTCGATGCCGTCCTGGGCGTGCGGCAGCAGCCGGTCGCGGTCGCCGTCACTCATGGCTAGCTCTCTCCCCTGTCAGCGGCGCGCCCGCCTCGTCCTCGAGGGGCAAAAAGCGGGCGCGCTCGAAGTGCTCCCGGTTACGCCGGAGGAACGTGGTCACCACGATCGCGAGAAAAGCCCCTCCAAAGAGCACCAGCCCCAGTTCCGCGAAGAGCTGAAGCCCGAAGCCGCTCATCACGTCGGTAAGGCTCATGTCACCGCCTCGGCTCCGTATGGGGTGGGGGCTGCGGTAGGGCCTCGGCCCGGCGCCCGGCGCCGCCCGCCGTGGCCGGGCTCTTCTTGATATCGGTGCCGAGCCGCTGGAGGTACGCGATGAGCGCCACGAGCCGCGTCTCCTCGAGCCCCTGTGGCCCGCCCTGCGCGATGATCGCCTGCGCGATCTGCCTCCCCTGCTCCCGCGCGAGCTCCGCGGCGCCCGTGACCTGCGGTGGCGTGTAGGGGACGCCGAGCGTCACCTGCGCCGCCACGCCGCGCTCGATGGCCGCGAAGTCGAGCGGCCGCTTCGCCAGCCACGGGTACGGCGGCATGATGGACTGCGGCGTGGTCGAGCGCGGGTCCTCCATGTGACGCACGTGCCAGAGGTGCGGGTACTTACCGCCGACACGCTGCAGGTCCGGCCCGATGCGGCGGGAGCCCCACAGGAACGGGTGATCGTAGACGAACTCGCCCGGCTTGCTGTATTCCCCGTAGCGCACCGTCTCGGAGCGGATGGGCCGGACCATCTGCGAGTGGCAGTTGTTGCAGCCCTCCGAGAGGTAGACGTCGCGTCCGGCGAGCTCCAGCGGCGTGTAGGGCATAACCGCGGCGATCGTGGGCACGTTCGAGCGGATGAGGAACATGGGGATGATCTCGAAGAGCGAGGCGCTCACCACCGCGACGACGACCCAGATCGAGAACGTCAGCGGCATCCCCTCCCAGCGCCGGTGCCACGCCGCGCGCTCGAAACCGGCGGCCAGCACCTCGGCCGGGTACGCCGGGTCCAGCGCCGGCGCTTCGTGCACGGGCTCCGCGTACGCCGCGGGCGCGCGCCGCCACGTCATCACGACGTTCCAGGCGCAGAGCACCATCCCGGCGATGTAGAGGGCGCCGCCCAGCACGCGCGCCCAGTACATGGGTATGAGCCGCACGGTCGTCTCGATGAAGTCCGGGTACGCGAGCCGGCCGCTCTCGTCGAAGGCGCGGAACATGAGGCCCTGGGTCAGCCCGGCCGCGTAGATGGCCACGATGTAGAGCAGGATACCGATCGTGCCGATCCAGAAGTGCAGCTCGGCCAGCTTCTTGCTCCAGAGCTCCGTCTGGAAGAGGCGCGGCAGGAGCCAGTAGATCATCCCGAAGACCATGAAGCCGACCCAGCCGAGAGCGCCCGCGTGGACGTGGGCGATCGTCCAGTCCGTGTAGTGCGAGAGCGCGTTGACGCTCTTGATCGACATGAGCGGCCCCTCGAAGGTCGACATGCCGTAGAACGTGACGGCGACCACGAAGAACTTGAGCACGGGGTCGTCGGTCACCTTCGACCACGCGCCCCGGAGCGTCAGGAGCCCGTTGATCATGCCCCCCCAGGACGGCATCCACAGCATGACCGAGAAGAGCATGCCGAGCGTCGAGGCCCAGGCGGGCAGCGCCGTGTAGTGGAGGTGGTGCGGCCCCGCCCAGATGTAGATGAAGATCAGGGTCCAGAAGTGCAGGATCGACAGGCGGTAGGAGTACACCGGCCGCTCGGCCGCCTTGGGCAGGAAGTAGTACATCATGCCGAGGAACGGCGTGGTCAGGAAGAAGGCGACCGCGTTGTGGCCGTACCACCACTGCATGAAGGCGTCCTGCACCCCCGCGTAGATCGAGTAGCTCTTCAGCGGCCCCGCCACGACCACGAGGTTGTTGAAGATGTGGAGTACGGCGATGGCCACCAGCGTCGCGATGTAAAACCAGAGCGCGACGTAGAGGTGCCGCTCGCGGCGGCGGGCGAGCGTGCCGAAGAAGTTCGCGGCGAACACAACCCAGATCACGGCGATGGCGACGTCGATGGGCCACTCCAGCTCCGCGTACTCCTTCGACTGGCTGTAGCCGAGCGGCAGCGTCACGGCCGCCGCGACGATGATGGCCTGCCACCCCCAGAAGTGCAGCCGGCTCAACGCGTCGCTCCACATGCGCGCCTTGAGAAGGCGCTGCGAGGAGTAGTAAACGCCCGCGAAGATGGCGTTGCCCGCGAAGGCGAAGATCACCGCGTTGGTGTGCAGCGGGCGGAGCCGCCCGAAGGACAGCCACGACGTCTGGAAGTTGAGGACCGGCAGGACGAGCTGGAGCGCGATCACCACGCCCACGGCCATTCCGACCAGGCCCCACAGCACGGTGACCAGCAGGAACATGCGGACGATCCGATCGTCGTAGACGAACCGTTCGACGCGGTCGCTCATGCGCGCGTTCTCTCCTCTTCGATTAGTGTGAAAGGCGGAGATGCCGGCCGCGGGGTCACAAAGCCCGGCGGTCGAGCCAGACGAGTGCCGCGCCGAACACGGCGACCAGGGGCACGATGACCGCCTGCCACCACGGCCACTCCGCTTTCCGCAGCCAGCTCATGTAGCCCTCCTCAGGCCGAGGACCCCCGGCGGCCGGCCCGCTCGCTTTCTATCTTGTGCTCGAGCGCCTCGCCTCGGATGCGCGCGCGGCACGTTTCGCAGACGAGGTCGTCGGTCTGGCCCGCGCAGACGATGCAGCGATGGGGCACGGGCGGCGCGCCCGCGTGCTCCGGCGATCCTGTCCGCGTCCCGGCCGTGGGCAGCGCCATGGGCACGGTCAGCACGAGGCAGGGCGAGAGCCGCACGACGGCTTCGGCCACGCTGCCGAGCAGGGTCCGGCTCACGCCCGTGCGGCCGTGGGTGCTCATCACGATGAGGTCGATGCCCTTGTCGCGCGCGTACGCCGTGATCTCCCGGGCCGCCCGGCCGGAGAGGAGCGCGAGCTCGACGGCGAGTCCCTTGCCGAGCTGGCGGCCGAGCCGGGTCAGCTGCTCCGAGCCCAGTGACGGGTCGGTGGCGGGAGGCACGACGTGCACCAAGTGCAGCCGCGCGCCGGTCTCCCGCGCCATGGCCGTCGCGACCAGAGCGGCCGCCTCGGCTGCGGCCGAGAAGTCCGTCGGCAGCAGGATCTCGCTGATCTTCATGTTCTCAGCCCGGGGCGCCGGTGAGGCACGGCAATCCGCGCGGGGCGTGACCGCCCAAGCCAGGCCACGTGCATCACCTCACGATGAGCACCGGAACAGGCGCTCGCTTGAGGGCGCCGTCAGCCACGCTGCCGAGGAGGAGGCGCGCGGCGCCCCCCGCTCCACGGGCGCCCAGGGCGAGCATCCCTGCCCGCTCCTCGCGAACGGTCCGGAGCAGCTCAGGCAGCGGCACCCCGACACGAACTGTTCCGCGCGCGCGCCACCCCGCACGCCTGAGGCGCGCGGCCGCAGCTTCCACCTCGCGCCGCGCCGTGCGCATGCGCGCGGCCATATCCGCCAGGACCAGGCCCGCCACAGTGGCCCGCACGGAAGCCGGCCCGAGCGGGAGCGAGGGCACCCTCACGGGCTCGACGACTCGCACCACTGTCGCCCTGCCGCGGCCCGACCAGCGCGCCAGGTGGGCGACCACGCGCGAGGCATGGGGCGACCCGTCGAGCCCGACGACAACCCTGCGGGGCGCCCCGGCGCGACGCGTACTCACGCCTCGGCCCGCCTCGGCGAGCGCCGCGGCGATTTCGCCGCGCGGCGAAGCGTCTCGTCCCGCTTCACGGCGATGGCCGCAATGGGCCGCTTGTTCTTCTTGTTCTTGCCGTAGCTCTTCCGTATGCCCATGCCGTCTCCGTTCCTACTCGAGCGCCGAAAGGAGCGCGTCGAGCGCATCCGAGGTGGTGAAGATGCCGACGATGGTCTCCCCGTCGCGCACGGGCAGGCAGCCGATCTTCCGCTCGAGCAGCACGCGCGCGGCAACAATCACCGGCGTCTCGGGCGCGACGGTCACGGGGTCTTCGGTCATGATGCGCGCGACGGCCTGATTCTCCCAGCCGGCCGGCGTCTCTCCTGCCCCGAGCCGCCGCCAGTCCCGATGGGAGACGATCCCCACCAGCCGGTCGGTCTCCACCACGAGCAGATGACGCACCTCGGCGCTGTGCATGCGCCCGAGCGCCGCGGCGATCGAGGAATCCGGCGCCACCGTGGCGGGCTGCCGCGTCATCCAGTCGCGCACCGCCCCGCAACGCTCCCTCGAACGATCCGTCATGCGCTACTCCGTGTCGCGCACCGTCACGACCGGGCACGGCGCCAGGCGGATCACACGGTCGGTGACGCTGCCCAGCAGCGCGCGATCGAGGCCACCCCGCCCGTGCGTCCCGATCACGATGAGATCGGCGCGCTCGCGGGCCGCCGCGCCGACGATCTCCTGGTACGGCACGCCGGTCCGCATGACCCAGCGCGCGGAGAGGCCCGCGCCTGCGGCTGTCGCAGTCCACTCCCCGAGTGTCTTCACGGCCCACTCGCGGGCCGCGTCGAAGACGTCTCGCGCCCGCTTCATGGTGAAGGGTCCCTCCGAGTACAGCGGCGTCTCGACCAGCACGTGCACCAGCACCAGCTCGGCGCCGAGCCGACCGGCCAGCCGCCGCGCGACTGCCCAAGCCCGCTCCGAGCCGGCGGAGAAATCCGTCGGCACGAGCAGACGCGCAAGGCCTTCCGCGCCCGGCTCAGCGGCCATGGGCCCGCACCGTGAGCACGGGGCAGCGTGATTCGCGCACGACGCGTTCGGCGACGCTGCCCATGAAGACGCGGGACACTCCGGTGCGTCCGTGCGTGCCCATCACGATGAGGTCGGCGCGGGCGCGCCGCGCCGCGCGCAGGATCCCGTCGGCCGGGAGCCCCTCCGCGAAGATTGCCTGGACGCGCACTCCCGTCCGCCTCACGCGCCCCAAGACGGCGGCGAGCCGCCGCTTGGCGGAGCGCCGGGCCAGGAGGAGCAGGTCGGCGTAGCTGCTCGGCAGCGTGCCCTCGCCTATGAAAGGGGACGGCGGCGTCATGACGTGGAGCAACACGAGCGGCGCGCGGCAGGCCCTCGCCAGGGCCACGGCGCGCCGAAGGGCGGGCGCCGAGGCTCGCGAGAAGTCCGTCGGATGCAGGATGCGGCGAAAGGCGGTCATGGCATCACCTGAGAGAGGCGAGGTAGGCGGCGAGCGCCCTGGCATCCGCCTCAGTCATCTGGATCTTCGGCATGTGCGCCCGCGGCTTCTGCTGCTGGGGCTCGCGCAGCCATTGGCGCAGATAGCTCTCCGGGTGCTTCGAGCCCACCTGCGACAGATCGTTCGCGATGGGTGTGCCCATCTTGCCGATGGTGTGGCAGCCGTGGCATCCCTGCTCGGTGAACAGGCGCTTGCCCTGCGAGGCGAGCGCAGTACCCTCCTGTCCGGACGCCGCGGTAACCGCCAGTGCGATCGCCGCGGCAGCGCCCGCAAGCGCCGCCTGCGCGGCTCTCGCGTCCCATGCCCACGCGATCATCGCCGCTCGTCCCTGGCCTGGCAGCCCAGGCAGTGACGCGCCCACGGCACCGCCCGCAGCCGCGAAAGCGGGATGGCGCCGCCGCAGACCTCGCACACCCCGAAGCTGCCCGTCTCGAGCCGCGCCTGGGCGGCCTGGATCTCGTCGAGCTCGTGGCGCTCCCGGCCTTCGAGGCGAGCCAGCAGGTCCGCCATGGCGCCCCGCGCCGAGTCCTCGACGAGGGCACCGGGCTCGTGCGCCGAAAGCGAAGCGAGCTCGCCCTCCGTCACGGCCACCGTCCGAAGCAGCCGCCGGCGCGCCTCGTGCAGCACCTCGCGAAACTCGCCGATCCTGTCCGCGTCGAGCTGTCCCTTGCCTGCCGTCATTGGAGGCCCCCAGAGCGTGACGTTGCCGCCTCGAGCGCAACTTCATACCGCGGGTGCAAGGCGGGTGCCACGGCACATCCTTGCTACACGCCCACAGAATCGTGGATTTGCGACGCCCGGCGCCCGTGCGCGGTGGGGTCGCGCTCACCCGGCTGGGGCGGCGGCGCCCCGACGGCCTAGCCCTTGATGTTGCCGATGGGTGACAGCGTGGCGACGCGGCGCGAGAGGTCCAAACGGTGGAGCACGTCCACGACGGCGGAGAGATCCTTGTAGGCGAAACCGGCCTCCTCCGCCACGCCGGACTTGGAGGCGGCCCGCACGACGATGCCGCGCGCGGCCATGTCGCGGATCAGGGTGTCTCCCGACACGCGCTTCTTGGCCTGGGCGCGGGACATGATGCGCCCTGCGCCGTGCGCCGTGGAGCCCCAGGTTTCTTCCATGGCGTGGGCCGTTCCCACGAGGAGCGCCGAGCCCGTCTCCATGGAGCCGCCGATGATGACCGGCTGGCCAATCGTCCGGTAGGCCGGCGGCACGTCGGGAGCGCCCGGGCCGAAAGCCCGCGTGGCGCCCTTGCGGTGGACGACCAGCTCCATCTCGCGGCCGTCGACGCCGTGACGCTCGAGCTTGGCGGTGTTGTGGCAAACGTCGTAGATCACGTCGAGCCCGAGCGCCCGCGCATCCCTGCCGAAGATCCGCGAGAAGACCTCGCGCACCCGGTGGGTGATCACCTGCCGGTTGGCGAAGGCGGAATTGGCCGCGGCCGTCATGGCCCCGAAATATGCCTGCCCCTCCGGGGAGCGAAACGGCGCGCAGGCAAGCTCGCGATCGTTGACCCTGATCCCGTAGCGCGGCATGGCCTGGTCGAAGAGGCGGAGGTAGTCCGTCCCGATCTGGTGACCGAACCCCCGCGAGCCGCAGTGAAGCATGACGAAGACCTGGCCGGGCGCTTCGACGCCGAGAGCCCGGGCCACGGCCGGGTCGTGGATGCCGCCCTCGCGCACGACCTGGATCTCGAGGTAGTGGTTGCCCGAGCCGAGCGTGCCGAGCTGCTCGATGCCGCGCGAGACGGCACGCGCGCTGACGTGGGTCGGATCGGCGCCCGGCAGGCATCCCTGACCTTCCGTCCGCTCGAGATCTTCGGGCCAGCCGTAGTCATGCGCCACGCACCAGCCGGCGCCCTGGACCATGATGCAGCGAAAGGACTCCTCCGTGAGGCGCACGAAGCCCTTGGCGCCCACGCCGGACGGCACGGCCCCGAAGAGCGCCCCGATGAGCTCCGTGATGCGGGGGCTCACCTCGCCCTCACTCAGGCCGGTCCGGATCAGGCGCATGCCGCAGTTGATGTCGAAGCCGATGCCGCCAGGCGAAATCACGCCGGCCTCGGGGTCGAAGGCCGCGACACCGCCGATCGGGAAACCGTAGCCCCAGTGGCCGTCAGGCATGCAGAGCGCCGCGCGGACGATGCCCGGCAGGCAGGCGACGTTCGTTACCTGCTCGAAGACGCCGTCATCCATCTGGCCGAACAGCGCCTCGGAGGCGTAGATGCGCGCGGGCACCCGCATCCCGGCCTTCTCGGACGGCGCGATCTCCCAGACGCAGTCGCCTGCCGGCCTCGCCTTGGCCCGGAGCTCCGGCGATGTCTTCATGGGTCCTCAGATGTCGATGACGAGCCGGGCCCGCCACCCGTCGGCGGTTTGTTCGAGGACGAACTGGTGGAAGGTGACGGCCTTGGGGTCGGCGCCGAGAGCCGTGTGTTCCGCGTCGATGGTGCCCCCGCGTGCGATCGCGTCGAGCCTGAAGGGCCCCTTGCCCGCGATCGTGACCTGGGCGGCCGGGAAAACCTGCCGGTCGCGGTCCTTGAGGTAGATCAGCTCGGACAGCCAATCGTAGAGCAGCAGGTCGAGCTGCGGCGCTTCGATGGTCACAGCCCGCTCTACGGTGATGGACAGCGTGGCCGGATCCACCATGAGAGAGGCCAAGGCAAAAGCCGCAGTCTCGAAGAGGTCGGCCGGGTCTCGGCCCTCGACCTCGACCGCACAGTCGGCGAGCGCGACCTCTTCGAGAAGGCGGTAGTGGCCCAGGCGCTACTCCGCCTTGATCGGAATCGTCGTGCCCTTGGCGGCCGGCGTCTTGGGCAGGGTGACCGTCAGCAGCCCGTTCTTGAACGATGCGCTGACCTTGCCGCCGTCCACGGCCACGGGCAGGCGGACACTGCGGGTGAAAGCCCCGTACGTCCGCTCCATGCGGTAGTAGCGCTCCTCCTTCTCCTCCTTCTCCTGCTGCTTCTCGCCCTTGATGGTCAAGAGCTGTTCCTGGAGCGAGATCTGGATGTCCTTTGGATCCATGCCCGGGACTTCCGCCTTGACCATCACGGCGTCCTTCGTCTCGGAGACATCCATGCTCGGCGCCCACTCGCCCGTCGCCGGAAACTCATCCAGCTTGAAGTCGGCGAACCGGTCGAAGAGCCTTTCCATCTCCTGCTTGAGGCTCGGCATCCCCATCCACGGCATCAGCGAACGCATTACCTGCTCCTCCTTTCCACGTTGGTCGAGACGAGGGCCTCCGGCCCTTGAAAGAAGCAACCCCGGTGCCAGCGCGAGACCACTGTGTTACGCGGACTTGGCGAGCGCCGCGGCGTCCGGCTGGGGCGGCCGCGCCCGGATTGGGGCGGGACCACCCCATGGCCGCCGCCGCCGCTTGCCCGCCGGCATCCCGGCGCGCATATTTGGAGCATGGTCGTCGGCGTGCCGAGGGAGATCAAGGTCGGCGAGCAGCGCGTGGCGCTCACGCCGGCAGGCGCGAGGGCATTGTCAGAGGCCGGCCACCAGGTGCTGGTGGAGGCGGGCGCCGGGGCAGGCAGCGGGTTCCGGGACGAGGAGTACACGCAGGCCGGTGCCGAGGCCGGCGATGTGGGCGCCGTCTGGAGCCGGGCCGAGCTGGTACTCAAGGTCAAGGAGCCGCTCGCCGAGGAAGTCCCCCGCATTCGCGAGGGTCAGACGCTCTTCACCTATCTCCACCTGGCGCCCGTGCCCGACCTGGTCCGGGCACTCCAAGCGCGCGGCGTCCTCGCCATCGCCTACGAGACCGTCGAGCGGGCCGACGGCAGCCTGCCGCTGCTCACGCCCATGAGCGAGGTGGCCGGACGGCTCGCGGTCCAGGAGGGCGCCCACTACCTCGGCCGCGCCTACGGCGGCCGCGGCATCCTGCTCTCGGGCGTGCCCGGCGTTCCCCGCGGCAACGTGATCATACTGGGAGCGGGCACCGTGGGGATCAACGCCGCCAAGGTCGCGCTCGGCCTGGGAGCCGACGTCGCCCTCCTCGACATCAACCTCGACCGGCTCCGGGCCGCCGACGACCTGTTCAACGGGCGCGTCGTCACACTGTTCTCGAACGCCTTCAACATCGAGCAGGCGGCCCAGCGCGCCGATCTCCTCGTCGGCGGGGTGCTCGTCGCCGGCGCCAAGGCGCCGAGGCTCGTCACGGAGGCCGTGGTCGCCCACATGAAGCCCGGCGCCGTCATCGTGGACGTCGCGGTGGACCAGGGCGGCTGCGTCGAGACGATCCGCCCGACGACGCTCGCGGAGCCGGTCTACAGGCTCCACGGCGTGCTGCACTACGGCGTGACCAACATGCCGGCGCTGGTGCCGCGCACCTCGACCTTCGCGCTCACCAACGCCACCCTGCCCTACGCGCTCGATCTCGCGCGCAAGGGCCCCCTCCGGGCGGTGCGCGAGAGCGCCGAGCTTGCCTGCGGCGTCAACGTCTGGCGCGGGCGCGTCGTCTATCCCGCGGTCGCCGCCGCCGTCGGCGAGGAACCCCTCACGCTCGGCGCGCTCCGCTAGTCGCTCCGCGGCATCTGGGTTGCCCGCGCGCCCGCGGAATCGAGGGTCAGGGTGAGGCTGTTGTGGCAGGCGGGGCAATCGAGCGCCCAGGTCGGCGTCAGCCGGTTTCCGGCTGCAAAATCCTGCTCGAGCCCGCATCGAGGGCAGGCGCCGCGCACGCGAGACACGATCTCGACGTCGCGAAGATTCCTCAGGCTCACGGCAATGCCGATGACGAGGAACGTAGGCACCAGCACGAAGTGAAGCCCCGGGAGGAAGACGCAGCCCGCGGCGACAGCCCAGAACACCGCTCCCCCTTTGAGCGCCCGCCCAAGACGGTGGCCCGGTGACTGACGCGTCACGGTCACGTCGACGCGTCGCGGCGCCGCGCCAAAGACGGTGAGCGACGCGGCGAGGTCAGACGATCCGCCTTCCGGCGGTTTCGTCCCCGCCGCGCCGCTCCCAGTCACGAGCCGACGCTCGTGGGTCTCACGCGGCCGCAGCCGGGCGAACGGCGGCCAGCTCGCGCAGCCGGCGCTCGATCACGGGCCAGGCCACGTTTCGGAAGAAGGCGTCGATGTACCGGCCTCGCTCGGTCGCCGCGTAGTCCCGCATGAAGGCATGCTCCCACACATCCATCGCGAGGAGCGGCTTAAGGCCCGCGGGCACACCGACATGGTGGAGCGTAACCCAGTGGTTCGTCACCCGGCTCGTCGCGGGATCCTGGCACAACAGCCCCCAGCCGACGCCGCGCAGGCCCCCGATGGCGCGGAAGTCCGTCTGCCACCGCTCGACCGAGCCGAAAGCCTCGGTGAGGGCGTGCGCGAGGAACGAATCAGCGGGCGGCCGCGGGTCGGAGCCGCCGCGGAGGTTCGAGAAGTAGTACTCGTGCAGGATCATCCCGTTGTACTCGAAGCCGAGCCGCCGCGTCAGCTCCGCGAATTCGGCGTCTCGGCCCGAGGCGCGACCCTGTGCCCGGAGAGCCGCCAGCTGATCATTGAGCGCATTGACCTGCTTGACGTAGCCGCTGTAGAGAGCGAGATGCTCGGCCATTTGACCCGACGAAATGCCGTCGAGCCCCTCGAGATTGAGAAAGCGCTGCTCCTGATAGCCCCTGGCCTAAGCGTGGATCATGATGTGGCTCCTCCTTTCGCCGCCATGCGGCCTGTATGGAAGTGGATCTTTTGCGAGCTTACCTGAGCAGGATGAGAGAAGCATGAGAGCCGGATGAGAATCGCTGGGCTCAGACAGCGCATCCCATCACCCCGCGATACACTCGTACCGGTATGGCCGGGCCCCAGGGACATCCCATCTTCGCCGCCATCTACGATCGGCTCACACGCGCGGCCGAGCGAAAGTTCCTGGGCGCCCACCGCGCGTGGCTCTGCGCCCGCGCAACTGGGCGCGCGCTCGACCTCGGCGCGGGAACCGGGGCCAACTTTTCGCATGTTCGGGCCGGGACCGAGATCATCGCGGCAGAGCCCGACCCGTACATGCTCGAGCGCGCGCGGAGGCGGGCCGCAGCCCTCGGACGGGCCGTTGTCTTCCTGCCGGATGCCGCCGAATCGCTCTCGCTCGAGACGGCGTCCGTGGACGCGGTGCTCGCGACGCTCGTGCTCTGCACGGTCGGTGATCAGGCGCGCGCCCTCGATGAGATCAGGCGGGTGCTGAGGCCGGGCGGACAACTGCTCTTTCTCGAGCACGTGAGGCTCGACCATCCCGTCTGGGGCCGCGTCCAAGACGTCGTGACGCCCATGTGGCGCATCCTCTGCGCCGGCTGCCACCCGAACCGCGACACGGTGGCTGCGATCCGCCGGGCGGGCTTCGCCATCGGCGACCTCGAGCGCTATGCGTTCGGCCCGATCCCCGGGCCGCTGTTCGCCCGCGGCGAGGCGGTTCCCGCCTAGGCCGGGTAGCGGCGGTAGAACCAGCGCTTGACGACCTCGACGAGCCCGAGGTAGGTCACCACCATCAGCACGAGGATGGCGAAGAAGAGCGGCGGCAGCATGGGCAGGAAGGGCAGGAAGAGCGACGCCGCGGCCATGCTCAGCATGTTGCCGAAGTTCGAGCTGGTGCCAATCAGCACGTACTTCATGATGTTCCCGAAGCTCCGCCGCCCCTCGATCACCCCGTCGTGGAGCACGTCCAGCCGCTTCTCGAGCAGGATGATGTCGGCCGCGTCGCGGGCCACGTCCACCGCGCTGTCCACCGAGATGCCGACGTCGGCGCTGCGGAGCGCGGGCGCGTCGTTGATGCCGTCGCCGATGCAGCCGATGACGTGACCGCGGGAGCGCAGCGCCAGGATGATACGGTTCTTCTGCATGGGCGAGACGCGGGCAAAGACCTGCGTCCGCTCGGCCACCGCCGCCAGCGCCGGGTCGGACATGCCCACGACCGCCTCGCCCAGCACGATCTCGTCGGCGTCGAGACCGACCTGCTCGCAGATGCGCTGGGTGACGAGCTCGTTGTCGCCGGTGATGATCTTGACGGCGCTAGCTGGGCCGCGCCATGGACACTGGCCTACCGCGTGTCGAGCTCTGTGACGGTCACCCGGACCGCGACCCGGCGCTTGCCCTCGCGCGGTACCTCGACGGTGACATAGTCCCCGGGCTTGACCTCCCAGGCGCCCTGCGGCGCCTCGACGAACTCGCCGTCCCACCCGGTGGGGCCGGCGCCGGTTGCCCGGCGCGCCCGCATCCAGGTAGTCGATCCGTCCGCCCTGACCGTAAGCGGCGTGACCACGGTCTGGCCGCCTTCGACGCGCCAGGGGCCGATCTCCTCGATGGTGACTGTGCCGGCGGCCCGGTCCACCGCCGTCACCATGCCCGAATGACCCGTAACGGCGGGCTGGGCCCAACACGGTGCTGCAAATCCCACGAGCACCACGCTGACAACGCATGCCTTCCAGCTACGCCCGATGCTCTTCGTCATGCTGCATCCTCCTCTTTTCCGTGGCGGCCGCATCCCGGCCTCGCGCGCCGGCTACGCGCCGTAACGGGCTTGGACGGGCCGGGCCAGGCTTTGCGCCAGCTCGGCGAGCTCACCCCGCGCCCATCTGTTTTCGGTCTTCCTCAGCTGGCGTCCGAGCTCCTCGTCGGAGAAGACATCGCGCACCCACCTCGAGAAGTCACCCCGCCGCGCGTGCCAGTCGAGCACACCCGGATCCACGCGTTCGACGATCCGCAGGAACTCGGTCAGACTCTCGGCGGAGGCGACCTCGTACCCGTCGGGGTGGCGGAAAACGAACCGGCGCCCGGCTCCGACCCGGGCGTCGGCGTACTTGGCCAGGTGCCGCACGTGCACCGTCTCTCGCGGCATCGGCACGAAGGACAACGCCGACGGGCGTCCATCCGGGCCGGCCTGGATGAGCACGAACTCGCCCTTGGGCAGCCCCGGTAGCGCCGCCGCCACAGCCGCACCGTCCACGCCGGCGGCGGTCAGGCGCTCGCAGAGGAAGGCGAGCTCTTGTGGGTCGGTGGTACGCGCGAGCACGAAGATGTCGATGGAGGCGGTCAGCAGCGGACGGATCCGGCTCGAGCGGTACGAGGCGAGGCACAGCCCCCCGCCGTCCGGCTCGGCCGCCGCTTCCGCCACGGCGTCCACGTGCAGCGAGGAGTGCGCCTCGTCCACCACCAGCCAGTGAGGCAGGCCGAGGCGCCGCCGGCGCTCAGCAAGCGCGCGGAGCCCCGACTCCGTCACCCGCACCCTGTCAGGCAGCGCGAGGTCGGACAAGTCCGCCACTACGCAGGCGGCGGGATTGGCGTCGAAGAGCGAGACCGCGCGGGCCATCGCCTCGTCGCCGTCCACGTGCTCGTACGCCACCGCTGGCAGCCCGCGGAGCACGGCATAGTCACCCTCGGGATCGATGACGCAGACGGCGTACCGGTCGGCTACGAGCCGCTCCACGAGGGCCCCCACGAGCCACGATTTCCCGGACACGGGATCGCCCTGGACCAGCACGTTGACGCACCGGGTTGGGATCGTTACGGGAGCCGCGCTGCCCGTCGCCCAGCCGAGGGTGAGCCGGTGCCCTGGAGAGAGGTGCACCGGCAGCCGTCCTGAGAGTATGGGCCCCGTGATCGCCGCTGCCACGCTCCGTCCGTCCTCCCCCGGAAAGACCCAGTCGGCGCGCTCCCGGATCGCCGGTACGGCATCGCCCGGGCAGCCGGCCCAGCCGCAGGCCGAGAAGAACTCACCGTCGTTCTCGGCGTCGCCCAGCGCCAGGATGTCGTGGAACGAGAAGCCGAGATCGCGGATCACCTGGCGGACGCCCGTACCCTTCGAGATCCCGGCCGGCAGGAGCATGAGCGCCGACCGGTTGATAATCAGCTCGCGGCTGACCCCGGCCGCCTCGAGAGCCTCCTGCACCGCGTCCTCGTCCCGCCGCGCGGCGCCGACGACGACGCGCCCGAGCTGGTACCAGATCCCTCGGCGGTCGAGCTCGGCGAGGAGCCGCATCGGGGGCGGCGGCCCCTGGTCGTAGATCGCGCCGGAGCCCGGGTGGTAGATGACACCACCGTTTTCCGCCACCACGGCATCGAAGAGATCCAGCCGCTCGCAGACGCGGGTGAGCTCGAAGAAGACGCGACCGGTCACGAGGATGAGTTTGAGGCCCGACTCCCGGGCGCGCGTGAGCGCCTCGAGAGCGGCCGGCTCGATGCGGTCAGCCGTCGCGAGCGTGCCGTCATAATCGCACGCGAGCGCTCTGAAGATCACGCCGAGGGTTGTCAGGAGCAACCTCGGTGCCAGAGCGGGAACCTTTGTCATCCGTGCGACTTCGCTCCCGATTGCCGGCTCGAAGGGCGGGGCCCGGCTGCCCCACTGGGGCGGCCGTGCCGTAGACGGGGGAGGCCGGCGCCCCACGTCGTACACAGGATGTGCTGCTCTTTCAAGGTCATGGCGAAGGGCACCCCGCTTGCATCCGAACAGCGTATCCGATTGCCCACCGCGTCCCAGGAGCTCGCCAATGCTCTGGAAACTCTGCACGAGGCCCGTCGTCACGGTTTCCCCCGACGCAACGGCCGAGGAGGCCGCCCGGGCCATGCGCACGAAGAACGTCGGAGCCGTCGTCGTGGTCAGGCACGGCAGGCCGGCCGGCATCCTCACCGACCGCGATGTCGCCGTCGGCGTCGTCGGCCGCGCCAGGAACCCTGCCCTGGTCAAGGTCGGCGAGGTCATGCGGAAGAACCCCGCCGTCATCCAGGAGCACGCGGGCATCCTTGACGCAGCGCGGCTCCTCGGCAAGAAGGGCGTGCGGCGGCTTCCGGTGGTCAACACGCGCGGTGAGCTGGTCGGCATCATCTCGCTCGACGACATCCTGGTGCTGCTCACGAGTGAGATGGGCCACATCGGCTCCACGCTCTCACAGGAGATGCGGCGCCCCACACCCTAGGAGGAGAAAGCCATGCTCAAGCAGATCGCCGTGAAGCCCGTCGTCACCGCCTCGGCCCGCATGACCATCGCCGATGCCGCGCGCACCATGAAGCAGAAGAACGTGGGCGCGCTGATCGTCGTCAACGCGGGGCGGCCGCTCGGCGTGCTCACCGACCGGGACATCGCCATCGACGTAGTCGCCGCGGGCAAGGACCCGGACGCCGTGCGCGTGGAAGACGTGATGCGGACGAAGCCCGCCACGCTCCGGGAGGACCTGGGACTCCTGGATGCCGCCCGGATCTTCGCCAAGACCGGTGTCCGGCGCCTGCCGGTGGTGGACAAGGCCGGGCGGGTCTCCGGCATCGTAGCCCTCGATGACCTGATGATGCTGTTCGGCAACGAGATGGGCCTCGTGGCCGGCGCCCTGGCTGCAGGGCTCCGGAAGGCGAGTTAGCGCCGGCGCCCCTCCGGTGTCGCGGTGAGCGAGGGCCGCGCGTCGGTCGAGCGGCGCGTGCTCGCGATCGTTGCGGGCCTCGTGGTGGAGCTGGGCGGCCCGTCCGCAGGGCGGGCGCCCAGCCTCGACGACACTCTCGACCGGGATCTTGGCATCGGGAGCCTCGAGCGTGTCGAGCTGCTGCTGCGGATCGAGAAGTCCTTCGGGGTCCGCCTTCCCGATGCCGTCATGGAAGAAGCCTCCAACCCGCGGGATCTGGCGAAGGCCGTGCTGGCGGGCGGCCCGCGCGGGGTCGAGGCGGAGCCCGAGGCTGTTCGACTGCCGGGCCCCGGGGTGCCGGCCCCGGCTTCCGCCGGCACGCTCGTGGACGTTCTGGCGTGGCAGGCCGAGGCGCGCCCGGATCGGGTGCACGTCCTCCTTCGACGGGAGGACGGCGGCGAGCTCCCCATCACGTACGGCGATCTCTGGCGCGGCGCCCGGGCGGCCGCAGCCGGCTTGCGTGGTCTCGGGGTAGATCCCGGCGCGGCCGTAGCGCTCATGCTGCGCACCGAGCCGGCCTTCTTCGAGGCTTTCCTCGGCGCGGTGATGGCCGGGCTGGTGCCCGTACCGATCTACCCGCCGTTCAGACGCGACCGCATCGAGGAGTACGCGCGCCGGCAGGTCACAATCCTCGCGAACGCCCAGGCTCGCGTCCTCGTGACCTTCGCGGAAGGTCTGCCGGTGGGGCACCTCCTGCGCTCCCTGGTGCCTTCGATCGCTGCCGTCACGACAGTGCCTGCTTTGAAGGCTGCGGCACGGGAGCTGTCCCTGCCCCACGCCCTGGCCGAAGAGCCTGCCCTGATCCAGTACACCTCGGGCAGCACGGGCGAGCCCAAGGGCGTCCTCCTTTCCCACGCCAACCTCCTCGCGAATATCCGCGCAATAGGCCAGGCGATCGACATACGCCACGATGACGTGGCCGTAAGCTGGCTGCCGCTCTACCACGACATGGGGCTGATCGGCTGCTGGCTGGGCGCGCTCTACTTCGGCGTGCCGATCGTCCTCCTCTCGCCGATGACCTTCCTCGCGCGTCCGGCACGCTGGCTCTGGGCGCTGCACGCGCACCGGGGCACGCTGTCGGCCGCGCCGAATTTCGCGTTCGACCTCTGCGTGCGAAAGGTGGCCGACGACGAGATCCGCGGGCTCGATCTCTCGTCGTGGCGCCTGGCGCTCAACGGCTCCGAGGCGGTGAGCGCGGAGACGGTCGAGCGCTTCACCCGGCGCTTCGCCGCCTACGGCCTCAAGCCCGAGGCGGTCTGCCCCGTGTACGGGCTCGCGGAAGCTTCCGTCGCGCTCACCATCCCGCGGCTCGGCGCCCCGCCCCGTATCGACCGCGTGGGACGCGACGCCTTCGAGCGGACGCGGCAGGCGCGGCCGGCGGACCAGTCCGAGCAGGCGCCGCTCCGCATCGTCGGCTGCGGACGTCCGCTGACAGGTCACGAGATCCACATCGTGGACGAGACAGGCCGCGCGCTCGGGGAGCGCCTGGAGGGACGCATCGAGTTCCGGGGACCGTCGGTGACGAGCGGCTACTTCCGCAATCCGGTGGCGACACGCGACGCCGTCCGCGATGGCTGGATGGACTCGGGCGACCTCGGCTATGTCGCCGACGGCGACCTCTTCGTGACGGGCCGGCGGAAGGACCTGATCAAGAAGGCGGGTCGGAACCTCTACCCGCAGGAAGTGGAGGAGATCGTGGGCGGCGTGCCTGGGGTCCGGCGCGGGTGTGTGGCAGCCTTCGGGGTCCCGGATCCTGCGATCGGGACCGAGCGGCTCGTAGTGGTCGCCGAGACCCGCGAGGCCCTCGGTGCGCGGCCGTCCCGGCTGGAAGCCGCCGTGCAGGACCGTGTCGTCGCTGCCCTCGGCGTGCCGGCCGATGCAGTCGTCATCGGCCCGCCGGGGGCAGTCCTCAAGACGTCGAGCGGGAAGATTCGGCGCGGGGCCACACGCGAGGCGTACGTCGGCGGCACCCTCGGACGCCTGCGAGGGTCACCCCGTCTCCAGTGGTGGAGGCTCGTCCGCGGCACCCTCCGTGCCCGGGTGGGCCGCGCGGCCAGGCACGTCACGGGGTGGGCGCTGGCATCCTACCTCGGCGCGCTGATCCTGCTGACGGTGCCGGTCCTCTGGCTGGGCATACTCGTGGCGCCGCGGGCGCGGCTTGCCGACCGCGTGGTGCGCCTGTGGTGCCGGGTCATCCTGACCCTCAGCGGTTGCGCGATCCGCCTCGAAGGCGCCGAGCACCTGCGGCGCGGCGGCCCCGCCGTCCTGGCCGCGAACCACGCGAGCTACCTCGACGTGGTCCTCCTGCTCGCGGCCCTGCCTGCCGACTTCCGATTCGTGGCAAAGCGTGAGCTGTTCAGCGCACCGCTGGTCGGCAGGGTCATCCGCAAGGTCGGCCACCTCACCGTCGAGCGGGGCCGGGCGCCGCAGAGCGTCGCCGATGCCGCCCGCGTCACCGAGGCCCTCCGCGCCGGCGTCTCGGTCCTCGTGTTCCCCGAAGGCACGTTCGTCCGGTCGGCTGGCATCCTGCCGTTCCGGCTCGGCGCCTTCAAGGCCGCAATGGAGACCGGCAGTCCTATCGTCCCGATCGTGTTGCGCGGCACGCGGGAGGTGCTTCCGGCCGAGGTGTGGTTGCCGCGACCGGGACCGCTCACCGTGGCGGTGGGTACGCCCCTGCGCTCCGGCAGGGATGGCTGGCCCGAGATGGTACGGCTGCGCGACCTGACGCGGAACTGGATCGCCGGCCGCTCAGGTGAGCGGCTTCTGGAGCGTGCCCCTACCGCTTCGTGATCTCGGGCTTGCCATGGCTCCTCTTCGGAGTCCCGTAGGCCGCCTGCCACTGACGGCGCGTGACATTTCGACTCACACCTCGTGCCTCTTTTGCACGAGCCACTTTCGTCCCTCCTCGAGGGCGAGCATGGCGGGCGGGAGGGCGACCAGGACGGACCACTCGGCGAACGCGAGCGTCGCCAGACCGAAGATGTTCCGAAGCGCGGGGACGAGCACGAGGGCAAGCAGAGCGCCACCGCGTCCTTTACCTCGGGGCGCGGCGGATCCCAGAGCGCGATCAGGCCGAGGAAGGTGAGTTGGCGCTTCACCGCCGAGGCCCCGGCGCTCACGAGGCCGTCGGCCAGGGGGCGCCGAGCGACGGCGAGGATGCGGAGGCCGTCGGCGGCCAGCCGGTCACGGTCCGCAAGGATGGCGCGGCGGACGTCGTCGCTCAGCGGCACCGTCCCGCCCTCCCAGCGGATCGAGTCGCAGAGGGCCAGCGTCTCCCTTGGCGCTCCCTTGACATAGGCGGTAGCGCCTGTGCCGGTCGCGCGCACGAGGGTCATCCGCTTGCGAAAGGAATCGAACGGGTACGGGGCAAGGAGATCATGGGCTTGCCTGAGTTCCTCGGGGTCCACGCCGAGTCGAGCGCCGGCGGCCACCAGCGCCACTTCGGTGGGATCGCCGCGCTCCGGCGTGGCCTGCGAGGCGAGCGCTGCCGCCTCGAAGAGCTCGTGGAGGCCCGGCGAGCGCTCGCCACCCAGCGCGTCGGCCGCGAGAGTGCGTCCCCCGATCCACACGTACCGGGCGGCCATGCGGTTCTGGGTGAGCGTGCCGGTCTTGTCCGTGCAGATGACCGTGATCGCCCCGAGGGTCTCCACCGCGGAGAGCCGCTTCACGAGGCTCTTCTGGCGGACCATGCGCTGGACGCCGAGCGCCAGCGCGAGCGTGAGCGTCGGCAGCAAACCCTCCGGGACATTGGCGACGATGATGCCAAGAGCGAAGAGGAATCCCTCGCCCATGGGGAGAACGCCCGTCGTCACGCCGAGGGCGAAGAATCCGGTGCACAGGGCGGCGGCAAGGAAGGAGACCAGCCGGGTGACCCGCGCCATCTCGCGCTGCAGCGGGCTCGGCGCCTCGGGCACCGACTGGGTGAGCTGGGCGATGACGCCGGTCTCCGTCTGCATGGCGGTGGCGCGCACGACGAAGCGGCCCGCGCCGGCGACCACCGCGGTTCCCGCGAAGATCAGCTCCGGCCGCTCCCGGGCCGGCACGCTGGCCCGGTTGTTTCCGGTTGCCGGCAGCTTGAACACCGGGTGCGACTCGCCGGTGAGCGCGCTCTGGTCGACCCGCAGTCCCGCCGCCGAGAGGAGCTGGCCGTCGGCCGGCACCCGGTCACCCTCGCCGATCTCGACGACGTCGCCGGGCACGAGCTCGCTGGCGGCGAGGCGCAGTTCCCGACCCGAGCGGAGCGCGGTGATCGCCGCGGGGAGCATCTCCTGGAGCGCTTCGACGGCCCGTTCGGCGCGGTATTCCTGCAAGAAGCTGAAGACGCCGTTGACGACGATCACGGCGAAGATCGCCCAGCCCAGCTCGGCCATCCCGGCCAGCACGGCGAAGACCCCGGCCACCCAGAGGAGGACGGCGAAGAAGCTCCAGAACTGCTCGAGGAGACGCATGAGGAGCGGCCGGCGCCGGACGCGCTCGAGCCGGTTCGGGCCGCATGCAAGACGCCGCCTGGCGGCCTCGGCGGCGCTGAGCCCGGCAGGGCTCGAGCCGAGCAGACTGAGCAGCTCGGGGGCGCCGAGCGACACCTCGCCGGCAGAGCGCTCGGCGGGCGCCAGCGCTTCGACCAGCGCCTCGCGTGTCGTGGCCGCGCGGGCGCGATCCGCGATCCCCGGCTCGGCCAGGCAAGCCATCAGCCGGCCGACCAGACGGAGGGTGCGCGCGCTGTCAGCGACGGGCGCGATGAGGACCACGGCGGCGTCCACGGGCGGCAGGCCGGCCAGGAGCCGCGGTCGATGGGCAAGGTTGACCCGGCGGAGGCTCACGCTCCCGGCATCGCCGGTGAGCGAGTGGATCAGGGCGACACCGGGAGCGATGAGAAGGCAGCCCGGTCCTTCCACAGGCGGAAGGTCGAGCCGCGAGAGGACGTCGCCGGGCGAGGCGATCTCAGGCCCGAGACACACGGGATCGCCGCCCAGGAAGGGCGAGATGGCCAGCGACGCGTCAGCCATCGCGCAGCGGGCCGACGGTGATCAGAGGCCGTGGCGGCCCGGCCGGAGGAGCATGACCGGCGCATCGGCCTTCCTGACCACCTGCTCGGCGACGCTGCCGAGCACGGTGCGTCCGACCGCGCTCCGCCCCTCCGTCGTCACGGCGATCAGATCGGCTCCGAACGCCTCGGCTTCCTCGAGGATCTCGGCAGTCGGATCGCCGAAGCGCACCACGCAGTCGACGTCGCTGGCACCGTCGAACTGCAGCTCGGCCGTCCGCAGATAGTCGAGCCCTTCCGCTTCGAGCCGCGCCATCTCCTCGTCGGCGTACGCCACCACCCGGCCCTGCTCGCTCACGCGGTTCCGGGGCACCGGCGCCACGTGGAGCAGCCGCACGGCCGCCCCGTTTCCGCGAGCCATGTCGGCCACGAGCGGCACGACGACCTCCGCCGCGGGCGATTGATCGAGCGGCACCAGAATTCTCTTCGCCATGGTCAGCTCTCCTTTCGGACTCGGATCAACTGCGGGAGTGGGCCGCCGCTGGCGCCCCGTACCGCGGCGGCCGGGCTGGGAAACCAGGTGAGACAGTGCTCGAGCGTGGGTATGACGGCGTGGATGCGCGCGTCATCCGCGATCTGGTCCCCTGTTGGCGGAACGTTGAAGTCGGCGCGGAGTAAGATGCGCTTTCCACGCTGGTCGAACTGGGTGACGCTGAGTCTCATACCTGACTCTGTCAGAGCTTCCTGACCGCAAGCCGCATGCCATGGAACCGAACGCGGAGTCCGCGAGACAAGGCTGTGTAATTGCGCGAATCGGACAGGTCCCTGTACCCTTGAGAAGCGTGCAGCGTGGGATCCGCTGCGGCGAAGCCGCCCCATTGCGGAGCCTGCGCCCCAATCGGCTCAGGACTTTGCCGCTGGCGCAGCGGTGCAATCGGGCGAAGGCCAAGCCCTTTCGGATTCGGGTGGTATGGCTCGCCCTATGCATTATCTGCCGGCGTGATCAGGAGACGGCGGCCACCACCGGGAGGCCGTCCTGAGCTTCACGGCGCCGGGCAGCTGAGGCAGGTAAGGATATGCGCGGGGAAGAGATCTCTTACGGTTATGGCCTCTGGCCGCTGGTCGTGATCAACGCGCCGATCCTCGTGCCGCGATTGCTGGTCAAGTCCGTCGGAAGGCATCTCAGGAGGACAAGTCCATGAGCAACGGGACCTTCAGCGTGCCCGATCCACGGAACGAGCCCATCCTCGCCTACGCCCCCGGCAGCGCCGAGCGCCGGGCGCTCCGCGCTCAGATGGAGAAGATGTCGAAGGAGGTCATCGAGATCGCCCCGCGCATCGGCGGCCGCGCGGTCCAGACGGGCGTCACGGCCGAGGCCGTGATGCCGCACAACCACCGCCACGTGCTGGCCGTCTGGCACAAAGCCGGGCCCAGGGAGGTCGAACAGGCCATCGGCGCCGCGCTCGAGGCCCGCCGGACATGGTCGCGCATGCCGTGGGAGCACCGGGCAGCCGTCTTCCTCAAGGCGGCGGACCTGCTGGCCGGCCCCTACCGGATGGTGCTCAACGCGGCCACCATGCTCGGGCAGTCGAAGACGGCGCACCAGGCCGAGATCGACTCGGCGTGCGAGCTGATCGACTTCTGGCGCTTCAACCTGGCCTACGCCGAGGAGATCTACCGGCAGCAGCCCCGATCCTCGCCAGGCTGCTGGAACTACGTGGACTACCGGCCACTCGAGGGGTTCGTCTTCGCGATCACGCCGTTCAATTTCACCTCCATTGCCGGCAACCTCCCGACGGCCCCGGCGATCATGGGCAACACGGTGCTCTGGAAGCCGGCGGCGTCGGCCATGTACGCCGCGCACTTCATCATGGAGGTGCTCGAGGCGGCCGGGCTGCCACCCGGCGTCGTCAACATGTTGCCCGGGATGGGGGCCGACGTGGGCGACCCGGTGATCGCCTCCCCGGACCTGGCCGGCGTCCACTTCACAGGCTCGACGGCGACCTTCCAGGGGATCTGGGAGACCGTTGGGAAGAACATCCGCCGCTACAGGGCTTACCCTCGGATCGTCGGAGAGACCGGCGGTAAGGACTTCGTCTTCGCCCATCCCTCGGCCGAGGTGCCGGCACTCGCGACCGCGCTCGTCCGTGGGGCGTTCGAGTTCCAGGGGCAGAAGTGCTCGGCCGCCTCGCGGGCCTTCATTCCTGCCTCCCTCTGGCCGGGGCTGGAGGCGGCGCTGAGAGAGCAGATCGCGGTGATCCGCGTGGGGGATGTGGCCGACTTCGGCAACTTCATGGGAGCGGTGATCGACCGGGCCGCCTTCGCCAAGATCAGGGGATACATCGACTTCGCGCGGAGCTCACCGGATGCCGAGATCCTCGTGGGCGGCGCCTGTGACGACGCCAAGGGCTACTTCATCGAACCCACGCTGGTGCTGGCGAAGCGGCCCGACTTGAGACTCATGCGGGAAGAGATCTTCGGCCCCGTGCTGACGGTCTATGTGTACGAAGATCAGGAGATGGACGAGACCCTCAAGATCTGCGACCAGGGTTCGCCGTACGGCCTGACGGGCGCCGTCTTCGCCCGCGACCGCGGGGCCATCGCCACGATCGCCGAGGCGCTCCGCCATGCGGCGGGGAACTTCTACATCAACGACAAGCCGACGGGGGCCGTGGTCGGCCAGCAGCCCTTCGGCGGCGGCCGGGCGTCGGGAACCAACGACAAGGCGGGCAGCGCGCTGAACCTGCTGCGCTGGGCGAGCCCGCGCACGATCAAGGAGACCTTTGTGCCCCCGACGGACTTCCGCTATCCCTTCATGCAGCCGGGCGACTGATGCAGGTCTTGGCGAGGCGGCGCTGTGACACGGCAGGTCCCGAGTGAGGACCCTCGGGCGAAGCGAGCCATGACTGAGAACGGGTGTTAGCTTCGCCCGGCTCTCAGGGCCTCCGATACTGCATCGCTTCATCGATCCGGCTCCGCACCATTTGAGTGGCGGCTTCCCTCTGCGGCGGCGGGCAGGTCGGGTCGGCGAGGATACCGGACTTGCCGCCCCCGTGCGGCAAACCGGCGGCGGCGTTCTTGAAGGTCATCGCCCGCGCGAGCCGGCAGACCTCCTCCAGCGTCACATCCTGAGCCATGCGCACCCCGCCGATGGCCGGCCCGCACGCGACGTTGTCGACCACCACCACCGCTTCGAGGCCCACCCGGGGCTCGCGAAGAATCAGAATCTTGGCGGGTCCGAGCTCGTCTCCGATACCACGCGCCACCACGCTCATGTCCCGCTCCTCGTCCCACTCAGGGGCGCAGCGGATTCCTTCACAAACTCTCAGCCCAGGGCCGGGGCGGGCTCCTTGTCCTTCTCCTCTTCCGCCTCGGTGAGCGTCGCCTCGGTCAGCAGCAGCAGGCTCGCGGCCGAGACCGCGTTCTCGAGCGCGATGCGGACTACCTTGGTCGGATCGATGATGCCCGCCTCCACGAGGTCGACGTACTGCTTCCTGGCGGCATCGAAGCCCATGCTGCCCTTGCCCTCGCGCATCCGGTTGACCACGACGCCGCCGTCCACCCCCGAGTTCTCGGCGATCTGGCGCGTGGGCGCCTCGAGGGCACGCCTGAGGATCTGCAGCCCCGTGCGCTCGTCGCCCTCGCACTGCCCCTCCTCGCGCTCCACGACCTCGATGGCGCGCAGGAGCCCGAGCCCGCCCCCGGGCACGATGCCCTCCGCCACGGCCGCCTTCGTCGCGCTGATGGCGTCCTCTAGCGCCTCCTTGCGGCTCTTCATCTCGGACTCCGAAGGCGCGCCCACGCGGATGACCGCCACCCCGCCCGCCAGCTTTGCCAGGCGCTCCTGGAGCTTCTCGCGGTCGTAGTCGCTGGTGCTCTTCTCTATCTGCTGGCGGACCTGCTGCGTCCGTCCCTCGATCGCGGCCTTGCCGCCGGCTCCGCCGATGATCGTCGTCGCCTCCTTGTCCACCACGATGCGCTTGGCGCGGCCGAGATGCCGGGGCTCGACGCTCTCGAGCTTGATGCCCAGCTCCTCGCTGATGACCTGCCCGCCGGTGAGGACCGCGATGTCCTCCAGCATCTCCTTGCGGCGGTCGCCGAAGCCGGGCGCCTTCACGGCCACGCAGCGCAGCGCGCCCCGGAGCTTGTTCACCACGAGGGTCGCCAGCGCGTCGCCCTCGACGTCCTCGGCGATGATCAGGATCGGCTCGCCCGTCCGGGCGACCTGCTCGAGAAGCGGCAGCAGGTCTTTCATGACGCCGATCTTGCGGTCGCTGATCAGGATCACCGCTTCCTCGAGCACCGCGTCCATCTTCTCGGGGTTGGTGATGAAGTAGGGCGAGAGGTAGCCGCGGTCGAACTGCAGACCCTCGACCACCTCGACCTGGGTCTCCGTGGTCTTCGACTCCTCGAGCGAGATCACGCCGTCGCCGCCGACCTTCTCCATCGCATCGGCGACCAGCTCGCCCAGGACGGCGTCGTTGTGCGCCGAGATCGTGGCGATCTGCGCCTTCTCCTTGCGGCTCTGGACCGGGCGGGACAGGGCCCTGAGGCTCTCGGTGACGGCGCGCGCGCCGCGCTCGAGCCCTCGCTTGAGATCCACGGCGCTGGCGCCCGCGACGACGTTACGCACGCCGTCGGCGACGATGGCGTGGGCGAGAAGGATAGCCGTGCTCGTCCCGTCCCCGACGGCGGTGCCCGTGCGCTCGGCCGCCTGGCGGATCATCTGCGCCCCGAGGTTCTCGGCCGGATCCTTGAGCTCGACTTCCTTGGCGATGGTGACCCCGTCGTTGCAGACGACGGGCACGCCCCACTTCTTCTCGATCAGGACGCACTTCGACTTGGGGCCGAGGGTGACGCGGACGGCGTCGGCCAGGGCTGACACGCCCTTCAGGATCTTCTCCCGCGCTTCGGACCGGTACAGGATCTCCTTGTGCGGCATCGGGCGTCCTCCCTTCGAAAGATCTCCGCAGAGATGTGAAGCAACGCGGGTGCCAGCCGGCGAGCGCAATGAAAACGGCCCATTGGCGTGGGCCGAGCGGGCTCAAGTTGGAAACCCCGCGCCCCGCTGGGGCGTGAGCGCCCCACGAGGTCCGGCCCCGCCGTCTGTCCTCGGAACCCGAGCCCGCCGCCGATCGCGATGGTGGAGCCGCAGCGCCTCTTCGCTCGGCTTCCCTGCACTCGCCAGCAGCCCATCCTTGCCCGGTTGTGGGGTGCTCATCGTGTCTTTCCTCGCTCGCCGATGGCACCTCTTTCCCGGCGAAACACAACCGCCGCGCCATAGCCCACGACCGCCTCGCGCTCGCCCGTGACATCCGCAGACGTGGCGTGACGCACGATGCGGACGTCATCGGCGCCGAGATCGCGTGCCGCCCAAAGGATGGCGGCCAGAGCGCCCGCTCCGCACGCGAAGCCCGTCCCCTCCTGCTCCGCGCGCAGTACGCCGTCGGGGTCCAACGCCTCCACGCGCCTCAGCAACTCGGCATCGAGACGACCGGCGACTTCCTGGGCGCAGTAGTGGGACAGGTCGGTGCTGGCTACGAGGAGCCCGGCCCGATCGCGGAACACCTCGGCGAGCGCCCGTCCGAGGCCCCGCACCACCTCCGGCCGCGACGTTCTCACCATCACCGGCAGCAGGTGGAACTCACTGCGGAGCGCCCGCTGAAGAAACGGCAGCTCGATCTCGACGGAGTGCTCGGCGTCGTCCCGGACGAGCGTCAGCGGCCGGCCGATCTCGGCCTCGAGCCGCGCGTCGAGGCGGCGCAGGGCGGCCTGGTCCACCGGCACGATGCCCAGCGGCGTGCCATAAGCCTGGTGCCCGGAGCCCAGCAGCATCTCGCGGTGGTAGTCGTGCATCGGGCCCACCACGGCTACCAGCTCTCGGGCTGACCCACGCACAGCCGCGAACGCGTGACCTGCCACCGGTCCCGAGTAGGCATGACCGGCATGCGGCGCCATCACGGCAACGACGGTCCCGCCCAGATCTGGCAGCCGCGCCGAGTCAAGGTACGCATCGACGCTGCGCGCCAGTCGCCCCGGCTCGCGCGGGTACCAGCGCCCGACGATGGGAGAGGGCCGCACGTCCGCGACCGCAACCATCATCGGCTCCCCGAGGCGCTAGAGATCCCCGCTGGGGCATGAAGGCCCCAGGCCCGCTTGCGCCGCGCAGGAGAGCATTTGAGGCAATTCAGGGCCTTGGCTCGCGCAGGCATGTGGCACCCGTGTTGCTCTTTTACTAGTACAACCCTGGGAAGCAAGACGGAGGCCAGCGATGAGCCCTGTCCAGAAGGACCCCGCCGCGCACGAGGCGCTCCTCTACGAGCATCGGCCGGACGGATCGGTGGTCTGTAATCTCTGCGCCCACCGCTGCACCATCCGGCCGGGACTGCGCGGCATCTGCGGCGTCCGGGAGAATCGCGGCGGCACGCTGGTGACCCTCGTCGCGGACCGCATCGTGAGCGGCGGCGTGGACCCGATCGAGAAAAAGCCGCTCTTCCACTTCCTGCCCGGCAGCCTCGCGTTCTCCATCGCGACGGCGGGCTGCAACTTCCACTGCCTGTTCTGCCAGAATTGGACCATCGCCCAGGCGCCGCGGATGCACCCGGGGCGGATCCCGGGCGAGACGACGGCGGCGGGGGACATCGTGCGGGCGGCCCGGCGCGGCGGCTGCGCATCCATCGCGTACACGTATACCGAGCCCACGATCTTCATGGAGCTCGCCATCGAGACGGGCCGGCTGGCGGTCGAGGCCGGGTTGCGCAACATCTTCGTGACCAACGGGTACATGACTCCCGAGGCACTCGCGCTCGTGGCCCCGGTGCTGCACGGGGTCAATGTGGATCTCAAGAGCTTCTCGGATCGCTATTACCGCAAGGTCTGCGGGGCGACGCTGCCACCGGTCCTCGAGACCATCGCGGGGATGCGCGAGCGCGGGATCTGGGTCGAGGTCACCACCTTGCTGATTCCGGGCCACAACGACACCGATCAGGAGCTGAAGGCCATGGCCGCCTGGCTCGCCAGCGTGGACCGCGAGATGCCCTGGCACGTCTCGGCCTTCTTCCCCACCTACAAGATGACGCACGTGCCGCCCACGCCGGCCACGGCGCTCCACGGCGCCGCGCAGATCGGCCGCGCTGCCGGGCTCCGCTACGTGTACACGGGCAATGTCCCCGGCGATCTCTGGGAGAACACGCCGTGCCCCGGCTGCTCGAAGCGCGTCATCCGGCGCCGCGGCTTCGAGGTGCTCCAAAATCGCGTGCGCGATGGTCGCTGCCCGGACTGCGCGACCCCCATCGCCGGAGTCTGGCGCTGAGCGCGCCCGGGCGACGGAACGGACTGGAGGCAAGCGATGCGCTGCATGAGATCAATCGTGATGGCGATAGCGCTCGTGCTGGGGGTCGCGTCCGTTGTGCCCGGCGAGGCCACGGGTCCAAGGGAGCAGCTCAAGGCGTCCACCGACCGGGTGCTGGAGATCCTGGATGATCCGGCCTTCAAGCCCGAGGCGAGGCTCGCGGAGCGGCGCAAGGCCGTCCGACGGATCACCGACGAGATCTTCGACTTCGAGGAAATGGCCCAGCGGGCGCTCGGGCAGCACTGGCGAACGCTGACCGCAGACCAGCGGAAGGAGTTCGTTCCCCTCTTCGCCGACCTGCTCGACCGGGCTTACATGTCCACCATCGAGCGCTACAGCGGCGAACCCATCCGGTACACGGGCGAACGCGTCGAGGGGGATTTCGCCGTCGTGTCGACGAAGATCCACACCCAGCAGGACACGGAAATCCCGGTTGCCTACCGCATGCTCCGCCACGGTGACCGGTGGCTCATCTACGACGTCAGCGCCGAGGGTGTGAGCCTCGTCTCCAACTACCGGACGCAGTTCAACAACATCATCCGGACGTCCTCCCACGATGAGCTGCTCAAGCGGATGCGGAGCAGGATCGAAGAATTCCGGGCGCCTCAGCGCTGAAGCTTGGGGAGCAGGTAGTCGACGCAGCCGTCGGGCGTGGCCAGGCTCGAGTAGTCGGCCTCAGGAATCTCCACCCCGAGCGCCGCATGAAGCCCGATCACGACGTTCAGCAGATCCATCGAGTCCAGGTCGAGCTGATCCCGAAAGGCCACGTCTGGCTTGAGCGCAGCGAGGTCGGCCTCGGGGGCGATCTCGCCCAGGACGCGAAGCATGGTGGCGCGCACCTCTTCCCGTGTCACAGCCGGCCGGGCTCCTGGAGCAACCGGTCCACTGCCGCAAGGAAGAGGCCCCCGCGATGGCCGTCGCTCACCCGGTGGTCGGCCGAGGCACGGGGCTACGCGATGATCTTGCACTCAATCACGAGGCCCCGGTCGGACCCCTCCTCCACATATCGCGTCGCCGGAGCCGCGGGCTCAAAGCCTCAACCAGGACAGAGTCCACGCGCCCAGCACGTATGCCGCCACGATGAGAAGACTCTCCACCCGGACGGCCCGCCGGGGCTTTTGGTCGCGCGATTGGATCGCCATCATGCTGAGGCCGATGCACGCGACGGCGACCAGCACCGTCAGGAGATGGTCGCGGGAGACGACGCTGAGGACGGGTGCCCGGAGATAGACGATGTCCATGATCAGCAGGACGGTCATGTTGAACGCGTTGCTGCCGAAGATATTTCCCATTGCGAGGTCGAGCGCGCCCAGGCGGACGGCGGCGACAGTGGCAGCCATCTCCGGGAATGAGGTGGTGAGTCCCACCAGCAGGGTCCCGACGAACGTTTCTGTCGCTCCGCTTTCCTTCGAGAAGGCCTCGGCGGAGAGCACCAAGAGTGGCGCCACGATCGAGAGCCCAACCGCCGCGAGCGCGAAGCCGACGAGGGGGCGCTTCAACCACGCGCCTCGGTCTTCCAGGAGAGAACCGGGAGCGGCAGCGAGAGAGGCAGCCGTGGACCGGTAGAGACGCCGCATGCCGGCGAGGTACACGGCCGCGATCGCGACGGTTTCCACCCCGACATGGCCGATCCGACCCCAGCCCCCGGTCACCATCGCGAGCCCCGCCATCACGGTCAGCAGGATCCCCAGAGTGCCGAGACGGGCGTGCTCGGCCGAGACGGAGTGCAGGACCCGATGCCCGGCGAAACCGAGGTCAAGGGCGGCGAGAATCAGCAGGTTCGCCAGCGTCGATCCGAAGAGATCGCCAACTCCAATGTCGGGTGCGTCGAGCAGCACTGCGTTGGCATCGGTGAGGATCTCTGGGAGGGAGGTGCCTGCGGCGAGCAGCACCGATCCAATCCACAGGCCGCCGAGGCGTGTCGCGTGGGCGATCGTGTCTGCATGGCGTGCCAAGCGGGCGGCAATCATGAAGACCAACGCTCCTGCGAAGGCAAGGGTGAGCAGCGGAACGAGGGGGCCCCGGCCTGTAAGCATCTCCAGCTGGATTGCTTTCACTCGCCGGGCCCCCTCGAGCCGCCGGCTCGGCTGTGGCACCTTTGGATGTGGGCCACCACGGTGATCACGGCATAGCCAGCCCGCGCGAGCCCCGCCACGGTCTCGAGCGCGGCGGCGTAATAGCGGTGCCGGCGCGAGACCCGGGTCGACCCGAACACCGCGACGGCGGGGCCGAGGCCCGCCAGGGTCTCGAAGCCCTCGACGAAGTCGCCGAGGATCCGCAGCACCCGCCAGCGCTCCTCCTGCGCGAGGGCAGGACGGTCCAGCAAGAGCTCGTGCTGCGTCGCCGAGCAGGCAGGCTTACGGGGATTCATCGTCCTCCTCCACCATCAAGCACGGCAGAACATCTGTGCGGCTCACGACGCCGACCAGCGTAAGCCGGTCGCCGCGTCGGTCTACGACCGGTAGACTACGCAGTCGTGACTCGAGCATCGTATCCACGACGACGACGATCGAGTCGTCGGGTTCGGCGGTGATCGCCCCCCGGTTCATGATGCCCTCCACGCGTTCGGCCCACAGCACCCGGAGGTCGGGAATCCATCGACGCAGTTGCGGTCGGAAGGTTCGCAGAAGGTCGAGCTTCGTCACGATCCCACGAAAGACCCCTTGTTTGTCGACGACGGGAAACATGTTGAAGTCGTGGGTCTCGAACAGCGCCTTGAGCTCCCTGATACTCATGTCGGGGCTCACGGTCACTGGATGCCTCGTCATGACCTCTCGCACCGTTCGGGTCTCGATCTCTTTTCGCATCGTCGATCTCCTTGTCCACTACATCCCATGGAACGCGCGCATTGCCAGGGTGACCGCCAGCACCGCCGGAATGACGAACCGGACGAGGAGCATGAGGGCTCGCTGTCCTCGGCGCCCGACGCCGGCTGCGTGGCGGAGGTGCGGGGCGGCGAACCATCCTGCCGTCACGCTCATCATCGTAGGGAAACTGCCAGATGTTGCCGATCCCGACCGCGGCACCGATGCTTGCCAGGACGAATCCCGTGCGGGAGGCCCACGCCCCGCGCGGGGCCGATGACAGCAGCTGCTGCGGCGTCAAGGTTCGCGCCGCCGACGGAGGTAGACGAACCAGTAGACGGCACCGACGAGGAGCGTGCCGCCGATCACGTTGCCGATGGTGACGGGCAGCAGGTTGCGACCGAGGAAGCCAGTCCAGCTGAGCACCTGCGCCTGGGCCTCGAGACCGTGGACCGCGACGAACGCCGGGTCGAAAGCGGCGATGAAGAGGCCCAGGGGCACGAAGTACATGTTGGCGATCGAATGTTCGAAGCCGGCCGCGACGAATGCGCTGATGGGAGGGACGATGGCCAGGATCCTGTCCGCCGTGGTCCGAGCGCTATAGGAGAGCCACAGCGCGAGGCAGACCAGCACGTTGCAGAGGATCCCCAGCGTGACGGCCTGCCAGAAGTCGGGATGGAGCTTCGCGGCGGCGATGCGGAGGGCGCTGGCTCCGAACCCGCCTGCGCCTCCCTCGTGCGTGCCGGCCGCGTAGACGGCGAGCGCGATCGAGAGGGCCCCGAGGAAGTTGCCGAAGTAGGCAATGCACCAGTTTCGCAAAAGCGCCCGCGTGCCCACCCGGCCGCCCGCCCACGCCATGACGATCAGATTATTGCCGGTGAACAGCTCCGCGCCCCCGACGACAACTAGGATCAAGCCGAGGCTGAAGACGACACCGGCGAGCACTTGCGTCACGCCCCAGGGCGCGGTCTCGGCGCCCGTGAGCGCCACGGTCGAGAAGACGCCGCCGAAGGCGATGAAGGCACCGGCGAGCACGGCGAGGGCGAGCAGGGTGAGTCCGTCCATCGACGCCTTCTTGATGCCGATCTCCTCAGCGCGCTTCGCCATCTCCGGCGGGAGCAATGCGTCGAGCCGCCTCCTCGGCTCGACGCTGCCAACGCTCGGTCGAAGTGGATCAGGCATTACGTTCCCCTCCCCGTCCGACGAGGCTCTGCCATGCGACGCCCTACTTTCTCTGGGTCCCGGGCGGCTCCTCGGAGGCGCCCGCGATCGACTCGCGCATCTCCGTGTCGGCCTGGACGTTCTTCATCCGGTAGTAGTCCATGATCCCGAGGTTGCCCTGACGGAAGGCCTCGGCCATGGCCCGCGGAACCTCGGCCTCGGCCTCGACCACCCGCGCCCGCATCTCCTGCTCGAGCTCGATGGCCATGGCCCGCCGCTCCTCGGCCTTCGCCTGGGCGATCCGCTTGTCGGCGTTGGCCTGGTCGATCTGGAGCTTGGCGCCGATGTTCTCGCCCACGTCCACGTCGGCGATGTCGAGCGCGACGTGGGTCAGGAGGTTCGCGGCCGCCCCGGCGAAGTGGAAGGGCATGAACACGGTACCCGGTGTGATGCCGCCGGTCAACCGCACCCCGGCGGCGACGAGCGCGGTCACCCAGCGGCTCATCGCGCCACCGTGGTACTGCTCGAGCGCGCGCCCGGTCGTCAGCACGAGCGCGTACTTCAGCGTCCGGCCGCCGTTTGCCTGGCACGAGAAGCGGCGGCTCTGGTAGTCTCGAACCCGATGCAGGACGCTCCAGATCCCACCACTCGGCTCTCCTCCCGGCCTCCCGTGCCGCCCGAGGTGTCGGAGCCCGCCCGGCGCCTCGCCGGGAACATCGTCAGACCCATCGAACGCTTCCTTTCCATCGAGGCCGCCAGCGGCATCGTGCTTCTCGTCGCGGCCGTCGGGGCGCTCGTCTGGGCGAACTCGCCCTGGGGCCATCTCTACGAGCGCCTGTGGCAGGCGCCCGTGACGATCGGCGTGGGAAGCTTCACCCTTACGCACCCGCTCCACTTCTTGATCAACGACGGACTGATGGTCGTCTTCTTCTTCGTCGTCGGCCTGGAGATCCGGCGCGAGATGCATGAGGGAGAGCTGTCCGAGCCGAGGCGCGCAGCTCTGCCGGTTGCCGCGGCCCTCGGGGGCATGCTGATGCCCGCGCTGATCTATCTCCTCCTGAACCCGGAGCGGCCTGCACGCGACGGCTGGGGCGTGCCAATGGCCACGGACATCGCCTTCGCCGTCGGCGTCCTCGCGCTGCTGGGTCACAGGGTCCCGGCCTCGCTCCGCGTACTGCTCCTGGCGGTCGCGATCATCGACGACATCGGGGCGATCGTGGTCATCGCCCTCTTCTACTCCACGGGCGTCGTGTGGGCGGGGCTCGCACTGGCCGGCGGCGGGGTCGCCCTCGTCGTCGTGCTCCAGAGGATTGGCGTGCGTCTCCCTCTCGCCTACGTCCCTCCGGGCGCGATCATCTGGGCCGGCATGTTGTGGGGTGGCATCCACCCGACGATCGCGGGGGTTGTCCTCGGTCTGCTCACGCCTGTTCGCCCGTGGTTCGGAGCTCATGGCTTCCTGTCCGCCGCCCAGGAGGCGATCGAGCGTGTCCGCCGACAGGTCGATCGCGAACACGATGCGCGCGAGCTGATCGCGCCCCTTGCCGATCTGGGCGAGGCGCGACGGGAAGCGCTGTCGCCCGTCGTCCGGATCGAGGCGGCCCTCCACGCCTGGGTCGCGTTCGGGGTCATGCCCCTCTTCGCCCTGGCGAACGCCGGGGTGAACGTCCGCGACGTGAACCTGAATGCGCCCGACTCCGCTCCGCTCCTGCTTGGCATCATCGCAGGCCTCGTCATAGGCAAGCCCGTCGGCATCCTCCTTGCGAGCGTCGCCGCGATCCGCCTCGGCATCGCGACGGTACCTGCGGGGGTGACGTGGACGGGGATCGCCCTCGTCGGCTGTGTGGCGGGGATCGGCTTCACGATGGCGATCTTCGTCGCGGGTCTCGCGTTTCCCGATGCCGGGCACCTCGGCGTCGCAACGCTGGGCGTCCTAGTCGCGTCCGCGGTCGCGGCCGTCGTGGGCCTGGTGGTCGGCCGTCTGCTCCTCCGCCCCGCCCGGGTCGAGAAGGGAGCTGTCGCGACCGCGAGCGAGCCAGAGGCGCAGACGGATCGCTGACACCGAAGCGCCGGCACCGCTCGCGCGAGGCACGACCGCGCCAGAGGCGGACTGGGTTCCGGACGCCCGTCACCCGCTGTCGAGGCACGTGACTCGCACCGTCCCGGCCGGGGCGCGCGACTCCGCTGCCGTGCCGGTCCGGGCGATCCCGAGCGGCTGAGGGCGCACGGCGAGGGCGGCGCTCACACCCGGTACGCGTTGCGGAGGTATTGCCAGACCATCCGTTGCGTGTTGAAGAAGGCCCCGTTGAGCGCGATCGCGTGCCGCATGATCTGGACGAACCGGTCGCGGTCCCGATAGAAGCAGGACAGCAACCGGGCAGATCGTGCTCCGCAAGCTCGATGGCTACACGCAACTCGCGGCCGTCATCCGGCAGCGGACGCGAGCCGCGGCGTGACCAACGCCCACGGAGGAAGGATATCCAGGCATGCCCGACGGCATCAGCCGCGCGCAGCGTTGATCGCGCGGAACTACGGCGCCCCGCGCTTCTGGCCACGCGCCATGCCTTGCTCGGCTCTGCCCTCTTCGGTCAGCGGCACCGCCGCCTCGGTCGGCACCGCGCCCGCGCCCCGTCGAAGCGCCCAGACCTTGGTGAACTCGGCCCCGAAAAAGAGGATCTGCGCGGAGTAGTAAACCCAGAGCAGGACGACAACCAGCGAGCCCGCGGCGCCGTAGGCCGAGCCGATCGTGGTCCGGCCCAGGTAAAGGCCGATGGCGACCTTGCCCAGCGTGAAGAGCAGCGAGGTCAGGGCCGCGCCCAACCACACGTCGCGCCACGCCACGTACATGTCGGGCAGCAGCTTGAAGATCATGCCGAAGAGGAACGTGGTGACGCAGAACGAGATCGCGAAATTGACCACCTCCAGCACCACCGCGGGCGCCGGCAGGAGGTGGGAGAAGAACCCGCCCAGCGCGGCCAGCCAGGCGGTGACCGCCAGCGAGACCAGCAGCAGAAAACCGATGCCGACCACCAGCGTGAAGGACCAGAACCGCTCCCGGAGGATCACCAGGAATCCGCGGCCCGGCCGGGGTGTCACGCCCCAGATCGTGTTCAGCGCGTCTTGCAGCTCGCCGAACACCCACCACATCCCGAACACGAGCGTGATCACCGCGACGACGGTCACGCCGGCTCCCTCCTCGCGGGCGCTCATGATCATGGCCTCGATGGCCTCCGCCCCCGGCCGGCCGATCAGGGACTCGATCTGCTCGACGATGTGCCCCTGCGCGGCCTGAGTGCCGAGGAAGACGCCGGTGAGCGGGATGAGGATGACGAGGCCGGGCGCGAGCGCGAACAACGTGTAGAAAGCCAGCGCGGCGCCGAGCCGCTGCGCCCGGTCCTCGTACCACTCCCCGGCGGTGTCCCGGAGCAGCCGCCACGCCTCACCCATACCCTCTAAGGTACCCGGGGGCCGGCTGGTGAGGTCGAACCCCTTCCTGTTCGCCGCCACCGCGGCCGCCTTGCTCGTGCACGTGGCCGCCCTCTACCTGCCCCCGACCCAGTTCCTGCACCGCGTGGAGCCGCTCGATCTCGGCACGTGGGTCCGGATGGCTCTGATCGCCTCGACGATCCTGGTTGCGGTCGAGATCGACAAGCGGCTCCGCCGAGCCCGCACCACCCGGGCGATGGTAAGGTAACCACCATGCCGAACGACGCTTCCGCCGGCGGGGCCTTCGCCCGCTGGGCCCGCGGCTACGGGGTGATCCTCCACTCCGCGGTGATCCGCACTCGCGTCCGCGAATTGGTGGCGCGCCTGTCCTTCGAGGGGCGGAGCGGCGACGGCGGTGACCCGTGGGACATCCTGCACGCGCTGGACCGGGTGACGAGCGCCGCGCTGTGGCTGGTGGTCCACGAGACCTATGCGCGCACCGTGTACCTCGACGGGCGGCGACTGGAGACGCTCGACTTCAAGCCTCGACCCGAGGGACACACCGGAGGCGCGCTCAACATGGTGCCGGCCTACGCGGCCTACCTCGCGGCCAACGCGCTCACCGGCACCACTCGGGCCTGGCTCATGGGTCAAGGGCACTGCGTGGCTGCCGTCGACTCGGTGAACCTGCTCGTCGGCAACATGACCCCTGCTCACGTCACCCGATACTCGGTGAGCGACGAAGGCCTGACGCGCTACGTGCGCGATTTCTACTCCTACCTCCTCGCCGAGGACGGCCGGCAGGACTCGCCGCTCGGCAGCCACGTCAATGCCCACACCGCGGGCGGCCTCTCCCAGGGAGGCTATCTCGGATTCGCGGAGCTGCAGTACGTGCACATGCCTCTGCCGGGCGAGCGCCTGGTGGCGTTCCTGTCCGATGGCGCCTTCGAGGAGCAGCGGGGGAACGACTGGGCGCCCCGCTGGTGGCGCGCAGAGGATTGTGGGGTGGTCACGCCGATCATGATCAAGAACGGGCGCCGCATCGATCAGCGAACCACCATGTCACAGCAGGGGGGCGCCACGTGGTTCGTCCGGCACCTCCGGTTGAACGGATTCGACCCGCTCCTGTTCGACGGCCGCGACCCGGCCGCGTTCGTGTGGGCGATCCTGGAGGCCGAGCGCCGGCTCGAGGCCGCCGCCGCGCAGGTGCAGGCGGGCCGGCGGCCCTATCCGGTGCGGCTGCCCTACGGGGTCGCAGTGGCGCCGAAGGGGTTCGGCTTCCCGGGCGCGGGCACGAACCTCGCGCACAACCTGCCCCTGATGGCCAACCCGCGGACCGACGCGCGGGCCGCCGGGCGGTTCAACGCGGGCGCGCGCCGCCTGTGGGTCCCGCCGGACGAGCTCCGGGTGGCGACCGAGCGCCTGCAGCAGCACGCCGTCGCGGGGCGCGGGCGCGAGCGCGACAACCCGCTCGCCCACCGGGACGTGTCCCTACGCGAGATGCCGCCGCCACCGTTCCGCGCGGTGCTCGAGCCGCTCCACGCGCCCGCGCGCAGCGCCGCGCTGGGCTATGTCAGCGCGGGCGGCACGTACGACACGCCGGGCCTGCTCTTCGTGAACCGGTCGAGCTGGGCCCACATCGTGGCCGAGGCCGCGTCACTGCTGGGTCTCGGGCGCGACCAGGTGCTCGACCCGGCGGCGCGCGACGCGCTCGACGGCCGGCGGAACCCCCAGGGCGTCGTCGTCCCGGCGCCGAGCACGGGAGGACACGATGCATGACGCGTGGCAAATCGGGCGCCTGTTCGGGATCCCGCTCCGGGTGCATATCTCCTGGCTCATCGTGTTCGGCCTCATCAGCTGGAGCCTCGCCGCCGGGTACTTCCCCGCGCAGCTGCCCGACCTGCCCGTGTGGTCCTACTGGGTCAAGGCGATCATCGCGGCCACGATGTTCTTCGTGTCGATCATCCTGCACGAGCTCGGGCACTCGCTCGTCGCCCGGCACCACGGCATCGGGATCGCCAGCATCACGCTCTTCGTGTTCGGCGGGGTATCCCAGATGAAGGAGGAACCCCGGGAAGCCCGCCAGGAGCTCCAGATCGCGATCGTCGGTCCGATCATCAGCCTCGTGCTGGCCGCGCTGTTCGGCGCCCTGAGCCTGCTGGCCGCCCCGGCCGGCACGCCGACCATGCTCCGGGCCGTCGTGACCTATCTCGCCGCCGTCAACTTCCTCGTCGCCGTGTTCAACATGGTGCCGGCCTTTCCCCTGGACGGCGGCCGCGTGCTGCGGGCCATCATCTGGCTCCGATCCGGGGACCTCCTGCGGGCCACTTCCCAAGCGGCCCGGATCGGGCGACTGCTGGCGCTGGCGCTGATCGCGCTCGGCGTGGTCCGGCTCCTCGGCGGCGACTTCTTCGGCTTGTGGCTGGCTCTCATCGGGTGGTTCATCATGCAGGCGGGCAGCGCCAGCCTGGCCCAGGCCTCTCTTCGGCAGGCGCTGGGCGGGCTGCGCGTCCGCGACGTCATGACGACCGAGGTCAGGACCGTGCCCGCGGACGCGACCTTGCACGATCTGATCGAGGACTACTTCATCCGTTACACCTACGGCGGCTATCCGGTGGTGCAGGACGGACGAGCGGTCGGCCTCGTCACGCTGCGCGAGCTCCGGAACACGCCTGTCGAGGGCCGCGCGACCACGCGCGTGGCTCGCGTCATGGTTCCCCTCGAGGCCAGTCTCGTCGTGGACCCCAGCACGCCGGTGGTCGACGCGCTCGACCGGATGACAACCGGCCGGGCCCGGCGCCTGGTGGTGCTCGACCGGGGACGCCTGGTCGGCCTGATCACCGCCAACGGCATCCTGCACCTCACGCAGGTCCGGTCCTCGCTCGGTGGCTGAGCCCAGCCGGCGCCGGGCGAACACGGGCGCGGGGGGCCCGCGGAGGCGCCCGCGCCACCCGCGGCTCCGGGCGCCCGAGCCTGGACCCACCCCGGGCGAGCTGCTGCTCGATCGCACGACCGCCGTCGCGGACGACCCGTGGCGTGTCCTGCGGATCATGGGCGAGTTCGTCGAAGGCTTCGAGACCCTCGCGGGGCTCGACACGGCCGTCGCGGTCTTCGGCTCGGCGCGAGTGCCCCCGGGCAGCCGTCAGTACCGGGCGGCGGTCGCGGTGGGGGTGGGCCTCGCGCGCGCCGGCTATGGCCGTCATCACCGACGGAGATCCCGGCATCATGGAGGCGGCCAACCGCGACGCCCGGGCGGCGAAGGGACGGTCGATCGGCTGCCACATCGAGCTGCCCTTCGAGCAGCGCGCCAACCGCCACACCGATACGCAGCTGACGTTCCGGAACTTCTTCGTCCGCAAGACCATGCTCGTCCGCCACAGCCAGGCCTTCGTGATCTTTCCTGGCGGCTTCGGCACCAGCGACGAGTTGTTCGAGGCGCTCACGCTCATCCAGACGCGAAAGATCCACGATTTCCCCATCATGCTCTTCGACCGGAGCTACTGGACGGGCCTGCTGCGCTGGATGCGGCGACGCATGGTGCCGGACGAGCTGATCACGCCGGTCGATCTCCGGCTGGTGCGGGTGACGGACAGCCCGGAAGCGGTCGTCACCCATATCCGTCAGGCGCACGATCGGATGCGGACCGGCGCGCGGCCGGCGGGTTCTCAGGTTGAGCGGACCGTTACCCGTTTGCTGCAGCCCGCGCATCCGGATCGGCAAGGGCTAGTGACACGTTAAGGAGCACGGCCCTCACCGGGAGGTCAGATGTTCCACGAGCGCCCGAGCCCGTATCCGAGGCCCGCGCCGAGGGTCATCTGGAGGGCGAACATGAAGATCAAATCGCTGGCCGAGGTGGACGGGCTCGTGATCACACGGATGACCGTCATCGTGAGGAACACGGCCATGGGGTCGTTGCTGCCGGACTCCAGCTCCAGCAGCGCGCGGACCCTGCCCCGGAGGCGGACGTTCCGCGCCCGGAGGATGGCGAAGACCGCCGCCGCGTCGGTGGACGAGACGATGGCGCCGAGCAGCAGACCCTCCAGCCACGAGTGGCCGACTACTGCGTGGAGGAAGGCCCCGAGGAGCGCGCCGGTGATCAGCACACCGAGCGTGGAGAGGACGACGCCGTGCCACAGCACCGGGCGAATGGCGCGCCACTCGGTGTCGAGGCCTTCCGCGAAGAGGATGAAGATCAGCGCGACCACGCCCAGGGCCTGAGCCAGCCAGGGATCGTCGAAGTCGATGCCGCCAGGCCCCTCCGAGCCGGCGAGCATGCCGATCACGAGGAAGAAGAGCAACGCCGGCACGCCCAGCCGGCCCGACGTCTTGCTCGCCACCACGCCCAGCAGCAGGCGGACGGCGACCAACAGCAGTCGGGACTCGATCGGGCCATCGAATGGTTTCCGGCAGGCCGATTGGCGACCCGTCAGGCGCCGCCGGCGGGAATCGGGTACTTCAGGACACCGTTCCGGCTCACGATACCGATCTCGACAGGCTCAGCGCTCGATCTCCTCGCCGACCTTGAGCCGGAACGGCGTCCGGAGGGTCCGCTTCACCAGCAGCACCGGGCTGGTGATCACCTGGATCAGGCGCTTCAGGACCCTCGCATGGCCCGGGCTGAGCCGACCGTGCCAGCCCGTCACGAGCACGCTCACCCGCTTGCGCTCGATCAGCCCGAGCAGCTCGGCGGCGACGTCGCCGTGGCACAGCGCGACGTCGGCGATGCACCGGGACTCCGCGGGCCCACAGTGGGGCAAGGCGCGGGTGACGAACTCCTCGAGCTGCCGCGGGTACTCGTGGTGGAGCGCGTCGGCGTAGCGCGCTCTCGCCGCGAGGCCCTCGTCGCCGGAGTCGGCGTCGGTCACGTGCGCGACGTGCACCGCGAGGTCGAGGGCGTTGGCCAGACGGACGGCGAGAGCGAGCGCCTCGTCGCCCTCGAGCTCGCCGCTGACCGGCACGAGCACGCGCTCCCAGGGCAACGCCTCGCGGTAGGCCGGCGGCAACAGCAGCACCGGCACCGGGCTCCGCTCGAGGACCGCGCGGGTCACGTGCCCGACCGCGCTCTGCGCGTCGCCCTCCGCTCCGGACGGCGCCGCCTCCGCGGTCTGGCCGCCCGCGGTTATGACGACCAGGGACACCTCGTGGCGAGCGACCGCCGCCAGGATCGCGTCCTCCGGGTACGCCGGCGCCTGATGCAGCGTGACGAGCGGCCAGTGCGCCTCGGGCACCCGCAGGCGCGTCAGCTCCTCGCGCGCCGGCCGCTCCTGCAGCGTCGCGCTCAGGATGTGCAGCCGGGCGCCGAGTGCGGCGGCCAGCCACGTGGCACACCCGAGGCTCCGGGCGGCGACCCGCGAGCCGTCGAGCGGCACGAGGATGGACGGAAACGGGCTCATCTCTCCCCCTCTCTCGCCACCGCGATCCGGTGCGTCCGCCCGCGCCAGGCGAGCGCGAACGAGACGGCACGCCATCGGGAGGGTAGGCGCCGGCCGGCCTCGGGAGCGGGCACGGGCCCCCCGTCGCCGAAGCGCACGCCGAGAAAGCCGAAGACGAGCGCCTGCCAGGTGGCTCCCATGCACGCGGGGTGCACGCCGAGCGCGCTATTGCCCATCCGGTTCGACAGATCCAGCCACAGGCTCTCGCGCCAGTAGCGCTCCGCATCTTCCCGTAGATCCAGGCGCGCGGCGACGGCGGCGTGGATCCCAGGAGAGAGGCTGCTGCCGTGGTCGGTGATCGGCTCGTAGTAGCGGTAGTTGGCGGCCACCACCTCGGGGGGGAAGGCCTCCGGGAAGAGATGCAGCAGCATGAGCACATCCGCCTGCTTGATCAGCTTGAGCCGGTTGATCCGGTCCCAGTCGAAGAGCCGGCTGATCGGCGCCTTGAAGCGGTCCTCGCGGGGCAGAGGGTAGTCGTCGAGGTCGAAGAAGCCGGCAAACTGCTCGATCACGCCCCGCGCATCCGGACCCGGGCAATAGAGCTCGCGCGCAACCGTGGCCCAGGCCGCCGGCTCGTCCGGGGTGAGCTTCAAGCGCCCGGCCAGTCCGCTCCACGCCCGCGGGGAGTCGCCCTTCATCCACTCGAGGGCCTCGACCGCCCGCTCCAGGTTGAAGCGGGCCATCCAGTTCGTGTAGGCGTTGTCGTCCACCGAGTGGTGGTACTCATCGGGCCCGACCACGCCGCGGATGTGGTAGTGCCGCCCGCCGGGGACGCAGCGACTTGCCCAGAAGCGCGCGGTCTCCGCCAGGATCTCGACGCCGGCGTCACGCAGGAACTCCCGATCCCGCGTGGCCTCCCAGTAGCGCCAGACGGCGTGGGCCACCCCGGCCGTCACGTGGATCTGCTGGGTGCCGGTGAAGATCGGCACCTCCCGGCCGGTCGTCTTCAGCCGGATGGTGGTGGGCGTGACGTCGTCGCCGGTGACCGTCGACTCCCAGGCATAGCAGGCGCCGCGATGGCCGAGGGCGCGGGCCCGCCGCCGCGCTCCGTCGAGCGTGTGGTGCCGGTAGAGCAGCAGGCTGCGGGCCACCTCCGGCCAGGTGTACAGGTAGACGGGCAGCTTGAAGATCTCCACGTCCCAGAACACGTGGCCCTCGTAGGCGCGGCCGGTCAGGGCGCGCCCCCCCACCGAGACCCGCGGGTCGTGATCGGCGGCGCTGGCCAGGTGATAGGCGTTGAACCGGAGTGCCTGCGCGGTGGCCGGGCTCCCGGCGACCCGCACGTCGGCGCGCTCCCAGATCTGGCCCCAGCGCGAAACGTGCGCGGCCAGCAGGTCCTCGAAGTCCTCCCAGCGCAGCGCCCGGACGCGCTCCGTCGCCGCGGTGGCCGGGTCGGCGAGGTCCCGGCTGGTGTAGATGGCCACGTAACGGCGGATCGTCAGCGTCTCGCCGATCGTCGCCGGCACCTGCCCGTGCCCCGCATCGGTGGCGCCGCCGGAGAGGAACGTCCGCGCGGCCAGGCAGATCTCGATGCCCGACGCCTGAGTGGCGAAGCGGTACACGCCGAGGCCGGGCCCGGCCCCGGCAGCCTCCCGGGGGGTCAGGTGCGGGTGGCTGGCGGCCAGATCCGGGTCGGCGAGGGAGGCGTCGAGCTCGACGGTCCCGGAGTGGTTCTCCAGGCACACCGTGACCTCCTGCAACAGCAGATGCAGGTCGTCGAGCGAGGCGCAGCGGCGCGTCTGCACCACCGTCCGGCGGTCGGCCTCGGTCTCGTACACGGCATGCCCGTGCAGGATGCCCCGGCGGAGGTCGAGCACCCGGCGGTGCACGCGCCAATGCGGGCCCGCGAGGTCGAGCGGCCGGCCGTCCACGGCGAGGCGCAGCCGGAACGGGAACGGTGCCGAGACCAGCTCGCTGTACGGATAATCGCCGCGGCCAGCGCCGAGGAACTCCAGCTCGGAGTACGGCCGCTCCGGATGCTTGCGGTCGTAGACGCCGGCGATGAAGAGGTCGCCCTGTGAGCCCGCCAGCGGCGTGTCCAGCGTGCCCCGCACCCCGAGATAGCCGTTACCCACCGTGAAGATGCTCTCCATCTCGTGCTCGCGCGCGGGGTCGAAGCCCTCCTGCTCGATCTGCCAGCCGAGGATGGTCTCCTGCTTCTCTCGGGTCCGGGCGTCGAGCTCCGCGGGGCTGATCTCGGCCAGGTCGGCGACGACGACGTCGGCGCCGTGGGCCGCCAGCGCGTCGCGGTTGCCACCGCGATCCACGCCGACCACGAGGCCGAAGCCGCCGCGGCAGCCGGCCTCCACGCCCGAGACCGCGTCCTCGATCACCACCGCGCGGCCCGGCGCCACCCCGAGCAGCTCGGCCGCCTTGAGGAACGGATCCGGGTGCGGCTTGCCGGCGAGCCCCAGGGTCTGGGCGTCGAGCCCGTCGATCCGCGCGTCGAACAGGTCCTCGATGCCCGCCGCCCGCAGCACCTCGCGGCCGTTCCGGCTCGATGTCACGACGGCGGTCTTGACTCCCTGCTCACGCAGGGCGCGGATCAGATCGACCGTCGAGGCGAAGACCTCCACCCCGTCGCGGCGCAGGCGGTCCACGAACAGCGCGTCCTTCCGCCCGCCCAGACCGTGGACGGTCTCCGCCTCCGCGCCGTCGGTCGGATCGCCTTCCGGCAGCGCGATCCCGCGCGCGGCGAGAAAGCTGCGCACCCCTTCGTAGCGAGGCTTGCCGTCTACGTAGGTCAGATAGTCCGTGGTCGGGTCGAAGGGTCGGAAGGGCTCGCCGCCCGGCATCGCGCGCCGCCTCAGGAAGTCGTCGAACAGCTCCGCCCAGGCCGCGGCGTGCAGCTTCGCGGTGCGCGTCACGACCCCGTCCAGGTCGAAGAGCACCGCCTCAAAGCTGAGGTCAGCCGGTCCGGTGGTTTCGCTCATGGTTCGCGCCCCTCCAGGCTACACCACCGGCGGAGGCTCGTTCATCTGCCCGAAGACCATGACCGTCCGGTCGAGGACGCCGGCGCTCCGGATGTCCCGGTAGAGCTCCTCCGCCTCCCGGCTGCGCTCGCCGATCCCACAGAAGAGGCTGACGCCT
>Ga0326597_10000463_pt1 | contig 71997 bp, 105 predicted proteins | sample RVTome_12_FD_203789 | JGI IMG/M metagenome (GOLD analysis project Ga0326597, IMG submission 203789) | Soil microbial communities from uranium-contaminated site in the Upper Colorado River Basin, Wyoming, United States - RVT100D185 | ecosystem: Environmental > Terrestrial > Soil > Contaminated...
GAAACACCCTGTGCTTTTAGCACCTGCGTACTGTTATTATATGTTAAATTAGCAGTAGACTTAGTAGGGATATTTCCTGCCCCTAAAGCCATTAGAACACGGTAAATAGTACTCTCACCGCCCGTGGAGGCAACCGCTATGTTCGTGGCATTAGTGGCAGTACCAGATGTAGCAGCATTGCCCCCGATACTCAAACTAGCTGCCGTGCCGGTCAGGCCGGTCCCCACCCCCGAAAAATTAACTGCTGTGACTGCTCCACCAACATTGAGATCTCCTTGCGTATTTACTGCTCCAGTAGCACTCGTTATCCATAACCGCTTAGTGCTGGCCGACATATTATATGCAAATGCTTCAAGATTTGTGTGGAACTCTAAATCATCACCATTTCTATATGCAACACTGATTAGTTTGCCACCGAAACAACCGATGAGACCATTGCCACTAAGATATGGAGAAACCGTGTATGTATTTGGGAACGCCGCAAATGCCACATTATTATAATCAGTTGCTACTCTTGTCTCAGCATAAGTACCTGCCCCTTGCCCAGTCGAGTATATTGTAGAACTAGCTGTTGCGTCAGCCTTGACAATATTAAAATCTGCTGTTCCAGACGTAGCCCCAATATCTAATTTGGTCGTAATATTAGCATTGGTGAAAACAGGGGTATCGCCTTGCCCTAAAGCATTAATCGTACCTGTACCCCGCATCGCGGACAGATTAGATTTTTCTGTATCTGTGAAAGCATTTGTGTCAGCGTTCGAGTCATACGCTACTTTTATCTCTGCGGCACTCATATCAGCGGTTGCACCAGATTCAATACCTAATAACTTTGCCTTCTCTGTTTTTGAGTATGAGGCAGAAGTTTCATTTAACACCTGGTCATTCCAAAAGCGTTTTCCCCTATATGTATTGTAAAATTTCCCCCCTGTCTCAAGCCGCCATATCACTTTGTGTTGAATGTTTGCGTTCCATTCCAAAGGCAAACCAAGCGCGTTATTTTCTTTCAAAAGAGTCGGGGCTGTTGTACCTGTTCCTGCTCCATCGGTGCCACTTAGGTATGTTACAATCCTGTCAACCTCTACGGATGCATGGGTGAGGAGAACCGTAGTCCCAGAATAAGAAACTGAGGAAATTGTAGCTTCAACTCCTTTACTGTCAAAAACCTGGAACCCATCAAATCCAGAAGAAGGAGTTAAATTCGAAGAACTAACCGTAACTGACGTTGTGGTGGCTGATGTAGCCATAAAATCAGTAATAGTAGGCGGTATGTATGGATAAGATACGGAGTCAAGGTAGGTTAAATGGACGTAACCAAGCCGATCTCCTATTGATTTCTTTCCAGGTAAGTCAACATGGATGCCATCGGCAGCTAGTAACCCATATTCTTGGGTATCAATTCTAAATATGTTTACATCTTCGGATGCTATTTTGGTCTGGGCATTGCGTATACTTTGCCAAGTATCTATCAAAGGGTAGTCAGTTTGTGTGAATAACCCCGTTGTCCTACCAAGTGTGCATATAGCTATCCCCACAGTCGCACTTATATCGGACCTAAGCCACGAAATTAGTGTGGTAAGGTTTGTATAGTATTTATCCTCTGTTGTAGGAGGGTCGACTAAATATCCTGAATAGGTAAAATTGTAGTCAGTCGTCTGATAGAAATCAGAGTCGTATTCCCCCTGCCACCACACAACGAACTCACAGCCACCACAAATAGCTAATGCAGCCAGAAAATCAGTGTACAAAGCGTCTGTCGACCAAGGAACCCCTGGACCTTGGCCAGGGGTTAAATCAAGCCATGATGACCCATCAGGGTACAGATTTTCGTCAAGCCCAGTTGAACCTACCGCATAACTAATGAAGCAAACCGGGACTCTCTCCGCAGTAACAAATCTTGAGGCGTATTTTATGATTCCATCTTCGGCTACTGCTGTGGTTCCTCCTGACAGAGCAGAAAAAGCACTATCTTCTTTCCTGTATTGAACTACTGCTGGCGCTCCACTACCAAATGTCGGTATAGTGGAGGCAGTTTCTCCTACTTCTGTTAGATCTCGATAAGTAAGCAACCGGGCATTGCTCTGGCCGAGTAATGCAACAAATGCCCCAACGCCAAATGAACCACTTACATCTGTGGTTCCTGTAGAGTCTGCAAGCCTAACCTCAATTTTAAACCAATCGTCTAATACCGCATGTTCAGACGAGGGGATTGCCGAGATAGTGGCCTGCCAACTAGCACCTGGAGTTTCTACCAAAGTCTGCCATGTACTATGCCCAGAAACTCCTATAAGACCTGTGGTGTAGTCAACTATGCGGTATTGTATTGATGTAGTTTCATCCGTTTGTGTCCCCTTTATCGTGACAGCGCCGTTACCGCTTACATCTCTTTGAACCATTGGAGCAAGAACGCCATCCACATTTCCTATAGTAGTTATTGCTATCGAATAGGCCATTTAAAAGTTATCCCCTATTCCTACAGTTAAGTCCGTTATAATTCCGCCACCACTGCCACTGACATAATTTCTAATCTGTGCCATAGTGGCCGTGGCGTGGTACACATCAAACGTATCACCAGCTTCCGTGGTAATCGTGGCACCTGTTTGAAGACAAGCTAAAGAAGAAACAGAATGCACCAAATCAAACCCGGTTTCTACCCTGCAATGGTTGGTTACTCCAGCAACGCCATTGATTATTTCAATGGCTGTTGTGCCGGTAATTAGGTGGTTGAGGGTAGTTCCTAAAGTGATGCTGGTTGCTGAGGCGACGGATGTTTCGGCTTGATCGACTTGTTGGACGTTGCCAGTAGAGACGCCTTTTGTTAAGCTTGCCCCACTCTGTACCCATGTATTAGGAGACGCCGTTTTTCGCCAATGTTCTCCTGTGCTCTGGATATACTGATTTCCGAGTGGGCAATTATAAAGGAGCGATTCCCCGGCACTGTTACCATTAACAACAGTGTTAGGGTCTGCATCCCATCCAAGTTGGCTATCGTCTGGAAGTGTGGTTGTGGGCTTAAATAATATTACCCTTCTTTCAATTTCAGAAATGGCCATCAGCTCACACTCTCCTGAATCCGTATTGTGCTGGCGGTGCTTCTCGCATTGGTTGCCTCAGTATCCAATATCCTGATTGTGTTTGGTTGCGGTGATATTTGAGTCAAGCACCATTGACCAACAACCGGAGCAACGGTATTAAGTGTAGCCTGAGTCGAGACATCTTTTATTTCAGCATACCCGGCATCTTGATCGAGCCATTGAAGAGAGACAAGTGAATAAGTAGTGGCATCAACATTCATGTCAGCTTCGTTTGCAAAAGCATCCAATGAAATATCACGAGTAACGAACCCCCCGTTGTTTTGGGTTCCCACAATGGACGCATTTGTTCCAGCATTGTTTGTTGGAATGGAAGAGAATGACCAATCACCGGTTCCTTTCGTGTCATCATCGTGAATCTGTAATGTTCTAGTCCATACTTTACCTGAACCGGTAAAACCTGCATCTTGCCATGTTCCGCCAACTCCGGTAGCAATTCCAGGAGCCCCAGCTAAATTTTGGTTTGACGTAGCTGTGATTGTGTAATTCTGTGCGCTGGTCCCATCATTTCCACCGGAGCGAAGTCTTGTTTGTGGTTGAGTGACGGTGACAATTGGAGCAACATCAGCGACTTCTATTGTTGTGTTTGCCGTTGTACTTGTGCCATTTGACGCCTTTGTTGCCACAATCCGAAAATTTGTCGAGCTATCGTTATAATCTCCTGGGTTTGTACAAGTGATTGTCTTTACGGCTTCATACATTGTCGCGTTGCTTGGAGTGAAATCCCCGTGTGGACTTGAATAGACTATACTTGAGAAGTCCGTTACTGTCGTTGTTACCGTTCCGGCCTCAGTGCCTTTAAAAGCAGATTGCCCAACAGGATATCCAACAACCCGTGAACCAATAACCGGTGATGCTTGATCAAGCGTGATGGAATTACTTGAAGTATGGCTAGCTCCTTCTGTGCCAAGACTGTTTTTTGCGATTAACGAAACCGATTGTGAACCTGAATTATTTGAAACAACTCCAGTTATATTAAACGTTGTTCCTGATACCGCGACCCATCCATTTCCATCCTGCCCTGAAAGCGATGAAAAAGCGTCTGTACCATCAAGTTTTATATGGGTTGCCTCTGACTCCTGCGTCCCGGTAATCGACAGTGTGTCGCCTTGTTTCGTTGCCGTTTGGCTGCCAGGGTATGAGCCTATAACAGCCGTCAGAATTGCTGGGCCAGCCCCGGCCCTCACAATATCTACTGATGTGGTTGCCCCGGTAGACGAAACTATAGGCACTGTCCTTGATTCGGAGACAGTTATTGTTTTTGATCCTGTGAAAACACGGTGATCGCTACCATTCTGAGAAAGCGTCACGGACTGTCCATCAATGGTGACTGCTGGACTCCAATTCACACCGCCCTCACATTGGATGGAGATGGTTACACTGTCATTATCAGTATTGGCGGACTCTACAACGGCATTTGCTGGTACGGTCCCGGCTAAATATGATTCTGTTACGTTTCCGGCACCTGTTACGCCGGTAACAAAGATATATCCTGTGTAAGTTAAAAATGCTGTATGGTCATAGGCTAATAAATGCCCTGGTAGTGGGTTTTCAGGAGTCCCATGAGTATGATCTTGCCTAGCATATTTTGTATCAGTTCCAACAGCAGGGACTACGCCAAAACTTGTTTCATCTGTGACAGTTGACGCTGGCGTTCCTGATCCACCGGAACCGGATGAAGTATTGCTCACAATGGAAAATTCTGAGCCGTTTGATTGTATTTCAATCGCTTCATTTTCCGTTGTTAAAACATAATTCGTATCACCGTCAATAGTACCCAATACTGTCACAGTATTAGCACTGGAATCAATCTTTTTTATTGTTCGGCGTATATCAACATTTCCAACTATCGAGGAGGTAGCAATCTCAACATTACCAGTGGTGGCATCAACGTAAACAGTGGAAATTGGTTCAACAATAGTATAATCGTCAATTACAGAAACAGAAGTATGTTTCATCGACGCTTCTAGCCGACTTGCCCCATACTTCGCTTTGATAGGGGTTGCCGCTTGAACAACGCCTTGTATTCTTGTGGTTTCAGGGACCCCGATAATAGTGGTACTCCGGCGAATAGATGCTCGAACCGTAATAGGGGACGTTACCCCTTTAATCGGGGTTTCCTGGACTATTGCGAAAATATCAGCCATTATGGTTTATTTGCTAAATCAGTTGGTTGAATATTAAATGAAATTTTGCCCTCAATATATACCTGAGCAAAATCAGAAGGATCAATAAAGAAAATACTGTAATATGCTTTTTTAAGGGTCGGATCTAAATCCTTTGTTACAGACCGAGAAACAGTATAGGGAAATGAGGCATTCGGGAAATCAAATGAAGCTACATTAAACGTAAAAAGTAGGGTGCTTGAGTCCTTTTCCTGATGCCTGGCTTCACCAAATGCACTCCATCCAGTAAAATCAAGGGGCGTTACTTCATCGTCCTCAAATAATTGCACCGTAGCTTTAAAATCAGCACCTATCGTAATTACAATATCATTTACAACCGGGGATTCAATCGGGCCTTCAAATACTGCCATACATCACCTATTCCGTTATGATTGTGTAAGGATCTTCGATGGAAACTTTATAAATGGCCTGGTACTCACAAAGAACCCCGCCAATAGGGTTTTTATCTGTTCCACCGGTAATATACTCAGATGTTAGTCTAACAAAGGAGTCTATTAAATCACCCAAATTTACAGACATTTCATCGGTGTATTTTGGTGCTGATGTAGCCCTATTCACGGCAATATTAATATCTGTTTTTAATTTTGTAGCCATATCAGATAGAGGTTCATCCCGCGTCTTGTCAAAATAACCGATTACAATATTAAGCGTATTTGTCTCAATACCGTATTCAGTAATTGATTCAGGTTCATCAACTATCCAAAATGAAATAGCAGGCAAATCACCGTTCTCAAAAGGCTTTAGACGGCTCCGTTCAATTTTCTGGACTTTAGTTTGATATCCGTAAGCGATATCAATATTCCAAAGCCGTTTTTCTATCTCATTTAAAATTTGTGTTTCCGCTGGAATCAGATTTGCCATTTATATTTTACTCCATGCTTCTGGAAGTTTCTTTGATAAATTAGGTAATACTCTATTTGCTTCCCGCTTACCGGTGGAAAAGAAAGCGAGCCTTGGTGGGATGTGAACTTGCTTTTTTAAAACAAACATCGGAATCATTCCTTTGCTCATCACAATCCAATTACCTGCTTTTGATTTTATAATAAATCCACCAGCGGAAAATATATCAAAAGCACTATAGCGTGTAACACCCGCCTTTGTTTTATTTCCTGACAACGGAATGTTTAAGTATGGCCCACCAGGTAATTTTTGATAGGCTTTTTTCGCTTTTACTGTTCCGCCGAATTCATGGATAATGGCGTAAATAATAGGTTTACCGGCGATGCTTCCACTATATACCCTTGCGTCAAGATCATTAAGGGAATCACCGGTGACTTTTGTCTGAAATGAACGGCGAAGTGCCCCTGTCCTACTGGTTAAACGAGTGCCATTAAATTTCTGTAAAACAGTCTTATGGACAGCAAGTGTCCTATCAGTAAATTCCTGTTTTACAATATCAAAATTAGCATTGGGGAACTCTTTTAAAAATTCTCGTAGTGCCTCAATTCCGACAACAGTAGTTTGAATTTCTGCTACCATATTTTAAAATCCCGCACCCATTTTGGCAGGATGAATATACTTTTGTAATCTGGATTTGACTTCTTTAAGCAAACCAAGTTCGGGCCTATTTATAGTGCCACCTTCTGTTGTAACAGATTGTGCCCCTATATTATCAATATTCTGATATTCATATCCCATTTGCATATAAGCGGCTCTTTGTACCGGGCCAGGTGGGGAAGTCTCATATCCACCAACATAATCCACTTCAATCCATACGTTACCACCAACCGCATTTTCATAATCGAATTGAGAAGAGTACCCCCCATGGGCAATATCAAGTCGTATTCCATAGGGGGTAATCTCATAAGCAGTTGTGGTGGATGAAGTGGCGGAAGTAACAACCCGAACCTCAGTAATTGACTCAATCGGCAGCCGCAAAAGTGGAACCATCCGAGACTCAAATGAAAGATTTACACGTTCATTTGTGACCGTGGCATATTCAAATAATCTTCCACAATAATCCTCAATAGCATCCTGGACGGATTCAACGAGAAACTCTAATTGTGGGTAATCTTCCACATCGTCTTTATCAAGCCCAAGAAGTTTTTTGAGCTTCGTAAATTCCACAAATGCAAACGCCATTATTCACCTCGCAGGAACTTAATTCCATCGGATTTATTTGTCCAACTTCCGCCCTTCTCAATTACCATTTTTCGGATGGCTTGCCAGTTCATATCCTCAAGGGAAGAGGGGTCAGGTTCAGCATCAGACTCAACATTAGGTTCAGGGATCAGGTTATCATTTGTGGCCTTCTCTTCACTATTTAAAATAGGGGGATTGCCTTCCTGATTTGCGATGTCCTGCTGTTTTACATCGTTTGTAATACTAGGGCCTACCGATAACTTTTCGTCGCTGTAACGCGCTGTTTTCATATGATCAACAAACGCCTCAGCAAGGCTATCAGGCAATTCGATCGGAACATTGGATGGAGTAAATTCAATAATATCCACCCCATTGATGGAACCTTTACAGGTTTTAGTGATTAATACTTTTTTCATCTTACTGCCTCCTGGTTTTGATTAAAAAAATAGGGAGGAGCTTTTTACCACTCACTCCCTATTTAGGTTAAAGATTAATTGATAAATTATGATGCTACAGCAGGCTCAACACGTCGAAGAGGGCCAACCATATTAGTAGCACTAAATACACAGGTTCCACCAAGTACAACAGAAGCCCGTACATAACGGCCTCTTGGATTCGGACATTTAAGTGTCCCACTTCCAGCGGCGGTCAATGTAACTGATACAGTATTTCCAGCAGTAGCATCTGGCTCGGCGGTATATGTAACACCATCATCAGAATATTGAAGAGTGGCTACAAACGAGGTTGCCCAAGTACCACAGGACAAAAAGATAGCAGCGGTTGATCCCTTCGTGGTATCAATTGCGGTGGTAGTGTAAGTGGCCGCCGTACGAGAGAGGGCGGTCAAACCTTCACTGATTGTAAAATTACTTCCAACGTCATGTCTCATTTTATAAATCCTCCGTAAGAATTATTTATGTTCGTTTATTACTAAAAATTAAAGGGCCGATTGAAGCCCACATTCCCAATCAGATAAGGCAACTACACCAGTCTGAGCAGCATTGGCCTGGAGCATATACAGGAAGGGAACAACAACCTCAGTAGCGTCAAAAGAAAATGCCGCCGTAACTGTCGGGGCCACTCCATCAATTGTGTAAGTAACCGCTCCATTAATGTCTACAAATACGCCAAGTTCCACTTCCGTAGCATCTGCTAAATCATCAGTGGTATCAGTAGTCGTGGTATCACCATTGTTTAAAATGGTTTCGATTTTGATATCCCCGGCAATGACATTCAACGCCGCCATTTCATCATAGTCATCAACATTGGCTTGATATGCCTCTGCTTTTCTGAAACCAACGGCAAAATCATCAGTTCCAGCAACCGTGGCAATTGTGACAGTGGCTTTAAGATAAAAAGCATCAGTACCAACTACAAATGCCCCGGTGGAACGTGCTGTAATGCCCTGCCCAATTTCCACCCCGTCATTGTCCGTTTGGTCCATGCCAATATTAAGACCGCCGGCAACAAGCGAGGGGGCGGTAATAGTTTGAGTACCTAGAATATGGTATTCAAAAGCATTATTGGGGAATAGCATTGCATTTTCATCGCCAGTTGTACCACCGGCAGCACCACCACCGATTTTAGCCGTAACTGGATTTGAGTCAAACGTCTCTTTGGTATGACGTGCATTGAGAGATAAAACATCCTCAGTGACATCATGCTCTTTAACAATTAATTTTCGAGTTGCTACATAGGGTTTTTCATACATTTTGACTGCTCCTTAAATTGTATGATTATTAAAAGTAGCCCCTATTTTTCAAGGGGCTTTGAATGAATCGTTTTACTGATTATGAAGCGGCAATCTTCAACAGACGGAATGCCTCAGCAAGTTTTGGAAGACCTGCAACACGCTTCTTGACGATGAAACCAACCATATCTTTTTCAGCGTATCGCTCGTTCAAACGAGTAATAGTAACACCGGAACGGTCACGAATCTGATAGAAAGAGAAATCACCAAAAGCAACTGGATAAGTTCCGGCGGCGACATCTGGCATTCCCTCAGCAGCTACAACACGCTTGCCAAGCAATGTGGCATTCGGGGCGTTTGCTGTAGCAGGATTCCACAAGTACTGACCATTTCCATCCTTCAATTGCATATAAGACCCCATGGTAACAGAATTCATTGCAAAAGTTCCGTTCATCCGATAAGATGAGTTGGTGGCTGACATCAAAGTAATCAAAGCGTCAATTCCATTATGTGACGCATCGGAAATAGCAGCGGCGACACCAGAAGCATTATAGTTTGCCTGAATGAGTGAATCAGTTGTAATACCCTGCGGGCGATTTCCGCCAGCGCCAGCAACAAAAGCGGTATCTTCCGCCTCAGCAATAACACGACCAAACGCCTGAGAAAGATCCCCGATGATATTCGCCTCAGTATCTTCCAGCGTGTTATTGGATACAAGATAAAGTGCTTTGAGGTCTTTAACCTCGTTACGACCAACACCAGCATCAAGATCCTGCTCAGAGATATCAAGTTTTTCATTGCCCCATGCTACAATCGGTTTGCTCAGGAGACCATTTACAACAACAGCATTACCGGTTGTGCCAACATCACAAAGCGGACGGATTACAGCGATATTACTTGCAGCAATAATAATGCTACTTTCCAGCATTTCAGGAGCAAGGAATCCACCATCAGCATCAGATGCCTGGCTCAATGAACGTTTTTCTTCTGAGGTCATTTGCTCAGAAGTAAAACCATATCGCAAATATTTATCCCATGCCCGAACAAGCAATTGTGCTTTTTCATCAAGCTCCTTCTCTTCGCGTTTTGGGGCCTCGGCCTTTGCACGCATCTCTTCAATTTCTTTTGTAATTGCTGTGAGGTCAGCAACCATCTTATCGACCTTTTCACGGGTCAAAATAGATTCCTGACCAAACTTCTCACGCTCCTGAATAGCGAGGTCATTTGCCTCCTTAAATTCAGCATGGATTTTATTAATTTTTTCAATCAACTCTCTTGTTTCCATTCTTCCCACTCCTTTTTTAATTGGGTTATTAAATGTTTGAACCTTTTGTTTTAATTACATTACTCAAACTATCAAGGGACTCTAACAGAGCAGCCATATCCGTAGGACTAGCGCCTTTATCTCCATTACATCCACAATTACATCGTGTTTCTGTACTACCAGCAAGAACTCGAATACGTGCTAATTCTGCCTCTGAAAATGTCCCCTTATCACGGAGTTGCTGGAAAAGTGAAGTAACAGCCTTTCCACGAACTTCCCGATAAACAGAGCTAATTTCAGGTGAAAATTCAGCAAGCCTTGTTCGTGCCTCCACACTAATCAATTCCCCGGCTTTCAGTGACCGTAATTCGTCGGCTGAAAGTGGTGAGTTAAGCGCGATATCTTCAATGGTTTTATCACCATATGTTTTTTCAAATGCGGCGGATAATTCATTTTTAATTGGATGGAATCCACGAGTAAGGTAAGCAGACATCCACTCAACATAAGCAGCGTGTGCCTTTTCCCATGTATCATCCATAGCGGCGATTTTATCATCAGGACTTAAATCACTATACCAAACATCATCCATGGTATAATAAAATGAGTTCATTATCTGGCTACCCTTCTGCCAAAATTCCATATCCTGTAAGGTTTCATTGAAATCAGTGGACCGAGATTCTTCACCGGCTTCCTCTGGTTCATTATTATTTTCCGGATCAGTATCTTCCTCATGCTCCGCTTGCTCAAACCGGGAACGAACATTGACTACCGATGTATTTTCATTGGCCCCAAAAGTGACGGGAGAAACTTCCCATAATTTCACTTCTGAGATATCAATAAAACCATCCGTTGCTCTTTTCTGTTTAACAATATCAAATCCAAAACTCATTTGATTAATGGTACCAGAAAGCATCTGAGTACGGGCCTGGTCAGCCCTTTCCACACCAATATCAAGTTTTCCATTAACCAATAATCCATGGTCATCTTCCCTGGCATCTTTTACGATGCCAATGGGTTCTTTGATATTGTGTTGCCAAAGTATTTTGATATTCCCGGCTTTCAAACGCTCCTGGATGGATTTCCTAAACGCCCCTCTTGTAAAACGAGTTCCGTAAGAATCAACATCACCCCAAACAGCAACGTAAGCCTCAAAAGTTCCATCTGTGTCATCAAATTTGCGGACTTCAAAACATCGGCGCTCAAAACCTTTATCGGTTCCACTATCACGAGTATGGATTTTATTCCAATCAACCGACTCATCCCCTATTGCCAAAATTGCTATATTAGGATTCATTCTATTGCCCTTCCCACATCGTTTTTTATTCATCGTTCCTCTCCTATTGAATTAAAAATAATTTAGTTATTAACACTATATAAATAAAGAAAATTATGGTTTACGTATCCTTCCCACTAACAAGAAATGTGAAAGAATATATTTTTTTATCAAAATTAGCAGAACTGATGGAACCAATAAATATCCCCTCTTGTAATGCCAACCGAACTAACGCGTATGTTTGGATTATTGATTGTAAATTTGTTTTATTGGTATCATTCGCATTAAACTTTACATCAAACGTCCTGTCGGAATGACTAAATCCAGAATGAACAAAAACAGCCCCACCGTCTAGCGTCTGTGTTCTGGTCACGCGCGGGGCTAGTTCAGTTAATTTATTTTCTGAGGAGAGCCTTATTTTAGCCATCCCGGTTATTGATGAACTTAGTGATGTTATAAATGCTATTTTCATAAACTATGCTGGCCTCTCATAAAATTGAAAACTATAGGTATACCCACGCTCCAAAAAATCTGTATTGGCTATGTAATCAGTTAGTGCCGTGGTGTTGTCTAAACCAACAAAAGAATCGGCTACTTTATTTTGAGAAATGACATCTGTAATAAACCACGAATTATAATTACGCTCAACGATAGTAGGCTGACCACATGTAGCCCTAATATTATTAGTATACCACTCAAGTTCATCGGTATATAAAATATCAAAATACGAATCAAGAGTTTCTGATGTAGGCGTGCAGGTTTGGTATGTTGTTGCTTGTAGTGGACCAATCTGAGTGATGAACTCTATTGATCTATTACAACCGTGCTCAACGCCATCTATATCCTCAAATGCAAATGTAGTCCAAAAAGAAGATTGGTAATTTGCGTAAAAATCAACATTAACTACTGTCCCGCCTTGATTAACTGTGACATGGCAATAACCTGTGCCGGTGCCAGTCTCAATTTTATCATAAAGTAGGCTGTATAAACTAACGGGGTCTAGGGCAATTCTCTCAGAACAAATAACTATATTTCCAGCAGTACACGAAAGCACATTAGTAGAAGTGCCAAATAAATCACTCACATCCACAGTTGCTGAGTCATAACCATACCATGTCCATTCCTGAACCCAGTCCTTTAAAATATAATTAGCAACGTCACCAAACGGAGGTAATTCAAAAGGGTGATCCCAATCCTGGGCCTCAATTTCAGTAAGTGTTGGCCCAGTAAAAACAAGGCTAAGTGGAACTCCTTCAGTAGTATTCCACACACCAGACCCCGTATTCCACGCGATATAAGGGTTGCCAGCTATAACACCAGCGTAGCTCTGTTCATAAATCCATGTGCCATTATACGCGTCTGAATACCCATTAGTATACGGTGTTCTTATTTCCCTGATTAACCCCGGTATTGACATCCCAGCAGGTCCACCGGCAGTGGAAAGTGATTGCGTCGTTATTACAGCCTCAACCTCTGCTAAAGTGGCATCCTGGACTAAGAATTCACCAGTCTCAAAATCGTACAAACTATATAATTCATCTGCATAATCTATATTGTTGGTGTATAACGGTGTTTTATTAAGTCTAATTATTAAATTAGCAGCACATTTAACCGGTGATTCTGTAAATCCAATAACTTTAGGCGTATTCCAATTATATGAAAATTGTACTAGTACTTTATCACCTACTTCAAACGCACGTGAATTACACGGTGGATACTCAATAGAAACAGAGAATAAAAGTGGAGTTTGATTAACATTAAGCCCCACCATAACTGCCGATGTAAGCACTACTGCACATTTGTCAGTGGTGTAATTGATTGCGTAAATAGTACCTTCCCTGTAGGATGGTTTCCATTTTTCGGTCCCGGCAAGCATAGCATAATTATAATAAGCAGATGCCGGTGTCATAAGGGCAGTAGGGCGTATCCATCCATCATCTGCCTGTGACCATGATCCAATATCAATTACGTTTTTGAACCCCCCCTCAATCACCGCCTCAGCAATAGGGACAGTACCTGTCAAAGTTTCATCATATCGTGTTGACCAAATAAAAACGTATTCCCCTGTAGTGATGGAATTTAATTTTACAATCTGCTTTTGGTATGAAGTCTTTAATAGCTTCATATAGGATATGGCATTACTATCTGTTTCCGTCAAAAGGCGCTCATCAATATCAGCAATACGTGCCTCAAAAACGGCAATACGATCAGTAATCCCAGTGGAATCATATTGCAAATAGACATAGTATTTCGAATTGCCTAAATATGATATAATTGTGCCCTTACCCATACCCTAAACACTCACTACAGTCATTGACTCATATCCAACAGAAACAGAATAGGTGATAGATTCCACTTCAAACGATAAGACATCATATGTTACAATGTCACCGGGATTCAAATAGATATCGACCGCCCCTCGAATAGTTTGTTTTCCATCAGACTGAATTGCTGTATATTGCACATTTTCTAATATTGCTGATTGCCCAACAACTGTACCTAAATTCGTACGCCCTTCTAAAACGGTGGAAGTATTAGTTCCACCCTCATAAATTGTGATTGTTTCAAAATCTACCCTAGCAATTTCCTTTCGAACAACATTTACCCCATTTAATTGGTATGACATTTCAATAACCATCTGTCCATTTGGCCTAGCAGTTATTTCATCATCGTAATCATTCCCTTTAACAACAACAGATAAAAATGAAGTAGAATCAGAGCCTCTTCGACGAGCCTGGAAAGATGTAATAGGAATTTCAATGTCGGTTGTTCCATCAGCACGCCCAGTTAAAATGAAATAATAACGTCTAACTACCTGAGAGCTGTACCGCTCAATAAAATCAGTGAGGTTTAAGGCTGAAAACTCCACTGAGAGAGACGAATTTACATTTTGAGGGATAGTGTACTCCGTTATAGTAAAATCAGCGGATAACGAAGAATTTACATTTTCCTCTCTTATCTGTATTGGGAGGAAAGAGACTGATAAGGCTGAAGAGTGTGTAAGCTCTTTTTCATATGGTTTATCAGCAGTGAATGAAACAGAAAGGGCACTAACATTGTCAAAATCTCCGGCAGTCTGAGTGATTAAAAAAGAAGTACTTAAACCGCCGGAAAATGTAATAACACACTCATAGCCGATTTCTACTGAAAACGCGGTAGATAAAGCGGATGAAAATGGGACTACTTCTGTCTCATATGCTGTGTACGGTTCAGTTGGGACTGTTATAATATCAGTAAGTCCTACAACAGGAGCAGCAGAAAAATCATTTGCATCTGTAATGCGTGCCTGATCAATATATCCATCAAAATAATTACTACCAGCCAAAGACCCTACATAAAGAACACCAGCAAAAGCATCTGTATCCGCGTCGCTTACATAGGCCGTCTGTGATCCGTCCAGATAAATACCGTATTCATCAGAAACCTTGCAAAGTGCTACATGATGCCAATTTGTGTCTGAAACTTCACCACCGGCAAGAGTGACGATAGTAGTTCCGCCAGAAACGACACGGAATTGGAGTCCTGTACCATGGACATGCTCAAGCACCCAGTAGTTGTTGGCATCCTCATATTGACAAATAAGCGTTTCTGTGCCAACGTGATCGGTAAACTTTGCCCGTAAATCTATCGTCTTGTTTGCCATTTATGCAATATCCCAGTTTCCGGAGTCAGGAATTGCCACATAATCCCCCGTTCCATCAAATTTCCATGAAGAATTGAAACCTGTATCGGTCTCTTGGGAGAGAACAATTCCGTCTGTGAGAGTGACGTTGTGGTTCTCTCCGCCTACTGCTGAATTCCCACTTGGCTGCAGAAGTAGTTTTGTATTGGTGTCAGATTCAAGAGGAGCAGAAGGAGGAGTAAAACCACTCTCCATACTCCTAGTTGTCCCAGTACTAATCCTAATAATCGGGATAAATCCGTCAAAGTAATACACGCCACTTGCGTACGGATTTATCGAAGCAATAATCAATGGAAGACCAGAAGCAGTTTGTATTGTACGTGTACTTATATCGTGCGTGGTCCCCTGCTGGACTCCATCAATAAATATTTTTAAATCCGCGCCATTCCGGACTACCGCGAAATGGTAAAGCCTGTTGTTAACTGGGGTAAATCCAGAAGAGACATCAACCCTTGTTCCACCATATCTATAAGAAAAATATAATACACCACTCCCACCATTATCATAAAACCACAACCAATAATTGTTTGTAGTAGCAACATCATTTCCCTTACCAAAAAGTATGGGGTAGCTATCACCAGACGGGTATGTAGTATCTTTACAAAACCACCCATCTATTACAAAGTCAGCACTGCCAAGTTCTAAAGATGCATCGTCTGGTATAGACAAGTATTCAGTTGCCCCATCAAGCTCAAATGCCCCATCCCACCAAAAAGTACATCCTGAAACACCAACTACTGTAACAGTATGCCCCGTGCTACCACTATCAGTAAAACTAGTAGGTGTCCCCCCTTGTATCCATCCACTATCTTCTGTACTATCAAACTTGATATATAATTTCAGGTTTGAATCCTCTGTTATATCTGTCGGAGAAGTAGGAGGAGAATATGATGCATCTGAGTTATGAACGCAGTTACTGTAAACACCAACATGCCCAATATATCCTTGGAACATAGTGCCAACACCAGTTAAAGAGCGCCTACCAATTGAAAGAGAATTCGAATAATTTTGGAATGAAGAAACACTGCCAGATCCCCCCAAAACACCATTAATAAATATCCTAAGGACACCGGAAGAGTAAGCCAGCTCAACATAATTCCACTTCCCTATAGATAGTGGTACGGTGGTTGCAATATATGTTCCAGCTCCATTTGTATAAAATCTTAGGATATCACCAGATCCTCCCTCTACCCACCAACCAGTATATGGGGATGCGTATAATGATTTCCCAAATAGCTCCTTATTATTTATTGTAACTGTTGGAAAAATCCAAAGCGCGATGGTAAAATCTGATGTGCCTGGTTGAAAATCTGTATGGTCAGGCACCGTTAAATAGGATGATCCATTAAAGAACCCAGAAGTCCCAACCAGGCTATTCCCCTCAGCCCCGAAACTTTTCAGAACAGGGGTGCCATGAACAGTTATCTCATGGCCAACGTTCCCCCGGTCCCCAAGGCAAGGCAAGAGTAATTTTGTATTTACGGTATTACCGGCCATAATATTAAGCTATTGCTGTATCTTGTGCAGTCGAAGTGACTTGGACCTTTACCACCGTGCCAGAAATAACTCCAACCGGTGAACTAAATTGTGCAGCCGCATAAAGTGTTCCACCACCTGCTGTATCACCCTTAGTAGCAGCACCAGTTCCACCACCAACAAGGGCACCACCATAAATAGTTACACTACCATTAAATGTGAAACTCGCCTGGGATGCTGAATTATCCACGCTGGAAACATTGCCCGTAGTTGAAATAGTTCCAGGAGTCCATGCTACACGATTTGCTTCATCATAGACAGTTGATTCAGTATAAACCGGAACGGCGTATGTTTCACTTCCATCAATTGTTGTATTCGACTCAAACAAAGCAACCTTCCATGCTGTTATAGCTGTCCCACCTTTATGGAGTACGTCAAGTAGATGTTCCAATCCCTCGTCAGAAATAAGGTTTTCAAAAGTCTGCTCAAAATCTTTTTTCAATTCTCCATCGTACCAATTAAACCGCTCAATCTTCCAAAATGTTTTAACGCCGGTGTTATTCATTGTGCTACTCTCCTTTTTATAATCCTAATAAAAATTGGCTTTGTTCTTCCGTTACCTGGACTTGCACCCGTTTTAATATCTCAAACATAAATGCTTCTATGTGTGGTTCTAATCCTTGCCCTGATACCGTTATCATCCCATCACCTTTTTGTAATGCCGCTCTTTTTGCGTCCATATAAGCAATGGAGGCATTGGCAAGCCGCTCCTCTATAGTGAGTGCACGTTCCTGTAGTTTATTTTGCGCCTCAATTTGGGCAATGATAGCATTAAACCCTTTCCTTCCACTAGCTGATCCTAAATCAAAATCACCCAATATCCCAAATGCGGCTGATATAGCCTCACCGGTAGATTCGAATAATTTACCAATAGTCTCTGATTCACTTTTTATTGTGTCAAAAGCGGCTTCCACTTCAGCAATATCAACCTTTGCCTTCCATTCTATTGCTTTTTGAACTACGGCGGCATTTTGTTTTAATTGCTCGATTTTAAAATCTGCCTCAATTTCAAGCTTTTTCTCAGCAAGTTTCTGGATCTCGGTGAGTTTCTGTTTGGTATCCTCAATCGGTTTATCAACTTTTGCGGTATCGGCCTCCATCACAACGAAATAAGGCTTTTTTGTGAGATCCGTAATTCCATTTTCAGCCCTTGCTATGGCTAGTTGGGCGTCATCGCTGTTGACATTTATATTTTTAGGAGCAACAAGACCATCAAAAAATGATGCTAACTCAGCGTCAACCTTTGCCCAATCAGTGCTTATGCCTTGTACCTCTGACTGTACACTTCGCGCCCCCTCCTTCATTTTATCAGTGGCAACAATAGAAGCATCACCCGCCTTTTCGGCCTCTTCCGTTGTGCCTACTAAAGTGTCTTTGATGGCAATAAGATTGGCATTAGCCTCTTCCGAATTACGAACAAGGTTTGATTTTATCGCATTTGCTACATTATCTAAAGAGGCTACTGTAGCATTAAAATCAATTTTACCAAACGAAAGTACTTTTATAGCTTCATTCGCCGTAAATGCTAAATCTCTAAGTGCTTGGATAATAGCAAATGCGATAAAATCAAACGTAATCTGTAAAGAATTAGCACCAAGAGCGATAGAATTAAATACAATCTCAAAAGCGTTTTTAAAGGACAGGCCGCTCTCATTCATTAAAGCAAGCGCCCCAGCTACTTCTAATCCTATTGTAGTAATGGCTTGAGCGGCACCTAGAACATTACCAAAGTCTTTTACCATTTCAGATGAAAATTTATCTGAATCCTGAATGGCTTGCCCGATTACGTTAAAGAATGGTTGGAATGCCTCAACTATTCCAGCGGCGGATTCGACAATAACAGCAAATCCATTTACAACTGCCTGTAATGCTGTAGTAAGTCTATCAACAGTAGTTAAATCAATATCACCAAGTATTGAGGCAAAAATATCTCCTATTTCACCGCCTAAACCAGATAAGGCATCAAGTAACCGGCTAAAATCTAAATTATCAAACGCCTCTGGTAAATCCTGCGCGATGGAAACTAGATACCCTTGTAAATTATCGAGCTGTTCTTTTGCTTTATCAACTAGTTGTTTAAATTTATCCGTGCCAATAAGGCTTGTTAAAGCAACCTCAATATCAGTAAATCCACCAACTACACCAGTCGCAGCAGAAATAAATTGATCGCCAAAAGTCTGAGCAAAAATATTAAAGGCCTGGCGGGCTATTCCAATTTTTGTTTCAAGCGATTCAAGCCTAATAGCAACTTCCTGTGCCGCCGATCCGGCAGAATTTTGAGCTGTTGCTGTTATTTCAAGAATTTTGTTATAATCTGATAATGATGAAACAAGCTTTCCAGTTTGGTATATCCCAAACACTTCTTGAGCAATGAATTGCTGCTGTGCGTCTGTTAGAGTTCCAAATTTAGGGGCAAGCTCTTTGAGAATATCACCAGATGTTTTTAATTCACCGTTCGCATCTTTCTGGCTTATGCCGATGGATTTTAAAGCATCAACTACCGGCTTGGAATCAGATGATAAACGAAGCAACCCTGTTTTAAATGCATTGCCTGCTTCTGTGCCTGATTGGAATACCTCAATGACGGGGGTAATAAAACCGGTCATTTCCTCAATGGAAAGTCCCGCTAGTTTTGCTATTGGTGCGATAATGGCGAGGGCGTCACCAAGTTTTTGTGAATCAGTTGCGTATTTATTGGAAACGGCGTTTAAAATATCAACAATATGACTTGCTTCTGATGCTTCAAAACCAAATCCTTTAAGCGTTTTAATCAGGATATCAGTTGACTGCTCTGCTGATACCTCGCCAGCAATTACTAAATCAAGCCCGGTTTTCACAAGTCCAAGTGATTCACTTAATCCAAAACCAGCTTGAACAAAGGTGGCTGTACTCGCCAATTGTGAAGTAGCAGCTTCACCATATGTAAGAGCGTAATCTTTCGCTGCCTGTTTGGCTAAATCAAGTTGTTCCTGGTTTTCTCCTAAAACTTTCTGTAAATCTGAACCAGCGGCTTGAAATTCTTTGGCCTCATTGACTGCGAATGCTCCAAATGCTAAACCTAATCCCCCCGCGCCAAGGATTACCTTTTCAATCAGTTCAGCAATATTAGCAAGTGGCTGTGCCGCCGCTTCCACCCCATCCGTAATAGCAGAAAAACCACCAGCAATATCACGTATCGTTGTAGAGGTTTTATCAGTACCGGCAAATATTATTTCAATTGTTTTTTGGAGATCAGCCATTTATTTTTTGCTCGCGTATTCGGTTATAAAGCGGGACCACAATAATATTTCTGTTGTTGTTAAAAATCCCTCTGGAAAGCGGTGTGGAAGTACTTCAAACAAAAACCGTGATACTCCCCTACCAGGTCCACCATAGCACAAGGCCATAGTAGTTTTTATTTCATCATCATTCCAGAGGGTGTCTACTTTTCCTCAATTGCTCCTAACCCTGTCAATTGTATAATGGTATTAAATAACTGCTTAAACTCAATAGGGTATGTAGTCGCTAATTTGACCACTCCTTCAAAAGTAAATGCGGGGGATACTATTCCCTTATGGACTATATTTAAAGCCCGTACATGCGAATCTGGGACATCGTCGCCACTAATAAAATGGAATAGTGTCTTCATTGCTTTTACAACGTCCTCGGATGCTATATCGGCAACCTGTTTCCTGGCTTCCTTATTCATCCCAACTTCCAAATCAATAGCAGCTATTTCTGCCCCTTCCAAATTACGGACGATGATTATTGGGATTGTGTTTTTTGGATAGAATTTTTTTAATGATGGGACCTGTATTTCTTGTGTTCGATGTTTAAACTGAGTGGCCTCAAACAAGCCTAAATCCATTTCAGTGGATGCTATTGGTTTTTTGACTTCTGTTTTTTCATTTGCCATGTTTATACTCTCCTGGTTTTAATTCCCTGGATTGTAATAAATAGATTTCAGCGGGGAGGGAACCAGGGAGAAACCTACCCCGCCTACTCTCTAACTATTAAGCGGAAAATTCAGCACTTTCCACTTCGGATGAAATAGAAACGGTGGCCTGTACTTGCGTTCCGGCGGGAAATGTACGGCTTAGTCCAACCGTTCCCTGTGTAAGTACGTAAGGGGCCTTATTACGATTTGGGAAAAACTTTACAGTAAGCTTTTCATTTTTCTCAGCAACAAGGGCGTCCGTTACACCATCAGATAGTAGTGCTGTAAAAGATCCAGCACCGAGTGATTCAGAAAAGGAAGCGATTGTATCACCATAAATCTGCTGTGAACTGGAACTATGTGATTTTTCAGCCGGTACAAAATCAACTGTCCGGGAAAGGTCTGAAAGCGCCGGAGTGTATAACTCAATATAAACACCTTTTGTTACATCTGCTGTGTGGATGGTTGGGAGAGCGGAATTGAATTTAATATGGGCATACTTCTCAGCGGTGGTATCAGCCTTTGCTCCATTTCCAATGTTGTTTTCTGTCCACAATGGATAATCAAAACGCTCTGTATGAGTTCCATCAACCTGAAAAATCTCACTTGCAGCAATAGCACCAGCGGCCTGAGTTGTTACGCGGATCTGGCCAATCTCGACGGAACCAACAGGAATGTAAGGAGGACCACCATTTGCTCCGCGTGTTTCTGAAAATGCGGTTGTAGCAGAATCAACCCCGGCTACTACGGCGATAGTACCAGAACTATTCATCGTAACAGAATTAATTTTTGCGACATCACCGGCTGGACGGGTGATTGTGGTAGTAGTAGCCGTTACAGTGTGAAGCGTTCCTTGGCTATTCGCCGTAAATCCCGCCACTGTCACAGTGTCATTTGTTGTGTGAGTGGAAAGCATATTCCGTCCGGTTACAACACCGTCAACTACAACATCCGGCTCATACCCCTCCTTTCCACTCCAAACATTTGAACTGGTTTTAGTAAAGATTTGATTATCCCCACTATCCGTCATTGCCGCCATACTCACCAAAGTCTGGCCTAACTCAATCTGAATTTTTGCATTACTTGCGGTTGCCATAACACTTCTCCTTGTCTGTTTTTATTTTTATTTGTTCTTTAAAACAAAGTTATCCACAATAATGTAGTTATTTTCTGATTCAAAATCTATTAATCCTTGGTAAAAATCCATCCGCTCTACATGTTGGATGGAAACCTTTTTTAAATTACTCTTTACCCAATTATTTATATCAATTTTTGGGGTTTTTGATTTACCGGTATAAAAAGCTAAAAAATCGTTTGTACTGAACGATTCTGCTCTTTTATAGCCTCCTATACCTAAAACCTCTTGTTCGGGTCTTACAATTAAGGTTTGCCCCATTCCTGTAGTTAATTTAATGATTGTAGTAGGGGTGGTTTTAACGTAATCCGGTAAAGTGCCCCCTAGCACGATGGAATTATGGTTTATTTGCATTTGGTCCCTCCTTTTTATCTGAATGTCATCGCACACCGACAATTGACTCTATCATCGGCACTTAAGTTATGATCAAGTGGATAACGGGGGTATTGTCCATTGCTTGACGCCACTCTTGTAAACTCCTTATCAATATCAACGGTCTCACCTCTGCGTCTCACATGTAAATCGCGAACATTTACAATACTATCACGCCAAACCTTTTTAGTGGCCCCTGATAATCTAGCGGCGGTTAATTGTCCCATACTTGCTCCGGTGCCAATAGATGTACGGGCGATTCTTAATGCTCTTTCTGGACTGAATACCCCGGTGTCCTGAATTGCTTGCGTTATATCAGCAATAGACGAACCATTTTCAATTCCATCCAATACCTGTGCAATAATTGTATCAACCGTTGTGGCATCAATAAATCCCAAATCAACTAAGATTACTTTTTCATCCTCAAGTGCTTTTCTTATTTCTGCCTCAACTTGATCATCAAATGCGTCACGGGTCTCAATTACAACCTGTTTACCAAAAGAGATACCAGCGTCAACATAGGCATTGGTGAGGGCATTCGTAAAATCCTTATTGCTGGTCTTTATCAATGTGGATACTGTATCCTCAACGGAATTCATTATCTTATTCATATTGGATTCTATCTTATTTCTGATTCCATCCAATACACTGGAAATAGCAGTGGCATGTTGATCGGCTAATTCATCCTTCTGTTCATTTTCCTTTTCAATATCAAAGTTTTCTTGTGCTCTGATATTTAATTGTGGTTTCCATTCCCTTACTTCTATTCCATCGTTATTTGAATTAGTGGCAGCAGGGCTATTTGCTTGTTTAAGGCCATTAAACGGTAAATCCCATCCAGGGTATTCTCTAAGCCCTAATCGTAGCTTACGGTCAATTTCCTGCATTGGAATACCACTGTCATAAAAGTTCTTTACTGTACTGGATTGCTCTACTAGGACTTGTTGAAGTACAGCCACTTTTGTATAGTCAGCGGAAACCTTTTGGTCTGCCGTTAATACCCCATCCAGTCTAAGGCTAAATGTCATTGTTTCAGCCACAATTGAAATCAATGGAATAATACGGGACCGCCATAGAATCAATTCAGATACCATCAAATTATTATATGTGGATGCCTCCGTTGCTCCTACGAGTTGTGGTGATACACCATGAGCAGCTAAGATTTCATTTCGATTATCTTTCCTGGATTCCTTATAATCCATTTCAGATGGAGTGGAACTTAGTCGGGTATAACTGGCATCGCCACCAATAAAGGCGGTCCCTTTAACATTTTTCTTACCCTGGTTCCTTTCTTGCCATGATTCCTTTTGTGTGAGTAATTGGTCCCGGGTCATCACTTGTTTAAATGAAACAATACCTTCCAGCACTCCATTATTTTGCATTGCTGATTTCGCAAAGTCCTGTTGTTCATTATCAATATCAACAATCTTTGAACATGCCATCAATGGACTAACGCCTTTTACCGGGCTAGATGGATCGATAAGTTTAAATGCAATTATCTCTTCCGGCAGATATTCAACTTTAATATCTGTTGCTCCATCCTTTGGTATCCCATATCCATCAATCATGTACTCAATGTCTTTGGATCGGATGGGAACCAATCTATCAGGAGAAACAGGCCAGAATCCACCACCTGATTTTGAGGTCGATGTTTTTATTTTTTTAAAATAACCAACACCAGCAAGCAACAACCACAAATAAATTAATTGGTATACATCCCTCCTAGACATTTGTGGATTTGGATTATCCAGAATTGTTTGGTAAGGGTGGCTGTCTATCCGCTCTCCGTCAAGGTCTGTTATATCAAACGGGACAGATGCCGCTTGAAATGAAATTAAATCATTTGAGCGGTAAACCCATACAGACGATTTCATTCCCTCCTTTACAGCTTTTTTAACAGAGATATCATTATAGACGGCCCTTGGCATCCCTTGCCGTAAAGTGGAACTATAAACAAGATTCCGTTGTTCAGCCATTCCCGGTATTGGTTTACCGTACTGATCATATAATGTAAGTTCGTCCATAGTGGATTATTCCTGTGTTCTGAAAATGAAAAGGTAGTGGATTATGGCGTCAGCAACAGAATTGTTTGTTGTGGTGACTGTAAGGGTATTTGTTACGAGTGGCTCAAAAAATGCGGATGTTGTAGCAGAGTATGGAAAAGTTTGGGTTGTAGCGTTTCCATCAACAATATTATCCCCGCTTGTTCCAATGTAATCTTTACCGATGGAATCAACAATATCTAAATCACTGTTATCTGTTGGGCTAATTTCTGAGGTGGTATTCCAATAATCAACCTCAATTAGTTTGGAACCTATTACCTGTCCATCAATATCAAATGACGGAAATGCCCCAGTTACATTATCACCCAGACATTCATATTCCACCGTCATATAGTAGGTACGATATTTGGTTACGGAACCAACCATATCACAAGATGAATTTGCCGCTAGAGTGTCACTGATACCCATAAAAAGTAAAGCCATTATCAAAACAATCTCAAATACTCTTTTCATACTCTCTTCTCCTTTGTTATTAATTTAATATTGATCCCAGTCCGGTATTTCCACCGTTTGGTTTTTTAGTTCATGTGTACAATCTGATAAAAATTGTATTTTTCCATCCTTTATAAAACTGTGACAACATTTTTCAGGACGTCCTTTTTCTCCATATTCCCACCGTACTCGTAATGACGGGCTAATTGTTGGATTATCTACATCTCCATTAAACGTCCAGCAGGGCATTCCAATATTCGGAATAGTGTTTATTGAATGCAAAAGCCCACATCCAGGACAATGAAACAAATAAGAGAACTTTTGCTTAACATTCTCGCCATCATGTTGTTCTTTATAAAATTTTGCCATTTTATTCTCCTATGCCCACGCCATCACAATTTCATTGTCCACTGCTGGCCAATAGAGCATCATAATGGAATCGGCTTTATTTGGTGATGTTGAACCACTTGGTTTTTTATCAATTAAAATTCTTCCACGTTTATCATATTTGACTATTGGTTGTGATAGCTCTTCCACAATCTCATGGATATTGGAAAGCGCACTTGGTAAAACAATTAATTCATCAAATGGAATTTCGATACCTTGCACAACTACTTTATATGTATTTTCAAACCGCTGCCGTAGTTTCCACCATCCCTGTGCTTTGAGATTAGCAAAAAAATCTTTATTGATTGGTGTATCTGGATCATCAGGGATTATGTGCATGTCAGGATCTAGGCAGGTGGCCCCGGCATCCCATTTGACAATTTGAAGGTTTTTCAATTGCCCTTCATCCATTAAGCGGTTTACTTCTGCTTTAACGCCACTTCCAACACCAATACAATCGTAATCCAGCCGGTGGCTTCCATTAACATGCATCCTAGCAAGTGCTTTCCTTGCTGTTACACCAGTATCCCTCTCATGCCACTCTTCCACTTCGGTTAGGATAATACCTTTTTTGGTAGCACAAGCATTGCTATCACCATCATCGGAATCACCAACATCAAGTGCCGATGAAATCATTCCATCCATTTCCGATTCTGTAAAACCCAAAACAATATGAGCGTCAATAGCAGCCTTAATCCATGCTGGTGGAATACATGCCCCTTTTACAGCGGCTGAATAATCCCGATCAACTTCCTGAGCAAATACATGTAGTAAACCTTCCCGTTCCGCTTTAGCCCTGCGTGTTTCATACCATTCCTGAGTTTTATTGGGATGATCACGCCAATCAAAAATGAATACTTTAGTTGATCCCTTTGGTATTTGTTTTCCCGGACTCCATACTACTCCTGATTTACGACGGCGAGCAAATATATTGGCGGTTCCGTTTACGCTGGATATATCAATTTGGACATTGGTATTATCACCAAGTGCCGCTTCAATCTTTTCAGGACGTTCATAGTGCGCCGATTCGTCCTTGAAGTATATTGATTTCCGTCCACCACGCCCAATATTATCACCCGCCTCGCCGGTAATTGTAGCGCCTGTTTCTGGATTGGTTACTTTCATGTATCCGGCATTGTATCGGATATCAAAATCTTTTGGCCAAAAAAACCTTGGAAGGTGGTCAATTATAATTCGGATCTTTTCAAAAATGCTATCTGGGTCACCGAGCTTATCAACAAGCTGTTCCTTGCGACTACCAAATCCAACCGCCACTCCATCGGAAAACAACCACATCCAAACGGAAAAAGCAGCACATTCCCATGTGGCACCCATGTCCCTTGATTTTTCCACCAAACCATTTTCCTGATCATTTATACAATCCTGTAGGAAATAGATAAACTCAATCTGTCGGGGGAACAATATAAATGGAAGAGTGGTTGGTAATCCAGATGAAACATTCCGTGGATCATATGTTACACACCAATCATTTATAAATTCGATTGGTCTAGTACGGTAATACTCTTTTGCCCCAACAATTAAATCATGATTGGAATTGAGTAATGACAACCGTTTTGCACGAGCAATAAAAATATCTGTGTAATTTGGTGGCCAGTTTATATTGATAGGAGCCGTCATGATTTTATTCTTTCTCACCCTTTATCATTTGGGCATAAAGTTGGGCGGCATCTTTTGGAGACATATCAGAATTAATTGTTTGAATTGGAGCACCGTTTGGACCTGAATGTTCCCGCTTATCAGCCAGTCCTAAATCACGTGCAATTATGTTTGCATTTAATAGACCAGCAGCAGCTCCCGTAAACTTTTGTTCCCTTATAAATCGTTCCACAAAGCTAGTGACTTCTAGGAAGTCTGTGCCCCTTTTTTTGTAATTATTCCATGTATCATTACTAATACCAAGGAATATATGCAAACCATCAAAGGTCATAGCACGCATCTTCTTGACATTGGTTAAAGTGATATCCCCCATATATGGAAATGCTTTTTGCTCATATAGTGGATTATCTTCTACCCACTTAAAATACTCTAGGGAAACCTCTAATAGATGTTGTGCTGTTTCATATATTGGTGGTCTTCCATGTATAAGTCTTCTTCTCCACAATTCATTTCCAGGAACAAACGGTGTTATAATTGTTTTGTTTGGTTTATTGTTGAACTTTGTTCTTTTCGCCATGGTTTTTGTTTTGGTTTGTTTTTATTGGTGAGTAAGGTTTGTTTTATAAAAAATAATTTAGTTATTATCAGTGGTTTAATAAAGAAAAATAAAGAAATTATAAAATATTTAAAATAAACCTTGTTTTTATTTTAAATATGAATTATTATGGTTTCTAAAGGGCATGAGAGATCAATTAAAACATTAGGAGGGTAGGATATGAAAGCAGGAATGAGAGTAAAAACAATATATGGGAAGATTGAAACAATTATGGTTATCCAGGGATGCCAGGTTATCACATATGAATCAGCAAGGCGTGGTAATTGGTATCATATAACCAAAGTATTTTCAATATAGGAGGAATAGGACATGGAAATGACGCCAACAGTTAACAAAACTATGTTTTTATTTAGAAAATATTTCTACATAGTAAATAGTTCTATGGGTATTGTTGGGTATAATAATATTTCAACAGGAAAATATAAAATCTACAAATGCAGAATTGTGATAGTTTGTGAAGATGCAACAAATATGGAAGATCAAGTAAACTTACTGGTAAGAAATGCCGATATGGCAGAATTGCTTATTGGAAATATTTTTAGAAGGATTCTATAAGGAGAAAGATCATGGAAATGATACCTACCTGTACCTGTGGCGAATGTAGAATTATTGAATATTTAGAAAATGACGCAGTTTTAAAAACTTGTCCAAAATGTCTGGATAATTGGTGGGGTGATCCAAAGGAGGTAGAAAAATGAGAATGTGGGATATTGATCCGAAATTGTTATGTAGAAAGCATTTATTAGGGGAACATGTAGAAATGCACATGTTCGTCGGCACTATCAATAAAAATAAATCTGTTAGTGGGTATCTTGAAAAAGGATTGGTTGAAATTCACAATATCAAAAACCGGCATGAATTGCTATCGGCTGAAATGGTAAAACGTGGATACAATCATAAATCCCCATTACCAGAATTTAAGGCGTGGGAAGCTGGAAAAGTAGATATCCAAGCTAATCTTATTGATTTGGCAGGACGGTGTGAGGAGTGCCGGGGGAGAATAGAAAACCATGGCTAAATTATTAAATATTGAAGGGGAAGATTTAACATATTCCCAAGCCGCTAAAAAATACAGTATCAATGAATCGTATCTCCGGAAAGTGGCCTCTGATCATAGCAAAGAATATACTGAGAGATGGGTTGTTTTATATTTTTATGCTGATAGAAGGCCTGAGCCATGCAAAACATGTGTGAAATACCGCCCATGCTCTGATAAACTTGCTTTTAATAAAGGAATTGAGCAGAATGCCTGGCCTATACTTTTTGGAAATGGTTGTTACCAGGGGAAAGAAGCTAAATTTGATAAGTGGATGTATACCACACCATAACCAGGAGGCAGGAAAATGAAATTTACAGATATACAAAGATTAACGGAATCAGCTCATTATAGGGTGAATCAAGCCTGGCAAGATTTAGAGGGCACATTAAATCGTTATTTCGATAAAGAACTTACTCCACTCAACATAGATCCTGATTTTCAGCGCGGGCATGTGTGGACTAAAAAACAGCAAATTGCTTATGTTGAATTTAAACTTCGCGGTGGTGAAGGCTCAGATATTATTTACTTCAACTGTCCTGGTTGGATGGATGATTTCCGTGGGCCTTTTGAGCTTGTAGATGGTAAACAAAGATTACAAGCTGCTAGGCGCTTTATTAATAACAAAATTCCTGCTTTTGGAAAATACCGGAAAGAATATGAAGGAAGAATCCCTTCATATTGTGATTTTATATTTGCTATAAATAATTTGAAAACAAGAAAAGAAGTACTCCAATGGTATCTTGAAATGAATTCAGGCGGAACGCCACATACTAAAAAAGAGCTTGAAAAGGTAAAATTAATGTTGGAGGAGGAGTGAAAAAATGAAAGCAACACGAGCAGATGAAGTATGCCAAAGGATTTATGATGGCTGGCCCCGCCCTGGTGATTGGATAGAGTTGGGGTGTTTAATCGGTAATGGGATTCTACCATCATTTTATAACGTCGATATTAAAAATTTATCCATTAAGCCAAAGCGGCCTCCAATAATACTAAGCAGCGCACCAAAATCAATATATCAGGAAAAAGGGTTTAAAGACCGTTGGGATTATCTTGATAGTCTGACCGAGGAAACAGGGGCACCAGATGATACTGTCCGGGCATTGGCTGAATTACTTGGCGAAGAAGAAGATTTTGACGGGTTATTAAATGCTTTAGAAGATTTCCAGGAGGAATAAAATGCTCCCCATCCTATTTAACCACGATGTAACAAACCAAATTGGGGCTTGTGAGATAACAGATGACGGTGTTATTCTTACATTTAATAAACATTTTTATATTACTGCCTCGCAATTAATTGATCTTTTTCCAGCAGTGGCCTTTGAGATTATAAAAATGAAAGAAAAAAACGGGGATGAAATATATGTAGAAAAGGCCCGTTTAGTATACTTTTCTATTTAGCTATGGGAGGAGTAAAATGAATGATAAACAGGCAGCAATTAATAATTCCCGCATTCAGGTTAAATTTAGGTATAATCCTGATCTCGTAAAATCAATGAGAGCACTGCCTGGTAGGGAATATGAATCAGCTTTGAAAGCCTGGTTTTTGCCTTTGGTAAAAGACAGGGTGGAAGATTTATTGAAACTTGATTTTGAACTGAGCCAGGAGCTTAGAAATTGGTATGTGAAAGATAATGCCATTTCAAACCTCCCAAAAATAACAATCCCCGGCCTCTCTATTACTCCCCGACCATACCAAGAGCAAGGGGTAGCATTTATTGAGGATAAAAAAGGCAGGGCATTAGTCGCTGATGAAATGGGACTCGGTAAAACTCTACAAGCGATTGCCTGGACACGTCTAAATCCTGCTAAAAGTTTGCCGGTAATAATCGTATGTCCTGCATCTGTCAAATATCAGTGGGCAGAGGCTATAAAAAATGCTGTGGAAGATAAAACTACTGTTCATGTTTTTGTGGGGAATAAACCAACTTTTGTGAAAGCCGATTATTACGTGATTAACTATGATATCCTTTATGTATCACAAATCTGCCCGGTATGTGAGGGAACAAAAAAGGCCCGTAGAGGTATGGAAATAGTAAAGTGTAGTAAGTGTAAGGGCAAGGGCAAAATCGTCGTTGTACGCGAAGATTTGCTATGGTGTAAGGCAAATACTATAGTGTTTGATGAGATACATTTTATTAAGGACCAGAAGGCGTTTAGATCAACTGCATCAAAACGGCTAGCATCCGGCAAAAAACATGTAATTGGGTTATCTGGTACACCCATTGATAATAGACCAATTGAAATATTTGCGGGACTCAATATCATTAATCCGAAATTATTTCCGTCATATTGGAAATTCGGGCAACGGTATTGTGGGGCCACTCATACAGGATTTGGATGGGATTTCTCAGGGGCCTCTAATACTCAAGAACTGTTTGAGATATTATCAAGCACTGTTATGATCCGGCGTAGGAAAAAGGATGTATTGAAAGACCTGCCCGATAAAACAAAAGCGGTTATTCCACTCCCTATTGATAACCAAAAAGCATATGATTCCGCTGTCTCTAAATTTAAAAAATGGCTGAAAGATAATCCAGATAACGAAGCAAAAGCCATGGTCGAAATTGGCCATTTAAAACAAGCCGCCGTTGCTGGTAAATTGGAATCATGTATCCAATGGATTTGGGACTTTTTAAGCTCTGATGAAAAATTAGTAGTGTTTTGTGTTCATAAAGCAACTGTAGCAATGTTAAAAAAACGGTTTGCTGATATGGCTGTAGTAATTGATGGGTCTGTTCCCAATGCTAAAAGAAAAGCAATTATTGATCAATTTAGAACAAATGAGGGGAAGCGGTTATTTATTGGGAATATTCAGGCTGTGGGAACCGGAGTAGATGGTTTACAGGATGTTTGCTCAAATAGCTGTACAATCGAATTTGATTGGAGTCCTAAAAAACATGAGCAGGCGGATGACCGGTTACACCGTATGGGGCAAAAACAGGCGGTCACTAATTGGTATCTGGTCGGATTAAGGACTATTGAGGAAGAAATTATCAGAATTTTAGATGAAAAAGATAAAATAATTACCCAAGTTTTAGACGGAAAAACTATTGAAAACAATACTTTACTTACCGGGCTGCTGAATAAGTATAAAAAGTAAGGTAAAATAATTAAAATAAACCTTGTTTTTATTTTAAATATGAATTACATTCTGTAATCAAGAGAGAGCAATAAAGCCAAAATTAAAAGGAGATAGCAATGAATACTACCCTGACAAAAAAAGAATCTGAACTCTGGACACTGGCAACAGAACATCTGGGCAAAATAGGTGGAGTTGCTGCTATAAGAAGAAACAGTAATCCTGAAATCCGACAAAAAGGAAAAACAGAGGGAACGTATGAATGGGCACTTATCCAAACAACGGCGCTTGGCTCAAGTAATTTCTCTGATGAAGAATGCCAAATGCTTATTGATATCATAAACAAGTAATAAAATAAACACTTAAACCAACAGGAGAACAAAATCATGACAGAACAAGAAAAAGTACAAAATTGGTCCGTACAGAACATCGACAAAACAATCAAGAATAAATTTTGTGCTAAAGCCAAAGAAAAGGGGATAACAATCCCGGCACTCCTTGAGGAAGTGCTCTCCAACTACCTCAAACAGGAAGAGGGAAAATAGTATGCCTGACAAAAATTACCAGGGAATGATCATTAAACTGGCATACAAATATTCCCTCACCTCGCTAATCGAAATGGAGGATTTAATCAGTGAGGGGTATATCTGTTTATATGAAGCAAAGGGGCAATTTGATCCCGCAAAGGGTAATTTTCCAACGTTCCTGTACATCAAAATAAGCAATAGGTTCAGGACGCTTAGTAATAGACAGAAAATAAAAGTTGAACTTGTGCCAGAGCACATTGAAGGGAAAATTTTGCCCCCTGAATACTATCTGGAATTTATGGAAACAATTCGTAGGCTATCAGAAGGGGCAAGAAGTGTTATCCATGCCATTTTTGGGACAAATAAAATCGTGAAAACCGGTACTGAATCAAGAGCAAAAATAAGAGGAAATGTAAAAGCCTATTTACTTGAATCCGGTTACACACATCAATCATCCTGGGAAATTATCAGGGAATTAAAAAAGGAGTTCTCATGAAAAATAAGCGATTAAAGGACTTTCTGAAAGCGGCTTTACTCAGTATTATTTTATTTCCTACCTCAATAGCCTGGATATTGATTTTATGGGCCTCACAGCAATAGTAATTTATAACGGCCATGTCAGATGGAAAAATACAAATTATTGTTTTTGCTGCGTTGCTAAATCAAAAAAGAAGGCAAAGAAAAAACTAAGGAAGATGGCTAAACTGCTATCAATTACCAAAAAATTAAGGGTGACAAAAAGCAAACTATGAAAGAAATGAAATGGAATGAAACAACCAACGAATATACGGGCGCGGATGGATGTAAAATAAAAAGGCTCCTCACTAATTGGGTTTTACTAAACAAAGGTGGGAAAATAATTGATTGTGATAGATCCCAGCATAATCTAGCCACCCGAAATAATTACACCGTTACTGGGCACTAGCCAGATGCTTTTCCAAGTCAAGTATGATAAACCACCAATATTGGAGGAACAATATGATTAAATTTTTCAAAAAACTCTTTCGGATAGTCAAAAATTACGACAGCCACCAGATGTTTGTTGAATCTGAAATATCGCATCTTAACTCGGAGATGAAAATGGCGACCAATTTTATCCGTGAACGCACAGAAGTTCATGCCGATATCCACATGAAATCTCCTGCTCAGGTGGTAATGATTGGCCACTATCACGCCAAAGACTTCGTGAATATCTACGATGTCGGGCAGGGTGAATTTGAAAGTTTGCTAGAACACCTAAAACAGATTGACCGGTACGCTAGGCCAGGCCGGTTTGATTCTCCCTGGCCGGTGGTTAATGCGATAATTGAGCGTGAGTTCAAGCACTGAGGTTTATAACGCATGAACATTGAACGGCTATATAGGGATTACGGTATCCCCACTGCCCCAACCGGGCACAAACATTGGAATAAAGGATGGATTAACGCCCCGTGCCCCTTTTGTACCGGGAATCCTGGCTATCATCTAGGGTATCACGTATCAAAAGAATATTTCCACTGTTTCCGCTGTGGTAAGAAGCAAACCGAATATGCTTTAAAAGCTCTATTCCCGCTCTCTAACGCCGAATTAAAGAATCTTATCTCTTTGTACGGTAATAGGCCAAAAAACCGCTTACAAGCGAAATTTGAGGGGAAGAATAGGCTATCTAAAGTGGTATTCCCTGATGATTGTCACGAAGAGCTAAATCCACTCGCGGAAAAGTACTTAATTGACCGGAATTTTAAACCACAAAAATTAATCAAAAAATGGAACCTTCGATCAACTGGGAAATTCGGACCTTATAAATTCAGACTAATTGCCCCAATTTACCACTACTCAAAAATTGTGAGTTATCAGGGCAGGGATTACACTGGCAAAGCAGAATTGAAATATAAAGCATGTCCGAAAAAGTTTGAATTAATTGAACATCAATCATTGCTTTATGGTGCTGATAAAATTCAGGGAGATAGTGTCGTATTAGTTGAGGGAATTACAGATGTTTGGCGGCTTGGATATGGGGCTGTGTGCTGTTTCGGAATTGATTTTACACCGTTTCAGATTGTTCGACTAACCAATTATAAACAGGTAATTATTATGTTTGATTCTGATCCACAGGCAATCCAGCAAATGGACAAATTAGCTGGGTATTTAGATGGTGCAGGAATTGAAGTAGTGATGAAGGAAATGGTCGGAGGAGACCCAGCGGAACTCACACAAAAAGAAGCAAATAAATTTATGAAAACTATACTAGGTGGTAATCTATGAGAGACAGCTACGGAACAACATTGATGCCACTATGGAAATGTAAAATAGCAGACTACTATCCAAATGATTTTTATACTGTGATTATAGCCGCGTGGAATAGGCGAGATGGCATTAATCTGCTGAAAGAAAAAACAAATCTAATCAGCACAAATGAACCAGAATTGACAAGAATGAAAAATTGCTTTGGGAAGTTTAAAGAAGCTAAAATATTGAGCTAATTAAGGGGAGGGAGCTGCAATGGAAAAATTAAATATTACACCATTTCTAAATGGTAGTAGTGATGATGAATATTGGGAAAAAGTAAAAAAATATAGTAATCCCAGGAAATAAAATTGAATTATATTACAACAAAAATAATATAAATAACTGCACTATCCATATTAGGGGCATAGTGGATGATGAATATATCGTTTGCCGTAAATGGAGCAAAAGAAATAAACGATGGATGTATTCAATAGAGTATATCTATTTTTTCTTCATAGCCTTTGAAAGAAAAAATATTGTCAATTATGGTAAAAGCAAATAGGTATCAACTTTGGATGCTAGGAACCTTGATCTCCTCTTGTCCTAGCTCGGTTTATCCGATAGGGGGTGAGGCTATATTATGAGTATAGCCCTGCGCACCCCCTAATCCATTTTCATATAAAGTATTAAAATCATTACATAAATTATTTTCTTTATTTATCCTAAAATTTATAATATAATGTAATTTCTTTACCCCCTAAAGGATACCCGGGACTGATCCCCCGGGCATGGGGTGAGGGTGGATTAATTTCCATCATCGAAGCCTCACCCCATCCTTTTCTTCATAACCATTTCTTCGATGGAGGTGTCAAAAATGGTAAAACGTTCCAGTAGTATCATTTACGAAATACAAGATGAGCCAATTGTAATCCATAAAAGTCTATTTGATCTCCTATTAAAACATAAAAATTTTGCTGAATTATACGCTCTATATTCATTTTATTATTACACCGCAAAATGGCAAAAAACAAATATCCCTAAAGCAACAAACTCATATGTAGCAAAAGGAATAGGATGGGGAATTGAGAAAGTCCAAAAATATAAAACACAATTGGTTAAAATCGGACTGATTGAAAAGATTGTTTCCAGAAATGAAAACAGTCAAATAATGGGGCACTATGTTAAAATAAAATTTATATGGGGTGCTAAAAAAGTAGTTGAGCTACAATCTGATTTTACCAGGCAGGGTAAATTACCCGATATGGCAAGATCAGGTATAAATGCTTTAAGTACTAATAATAAAAATGCTTTAAATATTAATAATAAAAATTCTTGCGATTTCCCAAAAGATTTCCAAAAATCAAAAGAGTTCATCCAAGCATGGGAGGAATGGAACCAGCACCGAAAAGAAAAAAGAAATCCACTTACCCCCACCGCAATAAAACGCCAAATAAAACTCCTCACCAAATATTCCATCAAAGAAGCAATCCAAATAATCAACAAATCTCTCAATTGTGGCTACACTGGGTTATTTGATTTACCCAAATCAAACGATATCCCAATCCAAGATCCAGATCATTACGAAGGATTTGTGGAACCTCAGGTTGTTCGTGAAGCTAACGCGCGAAGAAAAGCCAGGGGGATATAAATGTCAATATCTCCATTTGTGCTACAAAAACATCCAGCACCTTTGCAATTTATCCAACAATGCATTTGTGATGGTGTTTATAGGTCCACTGGTTCACGTAGACATTCATCTGCCAAATTATCCGATTACAATGATAAAATCCAAAAACAAATCCGGCAATGCCTACTCAAAAAAACAGGGGTCTATATTTCTGGCTCCACAGGAGTTGGTAAAACTCATTTGCTTGCCGCCATCATCCACGAAATTTATACCAACAAGTTTTGCGAAAATGTGGCACATCTAAATTCCACCAAAGACAAACGACTCGATTATATCAAAGGGGTCTGCTATATGGCTGAAAGCCACGACATCAACAACGAAATAAAAACCATATACTCCAACAATGAAAAAGCGGTCACAGAATTGATTAGGGACTATGTGGAAATCCCACATTTGTTTATTGATGATTTTGGAGCTGAAAAACAAACTGAGCATACCTCAGATGTTTGGGATGCTATTTTTAATGCCCGGTGGTGTAAAGACAATTTAGCTGCCACATACATCACATCAAATTTATCAATTAAAAAAATTCAGGAAAGATACGGATCAAGAATTTCTTCCAGAATCAAAGGAATGTGTTTTGAAATCGAATTAGTAGGGAAAGATAAAAGGGTAGGGTAAGAAAGTGTATTTATTTATCCATTCTATAGGGTAAATCTTTCGCGTAACGAACAATAATTAAATTTTTATACCCTAGTATACCTTGAGTATAAAAACGCCTTAAATCGAATTTTTATAATAAGCGGATAAAAAGTATAAAATAATTAAAATAAACCTTGTTTTTATTTTAAATTGCTATATAATAGTAATCAAGAGGTAAGGGAAATTCAACAATAACTAAAAACAAGGGAGTAAGGACATGAAGGTATTGGAAAAATTCTTAAAAAGTGATGGATTTAAGCATACTACACACAGTAATTCCTGGAATAAAGGTAATACAAGAGTTTATTTTGAGGATAACACCGTTCATGTGCTCCGGTTTAATAACCCTAAATCTCAATTGATAGAGTGGCATAATATTATTGACGGTAATATGTCAATTGAAGCAATTGAAAGTATTATTTTCACAATGGCCAGAGTTTAACTTAAAAATCTAAACTTTTTCATAATTATTTTTAGGGAACTTAGTATAAATAAGGGAGGTAGAGAAATGAAAAGATACATGAGGAAGGCGTTAATCCAGAATGAGAAACAACTCAAGGCGGGTAAATATATCCGGGCCTCTGTAAATAGTGAAGGAGAAGCATTTTTTCATACGGAGGATGTAGTAGGTGTGCCGTATACAAAGAAAATTGGTGGGTATATTGGTCATAGTGAGCAGGCAAGGGCGATTAAGACTAAAAACCTTTATAATAATTATGCCTATATAAATGACCTAATGGTACACGCTACTCTATTTAAATTCAGTAACAGGCTATTGGCGGAACTTTCCAAAATATCTGACCCAATAGAATTTTTGGAATTTATTACGGGAAATAAACTTGCTACCGATAAAAGACAGTATATTAAAATGGAGTGGAGAACGAATAGAAACTGGTAATTCTAAGTTGCATTCAAAGAAATACTATTGACTATCCACGGCCAGCCACTTAACCGAGTTACCCTTGCTGGCTCACCGGAAAACAGGTGCAGTCCGGTTTCCACTTCTTGGCACACTGTTTCAAGCGAGTCGAAGACGCGGTTAGCGCAATATTTTTCTCGCAACTCGTGCCAGAGTATTTCCGTTGGATTGAGTTCTGGCGAGTAGGGCGGCAGTTGAATCAAGGAAATATTGTCTGGAATTTCGAGAGCCTTTGCCCTATGAGAACTTGCGCCATCAACTACCATGAGTATATGCCGATCAGGATGAGCCTGTCCAACTTGCCGGAGAAACAAACCCATGCATTCTGTGTTCATCTTCTCGGAGGCCATCCAGTGCAAAGTGCCATCTTGGGGGCCTATGGCCGCATAGAAGTAGCGAAATTCACGAATCAAAGCCAAGCCGACTGTTGGACGTATGGGCGCTGGCGCCCAGCATCTGGCAGGATCACTCATACGCCCGAACCGGGCTTCATCTTGAAACAACAACAAAAATGGTTTCTCGTTTCCTGCTATTTTTTCGGCGATGATGTCGGGGAGTTTTTTTTAAACTCGTCCCGAACAGCCTCGTTGCCCTTGGGATGTCGAGTGTCTGGTGTCACTTTACGCCAACCATGTCTGTCCAGCAGTCGATACACTGTTGACTTCGGCACTTTATGGCCAACACGTTCTTCGAGTGCCAAGTGGATGGGCGGAACAACCAACACGCCCCCTGTCTCTGCCTTTGCGACCCAAGGATCGAGAAACGTTTTTTCTTCCTCAATGCTCATCAGTTCTCGACGCCGTCCTCCGCGTCGTTCGCCAATCGTCACTTGGGAAGATTTTGTCAGTTCACCGAATTGCCGCCGTAGGACACAAACTCTGTCGCGACTTAAGCCCAATACTTCTGCTGTCGTGTCCATTGTCGCGCCAGTAAGGGCTGGCAACAAAATGGCTTGCCCCTGTCGTAGTTCCTGGAGAGTTGTTGCTTCAGAGACCATCTGGAGTGCAACTTTTATCTCTCCTTCGTCGTGTCGAGCTGGTCTTGCCATGTTTTCTCCTCCTGTTTGAGAGCATGGCAATATTGTAAATTAGTATTGTTTTGAATGCAACTTAGAATAATAAACATGAATGGTGAAAACAAAACCATACCAACAATGTCAATTTCAAGCCGTTGGGTTTATGAAACCGCCCGGTGGGATGATGATCTACTTAAATATGTTGACCGAAAAAGCAGGGAAGAAATAAAAACCATTGAAATGGTAATTGAGTATAGCAAGCGAGGCAAAATCCTTAAATTCATCGGCAGGCCTACCGGGTATGAAAGTTACTATATATCAGACCTCCTCATAAATGAAATACAAGGGAGGGATGAATTTTGTATTTGTGCTGGCACAGTAAATAGTTGGCCCGCTTGTTATGTGGATTATCAAACAGTAATGAATTTTATAAAAAGGGAAGGAGAATAAACTATGCTTTGTGTATATTGTAATAAAGATATAACCGAACAAGGAGCTGTTCATAGATGTTTTGTGGTTTGCCATGTAACAGGAAAACAATGTGAACACTATACGTTTCAAAGGGATCGCAATGAATGGATGGCTATTGAGCACTGCAGTCATCCAAATAATCCAGAAAATACTGAGGGTAATTGTAAAGAGTCTCTGTGTCCATTACTAAAATAAAGAGAATAAATCATGTGGTATGACCAATATATTTATACACAGCAACAAAAAATATCTGATAGATTATTTTGGTTTATTATGAGTAGGGAATGTGCAAATACAAAAACCCCGTTTAGACGTAAAAATTTTATGTATTCAACAAGGCTCATTTACCCAACAAGGAGAATAAACTATGCAAATAATTGAACAGTATTATGAAATCCAGCCAGAACTTACAGAGCTGACCACAGAGGCCTACCAAAAGCAAATCGAAAGGAGGGGGCGGATCTGCTATAAATCAGAGGATAGAATTACAGATGAATCCGCACCTGTATTTGTTGATAAGGTGATTAATCAAAAGCATAATTCTGTAATGGAAATGGCAGTAATCCATGTAAAATTCAAAATCAGTCCCTTTGATGTAATACCACAGTTTAATAATTTCTTATCTTCCCCATTTTTTAAATGTTCTTATTTAGAGGATAAAAATATTTTTGTAGTAACAGCCTCTATCAGGGCATGGAGGGAGTTTAGAAAGTTATTTATAGGGTTCGATATTAATGTCTATGAATTTGTACATTACAAATTTCCTGATTTTTTTAAGGATAGACCCCCGCTTGATGATTCAATTTTTTGCGTATTTAATGATATGGTAAATATGTTTGAAATGGAAATTGTTTCAGACGAGTGGATTAAAGCAAATGTTCCAAACTATAGAAAACATATTCATGTTTGCGTAAAACTCGTCACTAATCGGGTCGTTACTCATGAAATAGTTAGGCACCGCCCCTGCTCGTTCCTCCAAGAAAGTCAGAGATATGTCCGTTATGACAGAGGGGAAATGGAGTTTATTAAGCCAGTGCAGTGGGATAATTGGAAACGCAATCAGCAGAAAAGGTTCATTGATACTTGCCTAGATGCAGAGGAAAATTATCGAGCAAATGTAACCGGTCCCGATAAAATGACACCACAAGAGGCTCGAAATAATCTCCCGAATTCCACTAAAACAGAAATCTTAGTTTATACAGATTTACAGCAGTGGAACCATATCATGTACCAACGCTCTGAGGGCGGTGCTGACCCTCAAATGAAAGGATTAATGAAACCATTATTAGAGGATCTTAGGCAATTATATCCGGGATATTTCGATTGCCTGGTTCCGAAAAAAGGCTAAATAAGGAGGGGGGTTGTTATGTCTACAAATAGTAGAATGGGACTGGCCACTATGCAGACAATGATGATGGCGGCACTGGCAGAAGATTTTGGAAAGTGGAGTAAAGGAGGGCGGTCAGCCATAAAAAGAAAAAGCAGTAGAAAAAAGGGAAAGGCAAATTATCGAAGTGGCTGCAAAAATAAAAGGAATAAGTTCTATTTACGATGATTAGAACTTTATAAAGAGGATTAAGCATATGGATGATTTAAAAAATGAAATAAAGGAAACGTTAGATTATTTAGTGCGTTACGGTATGATTAGTACAATTACTAATATAGAATACCCAGCCGGATCACATCAATATTTTTTAAAAAAGGCCATGAATTTAATTAGTAAAATTGATACCCTATAAATAATAAAGGGAGGGAATTTATAATGACATTTTGGCAATGGTTTGAAAAACATATCGACTTACGATTACTACTCACTCCATTTGGCGTAGTCAATACTATTTATAGAACTAAAGGCGTTGTTGGATATTGTGATTACTATATTTTTGGAATACGAATTGCCCGAATACAAAAAACAAATCCATGGGATTAGATAAAAAGAGGAAAAAATGAAACTAAACCAGCAGACAACTTTAATATTTGAGAATACAGATGATTTTGTAGATTTTGTCTGTATAATTGATAAAATCGACTCGTTTTATACATCCGCAAATCCACCTGAATTTCGCATAACCCCTGAGCAATATAAAATAATTAAAACCATATCAGATAAAATCACAGAAGCTATTGGTGTGAGGGATTATGCCGAAAATAAAGGATAGGAAACTTGACACCAAAACAGAGAAAAAAATTATAACCGGAATTATCGCCTCAACTAAATTTCTTGAGACAATAGAGCCACAAATAAACTACGATCTATTTGATTTGCCATATTCAGGTATTGTAATCAATTGGTGTTTGGATTATTACGAGGAATTTAAAAAGGCCCCCGGTATTCACATACAATCAATTTTTGAAAATAAATTCAAAACAATTGATGAAAATATAGCGGATCTTCTGGCAAAATTTCTTGATCAGCTTTCCACCAGTTTTGAAAATATTGAGGAATTTAACGAGGAGTACTTAATAAAGGAAGCCGTAACCCATTTTAATGAACGGCTCCTAAAAATCCTCAATGAAGATATCGCTATCCATTTAGGAAACGGGCACCCTGATAAAGCTCAGGAACTGCTCAATGAGTATAAACCGATTGTAATTGAGGGGAATCTAGTTGATAAAATTTCATCATCGACTATCTCTGAGAAAAAACTCTATAAAAAGAAAATAAGGAAGCCACGAAATATTATCCGCCCCTGGTTAACCGCCCCAAGTCTCACACAAATCTATGCAAAAGAGGGCGTTGGTAAAACAATGATAGCTTACATCCTGGCTATTGCTATGACGCGGGAAAATTACAGGGAAATTAAATTATTTGGTGGGTGGGAAGTAAAGATGCCGGTTGGGTGTCTCATTGTGGATGGTGAGATGGATGAGGGATTGATCCGTGATAGGCTAAAAAAATTAGCAGGGCCTTGTGGAAAAAGCGGGAAGAAAACACCACTATCCATTTTTAGTGCTTCTGCTTTTTTGAAGGACCATGAGAAAGAACAGCCGCCGAATCTTGGTAGTAAAATATGGCGATCTTCTATCATGGAATACACCAAAAACAACCCAGAATATCAGGTCATTATTCTGGATAACTTGTACTCCTTGATAAAGGGAATTGATTTATCTGATAATACGGAGTGGCAGGCTATTAATGAGTGGTTATTGGAGTTGAGACATAACGGGGTATCAGTTATAATGCTTCATCATGCGGGCAAAAGCGGGGATCAATTAGGAGCGAGTTCCAGGAATTTCAATCTAAATAACACAATCTACTTAAAGACCCCAAAAGGGCATATGATTGAAAAGGACGGGGCAGTATTTGAAGTACATTTTGAAAAGGGACGTGATATTAAACCGGGGGATATTACACGATTCACATTGCGTATAGAGGATTTCGGGCATAATGATTGGCTGACATGGGCGGAGGAGTGAATGATAAAAAGAAAAGGGGTATTGATTTGTGTATGTAATCAAGCAGAAGAAGAAATGTGCAAACGGTGTGAAAATAACAAAAGACTAAAGCCTGATTTGATTCTCTATTGCTCAACATGGCCAAGAAAAGTATAAGGGAAACAATAATTGATTTTTAAAAATGAGGTATAAACAATGGTAAAGAGAAAACAAGAACCACTCCCAGTTATTCGCATGTTCCCGGTTGAATCATCCAATATTGAAAAGATCGGATATTTACATAAAATAAAAGTGGTTATTATCCAATTTAAAGGAGGAGCCCAATATAAATATCTCAATTTTACAAAAAAGGATTGGGCTAAATTATGCTGCTGTGAATCAGTTGGTAAATTTTTCGCCAAAAATATTAAAGATAAGTTTGAGTGCCACAAAATACCATTTTCTGGATAATAAAATAAATGCAAACAAGACTTGAATCCTTAATTGAAATCAGCTTAAATACATTATCTGGATTTGTTATTGCTTGGATTACTTCCCTTTTTATTCTTCCTCATTTTGGGTTTAACGTAACATTGAATCAAAACACGCAAATAACGCTTATATTTACGGCTGTCTCAATAGTTCGTGGATGGGTATGGCGTAGGCTATTCAATTTTAAAACGGCCCGGAGGATGCGAAAATGAAAAGGAAAATAAAATATCTAAAATGCGTTGATTGTAGAAGCATGATTGACCCTAAAGAGGAATGCCAATTTTGGAAAGAAAAGAAGAAAAAAACAATCCGCCCCCTATGCCAGATATGCATGGATAGAAGGGTAAATAAAAACCAAGGAGGAAAGAAATGAGCTTAACAGTCACAAAGGAATTTTCATTTTGTTATGGGCACCACTTGCCGGAATACCCTGGTCTGTGTAAAAATCAACATGGCCACAATTCAAAATTATTGGTTACTGTTAAAAATCCAGGAGAGCAGGAAATAAGGCCAGGGATGGTTTGTGATTTCTCCATTTTGAAAAAAGTGGTTATGCGAGAAATTGTTGAAAAACTTGATCATCAAAATATTAATGATCTAATTCCTACAGATGAGTTTGAATATATTCAAATGATAGATATGCCAACGGCAGAGAATATTGTAATATGGATAGCACATGTGCTTTATAAGCATTTTGGTACGGGGTTAGTGGCTATTCGGCTTTATGAAACACCAACATCATATTGTGAGTGGAGGAGATAAAATGAAAAAATTAATGGTATATTCCATATTTTTGAGTATTTCAGGGGAAGTTGGATTATTTAAGCAGGGGTCTTTCACTACTTTTATCCGTTTAGCAGGGTGTAATATCCATTGTGGATATTGTGATACTCCTAACACTTTAAGAATGGATAGCGGTACATCCCAATCAATTGAGTCCATAATTGAGGCAGTTGAGGCTATAGGATGTAAACAGGTATTAATTACCGGTGGCGAGCCACTCATGCAAAGAACGGCGCTTAATGATTTAGTATATAATCTACAAGTTAAAGGGTATAATATACAGATTGAAACAAACGGATCATTTGTGCCACAATTAGAAACCACTGACCCTATTTGCTGGGTAATAGATTATAAGTTGCGTGGTTCTTTAATGGAGCATAGGATGCCACCGATTGATAAGTTTGTAAGGCAGGTGCCTTACAACTCCTGGGTAAAATTTGTTTGCTGTGATGAGGATGATTTTAACCAGGCACTTGAAGTAATTAAATTGATTAAAACTGTTTTACCCTATGGCAGTATTCAATTTGCTATGTCGCCCGCCGGATTTCCAGGAAAAGAATTATATAAGTGGATGAGAGATAAACGGCTATATGATATTGTTTTGAATACACAAATCCATAAATTTATATTCCCGGAAGGTGAGGAAGAAATAAAATAATTATTTTTTATAAAATAAACCTTGTTTTTATTTTAAATATGAATTATTATCTTTATTAACAGGTAAGGGAAATTCAACAATAACTAAAAACAAGGAGGTAAGGACATGACGACAAGATTATTAGACTCCCAATATTTAAGAAGGGTGCTCACTCTTAGTGCGGAAGGTTTAACTTATGATGATGGAGAGAGGAGGCTTGGTGAATTCTTTAGGGCAGTAGCAGATAGATTAAACCAGGTATACCCTGACGGGATGTTGATGCTGAATATGTCCTTAATCTATGTAATGAGCCTCCACTTTTAGGGCAATTTGATGATCTTAATCTTGAGCAGGAACTTGATGATATGTTTTTAGGTTGTTAAAATCAAAAAATTTAAACTTTTTCATAATTATTTTGGCTCTATTTAGTATAATATAGAAACAACGCAAAACGCGTCCAATTAAAACCAGGTTTTAGTAAAAACCAAAAATCAGGAGGAATTACCATGGCACCAAAAAAGAAGACAAAAAAAACTGAATCAGCAGTAAGCAAAAAGCAACTTAAGCTGGCCCTTGAGGACATGATTGAAGTGATGGGTCTCACGGATTGGGATGAAGATGATCCAATGAATGAGGTTGAGGGGGACATTACCAAGCTGAATGAAAAACAGCTTGAAAAGCAGATTGTTTTCTGTTCAGACGCCATTTCTGAGGATGATGAGTTTTCCCCGGCTACATTGACCGTATTTTCAGCTTTGGATATTGAAATGCCTGAGAAAAAAGAAAAACCGGCAAAGAAGGCAGAAGAGGAACCTGCAAAGAAGGGCAAAGCCAAGAAAGAGCCAGAGCCTGAACCGAAAGAGGAAGAGGCTAAGAAGGATAAAAAGAAGGTTGTAAAAAAGGAAGATCGCCCAGAGGCTAAAGCCGGTGAAAAAGCACGGGAAAAGAAAAATAAAGGTCCTGGTGTAATTGCTACAATCATCTCTTTACTTGAAAATGGCCCGATTACTAAAGAAGATATGCTTAAAAAATTAGTTGCCGCCTTCCCTGATCGTGAAGAAAAAGCAATGAAAAGCACATTGAATATCCAAGTTCCTGGGCGCCTAACAAAAGATAAAGAGCTTGATGTTGTGGAAGTAAAAGATAAGGGTTGGAAAATTAAGTAGGAATTCACCATTACATAATAAAATAAGTAGAAATAAGCGGGGGTACCTTCCCCGCTTATTTTATAAGGAGGTACAGCATGAAAAGAAAAGTGGTCCTTGCCTTATCAGGTGGGATGGATTCTACAACCTTACTCGGAAAATTACTGCATGAGGGGAATGATGTAAAATGCCTTTGTTTTTATTACGCGTCAAAACATAACGAGTATGAAAATAAGGCGGCAGCAATGGTTGCCGAACACTACGGGGTTAATCTACAAATGGTTGATTTATCCCAGGTCATGAGTGGATTCACGTCAGCACTTTTAAAATCAGGCGGTGAAATTCCAGAAGGGCATTATACAGATTCCTCCATGTCTCAAACTGTGGTCCCTTTCCGTAATGGCATTTTTCTTTCTATAATGGCAGGATTGGCAGAATCAATTGGAGCAGATTCAGTTGCTGTTGGCATCCATCAAGGCGACCACGCGATATATCCAGATTGTCGTGAGGTATTCTACAAGATGATGAATAATGCTATCTTAGCGGGCACTGATAATAAAGTGCATATCATAGCCCCTTTTCTTAACACAGATAAAATTGGGATTTTACAGGAAGGATTCACTATTAATGTCCCCTATCATTTAACCCGAACCTGCTATAAAGACCAGCCAGTTTCGTGTGGTAATTGTGGCAGCTGCAATGAAAGAAAGGAAGCGTTTAATATAGTGGGGGTAATTGACCCTATCCCCTATTCAGATGAATCCTATTTACAGGTATAAATAAATGGCTAAATATAAAATGACGTGGGATGAAGTTCTCAGAAGAATGAAATTTTTTGATTTACCTGAAAATAAAATTTACGGAGTGCCCCGTGGTGGCATGATTTGTACTGCCTTTTTAAATAAAGCCAAAGCGGTGACTACTCCGGAACAAGCAAACATTATTTTAGATGATATTGTGGACTCAGGGGCTACCCGTGCAAAATATCTTAAAATGTATCCAGAAATTCCATTTGTTGCCTTAGTAGATAAAAACATACCTCATGATGCTAAGATTGGTTGGGTAATTTTCCCATGGGAACAGGATGAGATAGCTTCCATTGAAGATTCTGTTATCCGTCAATTAGAATTTATCGGCGAAGATGTATCAAGGGAAGGATTACTTGATACTCCAAAACGGGTAATTAAATCCTGGGCAAAACTATATGGTGGCTATTCACAAAATCCAAAAGATGTTATTACCGTATTTGATTCCGCCGGTTGTGATGAGATTGTGCTGCTAAAAAATATTGAGTTCTTTAGCACATGCGAACATCATATGTTACCATTCCACGGAAAGGCCCATATTGCGTATCTCCCAAATAAAAAAGTCATTGGTATATCTAAGCTCGCCAGATTGTTAGAAGTGTTCTCCCGGCGATTACAGATACAGGAACGAATTGGGGTACAAGTGACAGAAGTCCTAATGAATGATTTGGGGGCCGTAGGGGCTGCTTGTATTTTAGAGGCACAGCATTTTTGCATGACCAGCAGAGGCGTGGAAAAACAAAATTCTATAATGACCACATCATCCATCAAGGGCATTTTTCGCGAAAACCTGGCTGCGCGTAATGAGTTACTCAATTTAATTGCCCTATGAAAATTTACTTGGCTGGGATTGGGATGGATTTAAAAGGAGATTATTTTGAAACCATCCCCCCCATTAATTTTCTATTATCATTCCATTTTTTATTAAATACAAGTGCCCCTTTCCATAAATACCATTGGAAGAGGTTTAAAAGGATTATAGATTATTATGAAAATATGGATAGCCGGGGAGACTTGTCAAATAGAACGTGAAGTAAGATGCAGTTCAAAGTTACCGCAACGCCTCCTTTCCTATTTCTTTCTTAGTACTGAAAAATCTAGCCACCTTACAATGGAGTATGATATGAAAAACAATGTTGATTTATTTCTTGATTCAGGGGCATTTTCAGCATTCACGCAAAATACTGAAATTAATATCAACGAGTACATATCCTTTATTAAGGAACACAAAAACCACCTTGAGGTATACGCCAATCTTGATTCCATCGGTGATCCGAAACAAACATGGAAAAATCAAAAGGTAATGGAAAAAGCGGGATTACACCCTCTGCCCTGTTTCCATTACAACGAACCAATAAAATACCTCAAGCGGTACGTTAAGAAATATGACTACATAGCATTAGGAGGTATGGTCCCTATTTCAACTAAGGATTTACAAGTATGGCTTGATGACATGTTCCAAAATTACATCTGTGATAAAGATGGGATGCCGAAAGTAAAAGTTCACGGATTTGGAATGACAAGCCTTGTTCTCATGTTGCGGTATCCCTGGTATTCTGTTGATAGCACATCATGGGTAATGGCCTCGCGTATGGGAACCATTTACATACCACGTTTTAAAAATGGTAAATGGTTTTACGATGAAAATTGCTGGAAAATAAGTGTATCTGCAAAATCCCCTAATCTTAAAGATAAAAACAAACACATCTCCACCATGTCACCTAAAATAGTAAAAGTGATTTTAGACTATTTAGAGGATAAAGGGTATCTTCTCGGAAAATCAGAATTTAAAGAAGTCCCAGCAGATTATGAACCCACAGGTAATGAGAGGTGGGCTTGTGCTAAAAAAGAGAGGACAGCGACTGGTAAGGGCCATGTTGAGAATATAATTAAGCCGGGGCTTTGTAATGATTACAAATTAAGGGATGAAGTCAACATTATTTATTTTAAAGATTTACAGGAGGCTCTGCCAGAATGGCCGTGGAAATTAAATCTGCCAAAAGTGAATAAAGGATTTGGAATATGAAAATTTATTTAGCCACCTGGTTATTGGAACCTAGTCAGGGATTATCCCTGACTAATGTAAATGCACGAAATAGACTGATCTCATATTTTCATACCCAGCAAAAAGAAAAATTTTTAAAAAATTATGTTATAACAGGCATAGTAAAATGAAAATCTACCTGGCAGCATCCGCCCCTGGCACTGAACCTGAAAGAACTCTCTCTCTTGCTATCAAAACAAGATTATTATCCTACCATCATATAAAGATGAAACAATTCGCAATTGATCAAATATTCTATAAATTAATCGGAGGAAAAAAGAATGGAAATTAACAGAAAAGAATTACTTGAGGCACTTAATGCGGTAAAGCCCGGACTTGCATCAAAAGAAGTGCTTGAGCAAACAACATCATTTATTTTTCAGAAAAAGAAAATTTATACTTACAATGACGAAATCGCAATTACAACCGATACCCCCCTTGATATTACCGGCGCAATTCCATCCAAAGAGCTGCATGGTATTTTAACAAAAAAATCAGAGGAAGTACTGAATATTGAGGTAGTTGATAACGAGCTTCAAATTAAAGGGAAACGGTCAAAAAGTGGTATCCGCCTCGACGAGGAAATCACCATTCCGATAAAAGAAATTGGTAAGCCAAAAGAATGGAATAAAATACCTGAGAATTTCACACAGGCCTTAAAAATGTGTGTTGGCTCCGCCTCAACTGATATGACAAAGCCAGTACTGACCTGTATTCATCTATTTGAAAATTACGTGGAAAGTATGGATAATCTGAGATTGACTCGTTTTGATCTATCGAAGACAGATGATGACGGAGATTTATTTTTCCCCGACCACATCCTACTTCCTGCCTCCTCTGCCGCTCAATTAATCAACTACACCCCTGTAAAATATAGCCTGACGGATGGATGGATTCATTTTAAGTGCGGAAACAATGTTATTTTTTCCTGCCGTATTCAGGAAGGGGAATACCCAGAAATAGAGCAGTATATTGAATTAAAGAAAAGCGCAAGTTTAAAGCTGCCATCAAACCTAACTGATATAATCAATAAAGCTGCTATATTTGCCTCATCAGATTTTGACTCTGATACACAGATTAAAGTCACTATCAAAGAAAAGAAAATAGTCATCCGTGGTGAAGGAAATACCGGATGGTTTGAAGAATCTGCCAAAATCAAATATGAAGGGAAGCCGGTTACTTGTTACCTTCACCCCGCTCATTTATCCTATATTATATCCCATCTGGATCATTGTGAAGTGAATGAAAACGCTATGAAATTCATCGGCAATGATTTCTGCCATGTTATTTCCATTGAATCTGAATAAATAAATTTCTTAGTTACTCTTAGAAAATAGAATGAAACTACTGATGCGTTTGATGGTATCACCACTGGTTTTACTGAGAATTTTAGCTGCGTACTTCATAGCCAGTCTTGGCACCTGGCTGGTTTGGGTTTTTGATTCAAAATACGACCATGCCTCCGCCATGATTGCAACTGCGGGGATGATAGATTTTTTGAAGAAGTGGCGAGAATAATTCAGCCACGCTTAATATTCCCCGCCGCAAGACTTAAGATATTTGACGTGACAAAAGAAAATAGAATAAAGGATTTGGAATATGATAGAATTACTACATAAAATACTTTCATTCCGTGATAAACGGAACTGGAAACGATTTCATTCTGGAATGTCATTATCACATGGCCTCATGATTGAAGCTGGTGAATTGGCAAGAAATTTTCAATGGAATAGAAGTCCTAACATTGAAAATCTTATTGATGAAATAGCGGATTGTCAGATTTTTTTAATGTATATTGCCCATGATAACGGAATTGATATTAAAAAAGTAGTAGAACAGAAGATAGCCAAAAATGAAATAAAATACCCTGTAAACGGTGCCCTTGAAAAAGAATGGGGTAAATGTAAATGAAGGGGTTTTTCAGCTCTTCTACCATTGAGAAATACAGTGGTGAAAAAAGGACCAGTACTATTGCCGCCTGTGGTAGTTGTGGGATTTATAAAAAATGCAAAAACCCAAAGCTAACGGCAATAGGGAAAGGGAAAAAGAAAATATTAATTATCAATGATTGCGTCTCTGCCAAAGAAGATTACCACGGAACCTACATAATCCCCAATAATATAAAAAAAGCGTTTAAAGATTGTGGGATTGATATTGAAAAAGATTGTAAAGTAATCGCCGCCATTCAGTGTTTTAATGGGGATAGACAAGGTAAGCATTCTTGGTGTTCCTACGCCCAAATAGAGGCCTGTAGGCCCCGAATAATGAAAGAGGTGGCTGAGTATAAGCCACGAATGATTTTTCTTCTGAGCGGGCAAATATTTAAAAAAGCAGAGGACTCAAAATTTGCGGTTGAATCATATTTAGGGCATCGATGGAAAAAAGAACTTGGTGGAGTCCATAAATGGCGAAATCATGTTATCCCAGATCATGAAAATAATTGCTGGGTGGTCCCAACATATAGCCCTCAATATATAGAGCGCCATGCTATTAAAAAGGGGATGGATACAACTGAGATATTTTGGCGGCAGGATATTAGCCAGGCATTAGAGTATCTTGATAAGCCACTACCACACAAATTTGAAACATCCCAAATTGAAGTACTCACCAAAGAAAAAGAAATCAATAGCAGGTTAAACCGTATTTTACAGCTCCAACCATATATTGCTTTTGACTATGAAACAACCGGATTAAAGCCACATAGAAAAGAACAGAAAATATATACTTGTTCTATATGTGATAACCTCGATTCAGCGTTTGCTTTCCCGATGTCCGATGAAATTCTTACTAATTTTAAGGCTATTTTACTACAATGGAGAATTAGAAAGATAGCGGCCAATCTCAAATTTGAACACATATGGTCAAACGTAAAATTAGGCACAAACGTTATGGGATGGTTGTGGGATACAATGTTGACTGCTCATTTAATTGATAACAGAAAAATGATTACTTCCCTTAAATTTCAATCTTTTGTCCGGTTTGGTGTAGAAGATTATGATAGCCACATAGCTCCATTTTTAAAGGCTACTGATAAGGAGGTTGACAAATACGGGGCAAACGGACTGAACCAGATCCACAAAATTGATATGAAGGATTTACTTATATACAATGGAATGGATGCATTACTGGAATACCACTTGGCACTTGATCAAATGGAACGGATGAAAATTGATCCTAAAGAATTTAGATTGCCAACAAGTGAGGGGGTATAAATGCTACTACATCCACAAACAAAACAAGCAAACCAATTACTCCATGAGGGTATCCTTGCTTTTGCCGATTTTGAAATGAACGGTCTAAGGATTGATTTAAAACACTGTAAAAAGTGGGATAAGAAAATCACAAAAAAGATTAAAAAATTAACCACAAAAATTTATAAATCAAAGGAAATAAAAGTTTGGAAAAAGGTGTATAAGTCCGATTTCAATATGGATTCTAACAAACAGTTGGGAACCGTACTTTTTGAGCATTTAGGCTATAAACCTGAGATATACACCACGGAAGAAAAAACAACTCCTAGCGTATCAGAGGCCGCTTTACAGGCGGCAAATATTCCTATTGCAAACCAGCTCCTTGAACTGAGAAAAATTCAAAAACTTCAAAATACGTACCTTGGTAACATTATAAAAGAGACGATTGACGGGTATATCCATCCAATATTTAATTTACATACCGTATCAACTTTCCGCTCAAGTAGCAACAGTATTAACTTCCAAAATCAGCCCAAACGTGATCCAAAAGCAAAGAAAATGATCCGGTCTGCTTTTATTCCAAGAGAGGGACATTGTCTAGGTGGGTTGGATTATTCCGGTGTGGAAGTACGAATTTCTTGCTGTGTCCATAAAGATCCGAATCTAATTGCTGATGTAATTGATCCTAAAAAAGATATGCATCGGGATATGGCAATTGAATGCTTTATGTTGGATGAAAATGAGTGGACAAAACAAGCACGAAATACAGCAAAAAATAAATTTGTTTTCCCAGAGTTTTATGGAAACTGGTTTAAAGCATGTGCCAGAGATTTATGGAATGATATTGAATTATACGGCCTTGTAACAAAAAATGGGACCCCACTCTATGAACATTTAAAAAAACAGGGTATTAAAAATCTCTCTCAATATACAGATTATATTGAGGATGTTGAGGATAGATTTTGGAATGTGCGATACCCTGTATTTAATGAGTGGAAAGAAAAGGTCTGGCATGATTATCAAAAAACTGGCTATGTGGATTTAATTACCGGATTTCGTTGCCGGGAAAAAATGAAAAAAAATGAGGTATTAAACAGGCCAATTCAAGGCCCCGCATTCCATTGTCTTGTTTGGTCAGCAATTGAAGCAAATAGAATAGCTAAAAAAGAGAAATGGAAAACCAAATTAGTAGGGCAAATCCACGATGAATTGACCGTGGATTTTAATGGAAAAGAGATGTCTTATGTACTTGATACCGCCAGCCGTATAATGACAAAAGACATTAGAGAGGCGTTTCCGTGGATCATTATTCCGCTTGAAGTTGAGGCGGAAGTCACCCCTTTAAATAGCCCGTGGCCCACTGCAAAAGGAGTAACAAGGTCTGGTAAATGTAAGTGTGGAAATCGTTGGTGGCATGTGGAGCTATTGGAAAACTCATTTACAAAATGGATCTGCCCTGTTTGTGGAAATTCGGAGTGTAAATAAATATGAAAAAAGCGGCCTGGTTTTGTACTAAAGTTGATAAACATCGTTTAAGTGAAGATGAAACAACGCGCTACATAAAACGGGCACGGCGTGGGAATAGAGCTGCTCGTGATTTAATCGTTCAGGATAATATTTTTTTAGTTATTAAAATCGCGGGGGAACTCAATAAAATTTATCGTTATAAGGGTGAATTTGAGGATCTTGTCCAGGAAGGTTCCATCGGTATAATAAAGGCAATTTCCACTTTTGATTTATCCAGAAATATAAAATTTATGTCCTACGCCCATTACTGGGTACGTGCTGAAATTATTAGATTTATCATTAACAATACAAAGATAATAAAAATTGGGACAACCCAAACCGAAAGGGCCTTATTTTTTAAAGGCAAAATGATAAATGAGATTCTCAGACTACCCCTGCCTGAAAGAGAGAAAGAAATTGCGGAATTAGCAGCAGCATATAATACCACAGTTGATATAATTTGGAGTTTTATCCCCCGGCTAAATAAAGCTAGTGAACGTTCATTTAGTTTAGAATTAGGGGATGATATTCCATCTGAAAAAACAATAGAGGAGTGCCACTGTGAGGAAGAGGAGGCATCATTTTTATTAAAAGCGATATCAACAGCATTAAATAAAAATGAGTTATATGTGATCAATAACCGGTATCTAAAAGATGAAAAAACCTTACAGGAAATCGGGGATGAATTAGGTTTTACAAGGGAACGAATTAGGCAAATTGAAACTAAAGCACTTGGTAAAATAAAAAAACAATATCAATTTTTAACATGGGAGAAAAACAATGCCACTACATATTGATTACCGGCCAGATAATTTAGATGAAATTGAGGGAAATGAAGCAGTTGTTAAAGCATTAAAAAGCAAATTAAAGAGTAAGGACATTCCCCACTCTTTTTTGATAACCGGTCCTAGCGGATGTGGGAAAACAACAATCGCCCGAATCATTAAAACAGAATTAGGATGTAGTGATGATAATTACAAAGAGGTAGATTCGGCAGATTTTAGGGGGATTGATAGCATTCGTGAAATCAGGAAACAAATGAATACCAAAGGACTAGGCGGGGGTATTAAAGTTTATTTGCTAGATGAATGTCATCAGATATCTAAAGATGGACAATCAGCACTATTGAAAGCATTAGAGGACACGCCACCTCATGTTTATTTTATTTTGGCAACCACTGATCCACAAAAGCTATTACCAACTATAAAAACGCGTTGTACGACATATAATGTTGAACCCCTTACCCAGGCCCATATGGAGAAGTTTTTGGCGGAGATATGCGATTCTGAAGCCAAGAAAGTACCAGAAAAAGTACTTGCTCAGATTGCCATGGATTCTATGGGTAGTCCGAGGGCGGCACTTGTCATTTTAGACAAAGTAATCGACATGAAGAAAAAGGATATGGAGGAAGCTGCAAAACAAGCTGCTATACAGGAAAATCAGTCGATTGAGCTATATCAGGCGGTAATTAAGAAAAAGGGCTGGAAAGCGATTTCTGCTATCATAAAAGGGCTAAATGAAGAGCCTGAGACAATCAGAATAAAAGGAATGTTTTATTTTGAAGCTGTGTTGCTAAATAGTGGACAAGAACGGATGTTTGATATTTTGGAATGTTTAAATAAACCAATATATAATGAGCCAAAGCGCCCTCAACTATCCATGATGTTTTTTGATGCATCCTCATGTTAAGTATAAAATAATTAAAATAAACCTTGTTTTTATTTTAAATTGCTATATAATAGTAATCAAGAGGTAAGGGAAATTCAACAATAACTAAAAACAAGGAGAACTACCATGAAACTTTACGCTTATGACCCCAACACGATGGAAGTTTTGGCAATCGCAAATGGAGAAACCAACGAAGAATGTGAATCCAAAATGAACGAAGCCGGATTTCCTGACGGTGACGAGATCGGTTGGACTTACTCTCCGGCCTTTGGAGCGGTTGACGGTTTGGTAGAAACTGACGATGCCAAGGAAATCGAGTAATGGTTGAGGCCAAAAAGAGCCGGGGTAATAATGTTGACCCGGCTCACTCAAAGAGAACGCCCGCCGGGTAGCGATAAAAATACGCTGGACGGCGGGCGAAATTGAAGAGGTCAAGGTAGCGGCGGAACGGGCCGGCGAGGATGTTTCCTCTTTTATTCGGGTCGCTGCCCTTGACCGTTGCCGTAAAATCTAACGCCAAGGGTAACTTGCCTTTTGGCTACCACAAACTTGATAAGGAGCAATGGGATGAATCAACCACATGATATTGACGAAGCCGACGGCCAAAAGGTCAACGTTGGCCCGTTTGTTAGCGGCTTTGAGGAGTTATTTAATGCCCTGAAAGAATCACTTGAACATGACGTTTCATGGTGGCGTATTATCGGATTTGTAGATGAACCGAAAGGAGACTGCCAACCGAGCGATTGCAAATATTTTGAATACGAATTTTGTGACCAGAGATGCGGCGGGCCGGATGGGGATATGTGTGATGGCGACATCTATTTTCCACTCCCTGATGGCAGATTTCTGATGGTGAATTATTGCATCTAACGTTAAGGGTGAGCCGACCGGGCCACCCAACAAGGCAAAAACCGCCAGCGTTCCCCCGGTCGGCTCTACCCGCTTGTTATGCACTTTTGGAGTTATTGCAATGGCAAATTGGGATAAGCGATTCCTTGACCTGGCCCAGCATATTGCTGGATGGTCAAAAGATCCATCGACACGGTGTGGGGCTGTTGTCACAGATGGGAAGCGGATAGTTAGCATGGGTTTTAACGGATTTCCACAGGGTGTTGGAGATACCAGCGAGCGACTGGACAACAGAGAGACAAAATACCGTCTTGTGTTACACGCCGAACAAAACGCGTTGTCATTTGCGAACCGTGATCTATCAGGCTGCACAATCTATGTCTACCCTATGCCTCCATGTTCCAGATGTGCGGCCCAGATTATCCAGGCTGGAATTAGACGAATAGTCACTCAGCGTCCTGATGCTGATAAGTTGGAACGGTGGCAGGAAGATTTTGAGTTGGCCAACGAAATGTACCGGGAAACCGGTGTTGATTTTAACTACCTGTAAGGAGAAGACATGACCCCTGAACGATTTCAAGAAATAGTCAAAGAACTGCAAGTCAAGACCACCGATGTCTTGACCAAGAAAGCGATGGAGTACAGCAGAAACGGCGAAAGGTTCCACAATTTTGTCGTGGCCGGTCGCCGTTTAGGGTGTGACCCTATACAAGCTCTTATCGGCATGAAAGAGAAGCACAGTGTTTCCCTGGTTGACATGCTGGAAGATTTGAAGGACGGGAAGCTGCCAACCATTGCTATGCTTAATGAGAAGTTCGGTGACGAAATCAATTATCTGATCCTTGAATATGCCATGTTCAGAGAGAGGATTGACGCTTCCCCAAAAGGTGCCGAAGCGGGTACATAACGATAAAGCTCACCTGAAACATGGGAAACGAAACTATGATTGAAATGACGAAAACACCCACCGTGATGGAACAAAGAGCAGCAGCCCCATGTTTTCAGGTGAAGCGCCTGGTTATGCCAAAAACACGGGGTTACACCGAAGCCCAGGCCATTGCAGGAGGGATGCACTATTCTGACGATAAGCACTGCCCCGAGTGTGGGTGCCCATGGTACGGCAATAAAAACATGCTTGGTGATGGATCAAGGGTGTGTTGCGATTGCTATCAAGATTGGTGGACAGATATTGTTTATACTATGGTGGCAGAAAGGCGAGAACTACCCGAGGCATAACGGCTTGATAACCCGACCGGGCCATTGAAGCCGCCCGGGAGGCCACCCCGAATTGCCCCGGTCGGGTTTATGAAATTGTTATGCAAGGAGAAGAATATGGCAAGGGCACGATTACATATCATTTGTGGGAATTGTGGGTGCAATGACGAGTGGAAATTGATTTTATCTCGTGACGGGGATGATATTACCAAAGAAGACCCTGAGTTTGAAGATGCAGCACGATTGCTATGCCGTAATTGCTCCACATTGCACAATCTGAAAGATTCGGCAAAAACGGTAGAGATTTTATAGGAGCATAACGCTTTAACTCAGCGGCGGGCCAAAAGCGGAGGCTCAAAGCGCAAAAGTTATTCCCGTCCGCTGGAGTGCTTTGTTATGCAAAATTTTGTATTTGTTTATGCCCTTAACGGTGATTACCGCTGTCTCGGAATTGATGCAGCACAGACAACCGGCAAGCAATTAATAAAAGAGGGCTGGAAGCACACAGCCACGTTAAATCCTGAAACATGGATGGAATTTTTTCTTAATGGCGACGAAACGCGAAGATTTGAAGCGATTGAATCTATCTCTGCATAACAGTGTCAATAAGTGGAAAACTTCTACATATCACGATATTAAACGTTAAAAGTGGAAAATATAACAGGGTGTTATCAGGGATAATAGTCAAGTTAATACCCACACATTTTTAAACCAGGCATAGCTTTTCCATGCTGAGCTATCCGTTGGGCACGGTGCTGACAATAGTGTCGGTGGCCTGGTTTATTTTTAAAGAGGGAGAAACTTATGGTAAATAATGGAAGTATAGCTATCTATAGGGGACCAGTAACTATACAAAGCGATCATACTGAGGTAAACGACTACTGGAAAGAAAACGACATAGAGAAGCCACAGCAAGTAGTGGTCTGTGCCGCTTGCAGGAGGGGTGATTTGATTATTGCCGGGGCCAGACATTTTGATAAAGTTATGCGATCCCAACTTAACCATATTTCTGTAAAACCACATGGTGAATGGGAAGAAGGTTTTATTGACCAATTTGGTGATTTCCTTACCCGCGTTGAAGCGATGAAAGTTGCTCTTGCCGCTGGTCAGAAAATTGATTTTAAAAGAAATGGTGACAAGGAAAAGCTTTATAGCGAAGGGCTTTATTAAAGGAGAGAAAATGAAAATAGAAGTAATATTGGCTTGTATTTTGCCGTACTTGTAACTTTCTTAATTGCGGTGGCATTATGCGAATATGGCCATAAAAATACAATCAAAAAAGCCTACAACGAGGAGGTGTGCCGAGGCGATCACCTGTATTATAAAGGTCTAGGAATAAAACTCACAGATTACGGTGCGCCGATAAGATGTGATGGAACGACTACCGATCTTGAGGAAACAAAATAAACTTTTTCATAATTATTTTTAGGGAACTTAGTATAATATATAAATGAGATTAAAAATGAAATGAAATTGTATACGCATGAAAGTAAAGAAGATCCTAGAAATTGTGTCATTGTTTTGGCGAACGATAGAGAAATTGCTAAAAGAATGATACGAGAACAATTAAACCAAATAGGAGCAAAAAAAGAAAAAATAAACATAACTCAGGCGGTAAAACCTAGTAGGCAAATGGTTGTCTACGCAAATAAAGGAGAGGGAAAGAAACAATGGATGAAAGAAATTATGAACAAGATATCTCAATTGATGTAAATAGTCTTGATCTCGAATGGAACCAGCAAGCATTTATTTTTGGGTATTACTCAAAACAACTTGCAAAGGCTATTCGCAATGTGAATCGTGTTTGGGAAAAATTAAAAATCCGCCGGTCTGAATTAATTCAGGAATGCAGAGAAAATGATCCTAAAGCCTCCGCCCCAGTAATGGAAGCATACTACCGCACGAATGAAGACCATCAAAAGCTAAAGCAGGATTTGTTTGATGCTGAATATGAAAGGGATATTCTTCAAAATGCCGTATATGCCCTTAATCATAAAAAAGCGGCATTGGAAAAGTTGGTTATTCTCCACGGGCAGTCCTATTTTGCCGGTCCTGTAATTCCAAATGATATTAATCGTACGTGGGAAAAGCAAGCAACCCCTGAAAAACTTGAGGAACGCAAAGAAAAACGAGCAAAGCGAAAAAGAAGTTAAATGGAACCCATTAAATTTTACATAGCGGCAATTATTGTTCCGCTTATCCTGTACCACGTTGTACGACTGATTAGTAGGGCGTGGCACAAAGAAAAATTCAAAATGCAATTGGAGGTATTACAGTATGGCCAAAGCAAAGAAAGTGGATCGGAAAGAAGCAAGACGGCTGAAAGCAGAGGCGCGAAGGAAACGCCGTGAAAAACGGGAAAATAGAGGAGGTAGCAGCCTTTATAAAATTTCAGGGGGTGCCGAATACCTTGAGTTGAAAGACCGGATGAAACTTGATTTTATCCCGTTTATCGACAAAGAAGGAAATGTTCAATACACATTTGAATACATGATGCACCGTGAAGTTGGTCCGGAGGAGGTACGGGTTGTTTGTCCTAAAACATTTGGTCAGCGGTGCCCTATTTGTGAGGAAGTCGCTATGTTGTCCAAGAATTATAAGGAGAACAAAAAGACCATTGAGGCCCTACGGGCGAAATCACGCAATCTCTATAATGTTATTGACACAGAGGATCGTGATAAGGGTGTTCAATTCCTTGATCAAAGTTATTTTCTTTTTGAGAAGCAGCTTGAGACTGAGCTGGAAGAGTACGGGGATGAGAGCCCAGAAATCGACTTTGATGATCCGTCAGGCGGAATGACTGTTGCCGTCCGTTTTGAGAAAAAGAAATTCAGTGATAATGAGTATTTTGAAGCTGACCGGATTGACTTTATTGAACGTGATGAACAGTATGATGATGATATAATTGAGCAGGCTATTAAGCTCGATACCATCCTGATTGTCCATGAATATGAAAAACTTGACGCCATTTTCCAGGGGATTGATACCCCTCATGAAGATGAAGAGCAAGAGGGGACAGAAAAAAAGGATAAAAAAGAGCCGGAACCTGAACCTGAACCTGAGGAAGAAGAAAAACCAAAACGGAAGCGAAATAAAAAAGAGCCGGAACCTGAACCTGAACCTGAGGAAGAAGAAGAGGAAGAGAAAGAAAGTAATCCCTGTCCAGAAGATTTCACTTTCGGCGTTGACTTTGGTAAGTATGACGAATGTGAAGATTGTTCAGAAGCCAAAGAGTGTAAAAAGGAGAAAAAACGGCTGAAAAAGAAATAAACAACCTTTACTTATAATTGATTTAAAACAACCCGCCTCTGGCCTTGCCATGCGGGTTAAGGCCGTGCGAGGTAATAGTTTTGAAATTCTTTTTAATTATTTCAAAATGAGGTGCCAAAATGATACAGGCCGGAGAAAGACCGGCAACTAACTAATCACCCTGAGTAGTAGGTATGGAACTAGAACAGCAGTATAGACTAGTGATGTGATATTGCTCAGGGTGATTTTTCAATTTATAAGGAGGGTATAAAAATGAATTTCACCGCTGATAAACTTATTGCCGCTTTTGATAATTGTGAAAGTTCAGCAAGCTTTGAAATAGACGAAAATACTTTTGCAAAATTACGAACAATAAAAGATGGGGCTGGTCATTATATTATGCCGGGGTGTCTTATTTTTTTTAATTTACCAATAAAAATAGCAATTACAAATGAGGAATTATTTTGTCTACGTTATGACTTCAGTGATGGTACATTCATTCGTAAGGATATGCTTGCTGAACTACGTAAAATTGAGAATCAATAAGTAATCAGAAAGACATAAAGCCACGGGAGGCAAGTCACTATGAAAAAACATTGTAGAGAATGTGAAATGAAGGAAGTAGTCGCCATCATCAATAATCTCCCACAAATAATTATCTGTAATCTCGATGGAAAAACCAAAGCAGCAAATCAATTCTGTGACCAGGAAGGGGAAAAATAATCATGGTAAAGCGTTCTAAAATAGTTGATCAAATTGTTGAAACCTCAAATAAACCAATCAAAAGAGAAAATTCCAAAATCAATAAATCCCACCTTCTCCCGACCGGCTCCACTCTTCTTAATCTCGCTGGTTCTGATTCCCGGCATGGGGCAATGATCCCTGGACACTTATATAATTTCATCGGTGATAGTAGTAGTGGAAAAACACTTGTCAGCCTTAATTGTTTAGCAGAGGCAAATATTAAGCCGTTTTTTGATGATTACGATTTCCACTATGATGATGTGGAAAGGGGGTGCGGTTTTGATATCGGAATGATGTTCAGTGAATCCCTTGAAAAACGCTTACAAGTCCATCACAGTGATACCATTGAGCAATGGCAGGATAATATGACGGAGGTGGTGGCGGAAGGAAAGCCATTTATTTACATCCTTGATTCATATGATGCCCTTGATTCAGAAGAGGCGGAAAAGCAAAGGGAAGCTGAAAAGAAAGCCCGTGACAAAGGAAATGTGGTAAATGGTTCATATGGAATGGCTAAGACCAAAAAGACCCACGCCTTATTCCGCGATATTGTTGATAGCCTCGACGAAATGAATTCCATCCTAATAATCATTTCCCAAACAAAAGATAATATTAATCCGATGTCATTTAAGAAAAAAACTAGGAATGCGGAAAACGCTTTAGAGTTTTTTAGTTCCCAGTGTATCTGGTTTGCTATGGCAGGCAAGGAACCCTCTAAAAATCGCATTATAGGCACGAAAACAAAAGCTAAGTACGATAAGAACCGTCTCACAGGAAAACGCCGTGAGGCTCAATTTTCCATCTTTAATGAGGATGGAATTGATGACCTGAGTTCATGTATTGAATTTTTGTTAGAAGAGAAGTGGTGGAATACTCGGAAATTAACTATCCTGGCAACAGAATTTGATATTGAAGCCACCAAGGCAAAACTAATTCAACATATTGAAGAGAATAATCTGGAGGATAAATTACGAAAGATTACCGAAAAATGCTGGGTACAGATTGAGGAATCCTTAAAGCGAAATAGGAAGAAACGCTATGCTTAAAAGATGGTGGAATTTATTGATGAAGGGCTTTACCGAGCAGGGGAGTGAAATAGATTTATTTGTCAGTTTGTGTATTGGTATGCCAATATGGTTATGTTTTGCTGTTTTAGTATGGATCATATTGGATTGTGCTGTAAATTTTTAAAAAAAATAACAAAGGAGAACTACAATGGATATTACCGCCGAATTACAAGCAGTGATCACAAAATCATTACCGGAGGCTACTGCTAACGAAATGAAAAGGTTTATTGAGGAAGCAAATGCCACATCAATAAATTTAGAGAAAGCAAATTATAAGATTGAAGAATTAAATTCACATGTTCAAAAAATGGAAAAGGAAATAAATAGGCTTAAAACCTTTGAACAAAAAGACGTTGATTTACAGATGAAAGAAAAGGCACTCGCCGCTAAAAGCTTAGAACTTGAAGAAAAAGAAAGAAATCAAAAAATGGCTATCCTTGAGACAAAATTAGATATGGTAAATAAAGGGCAGGAGCAAATTGTGCGACTTGTTGAAAAAGTGTTTGGACACCCTTCCGTGACAGTATCAACAAGCCGTCAGGTCCAACAAAGGGTGGATGAGTATGGAAATCCTAGGTACCTCCCAACTGAGTATTTAAATGATAGTACAGTAACCACCCAAAGTAAGGATTAAATTTTTATGCAACAATGTTCAAGATGCCATAGTTTTGCTTTAAATATCGCCCCTAAATCAGGGCTTTGTGATGTATGTTACTACAAATACCCTCTATTAAATTTATTGGCAATTTTACATCGTGATGGAGGACATTACACTGAAAAACATGGGGTTGATAAATCGGTAAAGGTGGCAATGAAAAAAGCCTCTAATTTAGTTGTAAAATAAAAGGAGATAAACATGAAAGACACGATACTGATTGAATTAGCAGCACGATGGGAAAGGGAAGCTGTTACACCTGATTGCCTGGATGTATCAGAAGAGGATGCAATAGGTGATTATATAGAACAGGGAAACCGGAAAGCGAAAAGAGAATGTGCTGATACTTTAAGAATACTTGTCTCGATGCTTGGTGATTCATAATGAAAAGAAGGCCAACCGCCACGTTATATATGGGAATAGATTTATCTCTCAGGGGAACAGGAATTTCCATTATTGATAAAGATAAAATAGTAAATCAATTTCTCATTTCCACGACACCAAAACAGGTGACAGAGGGACGGCTAATTGAGATTGGTGATACCATTAAAAAAATACTCAAAAAATATCCCCCCATTTTAATTAATATTGAGGGGTTGGCATTTGGGGCGCGTGGGCAAAGAATGTTTGAACTCGCCGGATTGCACTATTATATCCGTATCATGGTTAAACAGTTGGAATATCCCTATATTGTTACTCCGCCAACAGAAGTGAAAAAATGGGTTACGGGGAAAGGGAATTGCAATAAGGATGTAATGCTCATGAAAGTGTTTAAAAAATACGGAATTGAATTTACTGATAATAATTTATGTGACGCCTTTTGTTTAGCACGATACGGGGAGTTTATCAATGCGAAGAGGTAAGCCGAGGCAAAGAGGATTGCCAGCAACAGGTAAAAAAGTATTGAAATGGTATCATCGAAAAAAGAAATTTCCACCTGACGATGAAACTATTTCTTGCGCTGTCTGGTATGCATTTTTTAATAAGCACCAGTATGTTGATGCTAAAACATTACGGGCAATGTATAGCAATTTAATACTGATGCCTGAGCTAAGACATGATAAAGACGATCCACGGACAAATCAACTATCACCATTATATACCGACCATTGGATGATAATTCCCCCGCCAAAGGAGAAGAAATGAAATGGCGAAATTCACAACAAATAAAAAGTACGCTAAGAATCCATTCCCAAACTATCTAAAAATTAAGATTGATTTAGTTGAAGGGAAAATGGCTTATAAAATTTATCTATTTGATGAGAAAAATAAGTGTGAACTCGATCATGTTGTATTCCGTTTCAATTACCCATTTAATAAAAAACATGCTATTAAAAATGCTGAAAGGTACAAAAGTCAATTAATAATCAATTGCTGTTAAAACCAACCAGGGAGGAAGTAAAATGTATTTAGGCGATAAAGTAAAAGATGTAATCGCAGGATTTGAAGGGGTTGTTGTAAGTTACACCAAGTATCTACATAACAGTGATACAGTAGGTGTTAGAAGCCAAGAATTAAAAGATGGCATGCCACAGGATCTTGTATGGTTTGATACCCCTCAGTGTGAAGTTATTCAGGAAAAAGCAGTGCCATGCCTACTACCACTACCGGAATGTAATATTACGCTAGGAGATTTAGTACAGGATACTATCACAGGGTATAAAGGCGTTGTTATTGGTATTACTCATTGGATCAATGGTTGTGTGAGAATTGGAATACAGTCAAAAGACAGAGATAAAGATAATTCACCAGCACAACAAGAGTGGCCTCCCGCTGGACAAATTGAAGTAATCAAAAAAGTGAAGGAAGAAAAAGCCCCTGTCAGAACCGGTGGCCCTATGAGTCCACCAAAACAACAAGCAAACCCAAAATTTTAAATATTTTTCATAATTATTTTAGTACTGCTTAGTATAATAGAGTGGTACTAAAATAATATGAATTTTATAAAATGTTTCTCGATGGAATCTAAACATGATACAATCAATTGAAATAAATAATTTTCAAAGCCATAAAAAAACTGAGTTGGTATTTAGCCCCGGTGTCAATTGTATCCTTGGTACCTCTGACAGTGGTAAAACAGCAATATTACGTGCCCTGAATTGGGTAACTAATAATCGCCCTGGTGGTGATGCTTACCGCTCATATTGGGATGGGGATACAGAAGTCGCTGTAAAGGTCGCTGGAATTACAGTCACAAGAGCGAAACATAAAAATGGAATTGGTGATAATAATTTCTATTCCATTTCCACTTTGGATTCCCATTTAACCGGATTCGGACAATCTGCCCCGGATGCTGTAAATGAAATCCTCAATATGGGGACCATAAATATTCAGGCCCAACTCGATGCCCCATTTATGTTAAGCAGTAACGCCGGGGAAGTCGCCAGACAATTAAATCAAATTGCTAACCTGCAAATAATTGATACAGCACAAACCAATATTAAATCCGCTGTAAAGAAAACCAAATCACGTAAATCATATGTTGAAGATGATATCGAGGCAAAACAGAAAAAGCTCGATGAAATGAAATGGTTGGATAATTTTGAAATAGATATTCAAGCGGCTGAAATTATCCAAAATGAAATAGATAAAATAGAGGGAAAGCAGAATAGTTTAGCCCCTATTATCTCTCAATGTAAAGAAACGCAAAATTCCCTTGATTCCTATAGGCAAATCGAGACTGTAAGCAATGAAATTAAAAAAGTAGAGGCATTATATACTGAATTAGAAAAGGGCCTTAAATCGCAAAATTTAGGACAGTCATTAGTTGATTCCATTAAGGCGGCAAAGAATAAAAAGAAACAGGTTAAAAAATTAGTCTCGTTGGATATTCCCCTTACTGAATATCTGGAATTGAAAAAGCAGATGGAAGAGCAAGAGGATCAGGAATATAAACTAAGTGGATTGATAAAATCTGCCTATACAATCCATAAAACAATTAAAACTAAAGTGGCAGAAATTGAAACGGCTGAAAAAGAGTTTCATGAGTTGATGCCAGAGCAATGTCCATTATGCGGCAAATGAGATTATGATTACCGCAAAAATCCCAATAACAAATAAACCAGGAATGAAAAAATTAAATTCCATCACCAGGATAATACAGGAACCTTCTATATACGTACAGTGGTGTTATCTGCTGAGGAATTAAACGCTTTTGAACAGGAATGTATTAATCGGTATAAAGGAGGGAAATAAACAATGGCTGAGCATGTGATTATTAAAAAAGAGGAATTATACGTACTTGATTTAGACCCCGCTGAAATAGCAGAGAAACGAGGGCTAAAAGTAGTATACCCAAAACCAAATGAATTTCAACTTGATATTGATTCCCAAGAAAATATGGACAATTTCTACTGCCGTATAAATGATATAGAAAAATTAGGATTTGATATCCGTTTTAAAAGGACGAAATCAAAAACAGAAGGAAATTATCATATTACTGCCTCTATAGATGGGATAGATGAACTTTCCGAATGGCAAAGAATTGCGTTACAATTTATGTTTGGCTCAGATTATAAAAGAGAAGTATTTAATGGCTTACGACAGTTATTAAATATATCACCGATTGACAGATACGAAATGGTAATGACATGGGGAAAGTATCAAGGGAAAACAATTGAAGAAATTCCCAGTGGTTATTTACTATGGATACGTGATGAATCGGATTGTGGTGATGAATTACGTGATGCTGCCGCTGCTGAACTCGATTTTAGGACAAAGCATAAAACACATTTTCGTAAACGTGGGGGAGGACGCAAGATAATGGTAATGGAAAGATATCACCTAGATAAGTTTGAATTATTACTCAGTAGGGTATATAGGCACAAGTATAGAGCGAAATTTGCCCGGCGGTGGATATTTTACGCCGTCACTGATTTACAAAATATGATACGTGAGGCCGGAGGTAGATTCTTTTCAAAAAAAGAATTACTTCAAATGACCTATGCTGAATGTATTATAAATTTCTACCCTAATGGAATTACAATGGAGCGTACTAAATAATAGGAAAAAACATTCAATGAAACGAAAACAAACTAAACCAACTGCTATACTATGTGGTGATATTCATTTGCGAGAAGATACACCTGTTTGTCGTCTGGATGAATATGAAAAAGCAATGTGGAGTAAAATAGATTGGCTATCCGATCTACAGAAAAAATATGATTGCCCTGTTTTAGATTCCGGCGATCTATTCCACCGATGGAAACCAAGTCCGTATTTACTCAGTAAAGCAATCCAACATCTCCCAGATGAATTAGTGACAGTACCAGGAAACCACGACCTTCCACAACATAATCTTGAAATGGTAGGAAAATCCGGTTTAGCTGTTTTATCAAGTGCTACTGCCGCTAGTGTGTTTATGCACGCTATGGCATTTGTATTTAGAAAAATTAGGGTGTATGGGTGCCCCTATGGCGAAATACCAGAAGAACCAGCAGATGTGCTTATCTGGCATGTAATGACATATCAAGGTAAAAAACCATGGCCGGGTTGTAAAGATATGAGTGCCAAAGGAATCCTTAAAAAATATCCGCAATACAAACTAATCCTGACTGGGCATAATCATATTCCATTTGTCGAGGAATTGGATGGAAGGTTGCTTGTAAACCCCGGATCAATGATGCGGATGAACGCTGACCAGGTAAACCATAAACCACGTGTTTATTTATGGTATGCTGAAACAAATACAGTTGAGCCAGTTTATTACCCAATTGAGGAGGATGTTGTAACAAGGGGGCACATTGATGTGGTTGAAAATAGGGATGAACGGCTTGACTCATTTATTGAGCGGTTAAATACTGATTGTGAAATAGATTTAAGTTTTACGAAAAATATGGAAGGATTTATTTCCGGCAATAAAGTAAAAAAATCAATTAAAAATAAAATATGGGAGGCCGTCGATGGCGAGCGTTGAACAAAAATTATTAAGTCTCAAGCAGAAGATTGAAAGCGCCAAAACGGAAAAATCTAAACTTGATGGTGCAATGGAATCTCTGAAAAAAAGATTGCTGGATGAGTTTGGTTGCAAAACCGTTAAACAGGCAGAAAAGAAAATTGAGGAAATGAAAGAGAAATTAAAAAGTCTAAATAACGACATCCAAGAAAAACTCAAATCCATCGAAGAAGAGTATGGGGATTTATTATGATTGCTGAATACCTTAAAAAACTTGAACAGTTAAAAGGGCAACGGAAAGAAAAACAAAGTGAATTGAAGTCCCTTAATGCTGAACTGAAATCTTTAATAATTGATTTAGAAGAGTATGAGGAGGCACAGGTAATCATTCAACAGGTGGCCAGAATGACACAACAGCAACTTGAATACCGGGTATCTGAAATCGTTACTCTTGCCTTGTCAGCCGTATTTGAAGACCCCTATAAATTTGAAATTGAATTTATTGATAAACGGGGGAAAACAGAGGCGGAAATATGGTTTGTCAGAAATGAAGAAAAAATTAAACCAATTGATGCCTCCGGTGGTGGTGTAGTGGATATAGCAAGCCTGGCTTTACGAATCGCCCTATGGAACTTACAAAAACCAAAAACCAGGAATGTATTGATTTTAGATGAACCATGTAAATGTTTGAGTGCTGATATGCTGGATAAGGCGAGCCTAATGATTAAGGAAATTAGCCAGAAATTAGGATTACAAATAATCATGGTAACTCACTCTGATGTACTGGCAGAGGCGGCGGATAAAGTGTTTTATGTCAAAAAGAAGAATAATGTTTCTGTTTGTATTGAAGGGTAGATGAGATGTTTAAACAATATGATGAATACCTCTATAGGTATGAGGATGCTACTTACTCCGGTGGATTTGATGAATATGGGGACTATATACCAGGATCATCAATACTAAAAGTCGAGCTAAGGGAATACGGAATTATAAAACGAACCCCAAAAGGTGCTTGGATAGATTATTACGGGGATAAAAAGTTTGTCCTTCTTACAGCAAGGAAGAAGTTTGCATGTAATACAATAGAAGAGGCGAAGGAATCGTTTGTAGCACGTAAAAATAGGCAATTACAAATTCTTGAAGCACAGCTTAATAAGTGCAAAAGTGCTTTGAGGATTATTGACAAAGAAAAGGGAGACTATGATTCTTCTGAAATTGAAATATAGAATACGATTTTACTATAAACAGGCAATGTATTTTATTGGTATTTGCCCACATTGCTTTTCAAAGCTATCTTTTGGCCGTAATGGAACCCCTATTTGTACGGCCTGTTCGAAACGATAAGGAGTAGTTTATTATGTGTGAAAAACGAGTAGGTAAGTGGGTGGTTGAATCTATTTTTGAATTTATGCTTTTATATTCCGTCATTATAACATGGGTGTTTGGAACAGTTCTAGCGCCTGGATGGTTAAAAATAATAGCCTTTACCTTCCCACCATATGCCTGGTATCTAGTTGCTGAAAAAGTATCACAAATTAATGGATGGATTTAAAATGGAACTTATAAGTTGTAGCCAATGTGGTGTTGTTCTAGATAAAAGCAAAATTATATTCCCTTCCATTTATGATCATGATACGCAAATGGTTATTAGCACTAATGCCGTATGGGATGGTGATGAATATAAATCTAAAATAGACTGCCCTGTTTGTGGTGCTGATGTTATTGATGAATAAATTAAGGGGAAGTATAATAGAATAGGAAAAATTAATAATAATCGAGTTTAGCAGTGACAGGTCTCGAACCTGCATCGCCCGCCTGAGTTTTGTCTCATCGGGCGTTTTACCAATTAAACCACACTGCTCAGGTTCAGCACCGTTCTAGAATAATACTAAGCCTGTTTTTCATGTTGTCTTTTATAAATCTTCGCCCCTATCGTATCAACTGAATTATAATAGGTAACAGCACGATACAATCTAAGACATTTCAACAATTCATTCTTTGACCCCTTCTGAATTATAGCAATAAGATTATGAAGAAAAATAGAATTGCTTTGATGGAAATCATCCCATGAACCATCTGAAAATTCCCATGACATATCATGGAAAAAGCAAGCGGCACTAATTACCAACATGTACACTGTTTCAGGAACAAGTTTTTGCCCTATTCCTTTGCCAGCACCGCAGAACGCCCCAAAATCTTCTATTGTATTAGTAGGTAATTCGATACCAGTAGGACCGATTAAAGTGATGGGGGTTCCGTCCTTAAATTTCAGGTAGTATTTTTGAGTATCCATTTACATGCCTCTTATGACAGGAACCAGAATTTTACCCATTGTGATGCCAATGTTCAAAGCATCCATTACCAAAGCTGCTCTATCCACTGTTTCTGGATTCTGTTTCATAAGTTCAAATCGGTTGGCCAGGAATGTTGCATTCCTATCAAAATTTTCTAATTGCATTCTATCGATAGTATTGAACTTTTCCTTATTTCGGTTTAGAACTTCCTTTCCGAGAAGGTAGTTTGTGCGGGAGTAGTTATAAACCTGCTCAAGTGATTGCTGGCTTATTGTGATGGAATTCATATCGAGACTTGCCCACCCTTCCACTATTTCAATCATGGAATTTAAGTTATTATCCACCGATACCAGCAATACACGATCCTCTTCTGAAATGGTATCCAATTTATCCTTGGTAATCTGTTTGATTTCAGAATAAGCGTAGGCAAGTTGGGTAGCGGAACTTATAAATTGTGCTGAATCCATAACTACTTGTGTACTGGTGGGGGTACAACGTACCGCCCCAATCAAAGCCATAAACATCACCAAAATCATCGCTGCTTTAGTTTTCATCTTAACTTTCTCCCTTATTTTAATTTTAATGAGAAGTGGCCAGGATCGCCCGTACCACCACGTAATTTATAATTCCCACCCCACTCCACTCTATAACCTAATCGCCCCGCTACGGCGATAATATGAGACGCTAGAGCGTTAAACGCATATGCATCCTCCCATAGATAATTTTTTATTTCAGATGAATACGGGGCAATATCAATACCAAGTGACCATGGCTTATTTCCAATCATTACATTATGATCGGATTCCCCCCACCTAGCATTTGATTTTCCATCCATAAATGCTTTATCTTGATCCCACTCATTCCTCCATCCACAAACAATCCCAAAATCACAGGGGCATTCAGAATCGTTTGCTGCTTCAATCATTATTTCAGACCATGCTGGATGGCAGGTTGCTAATCTCTTTTTACTTGTACTTCCAAAATAAACTTTTGGCATTACCAAAACCCTCCTTCCTTTGATGTCCAGCACCACATATTGATAAATGGTTTCCCAGTAGTTTGCATCGGAGCACATGTCTCTTTATCATAAAAACAAGTGTCACAATAATTGATGTCATACCTATAACATCGTTTGCCCGGATAATAATATTTAGGGCACGTTGCCTCGTGCGGGCACCCGATACATGTATTTTCCATCAGACTAAATGAAGTACTTTAAAGCACATGGTAAACAATTCATTTATGTGCCCTGTTAAAATTAATGTGCCGGTAATGATTCCGACACCAAGCCATACTTTAAGAAATGTTTTTCCTATTTTTTCATGTTGGCCTAATTTACCTGTTTTGTGTTCTTCAATATCTTTTTCAATTCTATCAAATCTTCCGGAGCCATCTTTTAATAGATTTGACCCCTCCTGTAGCCCTGAGACGCACTCCACTATCGTCTGCTTTATCTCAGCGAAGGAGGATGAATATTGATCCATGTTCTTTTGCATTGTTTGAAGTTGCAAATTAATTAAATCAAATTGCCCTCTTGTAACTGCCCCTAATTCAACTACCGTAGTACATGGACATTCAGTGTTCTTCCGGCGTTCTTTGAAATGTTCGTTTGGCATTACGCGTGTCCTTTTATTTTATGCCATCCGTATTATGCTGACGGCTGTGTTTTTATATTCCACTGTGAAATTATTTGCTGTTCCCCTATAAAAACCAAATAAAATGGTGGCCCCCGCAGAAACGGTTATTATAGTGCTTCCGTAGACGCTGCCCTGCCCGCCTGCGGCTACGTTTACAGACGGTTCGATCTCTCCGCTATCATATGTCGTTGTCCCGGTTAGAATCGGTATTAAGTAATAAATATCAGCAACAGATGATGTATCAAGAACCCTAGCACTTACGGTAATTTGATATGTCCCAGCATTGACAAATGTAAACACTCCGCTCGACAGCGTAATGTTAGATGTTGATATCCCAGTAGTATCAAATAGTATTGTAGGCACTGGCCATGTTGCTCCAGTAACCCCCGTTTGATTAGCAGACATTGTGTATCTGCCAAAATTCGAGCCTATAACATTTGTGCCAATCGTTAAACCGGCAAAAGTGGGTGTCCCAGTCGTGCTGACATCTTGGTTGATCTTAAAGTCTGCACCAAATTCTGCTATTATGCCACTTGTCGTCGGCTTAAAATATAGATTACTTGCAGTAGCATCTGTCGCTGCCTTGAGGTTTACAGTCCCACCAGACGAAGGGACAAGACCAACACTTCCACCTGTTCCAGTTGAAACACCCTGTGCTTTTAGCACCTGCGTACTGTTATTATATGTTAAATTAGCAGTAGACTTAGTAGGGATATTTCCTGCCCCTAAAGCCATTAGAACACGGTAAATAGTACTCTCACCGCCCGTGGTGGCAACCGCTATGTTCGTGGCATTAGTGGCAGTACCAGATGTAGCAGC
>Ga0326597_10000464_pt1 | contig 71988 bp, 53 predicted proteins | sample RVTome_12_FD_203789 | JGI IMG/M metagenome (GOLD analysis project Ga0326597, IMG submission 203789) | Soil microbial communities from uranium-contaminated site in the Upper Colorado River Basin, Wyoming, United States - RVT100D185 | ecosystem: Environmental > Terrestrial > Soil > Contaminated >...
CGGTCGCAGCCGCGACGACGTACGTGAGCGCCGCGGCGTTCAACACGGCGTCGACGCCCTCGCGCTCCTGCGACGAGACCAGCCCCATCTCCGTCAGCCACTTCTTGGCGCGCCGGCTGGCGTCGAACTCGACGGGCAGCGTGACCAGCGTGAAGGCGACCATGGCGGAGAACAGGCCCACGCCGACCCAGGCGAGCGGATCGTATTGCAGCAGCAGCCCGGCGAGGATGATCCATATACCCAGGTTCGAGCCGATGTTGGCGGCCGGGACCAGCGACGCGCGCAGGTTGAGCATGGCGTTGCCCGTCCGGTCCTGCTCGGCGTGGCCGAGCTCGTGCGCCACGATGGCCATGGCGGCGACCGATGCGCCGGTCGAGGATTCCGAGAGGTAGATGGTCTTGTCGCGCGGGTCGTAGTGGTCGGTGAGGACCCCGGACGTGCTGCCGATCTTGACCGCATCGCCTTTGCCGGACGGACCCGCCACGGCGTAGGCTGTGTCGAGCCCGGTGAAGCCCATGATGGCGCGCGCCGTGTCCAGGCCGGTGTACCCGTTGCTGTTGCGCACCTCGGACCAGCGCTTGTAGGCCGAGCGCACGCGCCACTGGGCGAAGAGCGTCATGATGACGGTTGGGATCATCACGAGCAGGAAGTAGTTTTGGCTGAAGATCACGTTCCCCTCCGACGGCGGCCGTGCCGCGATGGCATGCGGGTGGAAGAAAGCGCCGCCTCGCGGGTTGATTATAGCCGCCACCGTGGTGCACGTCCCAGGGCATCGAGCAGCCAGGCGTGACGAAGCGGACGCGGAACGTGACGATGCTGACATGTTCCAGCCAAGCCTTGACGTTCCAGCCGACTTGCCACCGCGTCTACCCTGGAGGCGCGCGGGTGGCCGACGGCCAGGTCCGTGCGCTTTGGGGAAGGGGCTCAAAAGGGGGGGGTGACATGGCTTTCGGCGCCGCAACGGAACGATGGACGGCTGCAGCCCTCGTCGCATGCATCGGCACGGTGTGCGGGGTCGTATGGGCTGCCTCACCCGCGATCACCCCCGCGTCGGCTCGCTCCGCCGCGCAGGCGGAACCTGCCGACTGCCGGCGGAACCCATTCCTGGCCACCTCGTTGTTCACGCGCGGCGAGACGTTCGACGGCGAGGCGGCGGTCATCGCGTTCCACGATTCGCCATCCAACGCGATCCAGTACCCGCTCGCGCGCGTCGGCGATGTGGGGGCCGTTTGGGGCATGGCGTCCGATCCCGCGCGCGACGTGCTCTACGCGGCGGCGTTCCACCGCCGCGCGGCGCGCTTCGGGCCCCTGGGACCTGGCGGCATCTATGAGATCCAGGTGAACGGCGGCGGCGTCCGGCCGCTCTTGACGGTACCGAACGCCGGTCCCGATCGCCACGATCCCGAGAACAACTACCAGCCCGACGAGCGCGCGCGCCAATACGTCCACGAGACGAGCCTCGGCGACATCGACGTGTCGGAGGATGGCAAGCAGCTGTTCGCCATGAACCTCGCCGACGGCCGGATCTATCGCTTCTCGTTGCCCGAGGGAAAGCCGCTCGGCAGCTTCGCCAACGGCGGGGCAGCCAAGAATTGGGCGCGCGACGCGCGGCCGTTCGGGCTCAAGGTCGAGGACGGCTGGGTGTATCACGGCGTGGTCAACAGCAGCCGGAAGCGCCAAAGCCAGCCGGACCTCTGGGCGTACGTGTTCGCGTCGAAGCCGGACGGGTCGGGCATGCGCCAGGTCGCCGGCTTCTGGATGGGCTACGAGCGCGGCGACCGACATGCCAACTGGCAGCCCTGGCCCGAAGAGGACGACCTGGGTTGGCGGCGCGCGAGCTTCCCTCACCCGACGCTGGCGGACATCGAGTTCACGGACGCGGATGACATGATCCTGGGCCTGCGCGACCGCTACATCGACACCGGTCCGTCGCTGACCGAGGTCTATCGCCGCGCGCCGGGCGACATCGTGCTAGCGCGCAAGACCGGCGCGCGTGCCTGGACCGTCGAGGATCTGGCCGCCGGCGAGCACTACGACGAGGGCGTCCTGGACCTCGGCCAGAACGGTGGGGACTACGACGAGCACGCCACGGGCGGGCTGGCCCGGCTGTCCTTGCGCGATACGGTGGTAGCCATGGCCATCAACCCGCTGCGCGGCTTCTCGGACGGGGCCATCTGGTTCGACAACGCCACGGGCGACGACCTCGGCCGCGAGGAGCTGCAGTACAACCGGCTGCGCCACGAGGGGCCGCAGGGCAAGGGCCAGGGCCCCGGCGACGTCGAGCGTGTTTGCTTCGTGCCGCCGACGCCGACCCCAACGCTCACGTCCTCGCCGACGTTCACCCCCACCCCAACGGTTCCCGTGACCGACACCCCGACGCTGACGCCGACGCGCACCCCCACCGCCACGCCCGACCGCTACATCATCTACCTCCCCATGGCCGAGGGCGAGGAGGAGTGCGTCGACCGCAAGCGCTACGTCGACGTGGTCCTGGTCCTCGATCGCTCGACGTCGATGCTGCGCTCCGTCGAGGCAGGCGGAATGGCCAAGAACGAGGCCGCCATCGCCGCGGCCGGGGTGTTCGTCGACCTTCTGGCGCTCGAACCTGACGCCGAGGGACGTCACGATCAGGTGGCCGTGGTCGGCTTCAACGACACGGCCTGGGTGCAGCTCGGCCTCACCCGCGACCGCGCCGCCGCTCATGCGGCGCTGGTTGCATTGCGCGCGATCACAGCGGAGGGCACGAGGCTCGACCTTGGTCTTGAACGTGGCCAGGAGCCGCTGGACGGTCCGCGCCACGTCCCCGAGAACCTGCCTGTCCTGATCATGCTCACCGACGGGCTGCCCAACCGCGTGCCGTTCGGCGATGGCGAACGCCAGGAGGACACCGTGCTGGCGCACGCGGACGCGGTTAAGGCTAAGGGAACCCGCGTCTACACGATCGGCCTGGGCATGCCGCGCGACATCAACGGCCGGATGATGGTGGCCGCCGCCAGCGCGCCGTGGGCGTACCACTACGCGCCGCGACCGGAAGACCTGGAGGGCGTCTACCGCCAGATCGCCAGCGACTTCATCACCTGCGCGCCGGATGCGCCGCCCAAGCCGACGCCGTGCATCCCCGAGTTCGTCCACACCGACGTGGTGCTGGTCATCGACGTCTCGACCTCGATGAACCGCGCGACCCGCGGGGGGCGGTCCAAGCACGAGGCCGCGCTGGCGGCGGCCGGCGCGTTCATCGACCTGCTGGACTTCGAGCCGGACGGCTGGGGCCGGCAGGACCAGGTCGCCGTCATCGGCTTCAACGACACGGCATGGACGGCGACCCCCCTCACGGGCGACCCCGCCCGCGCCCACACTGCCGTGGACGGCCTGACCGCGCGCATGGCCGAGGGGACGCGGCTCGACCTGGCCATCGAGCAGGGTCAGGCGGTGTATTCGGCCGGTGGTCGTGACGTTTCTAACCGTGCGGTGTTGATCCTCCTGACGGACGGCCTGCCCAACCGCGTCCCGACGCCGTCGGCGGGTGGTAGCCAGGAAGACACCGTGGTTACGGTTGCCGACGCGGCCAAGCGCGCCGGCACGCGGCTGTTCACCATCGGCCTCGGGGAGGAGGACGACGTGCTACGCCAGCTGCTCGAGCGCTGTGCATCGAGCCAGCACGACTACTTCTTTGCACCGGACGGCGAGGACCTGGGCGAGATCTACCGCCAGATCGCCGGCCGGATCGACAGCTGCGAGCCGGCCTGGTGACGGGCCGCGCGTCGTGCTCCCCGGCGGGACCTAGACCGCCAAAATTCGCCGACATCGTCCTGCGGGCGCCGCGGTAGGTGGGTACCGCGGCGCCCGCTCGTATTCATCTCGCTCGTCTTTCCCGGACAAAGCACATGACGCCGCGCCGCGCGACGACCCACCTCGCGCGGCGCCCGGCCCCCCTTCCGACAGCCCCGGAGCTCACCACCCCGCCCACGGAAGCCACGCCGTCCGCTGCTCGCTGACCGCCCAGTCCGCGTCGAACACCTCTGCCAACCGGTCGTGGACGGCTGGGGCGTCCAGCTGCACGGCCAGCTCGCGGTTGGTCTTGTTGGCCACCTCCGTGCCGTTGATGCTGCCCAAGTGGGTCCAGCGCGCCCCGTCCGCCTGCGCGACCAGGACGATCTTGGCGTGGATGCCCTTGCCGGCGGGGTTGCCCACGTGCGCCGTCAGGTCCAGCCGCTCCGCAGCCGCCGTGACGTTGAGCCAGGCCACCGCAGCGGCGTTGCTGTTGGCCGCCCCGGCGTCGTCGAAGTAGCCGTCCAAGAGGACGCGGACGCGCGCGCCGCGGCGCGCGGCGGCCAGGTAGGCCGCGACACGCGGGTTGCGGGCCACCTCGCCGACGCCGCCGGGCAGGCCCTCGCGGACGCCCCCGCCCCACCAGAGCGGCTCCCGGAGCTGCGCCACGCGCACGACGTCGCCAGGGCCCGCGCGGGACAACAGGCCCAGGAGCCCGCGCGTGGGGTGGAGCGCGTTCTCGGGCGCGCTGATCAGCTCCCAGCGGAACGCACCGGCCGTGGCCAGGGTCGCGAGCCAGCGCGGCGCGTAGCCGGGCTCGGCGACATCGGCGGCGGGCGTGAAGTCCGCGGCCGGCGCGCCGCGCCCCGGGGCGCGGGCCTGGAACGGCCGGACGTCCAGGTGGGCCACGGGGTCGATGTCGTCGGCGACGATGCCCCGCGCCCAGGCGACCACCGACGGCGCGTCCGTGGCCAGCCACGCGCCGCGGCGCCCCGCCGTGCCGGACGCCGGCGCGCTGGCCAGCGTCGGGTTCTCGGTGCCCACGAGGGCGAGCCGGTCGTCGACGACGATCAGCTTGGCATGGGCGCTGCGGTAGCGCCGGCGGACGTCGCCGCCGTCGTCCATGTAGCGGACATCTGCGCCGGCCGCCGCCAGGAGCGCCAGGCACCAGCGCCCGGTCGGGTCGTGGCCACCGGCCGGGTTACCGTCGACCATCAGCCGAACGCGCACGCCGGCGCGCGCGCGCGCCGCCAGCCGCTCGGCCAGGCCGGGATGCTCGAAGCTGTAGGCCAAGACGTCCACAGAGCGCACCGCGCTGTCTATGTGGCGCGCCAGGAACGCGTGCAGCCCGTCCGGCGCTACGGCCAGCGCCACCTGGCCGGCCTCGTGCGCCGATACGGGCGCGAGGCGCTCTTCGAGGTCCCACCCGGGCCGGCGCGCCTTGCGGCCCAGCACCGGGTCGGCCGCGTCGGAGGCCCAGTCGGCCGCGGTGTCGGTGTCGGCGACGGGCAGGCCCGTCTGGGGGTCGAGCTTGCGGTAGAGGAGCTGGCCGGTGGCCCCGATTGCGCCGGTGCGGTACGCGGTCAGCCCAGGTCCGGTCCAGCCGGGGACGGCGAGTGGGGACGTGGCCTCTGCTGCTGCGGCCTCGGCGGCTACGGTCTCGGTGGACGTGGCCTCGGCGATCGCAGCCTCGGCGGGCGCGGCCACGTCGCTCGCAGCACGGCGCGCTGGTCCAAGCGTGCGTGCCACCGCCGTCGACCCGGCGTCGCCCCACGCCACGGCATCGACGGGCGCATCGGCGCGGCCCCCCGGCGCGAGGAGGCCGAGCGAACCGCCGGCGTTGGCCAACCGCGGCGCGCCGCCCACGGTGGCCAGCCTGCCGATCCGCGCGCCCACCGCATCGCCCCAAGCCCAGTCGGGAGCGTGACCGAAGCTGGCGGCGAAGGCGGCCGCGTCGCGCGCCAGCCACGCCCACGTGCCCGCGCCGAGCTGCGCGCCCGCCGGGAACACGGCGCGGCTCCCGCCGTCGACCAGCGACCAGCCGGCCAGGTCGACCGGCGCTTCCCCTGCGTTCCAAAGCTGGACGGCCTCGTCCGCGTCGTTGGTGGCGTAGCCGTCGGGGAAGACGGCGGCGATGACCACAGGCGGCGCGGCAACGCGCAGCACGAGCGGTTGGGGGTGCGCGGCGCTCGCGGTGCAACCGGCGAGGGCGAGGTTGAGGGCGAGCAGGGCCGAGCAGGCGCTGCTCGCGGCGCGCTGGGCGGCGAACGTGCGTGGAAGCATGGAGGTCGCGGCTGGGACGGATCGCATGGCTCCAGCGTACCGGGGCCAGCGCGCGGTGTCATCGGTCGCGCGCCGCGCCGGCGACGCGGTTGCGACACATCGCGTTGGCTGCTTCGCTCCGCCTGCCATCAGGCACCGAATGAATTCGGTGCTCAGTGGCCTTCGGCCAGGCGTCGGTCACAACGCAAGACACGCTCAAAGCCAATTTCGGCCAGGGGGAGTGCGGATTCAAGCACATGGCAGATCGCTCGGCGACGATTACCAGGACGGGGCGTGCTCGATCCCGGCGATGCGCTCTCGTCCTGCCTACGGTGCACGGGGAGGGCGGGTTAACCGCTTGAACGGGACACGCTTGGCGAACCAGGTTCAAACCCGCCCCTACCATTGCGCTAGGCTGCCGGGCCTTTGCCCGTGATGGATGGCCTACACGGCGACACCGGCCGTGCGTCAACCGACTGTAGGGGCGGGTTTGTATCACGTCGTCCTTCCAGGATCGGTTCGGCGGGTAAACCCGCCCTCCCTGCACACGGTTCGACGAACAACCGCGGTGCGCTGGAATTCGCATTCGCCTTGGCCGCATTCGCGTGAGCACGCGTCTCACGTTGTGACGGTGGCCGCCGAAGGCCAGTGAGCGGCGGTTTCAACCGTTGCGAGCGGTCCGCTGCTGCGACGGGGATACTCGTTCAATGTAGCCCACCCGACCGCGACGGGTGACGGCCCTTCGCCGCGACAGGACGGCACTGCGACGGCGGCCCGGAGATCCAGAAAAGGGTCCGCAGCGGGCACGCCCAGGCGGCGTGAAGGCGTCCGGTAACCCAAAGCCAAATGCGGCAGTCACCCACGTTTTGGCCACACTCGCGAACCACCGCCCACGTCGTGAAGCCCGACTCGCTTCGCCAAGGGCGTCCGGCATCCCAAAGCCGAATACCGCCCTCACCCCTCTTCTCGCCACACTCGCGTGCCATCGCCCACGTCGTGAATCCCGAGTCGCTCCCCCAAAGGCGCCCTAACGCCGCGCGAACGCCAGCGGCAGGAAGGCCCGCGCCTGCTGGGCGTCAGCCGCCCACTCGACCGACAGCGCCGAAGGCCCGCCCATGTCCGCGAACTCCACCCGCACTGGCCACCAGCCGCTCTGCGGCACGTCGAACGCCGCCTCGTACAACTCCTGTGCCTGCCCAGCGCCCCACGCGTCGACGAGCAGCCGGTCGCCGGCCCACAACCGCACGCCGCCGCGCACCGCGACCGTGAACCGCACGCGGCCGGCGTCCAAGCGCAGGTCGCGGGCAAAGCGGGCGGAGAAGCCGTCGTCCGGGAGGCTCGGGTCGGGCGCGGCGGGCCAGGCCAGGTCGAGCGCTTCGTGGGCGGTGACGACCAGCGGGCGCTCCGCAAGCCAGCGGTTGCCGTACAGCTCGCCGCGCCACTCCGATAGCGGCTGCGGGGCGAAGGCCATCACGCGGTCTGTCTCGAGGTCGGACACCCAGAGCCGCCCGCCGGGCGCGGCCGCGATGCCCTCCGGCTGGAGGAACCGGCCGGCCCCGCCTCCCGTCGTCCCCCACGCGCCGGCAAACGTGCCGTCCGCCAGGAAGCACTGCACGCGGTCGTTGGCGCCGTCGCCGACGCCGTTGTCGGCCACGCACACGCGGCCGTCGTCCAGCACCGCCACCGCGGTCGGCCAGGCAAACGCGCCGTCGCCGGCACCGGCGCTGCCGAAGACGGCGACCAGGTTGCCCTCTGGGTCGAAAGCCTGGACGCGGTGGTTGCGCAGGTCGGTGACGTAGATGGTGCCGTCCGGCGCCACGGCGAGGCCCTGCGGGCCGCGGAAGCGCCCGGGCGCCTCGCCGCTGCCCCCCCACGACGACCGGAGCGTGCCGTCGCGGTCGAACGCCTGGACGCGGTCGTTGCCGCGATCCGCGACGTACACCGTCCCGTCGGGACCGATGGCGATGCCCGCCGGACCGATGAACGCACCCGGACGCGTCCCCTGCCCACCCCACGACGTCTCGTAGGTGCCGTCCGGGCCGAAGCGCTGCACCCGGTGGTTGCCGAGGTCGGCCACAAAGACCGTCCCGTCGGGCGCGTTGGCCACGTCCGTCGGAGCGATGAAGCGGCCGGGGCCACCGCCCGGCGCGCCCCAACCCCCGAGGAACATGCCGTCCGCGCTGAAGCGCTGGATCCGGTCGTTCCCGGTGTCGGCGACGAGCAACGTGCCGTCCGGGGCGACGTCCAGGCCGGACGGCCCGTTGAAGCGGCCCTCGCCGCGCCGCGAGGCGCCGACCTGCGCGATCAGCGCGCCGCTCGCGCCAAAGCGCAGCACGCGGTCGTTGCCCGTGTCGACGACGACGACGCTGCCATCCGGCGCGACCGCGACGCCCGTCGGACCCGCCAGCTCGCCCTCCGAGCCGCCGTCGGCCGGGATGCGCTGCACGGTGCCGTCGCGCGCGATGCGCTGGACGCGGTCGTTGAACGTGTCCGCGACGATGACCGCGCCGTCCTCGGCCACGTCGACGGCGGCCGGGCGCGCGAGCTGGCCTTCTTCACGGCCGAACGCGCCGAGCTTGGACAAGAAGATGCCCGCGGCGTCGAAGGCCTGGATGCGGTGGTTGCGCGAGTCGGCCACGTAGACAACGCCGTCCGCGGCCACGGCGATGCCGCTGGGCGTGAGGAACTGCCCATCGCCCGTTCCGGGACCGCCCCAGCTACCCAGGAGCGCGCCGTCGGCGCTGAAGCGCTGGACCCGGTGGTTGCCGGTGTCGGCGACGAAGACGCTGCCGTCCGGTGCCACGGCAATGCCCTCGGGGCTGTCGAGCGCGCCCGCGCCGTCGCCGAACGCGCCCCACGCGGCCTCCAACGCCCCGACCGAGCTGAAGCGCTGGACCCGGTGGCGGCCGCTGTCGACGACGTACAGCGTGCCGTCGGCCGCCAGGGCGACGTCGGAAGGCGACAGGAACTGGCCGTCGTCCTGGCCATACGCGCCGATCGTCGCGCGATAGTAGCCCTGGGCGCTGAACACCTGCACGCGGTGGTTCTCGACGTCCGCGACGAAGATGGAGCCGTCGCTGCTGACGGCCACGCCGCCCGGGCCGTTGTACTGGCCCTCGCCGCTGCCCAAGACGCCCCAGGTGCCGTGGAACGCCCCTTCGGACGAGAAGCGTTGGACGCGCGTGTTGCCGCGCTCGGCCACGTACACGGCGCCGCCCGTCCCGACGGCGATGCCCCACGGGGCCAGCAGCTGCCCCGCCGCACGCCCTGCCCGGCCCCAGCCGCCGTCCGAGGCGCCGTCGGCGCTGAGGCGCTGGACGCGGTGGTTGTCGCGGTCGGTGACGTACACGCCGCTGGCAGTAGCCGCAACGTCGATGGGGAACGTGAACTCGCCCGGCCGCTCGCCGCGCCCGCCGGTGACCAGGAGGGTGCGGCCGTCGGGCGCGATCTTCTGGACGCGGTGGTTGAACGTGTCGGCCACCCACACCACGCCGTCCGGCGCGACGTCGATGCCCTGCGGTCGGGCGAACCGCCCGGCCGTGGCGCCGGCGCCGCCCCACGGTCCCAACGCCGCGCCGTCTGCGCGGAAGCGCTGGACGCGGTCGTTGCCGGCGTCGGCCACGTACACCGTGCCGTCGGGGCCGACCGCGACGTCCGCCGGCGCGTAGAGCCCGTCGGGGCCGCCGCCCGAGCGACCGATGACCGCCAGGAAGCGGCCCTCGGCCGTGAAGCGCTGGACCCGGTGGTTGCCGGTGTCGGCCACGAGCACGCTCCCGTCCGGCGCCACGGCGACGCCGAGCGGCGCCAGCAGGCGGCCCTGCTCGTGGCCCGCGGCGCCAAACGCGCCGAGGAACGCGCCGGAGGCGTCGAAGCGCTGGACGCGGTCGTTGCGCGCGTCGGCCACGTACACCGTGCCGTCGGGCGCGGTCGCGACACCGGTCGGGGCGCGGAACTGGCCGACTACGTCCTGCGCAGCCAGCGTGAGCTGCGGGACGGACGGCAGCGGCGGGCTTCCGGGGACGCCGGGGTCGGCGGGCTCGTCAGCCCGGAGCGGGCTGGCATGCGCGCCGGCAACCAGCGCCAGGGCAACCGCGAGCGCGGCCGTGGCGCGCGCGCGCGGCATCGGGCGTGACGCCATGGTCGAGCGACTCCGTAAAAGAGTAGGCGATAAGACAGAACGAACGATGAGGGCTAGGCCGGCGGCGCGTGGCGAATCAGGGCTCGCTGCGCAGCCTGACCGCCGGCCGGGACCGACGAGGATAACATCGCGGGCCGCGTGTTACAATCGCGCGCGCATGAACCCGATCCCCAGAACGCGCGTCGCGCTCGTCGGCACCGGCGTCATGGGCGCGTCGATGGCCAGGCGGCTCTTGGCCGCCGGCTATCCGCTGACCGTGACCAACCGGACGCCCGAGCGGGCGCGCCCGCTGGTCGAGGCGGGCGCCGCGTGGGCGGACTCGCCGGCCGCCGCCGCCGCGGGCGCCGATGCGGTGATCACCATCGTCGGGATGCCGGAGGACGTGCGCGCCGTGTACTTTGGCGCCGCCGCCGCCGGCCTCCTGGCCGCGGCGGCGGAGGGCGCGCTGCTCGTCGACATGACGACCAGCCGGCCGTCGCTGGCGCGCGAGATCTACGCCGCGGCCGCCGCGCGGGGTCTGGCCGCCCTGGACGCGCCGGTCTCGGGCGGCGACGTGGGCGCGCGCGACGGGACGCTGTCCATCATGGTCGGTGGCGACGAGGCGGCGTTCGAGCGCGCGCAGCCAATGTTCCAAGCCATGGGCCGCACGATCGTCCACCAGGGCCCGGCCGGCGCCGGGCAGGACGCCAAGCTGGCCAACCAGGTGGCCATCGCCGGGACGATGATCGGCGCGATGGAGGCGCTGCTCTACGCGCGGCGCGCGGGCCTGGACCCGGCCACGGTGCTGGCCTCGATCGGCGCGGGCGCGGCCGGCAGCTGGACGCTGGCCAACCTCTACCCGCGCGCGGTGGCCGGCGATTTGGCGCCGGGGTTTGCGGTCAAGCACTTCGTCAAGGACCTGCGGATCGCCCGCGACGAAGCGGCGGACCTGGGGTTGGCGCTGCCCGGGCTGGCGCTGGTCCTCAGCCTGTACGAACGGTTGGCGGCGGAGGGCGGCGAGGGACTGGGGACGCAGGCGCTGGTGACGGTGTTGGAGGGAGGCGGGTAGGGGCGCACGGCCGTGCGCCCGACATTGACCGGGGCGTGCGACGTTGGCGGTGGTGGTTGCGACGTTGTTCCCGGCAGGGCGCAGCAAGCAGCGCCCCTACGTCGGCGTCGACACCTCGTTACCATCGCCCAGAACCTCCACCCAGCCCCCGTCGCCGTCCACGCGCACGCGCTGGCCGGTCGACAGCTTGGACAGGGCGTCGACGACCCCGACGACGGCCGGGATGCCGTACTCGCGCGCGACGACCGAGCCGTGGGTCATCAGCCCCCCAACCTCCATGACCAGGGCGCCCGCGTTGATGAACAGCGGCGTCCAGCCCGGGTCGGTGAACGGCGCGACCAACACCTCGCCCGGCCGCAGCACCGTCGCACCCGGGTCGTCGACGAGGCGCACGACGCCCTCGTAGACGCCGCCCGAAGCGGCCGTCCCGATCAGCGCGCGCTCCGGCGCGCCGTCGGCCATCGCGGCGGCGGTGACGACCTCGCCGTCGCTGGTCATGACGCGCGGCGGGCGGCGGCGGGCGTCGCGGGCGTGCTCGGCGCGGCGCGCCTGGACGCGGCCGGCCACGTCCAGCTCCGGCTGCGCCAGCGCTGCCTCCAGCTCGTCCCAGCGCAGGTACGCCACGTCGTCGCGCGCCTCCAGGCGGTCGGCTGCGACGAGCGCGTCGCCGGCCTCAAAGGCCACCAGGCGCGCCAGGTCCATGGCGCGGACCAGCGCAAACTTGGGGTGCTCGCGCCCCGCCAGCAGCCCGCGTACGACGCGCGCCAGCCGCCGGACGGCCAGGGCGCGCAGCGGCCCGAGCAGCCCGTGCCGCGCCGACGCGACCAGCCGCTCGGCGGCCGCCTCCGCCTGTGCGGACAGCGCGGCAAAGCGCGCGCGGTGGGCGCCGACGTCGTCGCGCTGCAGGCTGCCGGCGACGACGCGCAGCAGCGGGGCCGGGTCGTCGCGCCACCGGTCGCGCGTGAGGTCGATCTCGGAGCCGCCGCGCATCCCGTAATCGGCCAGGAACGCGGCCAGCTCGGCGCGGAAGGGGCCGGCCTCGGGCATGGCCGCAAGGGACAACAGCGCCTCATCGGGCGGCCGGTTGGCGATGGCCTCCGCGACCTCGGGCGTGACCCGCGCGGCGTCAGCCAGGTCCCCCACGCGCAGGTCCATCTCCGTGGTCACGTTGCCGCGCAGGCCGCGCAGCAGCGCGTTGAGGTCGTCCCGCGTGGCCAGCCGCTGGAGCGCCAGGCGCGCCAGCATGCCGCCGGCGATGACGGGGATAGCCTCTCTCACCAGCGGGCCGAACAGCGTCCCGAGCGCCACGCGCGCGGCGCGGACGCGCTCGGCCAAACCGTCCGCCCCGTCGATGTCGGCCCGCATGGCCGCTACGCGCGCGTCGCCCGCGGCGGCCAGCGCGCCGACGGCGCGGTCCGGGTTGCGCCAGGCGACCCAGGCCAGCGCTCGCGCCAGGAGCGGCACCATGAACCGGGCCACCCGCTCCCGCGTGGCCGCGCCGGCCACGGCGCCCACGCGCTGGCCAAACGCCGGCCGCGCGATCACGGTGCCGAGGGCGCTGGCGATGAGCGGGTCGGCAATCCGTAGGAAGCGCGGCAGGGCGTGGCGCAGCGGCGGGACCGCCAAGAGCGGCGTGGCATCCACGTAGAGCCGGCCGCCGGCTTCGGCAAAGAGATCGTTCTCCAACTCGGGCGGGCCGTCCTTGCCGAACGGCACCAGCGTGCGCAGCGTGGAGCGGCCCAGGGGCCGTATGGCATCGGTCATGACCTGGGCATGGCCGAAGCTGAGGTAGACGTGGAGCGCCTCGTCGGCTGGCGCCGGCTGGGGCAGCGGGTAGAGCGACGTGATGGGCCGCGACTGGACGATCCACGTGGCGCCGGCGTCGTCGATCACCCACTCGATGTCCTGCGGGCGGCCGAAGTGCGCCTCGATCCGCGCGCCGACCGAAGCAAGCGCGATGGCCTGGTCGGCGGTCAGCGAGGCCTGCGTGCGTGCCTCCCCGACGAGCGCCTGTCGTACCGTACCGCCATCGGGCAGCGGCCGGATGGCCAGCGCCTTGTCGGCAACCCGCGCCTCGAGAAGCGCGCCGGTCGGCTTGTCGACGCGGTAGAGGTCGGCCGAGACCAGGCCGCCCACCAGCGCCTCGCCCAGCCCGAAGCCGGCGTCGATGGATGCCACGCGGCGGTTGCCGGTCAAGGGGTCGGCGGTGAAGAGGATGCCGCTGACGGCTGGGACGACCATGCGCTGGACCACGACGGCCAGGCTGACGGCGTCGTGGTCGAAGCCGTTCTCGAGCCGGTAAAGGATGGCGCGGTCGGTGAAGAGCGAGATCCAGCAGCGGTGGACGGCGTCGAGCAGCGCATCGGCGCCGCGCACGTTCAGGTAGGTGTCCTGCTGGCCGGCAAACGAGGCGTCGGGCAGGTCCTCCGCCGTGGCGCTGGAGCGGACGGCGTAGGCGGCGTCAGCGCCGGCGGACTGCCACGCGGCCAGCACGGCATCGCGCACGTCGGCCGGCATGGGCAGCCGGCCGAGCCGGTCGCGGACGCGCGCGCCCGCGTCCCGCGCGCCCTCGACGTCGCCGGCTTCGAGCGCGCCAAGCGCCGCGTACACGCCCTCGGCCACGGCGCGCGAGCCGGCCAGGAAGCGCTGGAAGGCCGCGGTGGTGACGCAGAAGCCGCCAGGCACCGGAAAGCCCGCCGCCGCCAGCTCGCCCAGGTTGGCGCCCTTACCACCGACGCGCGGCAGGTCGGCGGCGCCGATGGCCTCGAACGGCAGGACGAGGGGGGCGGGCTCCTCGCCGGCGCCGGGCGGCGCGGAGGCGATCAGGCGGCCTCTGCTTTCGGGCGCAGCGCGAGCTGCGCGCCGAGCCACGCGGCGGGCAGCGGGGCGGCCAGGCCGTAGGCGACCATCCAGAGCGGGCTGGGGTACTGGTAGAGGTTGAACGCATCGGCCAGGGTGAACACGGCGCCGATGGCCAGCGCGTGCGCCAGCGGCGAGCGCGGCGCCCAGCGCGCCGCGATGTACCCGCCGACCAGTGGGCCAAGGGTCCACGCCAAGAGCACGCCGATCTTGCCGCCGAGCGGCACGTGCTCGACGAAGCCAGGCGTCTCGAACGTCACGCCGGGTGGCAGCGGAAAGGCCATCATCGACGCGGCCTCGACGGCGGCGACCGTGATCCAGGCGGCCAGGGCGGCAGCCAGGACGCTGAGGATGCTGCGAACGAACGCGGGCATGAGGCGGGTCCTTTGCGGGTGCTGGCGGGTCGGGGGGGTTGCGGTTGCGGTTGCGGTTGCGGTTGTATCCGGGAGTCGGGGCGCGTGCACGCGGCGGCGGAACGGTGCCCGAGGCGCGGCGCGTTGTCAACGGGGGGGCTGACCGCGTGACACATGCGTCAACCGCCGCGATCGGGCAACGTCAATGACCTACGTGGCTCGGTGTGCGATGACCCGCCCTGCTCGGCTTGGCGGCGTCCTGTACAGCTTTGGGTTACCGGTCACGCATACGCCGATGGGACGTGCCTCGCAGTGAGGAGCGGACCGCGGTGCGCTGCTGCGACGGGGAGACTCGTTCGATGTGGCGCGCTCGAGCGTCTGCGACTTGGCGGTCCGGTCGCGACGCTCAGAGCCAGCCGCTCACCGGTCGCCTCAAGAACGCTTCGAGCGAGATCCCGTCGCCGCCCACGAGCAGCGTGCGGCGCGGGGCGAACGCCGCCGCGAACGCATCGAGTCCGGACGCTTCGGCGCGAGGGCGGCCGCTCTTGACCTCGATCGCGGTCACGTCGCGTCCGGAGCGCACGACGAAATCCACCTCCCGGCTGCCCTCGCGCCAGTAGAACAGCTCGCAGGCGCCGCTCGCGGCCGCGTTGGCCAGGTGCGCGCCGACCGCGGACTCGACCAGGCGGCCGCGGAACGCGCTGTCGGACAGTGCCTGGTCTGGCGTGATGCCCGCAAGCGCGGTCATGAGCGCGGTGTTCATCACCTGGAGCTTCGGGCTGGACCCGCGCTGCCGGACGATCGTCCCGGCGTACTTTGGCAGGCCCCTGAGCATCCCCGCGCTGCCGAGCAGCTCCAGGTAGTGCGCCAGCGTCGTGGTGTTGCCGGCATCCTGAAGCTGGCCGAGCATCTTGGTGTACGAGAGGATCTGCCCCGAGAAACGGCAGCCCAGCTCGAAGAGCTGTCGGAGGAGCGCCGGCTTGTCCACACGCGCCATCAGCAGGACGTCCCGCCCGATGGTCGTCTCGATCAACGACTCCAGCAGGTAGGCCCTCCAGCGCTCGGTGTCGCCGATGAGGGGGGCCGCACCGGGATATCCCCCGAAGTAGAGGTACTGCTCCAACGACACGCCGAACGCGGCGGCCATCTCGGCGAACGACCAGTGCGGCAGGTGGAGCACCTCGAACCGTCCCGCCAAGCTCTCGGTGAGCCCATGCCGCATGAGAAGCGCCGACGAGCCGAGGAGGACCACCCGAAGCGGGCGGCGGGCGCGCGTGTCCTCGTCCCACAGGCGCTTCACGGTCTCCGACCAGCCGGGGATCTTCTGGATCTCGTCCAGGGCCAGCACCGCGCCGCCGGTGCCGGCGTTGGCCGCGGCCATGCGGCCATACTCCCATTGCGCGGCAATCCAAGCTGGCCCCCGAAGCGATGGTTCGTCCGCCGAGGCGTACACGCTGGGCGCCCCGAGGTCCGCGAGCACCTGCTCGACCAGCGTGGTCTTGCCGACCTGCCTGGCCCCGGCTACCACCTGGATGTGGCGTCGGACCTCGCGCAGGCGACCCGCGAGAACGGCGGCGTGCTCGCGCTGGAAGGACGGATCGTGGAGACTACTCATCGTAGTGAGTAAATTTACTCAGTACGCTGAGCAAAGGCAATATTCGTCGAGATCGGCGACGTCACCCGCGCCCACGCCTCACGGCACCGTTACCACCGAACGCCTAGTAGGGGCGCTGCTTGCTGCGCCCTCTCTTGGCTGGCAGGCCGTACGCGTGGTCCTCCATAGATACCGTCACCGACGCGAGCACCAGGACAGCAAGCGCAGTGCCGGCTGTCGCGACAAGCGGCGTGGTATGCTGCAATCGTTGGACCGCGTTCGCCGTCGGGCTGAGCGGGTACAATTGATGTATGACATAGTAACGTCGATCTTCTCTGCCCAGTTGAGATTGAGTATTACTGTTGTGTCGGTTGTAATAGGGCATATGATCACATACCGTAGGAGCCAGTCTAGGTGTCGGAATTCGACGGGACGGTCTTACCCGCCGTCACGGGCAGCAAAGGGAGGTGAGTTGTGAGCCAACCATCACGCACAACAAGCATCATCGCGACGCTACTTGCGATCGGTATGGTCCTTGGAGCCGTTGTCTCGAGTATCAACTTCGGAGCGTCACGACGTGCCACTGCTCAGAGCACGCCAGCGTGGTACAACTATGGTGCCCCTAGCGGGCAACCGCCTTCGGCCTACATTCTCGACATTGACATGATCGGAGGCGCTGAAGGCTGGCTGATCGCTTCCCAGGGATTAGCGAAGCTCGAGTCCTCGGGTTGGCAGTTCCAGACGTCCACTGTCTCGCTACAGCTCGAGGCACCCGTTTCGAGCCTTGATATGCTCGACCCGTCTAACGGCTGGGCGGTCGGACATGGAAACGGAGGAGGAACCATATGGCGATTCCAAGACAACGCGTGGTCAATCTTCGACGCTAGCTACCCTAAGGAGCTTCATGACGTCGATATGGTAAGTGCAAGTGATGGATGGGCAGTGGGTCTTGATGGCCATATTATTCACTTTGATGGTAGTCAATGGCTTCAAGTGCAGTCTCCCACATCATCTCACCTAACGACCATTTCTATGTATTCTGCGACGTCTGGCTGGGCCGCGGGAGACAATGGGACAATGCTGCATTATGACGGGACCTCGTGGGTCCTTCAGAATTTTCCTTCTGGGACTTACATTCTCGATGTGCTGGGTGTCTCGAGTAATGAGGCATGGGCCGTCGGAGGACCTTCAGAGCCACTCTTCCATTATTCTGCAGGCGGTTGGACTGTGGTTTCGAATCCATCGTCAATGCGGTTGTTCTCTCTCTCTGGAAGTGCGTCAGAGTGGTGGGCAGCAGGTGACGAGTTCATACACTTCTCGAACGGTACGATGACGCTTGAAGGCCTCCCTGAGACACTCGCCTGCGGTGGCTTTAGCGATTGGATGAGCGACATTGAATTTGTCGATGACAACAACGTGTGGGCAGGAGGACGTTGTGGTGAGTTGCGCCACTACACTGGCCTGCCGCGCGACCTGATTATCGCCTCGTCGTATCTGCCGATGCTAATGAGTCGCTACGAGCCGCACACTCTAGCTCGCCCCGCGGCGGCGATTCCTGCTCCGCCCATGGTCGTGCCCAGATCTCCCTGAGGGATCTCCATGGGTACGCGCACTTGAGGAGATCTTAGGTGTGATTCACCTTCGGGACGTTCGCCTCCTCACGTACGGTCCAGCCATCCGTCCCCTCCATGGGTTCGCCGCTCTCGCCCCGGAGCCGCCCCACCGCCAGCAGCCCGCTCGCCCGCGCCCGCAACCAGGGCACTCGCGCCACCAAGCCCTCGAGCCGAGCATCCACCGCGAACAGCCCCCGCCAGATCCTGTCGATCGCCGGGCTCCGCCCGAGCCGAGCCGCGACGCCGCGCGCCCTTCCGCGCGATCTAAGGGCAGGGCGCTGGACGGCGCGGTCGTAGAGCCGGCCGAACGGGACGCCCCATGCGGTCAGCCGTTCGACGTCCAGGCCAGCCCTGGCCATCGACGCCTCCAGGCTGCCCGCCTCGTAACGCCGCATGTGCCCGACGTCGCGATCGAGGGCGCCGAACCGCGCCGGTCCCGCCGGCACGGTCACGGCCAACACCCCGCCCGGTACCAGGACGCGCGCCAGCTCGCGCACCGCGGCGGCATCATCCCGGACGTGCTCTAGGACCTCGCCGGCCGCCGCACCCGCCAGCGTCCCATCGGCCAGCGGCAGCGCCGCGACATCCGCGACGAACGGCAGCACGCGGCACCCGAGCCCGCGCGCTCGAGCCCGGTCCGCGGCCAGGCGCACGCGCCGCCTGTCGATGTCGCACGCCAGCACCACCTCCGCGCCCCCGTCGATGGCGCTCCCCGCCAGCGCCAGGGCCAGCGAGCCGTCGCCGCAGCCCGCGTCGAGTAAGTCGCCGGCGGGCGCCGCCGCGCGCAGGGCCGCCCCAAGCCGCGCGGTGCGCCAGCGGTGGCGCGGGCCGACCATTCTCGGCGCGCGATGGACGCGGACCGCCGCAGCGAGGATATCGGCCAGCGCCGCGCCGAGGACCTCGGGAGAGAAGCGCTCGAACCACCCTGCGCGCGCTCGTTCCGCCAGCCTGGCCCGCTGGCCCGGGTCGTCCGCCAGCGCCACGAGCGCTGCCGCAAGGGCGACGGCGTCGCCCGGCGCGACGAGCATGGCCTCCCCCGGCCGCAGCAGCTCGCGCGCCGCCGGCGTGTCGCCGGTGACCAGCGCGCGGCCGGCCGCCAGGGCCATGTACGCCTTGTGCGGCACGACCACGGCGGCCTTGGGCGATGTGCCGAAGATCCCGAGGCAGACATCGGCCGGCGCGAGGTGGCGCGCGGCCAGCTCGGCGGGCGGGAGCCAGGCTTCGACGAAGCGCACGTTGGGGAGCTCGAGTGCCTCGGCCTGCGCCCTCGCCGCGGCCAGCCCCTGGCCGAGCCCGACCAGCTCGAACTTGATGTCGCTGCGCTCGCGCAGCGCGTGGGCCGCGGCGAGGATGGTCGCCACACCGTGGAGCGGGATGTACTGGCCGCAGTAGACGACGCGGCAAACCGAAATCCCCATCGCCGACGCGTCCCCTTTCGTCGCCGCGCCCCCCGTCGCGCTCGACGGATCGCCCACCGTGTACGCCGGCGTCGCCTCGCGGTACACCGCCGGCGCCCCGACGGGCAGGACCACCGCGCGCTCCGGGTCGAGGCCGACGTCGGCGGCCAGCGCGCGGCCGTGCGCGGCGGTGTCGACCAGGACGACGTCCGGCAGCCCGAACAGCCAGCGCTCGACGGCGCGCATTGTTCGCGCGCGGAGGCTGCCCGCGGCGACCACGCCGCGATCGCGCGCCGTCTCCGAGGCCGAGATCAGCGGGTCGAAGACCAGCACCGCGCCGCGGCGACGCGCCACGCGCCGGGCCAGCGGGAGGTCTAGGTGCGCCGTCGGGCCGACGACGACCGCGTCAACGCGCCCGAGGCGGCGCGCCTGCCGCGCGAGCCGGAACCACGCGCCGAATTGGCGTGCGGCCAGCCGAAGGAGCGGGATGCTCCCGCGGCCCGCAACCGCAGCAACCTTTGCGTCGGTGCTCGACCACAGCGGCGCGTGTAGCTCGACGACCTCCGCACCCGACGCGCGCAGCCCGTCGATCAAGATGGCGTTGCGGCCGACGCCGCGGTCGTACGTGCCGAACCACGCGACGCGCAGTGGGGCCGCCGCGTGCCGGCGGCGCGTCACACGGTGGTCCGTCGGACGATCAGGTCGGCCAGGAGCCCGATGACCAGGATCTGCAGGCCGGTGACCAGCAGCGCCAGCGTCGTGCCGGGCATGGGCGGGACGTAGGCGCCCGAGGTGCGCCACAGGATGTCGTACAGGACGTACTTGCCCGTGCCCGCGGCCAGCATCATCAGCGACAGCGGGAGGAACACCTTGAGCGGGTTGAAGTACATGACCGCCCGGATGACCAGCGACAGGTAGTTGTACGAGTCGCGCAGCGGGTGGAAGGTGGACCGCCCGACGCGCGGGAAGTAGTCGATGGGCAGCCAGCGCACCGTGAAGCCGGCGCTCAGGAACGCGATGGTGCTGGTGCTGACCCAGGAATGGCTGGTGGGCAGCATGGGCAGGTAGCGCAGCGTGACGTCGCGGCGCTGGACGCGCAGGCCCGAGTTGAGGTCGGGGATGCGCGAGCCGGTCATGAACTCGGCCAGCTTGCGGATGAACCACTTGGCCGGCGTCCGCAGCACGCGCAGCGTCCCCGCCTCCACGCGGCGCGCGCCGATGACCATGTCGGCGCCTTCGGCCATCATGGCCAGCATCTCGGGCAGACGCTCGTTGGGGTACGTCCGGTCGGCATCCGTGAACGCCACCCAGCGCCCGCGCGCGGCGCGCACGCCGGTGGTCCGCGCCGCGCCGTTGCCGCGGTTGAACGCGTGGTGCAGCAGCCGCACCGGCCGCTCGGCGGCCAGCGCCGCCGTCCGGTCCCGCGACCCGTCGTCGACGACGATGACCTCGTAGGAGAGCGCGGTGGTGGCCATGGCCTTCAGGATGTCGTCGAGGTCGTCGCCGATGGCGGCCTCCTCGTCGTAGGCGGGGAGGATGATGGAGACGTCCAGCACCTCCGCCTCGGCCACGGCGGGCAGCACCACGCGCGCGCCGGTTCGGAGCGCTTCCTCGATTGCGTTTGCCATGTCATCCCTGCTCTGGCGGCCGAGCGGCGGATCGATCACCCGCCGGCGATGGTAGCACGGGCCGACGCCCGCTCGCAGGTCTCGACGCCCCGGCGAGCGCGCGCCTTGCAGGGGGCGTGGCGTTCGGAGGGAGGGCTGTTGCTCGGCAGCGCATGCAAGCCGAGGGCACGCGCTTAAATAACCCGTGCGCTGGCACGTTACTCCGAAGCCCGACCGCTCGCCGAACGCCATAACAACCGCGCCCGCACATAGCAGTGGTCGGAGCCCCCGTCGCACCCGACCTGAGCGCTCTCGGCGCGCATGTCGTCCGAGTGCATGATGAAGTCCAGCCGGAGCAGCGGGCCAGGCAGGGGGATCCCTCTGATGCCGAACATGGAGGGCAACAGGTGTTCAGCGCGGAGACCGTGGGGGAAGGTGAAGCCAAAGCCCCAACCCGCCTCTCGGAATGCATCGTCCAGGGTCTCGGTCAGCGTGCGATAGGCCCGCGACTGGTCCGACAGGTTGAAGTCGCCGATTACGAGCACGCTGCCTTCGCTCGCCTTCGCCCGTTCGCCGAGGTCGAGGAGCTGCCGTTCCTGCCGGCTGGTGTCGAGGCCGATCGGCAACGGCCACCCTTCCCGCCATGCAACCTCAGGGATCGTCGGGTGCGGTGCAAAGACCTGGAGTTCATGACCATGTGCCGTGATCTTCGCTGACAGCGACGCGCGCTGTCCGCCGTCGCCTTGGATCCACGCAACGTCCTCGACCGCGAAGCGGCTGAGCAGCCCTCGGCCGCCCGACTCAGGTTCGAGCACCGAGTACGGGTAGCGCGCCTCGAGCTCGGTCCGGATGGCCCGCTCGAACGCCGGCGTTAGCTCCTGAAGGGCGACGATGTCGGCATCCGCGGCCGCAATGGCCGCCGCGACCGTCTCCGGACCGGCGAGGAACGGCCCGAGGTTGAACGTCATGACGTCGATGGCCTCGCCACCGCTGGCCACGGCGGCCTTCGGTATGAGCTGCCGACCGTAGACGAGCACGAAGGCGCACAGCGCGACGCCAGCCGCCGCCAACGCCACGCGCTGACGCCGAAGGACGGCCCACAGGGTGACCAGGGGTAGCGGGAGGAACAGGAAGGGGGCGAAGCTGTTGACCAGAGCGAACCATGGCGGCCAGCCGGCCAGACGATACCGGCTGGCGAAGAACACCACGACGCACGCTGCGAAGAGCAGACAGGCTGCATCGGCGCCGCGGCGCAGCACCGTGCGGAACGCCCGTGTTCGCCCCATCTCAGCCGAGCATCACCCGCCTACGCCGTGCGCCGGTAGTTGGACGTCATGAACCGGTGCCACGTCCCGTCCTCGCGCTGGACCTGCGCCCACAGCACGCGCTGATCCGCGCCCTTCAGCTCGATGACGTCCGTGTACGGCACGATCCCCGCGCCTTCCTCGAAGCTTGGCCCAGCGCAGTCCAGCGTGAGCACCGTTCCCGACGGGTCGAGCGTGCCCTCGTACACCCAGAGGTAGCTCATCATCGAACCGATGAACGTGCCCACGAACCGCTGCTTGGTCGCATCGAAGCCGAGCGTCATCACGGTCAGGTCGGCGCCGCCGTCCGCGCGCTCGGTGCGCCCCTCGCAGAGGACCCACAGCGGCCCGAGCGCGCGCACGCTCTCCGTGCCGGCGTGCGTGATCGACGGCTGGCCGTCCTCGACGATCGACGCGGCCTCGAAGCTCCATTCGCCGACGAGCTGCTGGAGCCATTCGTGTTCTTTGGTGGCCACCTCGTGCTGCATGCTGCGCCTCCTCGGGCTTAGTCGGTCAACGGATGCGCAGCAGGGTATAGCACAGGCGTTCTAGCGTCAAGCGAGGTCGCCGGGGCCCCCGCGCCCGGGCGACCTCTCCGATCTCGGCACGAGCACGCCATTCGGGTCGTGCTCGGCCACGATGCGCTACTGGCCGTCCGACCCGCCAGGCACCGCTTGCCGGAGGTTGTTCGGCAGGCAGATCAGCAACGGGTTGAGCGGCGGCGTCGCGGGCCGCCAACCGTCGGGGCAGCTGCCGGGAGGGATCGGACCCGCGTCGCTGTCGTTGGGCGGGACGAAGAAGTTGTCCGGCAGGCAGCCGAGGACCGCGCTCAGGGGCGAGGTCGCCGGCCGGAAGCCCTCGGGGCAGGTGCCATCGTTGCCCCTGGCGGGAGCCCGCGGCGCCGTCGGACGGACGACCGTGGCGGGGAGGCAGCCGAGCACGGGGTTGAGCGGCGGCGTGACCCGCATCCAGCCCTCCGGGCACGTGCCTGAGGGCGGCGCCTCGTCCTCGTCGAGGTCGAAAACGAGCGTGTCGGGGAGGCAGAGGAGAACTGGGTTCAGTGGCGGCGTGACCAGGTGCCAGCCGCTCGGACAGGAGTTGAGCCCGCCGCCGCGCTGGGCCTGGACGGTGACGGAGCCCGCCGCCGCGACCGCGGCGAACAGGCTCGCGCCGATCAGCGCCTTGATCAGGATGGAAGCCGAAACGTTCATGATTGGTCGTCCCTTTCGTTCCGAGGCCCTGCGGGCCACCGCGAGCGATCATCGGCGTCTTGCGCAGCCACCGGCCGATGATCGCGAGTGGTTGGTGCGCTGCGCGATGGCCAAGCTACCCGACGACCCTCATGAGCCTCAACAGAACTCCGCCACTCTTGCGCCACTTGTGCGCCATGACGCCTGGCACGTCGCAGGGTTCGCTTGTACCGATACGCCGCCCACATCACGCCAAGCACCGCCCACGCGTCGAGCGCCACCACCGCCGCCGCCAGCAGCCACTTGACCCATCCCCATCGGGTTGGCATCCTGCCCTACCCTGGGCGCCTCCCCGCGACGCGCCCCACGAGGCGGTCGCCGTGTCGCCCGAGCAGCGAGCACATTCCATCCACCGGACGTGGCAGCGCCTCCTGGACGCCGCCTACGCCGTGCGTGCCCTCGCGCCGTGGCGCTGGATGACCGCGGACCAGCGGTTTGCCGTGCGCCATCCCGACACCGGCGAGCTCGGCTACGGTTGCGTGCTCGGCCACGACGGCGACGCGCCGGGCTTCGGGCTGCACCTCGGCGCCGGCGGGCTGGCCAGCCTGGGCCGGCTGCTGCGCGCGCCGCACACGCCGGACGATCCGCTCGAAGCGCTCGAGCTGTACATCGCGCAGCGCTGCCTTGCCGTCACCTACGACGACGGCCTGGACATCGAGCCGCCCGACCCGGAGTGGGCGCCCCCGGTGGTGCGCGCGCCGGGCCCGCTCCGCCCGCACTTTCGATCGCACCATCCCGGCTGCGAGCCGTGGCCGCTCTCCCCGACGGAGGCCATGTTCCTGTCGCTCGCGCTCGAGCAGACCGTCCACGTCGCCCGCCGACTGCGGCGCTCGGCGGACGAGCTCGCCCCGCCGGTCGCCGGGCTGGTGCCGACGCGGGTGGCCGACCTGACGCTAGCCGGCCTGGCGTGGCGCGATGCCTGGGTGTGGCCGCCGGCCGGCGTGCCATCGGGCGCGCCGCCCTTCGAGGTGGATGCGCGCCGGCTGGCCGGGCTGCGCGAGGTGCCCCTGGGCGCGTCGCACGGTGAGGACGGGCTGGCGTGGGAGGCGGACTACCAGCTCATGCCGATCGCCGTCCAGGACAGCATCGGCGTGCGGCCGCGCTATCCGTACCGGCTGGTCGTCGCGGACCAGGCCGACGGCGCGGTGATCGTCGAGGACGAGGTGGACTACGACGCGCGCCACGCCGCGCTGCGCGAGCTGGTCATGCGCGCCGTCGAGGCCCGGGGCCGGCGCCCCGCCGCGCTCTGGGTGCGGCGCCCGGGGGTTCAGGCGGCGCTGGCGCCCATGGCCGCCTGTCTCGAGGTGCCGCTCGTGCGGGTGGACGCGCTCCAGACGGTATCCTCGCAGCGCGCGCGGCGGGGGGCCACGGTGGAGACGGGGGCGGTGTAGGACCGCCTTCGCTACAATCCCCCGCGTGAGCACCCCCGACGCCCCGCTGGCCGCCGCGCCCGCCGCCCCCGCGCACGCCATCACGACCGGCGGCGGCCGGCGCTGGGTCGGCTGGTTCCACCTGGGCGTCCTCTACGTCGTGTGGAGCACGACCTACCTGGCCATCCGGCTGGCCGTCGAAGAGGGCTCGGGCTTCCCGCCGTTCGGCATGGCGGCCACGCGGCTCGTCGTGGCCGGCGCCTTCCTCTTTGCCGTGGCCGCCGTCATGCGCCGGCCGATGGCCATCTCCCGGCGCGACCTCTACATCCTGACCGGCGCCGCGATCCTGCTGTGGCTCGGGGGCAACGGGCTCGTCACCTGGGCGGAGCAGGTGGCCGACTCCGGCTACGCCGCGCTGTTGGTCGGGGCGATGCCGATCTGGACGTCGGTGATCGAGGCCGTCATCGACCGGCGCCTGCCCTCGGGGCGCGTCATGCTCGCCCTGGCCGCCGGCTTCGCGGGCGTGGGCGTCCTCACCGTGCCCGCCCTGCGCGACGCCACCATCACCGACGCGCTCCCCGTGATCGCGCTGCTGCTCGCGCCGCTGTCCTGGGGCGCGGGCGCCGTGCTCCAGAGCCGCCGCAAGCCCCACGCGGCGCCCGTGGTCAGCGCGGCGTGGCAGCAGCTGCTCGGCGGCCTGATCGTCGGCGTCTTCGCGCTGGCGCTGCGCGAGCCCGCGCCCGACCCGACGCCGGTGGCGTTCTGGGCGTGGGCCTACCTGGCCATCGTCGGCAGCCTGGCGTTCCTGTCGTTCGTCCAGGCGCTCAAGATGCTGCCGGCGCGCTACGTGATGACCTATGCCTACGTCAACCCCGTGGGCGCCGCGCTGCTGGGCTGGCTGATCCTGGGCGAGCCCATCACCGGCTGGACCATCGGCGGCGCTCTGCTCGTCCTCGTCGGCGTGGCGGGCGTCTTCCGCGAGCGCTACGCCGCCTAGCCGGCCCCGCGCCCGTCTCGACCAGCGCCCGCCGTACGAAAGGAGCACCGACCCATGCCCGACGACTTCCGGTGGCGCGACGACGGCTATGTTCCGCAGCGCGCCATGATCATCATGGCCCACCCCGACGACATCGAGTTCAGCTGCGCCGGCACCGTGGCGCGTTGGACCGACGGGGGCTGCGCGGTCTGCTACGTCCTGGTCACCAGCGGCGACGGCGGCATCGAGACCGCGGGCATGACGCGCGCTGGCGCAGCCGAGATCCGCGAGGCCGAGCAGCGCGCCGCAGCCGCCGCCCTGGGCGTGACCGAGATCGTGTTCCTGCGCGAGCCGGACGGCATGGTCGAGAACACCATGGCGCTGCGCAAGCAGCTGGTGCGCGAGATCCGGCGCTTTCGCCCGGAGGCCGTGATCACGCTGGACCCGGCCGCCCTGTGGGTGGCCGAGGACTACATCAACCACCCGGACCACCGCGCCGTCGGGATGGCGGCGGTGGACGCGGTGTTCCCTGCCTCCGGCCAGCCCAACGTCTTCGAGGAGCTCGCCGACGAGGGCCTGGCTGCGCACAAGGTCCGCCGGCTCTACGCCGTGGCGTTCGGCCCGGAGGGCGTAAACGTGGTCGTCGACATCGGCAGCACGCTCGAGCGCAAGCTGGAAGCGCTCCGCTACCACCAGAGCCAGTTCGCCGGCTGGGACCCCGAGCCGCGCATCCGCGAGTGGAGCGCCGAAGCCGCCATGGACACGCCGCACGCCCACGTCGAGCGGTTCCGGATGGTCCGCCTGATCACGGATGAAGAATTCGAACGGCGGCGAACGCCCGCCCCCATTGGACATCCCCCCCCACCGCGGCTATAAAACCGCGCGTTTGCGCGCCCGCGCGGACGAACGCACGCCATGAACAAACGAGGTCCAAGATGATCGCGATGCCCTCGCTACCCTGTGCCCTGCCCGCCCGCGCCGTGCGCCGGCTGGCCGGCGCGCTGGCCCTGCTGGTGGCCTGGTCGGCCGCCCATCCCGCCGCGGCGCTGGCCGCCGGCCTGGCCCAGGAAGCCGACTGCCACGGCGAGGCCTGCCTGGTCATCCCCGACCTCGGCCAGGTGACGTTCCTCGGCGGCCTGTCCGGGACCACCTTGCTCCTCTTCGGCCTGGTGGTCTGCGCCCTGGGCCTTGCGTTCGGCTACGTCACCTACCAGCAGGTCCGCCGGCTGCCCGTGCACCCGGCCATGAGCGAGATCTCGGAACTGATCTACGAGACCTGCAAGACGTACATGCTCACGCAAGGGCGCTTCCTGGCCATCCTGTGGGCGTTCATCGCCGTGATCATCGGGCTGTACTTCGGCGTGCTGCAGCGGCTGCCGCTGCTCAACGTGGGCGTCATCTTCGTCGCCAGCCTGGTGGGCATCCTGGGCAGCTACGGCGTGGCCTGGTTTGGCATCCGGATCAACACGCTGGCCAACAGCCGGACCGCGTTTGCCAGCCTGCGCGGTCTGCCGATGCCCATCGGGCGCATCCCGCTGCAGTCCGGCATGAGCATCGGCATGCTGCTCATCTCGGTCGAGCTGACGCTGATGCTCTGCATCCTCCTGTTCATCCCCGGCGAGCTCGCCGGCCCGAGCTTCATCGGCTTTGCCATCGGCGAGTCGCTGGGCGCCGCGGCGCTCCGGATCGCCGGCGGCATCTTCACCAAGATCGCCGACATCGGCTCGGACCTCATGAAGATCGTCTTCAACATCAAAGAGGACGACGCGCGCAACCCCGGCGTGATCGCCGACTGCACGGGCGACAACGCCGGCGACTCGGTCGGCCCGACGGCGGACGGCTTCGAGACCTACGGCGTCACCGGCGTGGCGCTGATCTCGTTCATCCTGCTCGCGGTCACCGACACCAACGTCCAGGTCCAGCTGCTGGTCTGGATCTTCATGATGCGCGTGATGATGATCCTGGCCAGCGGCTTCTCGTACCTCATCAACGACCGCATGACCACGGCCCAATATGCCGGCGCCACCAAGATGAACTTCGAGGCGCCGCTCACCAAGCTCGTGTGGCTGACCAGCATCGTCTCGGTGGTCATCACGTACATCGCCTCGTATCTCCTGGTGCCCGAGCTCGGCGGCGACGCGTCGCTGTGGTGGAAGCTCTCAACGGTCATCACGTGCGGCACGCTGGCCGGGGCGATCATCCCCGAGTTCGTCAAGGTCTTCACCTCGACCGAATCCCGCCACGTCCGGGAGGTCGTCACGGCCTCGCGCGAGGGTGGGGCGTCGCTCAACATCCTCTCGGGTCTTGTGGCCGGCAACTTCAGCGCCTACTGGCTCGGCCTGGTCATCGTCGGCCTGATGAGCGTGGCGTATTGGGTCAGCACCATGGGCCTGGACGCGCTGATGATCGCGCCGGCGGTGTTCGCGTTCGGCCTGGTGGCGTTTGGCTTCCTCAGCATGGGCCCGGTGACGATCGCGGTGGACTCGTACGGACCCGTGACGGACAACGCGCAGTCCATCTACGAGCTGTCGACCATCGAAGAGGTGCCCGACGTGGCCGCCGCGGTCGAACGCGAGTACGGCTTCCGCCCCAACTTCGAGCGCGCCAAGGACCTTCTGGAGGAGAACGACGGCGCCGGAAACACGTTCAAGGCCACGGCCAAGCCGGTGCTGATCGGCACGGCCGTGGTGGGCGCCACCACGATGATCTTCTCGATCATCGTGCTGCTCACGGACGGCCTGCAGCAGTTCCTGGACAAGCTGTCCATCCTCCACCCGCCGTTCCTGCTGGGCATGATCCTGGGCGGCGCCATGATCTACTGGTTCACGGGCGCCACCATCCAGGCCGTGACCACCGGCGCGTACCGCGCGGTGGAGTTCATCAAGGCCAACATCAAGCTGGAGGGCGTCACCAGGGCGTCGGTCGAGGACAGCAAGAAGGTGGTCGAGATCTGCACGCTCTACGCGCAGAAGGGCATGTTCAACATCTTCGTGGCCGTCTTCTTCGCCACGCTGGCGTTCGCCTTGGTGGAGCCGTTCCTGTTCATCGGCTACCTGATCTCCATCGCGCTGTTCGGGCTGTTCCAGGCCATCTTCATGGCCAACGCCGGTGGCGCCTGGGACAATGCCAAGAAGATCGTCGAGGTCGACCTCAAGGAGAAGGGCACCGAGCTGCACGCGGCCACGGTCATCGGCGACACGGTGGGCGACCCGTACAAGGACACGTCGTCGGTGGCCATCAACCCGGTGATCAAGTTCACCACGCTGTTCGGGCTCCTGGCCGTCGAGCTGGGCGTGAAGCTCACCGACGACTACGGCCAGAGCCTGGCGTGGGTGCTCTCGGCCGCCTGCCTGGCCGTTTCGATGTGGTTCGTCTACCGCTCGTTTTACGGGATGCGCATCGAGCGCGCCGGCGGGGCTTGATGGAGGGCCTGCGCGAGCTCGTCGACATCTTCCTCCACCTGGACCAGCACCTCAACGCCTGGGCCGCCCAGCTGGGCGGCTGGACCTACGCGCTGCTGTTCGCCATCGTGTTCGCCGAGACGGGGCTGGTGGTGACGCCCTTCCTGCCGGGCGACAGCCTGCTGTTCGCGGTGGGTGCGCTGGCCAGCCAGCCAGGCTCGCCGATCCAGATCGCGGTGGTGCTGGTGCTGCTGTGCGCGGCCGCGGTCCTGGGCGACGCGGTGAACTACGCCATCGGCCGGCGCTTGGGCCCGCGCGTCTTCCAGAGCGAGACCTCGTGGCTCTTCAACCGCGAGCACCTGGTCCGCACCCAACACTTCTACGAGAAGCACGGCGGCAAGACGATCATCCTGGCGCGCTTCATCCCGATCGTCCGGACGTTCGCGCCGTTCGTGGCGGGCATCGGGCACATGACGTACCCCAAGTTCGCGCTGTACAACGTGACGGGCGGCGTGGTGTGGGTGATCCTGTTCCTCTCGGCGGGCTACTTCTTTGCCGACCTGCCTGTGGTCGAGGAGCAGTTCCACTACGTCATCCTGGCCATCATCGGGATCTCGGTGCTGCCGGTCGCGTTCGAGTGGCTGAAGGCGCGCCGATCGCGCCAACCGCGGCTGCCCGAGGCCTAGACCACCCTCGGCGCTTGCGCGCGCTCGCCGCGCGGCCTACCCTGAACGCACAGGGCGTCCCGCGCGAGCGGCGCGCCGTGAAGCCATGACCAGCCAGGTGGCCGGGTCCGCGCACGTCCCTGTGCCGGAAGCCGCCGCCCTGTCGGCCAGCCGGATCTCACCGGCGAGGGTCGCGCCGCCGAACTCGGTCGGTCGGCGCGGTCGTGGCACCAAGGAGGGCATCGTGCAAGAGAATTCGGAGTGGTTCGTCGTCGCCGAGCAGGACGGCTTCTTGGGACCGAGCGCGGGCGCGAAGTTCCGGAGCGCCAACTTCTCGGACAAGACGGTGGCGCTGCGGCGCCTCTACGAGATTCGGGCCGGCTACCCGGAGGACTACTTCGCCATCGAGCGTCTGATGGGCGAAGAGGCCCCAGGCCCATTCGACCAGGGCAAGGTGGTGGCCGAGGAGCTGACGGACGACGGCGAGGTCTGCTTCTTCACCAAGGCGCAGGCCAGGGCCCTGTACCACGCCACGCGCTGGAAGCGCGCCCCCCAGTTCGACGAGCACGCCCCGTTGAACGGCGACGGCGCGCCGAAGATGGCGTATTGGCGGAAGGGGAAGGGTCGGGCCAGCTGAGGGGGGCGCTCCGGAAACGGCCGAGGGTGTTGCCAACCGCTCACGATGGCTCGAACGCAAGCGAAACGAGGTGATGCATGCGGATGGACGACGGCGAGGCCCGGTGCCAAAGCTGCGGGATGCCGCTCGCGCGCGACGAGCAGGGCGGCGGAACCGAGGCCGACGGGTCGCGGAGCGCCGAGTACTGCAGCCACTGCTACCAGGACGGTAAGTTCACCATGCCGGACCTGACGCCGAGCCAGATGGCGGAGCGCGTGGCGGACCGCCTGCGCTCCCTGAGCATCTCGGAGAGCCAGATCGCCTCGGCGACCGAGAGCATCGAGATGCTCCGGCGGTGGAGCATGAGCGCGTAGGGGATCGAGTGGGCGTTGGCAGGTTCGTGGCGCGCCTTCGATCGTTGGTCGCCTGTATGGCGCTGGCCTGGGCGTCACGGGTGCTGGTACGGCCATCCACCTGCGACCGACCAGCGGCGCGAGCGTGGTCTATTTGCCAGCGGGCTCGAGGTAGCCGTGAGCTGGTGAAGCCCAGAGGGCGACGCATCATCCGATGGACGACGTGGCCTGTGTTTCATGCAGGTTTCCGGATGGTCGGTCGATCGGTCAGCTCAGCGCCGCCGTTCTGCGCATCCGCCAGCGGACGATGAGGCCGAGGATGGCGCCGAGGACGATGCTGAAGGCGAACGTGGTGCCGGCGATGTTCCAAAAGCGCGCAGCCGCGGACATGGAGTCGTACTGCGCCTGGTACTCCGGTTGGTTCTGGAGGAACGTGGCAAAGAACGCGTTCAGGACGATGACCATCCAGGCGCCCCCGAGGAGCGCCGTCGCAATGCCCTGGGCGATCGGCGCTTCGGGCCGGCGGCGCATGAGCGCGACATACCAGGCGGCGTAGATGACCACCCAGCCGACCATCTCCCACGGCATCGGGTTGAGCGTGGTGAACGTGAAGAGCAGGGCGCTCACGAGGGCGAGCAGCGACAGCTTGAGGGCGTGGGGCCAGTCGATATGGGGCACGGGCGGGGTCTCCTCAGGGTTGGGGTATGGGCAAGGACCAGAGCCACTTTCCGAGGGGGATAATGAAACAGATGTGCTAGGCTGTCAACCGCTCAGCAGATGCTTCGGTGCGACGCCTAGAGCCGCGGCGCTAGCCGTCGCACTAGCGGATCTCATCGGCCCAAGGACGGTCCCAAACGGAGGAGCCGCTTGACTGCACGCAACGTGCTGCTCATGAAGCCAAACATGCGATCCACCGTAACGCTCGACTCCGATGTCGAGGCGCTCGTGCGCAACCGAATGCGCGAGCGCGGGCAGTCCTTCAAGAACGTCCTGAACCAGGCCGTGCGCACCGCGCTTGGCCAGCGCTCGGAGTCCGTACCCAGGCCTATTCGGCAGCGCACGTTTAGGATGGGGTTCCGACCCGAGCTTGCCTTGGACCAGGCCCTCACCTTGGCGGCAACCACCGAGGATGAGGAGATTGCGCGGAAGCTGAGCCTGCGCAAGTGAAGCTTGTCGATGTCAACGTACTGCCGTATACGCTAGCGCCCGGCCAGGGCGAGCGGGAGGTAGACCGTCGACGGGCCGGTGGCGCGGCGGGTGGGCGGCGGGGTGGCCGAGGGCGCGGTGTGAGTCGGGGTGGCGGTGGCGGTCGGGCTTGGGGTTGCGGGCGAGGTGGTCGGACCTGGTGATGCCACCTCGGTCGGCGATGTGGTGGCGCTGGGCGAGGGTTCGGGGCCGGGCGGTCTGGTGGGTGGCTCGGAGGTTGGCGGTTCCGACGTCGGCGTGGCGGTGGCAGCGGCGGTGGGCGACTCGGTCGCCGTGGGCGATGGGACTGCGGTCGCCGTTGGCGTGACGCTGAGCACGACCGGGTCGGCGATCAGCAGGCCCTGCGAGCCGTGAGCCTGGAGGATGGTGCCGTCGGCCAGGAACGCCAGGCCGCCGTGACGGCGGCTCGGTCGGGATGAGGGAACGAAGCGCGCACGAGAGACATCGCTGCGCGGATGTGCGAGGTCGCGCGCATCGACGACGACGTGGCCGCCGTGGGTCGCGGCGACGACGGCTTGGCCCCGCCACGCGACGGCCAGCGTACCGAGTCCAAACGTGCCGTAGGATCCCGCAGAACTCAACGTGCCCTCTCGGTCGGCCATGTAGATCCGAGCGCGGTCGCTGGTGCTGACGGCAACGCGCCCGCCGTCGATCGCGACGTCGCGCACCTCCATGAGCGGTGGCATGCCCGAGGACTTGGGCGGAACCTGCACCGCCGCACGTTGTCGAGGCGCCGATGCGTCGGCGACGTCGATCGAGACGATCCACGCCTGCTGCCAGTCGTCGGCGGTGACACCGACGAACGCCATGCCGTCCTCCACGTCGATCGCGCGGGCGAAGACGTCGGGTGGAGCTGGATCGCTCAGCGAGAGCGGGGTGTCCGGCAGCGGCGCCGCATCGATGGTGGCCACGAGGCCCGGCGCTGCCACGTTGGCGACGTCGAGCACATGAACGAAGCCGTCGTGAGCAACGACCACGGCCTTGGTGCCGTCCACGGCCAGGTCGACGACCTCGGAATGCTCGCGCAGCGCAACGCGGCCCGCGATCGTCGGTGAGGCCGGATCAGCGACGTCGATGGTCACGACGCCCTGGTGGCTGCCCGATGCCACGGTCGCGATGATATGGTTACCGGACAGCACCTTGACCGCCGTGACGTCGCCGATCTCCGAGAGGGCCGCGATCTCGATGGCCGCATCGCGGTCGGAGACGTCGACCACGCGCAGCCCCGACGACGCGGCCGCGACGAAGGCGTACGACCCGATGGCCGCCACGTCGACGGCGTTCCACATGTCGTCGACGACCCCGATGGGCCGCGGGTTGGAGGGATCGGCGATGTCGAAGATCTCGACGCCGTGGTAGTCGGGGGGCGGCGCGGCGTGGGTGGTGGCGATGTCGATGCTGTTGCCAACGTACAGCCGCTCGCCCGCCAGGCGGAGCTCGTTGGCCGAGCCGTGCAACGGCGCGGTCCCCTCCAACCGCGGCAGGTCCGGGTCCGCGATGTCGATGCTGGCGATCTGCGGATGCCCCTCGGGCGCGATCGGGACGAACGCGTGCGTGCCAGCCGCGACCAGCTCGCTCGCGACCACTGCCGGCACCAACCCAGGCGGCGACTCGGAAAATGCCGTCACGGACAACGGCAGGGTGGACCGCACCGCCAGCGAGGCCGGCTCGTGCGCATCGACGACGACGAGCGACATCGGGTTGGGCGGCTCAAGCTCGTTCACCGACAGGGCGACGGCAACCGAGTCGAGCAGCGCCATCGAGACGATGGTCATGTGCGGTCCGAGGTTCAACGTCGCGGAAGGTTGGATGGTGGTTTCGAGGCTTGCAAGGTCGACCCAGAGCAGCTTGGAGCCGCCAGCGTGGTTCGTGGTGAGCGCTTGGCGATCGCTGGTGCGAACGGCGACCAGCGGCAGATCGAGGTCAGGCACCATGGTCAAGCGCGTTCGCGCAAGCGCCGCCGGTTCCGAGATCGACCACCAGCCGATGAGCGCCACAATGCCGAAGCCGCCGATGCCACGGCCGTAGTCGAGCGTAACTAGCTGTTCGCCGACGATGCTCAGCTGATGCGGGTTGGGCCCATACGGTCCCAACGCAACGAGTCGCGGCGACGTCGGATCCGCCACGTCGATGCCGATCACGCCTTGTGTCTGTCCCTGTGCCACGTAGACGCCGTGGCCGCGGGCCTCCACGATGTTCTCGCCCACCAGCGACCAACCTTCCTCCGAGAGAAGGCCCCCCAACCACGGCACGCTCCGCCCCAGCCTCTGCGGCCGCGCCGGATCCGCCACGTCGTACACGTGCAGCCGCCCGCCGACCACCGCGTACAGCCGATCGCCGTCGACCGCCATGCCGTGGACGCCGCCGCCGATCTGGTCACGCCAGCCCTGGGCGCGGCGCAGCTGCCAGGGGTCGTCCACGATGTCCTGTGCCTTGGCCGGGACAGAGCGCAGGGCAGGCGAGGCGTTTGCGACCGCCCAGAGCACCAGCGCGACGATGGCAGCGGCGCGGCGGGCGACGGTCATGCGTGGCTCCTGGCTCGGTGCGGTGGTGGCCAGCGGCGGCTCAGGGTGTGAGACGCGGTGCGTGGTTGACGGTTACGATGGGCCGCGGCATCGCCTGCATCGCGCATCCCGACGCTGTGTGCAGCGTCACGCCGCCGAGGGCCTGACCAGCGAGATGGTCGCTCGTTCGCCGGTCGCGTCGTTGCGAACCTCGAGGTCTCCGCCGTCGGGAGGGCCGAGCACAGCCGTCGTGTCCAGGAGCTCGATCCCGAATACGGTGCCGTCCGGCGCGATGTCGATGACCATGTCCTCGCTCACGCGAATGGATTCGACCTCCTCGGTGGCGCCAGTCCGGAACCGAATGTAGGCGATGTTGTAGCGCGGGTCGTAGCTCAGCTCCATCGGGGGCTCCTCTTGGGCCGTTTGTTCACAGGTTTACCGCTCCGGCTGGAGGTGCGCCCATGCCTCATCCTCGCTTGCCCGCAGCCAGTCGACCGCCAGGGCCGGCTCGGCGAGTGCTGCCACGCGTGGAGCATCGCAATCCGCGAGGTCCTCCGCGGGCTCCAGGATCGTCACGAGGGCGCGGACCGCGCGATCGATCCGGACGGGCTCCAAGAGGTGCACGCGGCCGTGCTCGTCGATGGTTGCTCGGATCGTTCGCAGCATGTCGGCGTACTCAGGGGATGCTGAGGACGAGCAGTCCGAACGCCCTCGACATGCAAGCAGTCCGGAAACGCCTCGGCAACGCGTGTGATGAGGCGATGGCTGAGGTTCTCGTCGAACAGGAGCTTCACGCCGCCGTGGACGCCGCAAGCCGCCCTTCGCGCGCGGCGGCAAATGCCAGGACGGCGCGGATATCCTCGCGCTCGAGGCTAGGAAAGTCGGCTAGCAGGTCGTCTTCGGACATGCCACCCGCCAAGTACTCAAGAACATCGTAGACCGTGATGTGGGTGCCCCTAATGCAGGGCTTCCCACTTCGGATGGCGGCGTCGATGTGGATCCGCTCTTCCCAGGACATATCGCCCTCCCTTGGTGGCATCCCGTTTACGGTAGCACAGGCCGCCGCACGAAGAGTGGACGGCGCCCGGCTTTCATCGTACGCGCCCTACCGCCCCGCCCAGTACCGCTCGACGGGGCACGGCACGCGGCGCGTCAGGTCCTGGTAGATGGCCTCCACGGCCAAGATGTCGCCGGCGAGCTGATAGCGGTCGTGGGTGAGTCCCTGGACGAGCGTCGTCTACGGCGCCTCCATCGGCCCGACGCCCGGCCTCGGGATCACAACCTCCGCCTCGACGAGCTGCCACGCGTTGGCTGCGGCGTCGTACCACTCGCTGTTCGTGAATGCCAGGCCCGTGGCGTCGTTGCAACAGCCACCGGTGACAACGACGGTGCCGTCGTCGCGCTGCGCGGCGGCCGCGCGAGCGCGCTGTTCGTTGAGCGGGCCAGTTTGTCGCCAGGTGTCCGTGCGCGGGTCGTAGCGTTCCGCGGCATCGTAGGCACCCCATCCGCCCAGGATCAAGACGCTCCCGTCGGGCAGCGTGAACGCGGGCGCGCCGAGGTACCCGAAGAAGGGCGGCTCGGCGCGGGACCACGTTTCGGACTGCGGATCGAAGAGGAACGCGTCGTGGTCGGATGCCGGAGGGTTGATGGGCGTGCAGCATCCGCCAACGACGAACACGCGCCCGTCATGTAGGAGGGTCGTCGAGGGGCGATCTCGATCCGCCGGGAGCGGTGCCATGGCCTGCCACGTGCCGGAGTTCGGGTCGTAGCGGTCGGACGAGCGCTCCGTTCGGCCGCCGAGCATGAGCACATTGCCGTCGTCCATCCGCACCAGGCGGGGTGACACTTGGAGAGGCTCAAACGCCCCGGCCGGCTGCCAGCGCTCGGTGGCCGGGTCGAAGCGCTCCGCCGTGCCGCGGCCCGCGATCAACACGCTGCCGTCTAGCAATCGGACGCTCGCATGTTCGGCGCGCGGGACGCCCATGTTCGTCGTCGGGCGCCAGCGCATCGTCACGGGATCGAAGAGGATCGCCTGGGTAGTCCGGCTGCGCTCGATGTCGCCGCCCGTGACCAGCACGCGCCCATCTTCCAACGCCGTCGCCGCGTGGAAGATTACCTCGGTCGGCTGGGGGTCTGTGGCTACCCAACGCGTCAAATCGGGGGCTACGACGGCCGGCCGCCGCGTGAATCCGCCACCCGCCGAGCGCATGCCTCCGACCAGCAATATGGCTCCGGAGGGTAGCACCGTGGCCGTGTGCTGGTCGCGGCCCAGGGGCGCCGGCCACGAGGCCGTCCATGACCCCGAGCCCGGATCGAAGAGCTCGGTGACCCGGTCCGCTTCGCCGTCCAACCCCCCGTCCAGGTTGCCGCCGGTCAGGAGTACGCGGCCGTCGGCAAGTAGGACCGACGCGTGGCCGTGATGCACATGCTCGCTGTAGCCCGCCGCCGACCAGCGGTCGGCGACCGGGTCGTAGCGGTACGCGCGCCCCGCCTGAACACTGCCCACGAAGAGCACGGTCCCGTCTGGCAGGAGCGTGGCCGTGGGTGACGTCATATTTGCCGGTGGCGGGGCAGCCTGCGCCCACCGTCCCAGCCCTCCGTCGAAGCGTTCGACCTGTAGAAAGGAAAAGACCAGGACGCCCAGTTCTCCCAGCCCGACATGCCCGCCGATCCGATTTAGGGTCGAGGCAAGTGGCATCTCGCTCCACCGCGTCGTGACGGGATCGAGGATCTCCGTTCGTAGTTGCCCGACGATCGGATCGTTTAGGGCGAGCACCCGGCCGTCCGGCAACGCCTCGAGCGCGCTCGGGCGATGGCGGGGAGCAGAGTAAGGCCGCCACGCTCCCTCTTCCGGGGCGAAGACTTCGACGATCGGGGCTTCGTCGGGAGTGCCTGACTCGCCGCCGGCGACGAGGACGCGGCCGTCCGGAAGCAGGGCGGCCACGGGCTCGCGGCGTGCGACGGCCATCGGAGCGACCGATCGCCACGACGCGGACGCGGGGTCGAAGACCAGGGCCGACGCCAGCGGCTCTTGGTCGTCGTACTCGGAGTGATAGGCCCCCTGTCCGCCGGCCACGAGCACCTGCCCATCCCGCAACCGCACGGCGACGTGGTGCGAACGCGCTCGCGGCAGCGGATCGACGAGCCGGGACCGCCGGTCGCGTGGATCCCACAACTCGACGGCGTCCGATCCGCCGACGACCAACACACGGCCGTCGTCGAGCCTGGTGAGCGTGTGTCCCCTGGCACGGCCCACGACGAGCGGGCCGGGCGCCTCGGCGTGGCCCGGCACGATCGTGCGGTTGGCCACCCATGGCAAGTGCACGCGGAAGATGCCCTGGGCGGCCGCCTGTGGCGGCGCGAGCGCATCGCTCGATGCGCGTGCGCCGAGGCCCGCGACGAGCGCGGAAAGGGCGAAGCGCAGGACCACGATCCGCATACATGACGCGTGATGCGGCGGTTCTGGCGGACGAGGTGAGTTGGCTGGCCAAACGAGAGCGCTGCCGAAGCGATGGGTCGTGCTTCCTGGCGGCAACCTCATGATCTCACTCCTCTTGGCGTCGTACGGCGTTCACTGCTGGGAGCGTTTGGTTCGGAGTCTAAGCCCGGACATCGGCCGCGGCAACGGGCGGGTTGTTTGCGAAACGCGGTGACGACCCGGAAGGTGCTGCGGGAGACCGCCCTCTTCTGCCCCCGCTCGCGCAGCCTGACCCGACGTGAGCGCCACGATGTACGTCGCAAATGCGGCGCCGACGTGACGCTCTGCCCCTTCCGCTCCGCCTTGCGATCGCCGATGCTATGGGCCGGAGAACGCCGGCCATGCCCCCACCGATCGCGAACGCCCACGACCACTTCTTCCGCGTCGTCTTCGGCCGGTGGCTACCGCGGATCCTGGGGCAGCTCCGCGAGCAGCGGACGGCGCTTGGCATCCTCCGGGTGGTGATGGAATATGTTGTCCAGGCCAACGACCAGGTGACCGAAGACGACGTGGCCGAGGCCCTTCGAGCCATCGGGCCGGATGCATGAGGCGGACGGATGCCAACGCTGGCAGAGCAGTGGATGGAGCGCGGGCGCGCCGAGGGGTTGCAGGAGGCCATTGCGGACGAGCGCGACGGGCGCTTCGGTGCCGAGGCGCGCTCGCTGATCGACGACGTCCGCGCCGTGACAGACGCCAACGCTCTGCGCGCCGTTCTGCGTGCGGTGACGCGTTCGACGTCGATCGACGCGGCGCGGCGGGCCGTGCGGGGGGCGTGAGGGGCGGCACGGTGCCTGGACGGTCATCCTGTAGCACTTCCCCCAACGATGCTATGATGCCGACCATGCGAACTACCGTCACCCTCGACCCCGATGTCGAAGCGCTCGTGCGCCGCCAGATGCGCGAGAGCGGTCACTCGTTCAAGCAGGTCCTCAATCAGGCCGTCCGCGCCGCTCTGGGACCTCTCTCGGACTCGATGCCCGAGCGCTTCCGGCAGCGCACGTTCCGCATGGGCCTTCGCCGCGAGCTGACGCTGGACAAGGCCCTCACGCTTGCGGCAGCCATCGAGGACGAGGAACGCGCACGCTACGAGGGTTGACGATGCGAGCAGAGTACGAGTTCCAGGGCGGTTCGCGAGGAGCAATCCTGCCTGCCGGTAGTGGCAAGACGCGGATCACCATCCGGATCGATGAGGACGTGCTGGCTTGGTTCCGGGCCGGCGTCGAGGATGCCGGCGGAGGAAGCTACCAGGCCGCCATCAACGCCGCGCTGCGCGAGCACGTCCAGCGCGCGCGGGAGCCGCTGGAGGCCACGCTGCGGCGCGTCATCCGCGAGGAGATGGCGTCGTATCGGGCTGGGTAGCGCGCGGCGTAGGAGATCCTCCGTCCGTTCTAGCCCAAGCTGCGCCCCTGGGCCGCTGGCTGCCGGCCACCCCGGGGCAGCAGCACGAGAGCGGACCGTTCGCCCGGACACGTGTCGCTGCACTATCCTTGGCCCAGAGGGAGTCCGACATGATGCGGGTCACCATTCAACCGGTCGCAGATGAGCACGGCGAAACCGTGTACCAGGCTGTTGCCGGCGACAAGCGATCGGTCGGCGACACGGCCGGACAAGCGCTGGATCGCCTAACCGAGCTGCTCGGTGGCGATGCGGACGACGCCATGGTGATCGTTCAACGCCAACATGCCGACGCGTACTTCACGGAGCGGCAGCGCACCCGCCTGGCCGAGCTCATGGAACGATGGCGTAGGCTCCGAGACCGCGGCGACGAACTCTCGGCGGCCGAGCGAGACGAGCTAGACGCCCTTGTCGCGGCAGAGCTCCGGGCCGCCACCGATCGCGCCGAGGCCATGGCGGCAGCCGTCGAGCGGTGAACCCTCGCTACCCAGACGTCGCGCTGCGCGCCCTCCATCGCTGCGAGTACTGCCACGCTCCCGAAGCCGTGTTCAACATGGCGTTCGAGGTGGAGCACGTAGTTCCGTTGGCCCTGGGAGGAAGGAGTGCTGACGCGAACCTGGCGCTCGCGTGCCGATCGTGCAATGTGCACAAGGGGTCCCGAGTGTCGAGCATCGACGATGTGACGGCAGTTCTTGTTGCGCTCTTCAACCCGCGCAGTGACGACTGGCGAGAGCACTTCCAGGTCGATGTTGACATCGGGACGATCGTGGGGATGACCTCGACGGGCCGGGCGACGGTCTCGTGCTTGCGCATGAACGGCGAAGCGCAGCTGGATGCGCGGCGGCAGTGGAGGCGCCTTGGCGTCTTCCCATGAGTGTCGCGGGGTTGATATGCCCGCGGGCCACCTTCGCGGCCCGCCTCGCCTACGGCCCCCCGAGCGGCCCGACCCCGGGCGCCGGGATCACCACCTCCGCCTCCACGATCCGCCACGCATCCGCGGCCGCGTCGAACCACTCGCTGCTGGTGTAGGGCAGGCCCGGGACATCGTCGCAGCACCCGCCGGTGACCACCACGGTGCCGTCGGCGCGCTGTGTAGCGACCATTCCGTGCCGCTCCAGGTTCGTCGAGCCCGTCGGCCGCCACGTGCCCGTGCTCGGGTCGTATCGCTCAGCGGAGTCGATGACGCAGCACCCGCCGACGACCAGGACGCTCCCATCGGGCAGCGTGAACGCGGACGCGCCGGTGCGCCCGACGAGGAGGGGCGCGGTCTCGGACCACGTCTCGGTGCGCGGGTCGAAGAGGAAGGAATTTCGGTTGGCCGGGTTGTCGCCGCTGACGCTGCAGCACCCGCCGGCCACCAGCACGCGCCCGTCATGTAGGGCCGCGGTTGCGACGTCGCGTCGGTTGGCGGGCAGCGGGGGCATCGCGCGCCACGTCCCCGAGTCCGGATCGAAGCGATCCGCCGAGCGCTCGGTCCGGCCGCCGATCATGAGCACGTCCCCGTCGTCCAGCCGCACCAGGCGCGGCGCGTTGCGGTGTGGCTCGAAGGCGCCGGCCTGGCTCCAGGTTTCGGTTGCCGGATCGAACACCTCCGCCGTCCCGCTGCCCGCGACGAGCACGCGCCCGTCCAGGAGCCGAACGCTGGCATGACCGGCGCGCGCGATGGACATCTCGGCCGTCTGGTGCCAGCGCAGGGTGACAGGGTCGATGAGGATCGCCTGGGCCACCGGCAGGTAGTCCGGCCGATGGCCGCCCGTCAGGAGCACCTGCCCGTCGAGCAGCACCGTCGCCGCCTGGGCGACCAGCTCCACCGGCAACGGGCCGCCCACCACCCAGCGCGCCAGGTCGGGTGCGACGAGGGCGGGCCGCGGCGTGTAGCCGCCGAGGCCGCGCCGGCCCCCGGCAAGCAGAATGTGGCCGGAGGGCAGCGCCGTCGCCGTGTGATCCGTCCGCCCCTGCGGGGCCGCCGACGATGCCGTCCACGCCCCGAGGGCCGGATCGTAGAGCTCGGCGACGCGGTTGGCCTCACCGCCGCGGCCATTGTCCCGGTTGCCGCCGGCCACGAGAACGCGGCCGTCGGCGAGGCGGACGAGCGCGTGGCCGCTGTGCGCGTGCTCGGAGTAGCCCGCCACCGACCAGCGGTCGTCGTCCGGGTGGTAGCGGTACGTCTGGCTGGACGAGCGGGCGCCGACGAGCAGCGCGCTGCCGTCCTCGAACAGCACGGCCGTCGGCTCCCACAAAGCCGCGGGCGGCGCCGCGGCGGGCGACCAGCGATCCGCGGCCGGATCGTAAACCTCGGTGGTCAGGCCGCTGGTGATGAGAACGCGGCCATTGGCCAGCCCGATGTGCGCGGAGAGGCGGCCGGTGGTGGCGGGCGAGGCAGCCGGATGCCACGTCTCAGATGCCGGATCGAGGACGTCGGCGGTGAGCCCGCCGGTCCCGGGGTCGTTGATGGCCAGGATGCTCCCATCCGGGAGCGGCACGAAGGCGGGCGCGAACCGCCAACGCGGGCCGACTGGGAACGGCTCCCACGTCCCGCGCTCGGGGGCAAACACGAGGCCGGTGAGCACACTGCCGACTCGGCCCACGACCAGCACGTGCCCGTTCGGCAGCGCGATCGCCTCCGGCTGGGCCATGGGGCCGCTCATCGCGGCGGTTGGATGCCACGCCTCGCTGGCGGGGTCGAAGATCAGGGCCGACGTGAGCACCTCGCGCGCGTCGTACGGCAGAAAATCGCCGAGCCCGCCAGCGACGAGCACGCGCCCGTCCGCCAATCGCACCGCGGCGTGATACGAGCGCAGGCCCGGCAAGGGCGCTGTCAGGCGGAACCGCCGCGTGCGCGGGTCCCACAGCTCGACCGCGTCCGAGTCGCCGACGACCAGCACGCGCCCGTCGTCCAAGCGGGTCAGCGTGTGGCGGTGCGTGCGCCCGACGACGAGCGGGCCGGGGGCCAGGGCGCGGCCCGCGAGGACCTCGCGGTTGTCCACGCGTGGCAGATGGACGCGGTGGATGCCCTGCGCGCCGGCCGATGGCGGCGCGAGCGCGTCGCTTGCGCCGCTGGCGCCAAGGCCCGCGAGCACCGCCGCGATAGCGATGCGCTGGATGACGAGCCGCATGCGTCGCGCTCGATGGGGCGTGCGCGCCTTGCTGGCGGCCCTTGCGATCGCCCGGATCAGGGGATGTATGGTTCGTCGTTGTGCTGGTCGCATGCCGGGGCTCCTCTCGGCGTCGTGCTGCGTGAGCAGTGTGGGGATGTCGACCGGAGTCTAGGCCCGGGGCTCGGCCGCGGCAACGGGCCGGTCGGGCGGGGCTGGGATGCTGATCTCGTCCAGCGAGCAGCGATTTGGCGAGCTTGAGGCGCAGGAGATCGCGCGAGATTGTCATTGCGGGAGTGACGGATTAGATCAAAATGGTCACTCGCGCAAGGACAACTCGTGCCGCGTGCCCGCCCCTGCCCGCTCCCGCCTACGGCTTGTGCGTGTACGGCGCGTAGATGGTCCCCCCCTCCTCCCCGTCGTCCGTCGCCGTCGCCGGCGGCGTCCCGGGGGTCCCCGGCGTCGCCGTCTCTTCGCCCGGCGTGCCCGGCGTACCCGGCGTGACCGGGGACGCCGTTCGCGTCGGCGGGTCGGTCGGGGTGATGGTGGCCGTCGGGCCTGGGCTGGCCGTCTCCGTCGGGGCCGGCGTGCGCGATGGAGCCGGCGTCCACGTCGGCGTGGCCGTGGCCGCGGCCGGCGGCACGCCCGTAGGCGAGGCCGTTGCCGACGGGGTGGCCGTCGGGAGCGGCACGAACGGGACGTCCAGGATGCCCAGGTACACTGTGCGCTCCGGCACCGGGTCCTCGCGGTTCTGGAGCTCGGTGAACGGGAACTGCTCGCGCTCCTCGATGACCAGGCGGTAGCGCATCGACGCGTCGCCGCGGGTGACGAACTCGCCGGCGTAGCCTTCGCGCTGCTGGATGAGCTCGACCGAGCCCACCGGCGTCCACGTCGCCACCTCGCCCTCGTCCGGCTCGGCGATGGGCCGCTGCTCGATGCGGGCCGCGTACTCACGCTTGGGCGGCTGGATGTCGCTGGCCGTCGCGGCGACGGCGCCGCTGATGGCCACGCGGTAGCGGTTGCCGGTGAGGTCGGTGATGCTCGCCACGCGCTCCGGCGAGATCTGGGCGAAGTCGGCCAGCACCACGCGCGACAGGTGCGCGTTGGGGATGCTGCTCGGCTGGAAGCGCGCCAGCGCCAGACGGATGAACGGCCAGTAGCCGCCCTCGGCGTCCACGTCGATGTCGGCAAACCACAGCCGGCGGTCCGCGTCGAAGACCACCGGGAAGCCCACAGCCGTCACGCGGTTGTCCGTGGGGTACGAGCCGTTGGGCAGCCGCATCTCCTCCAGCGTCAGGTCGTCCCGGGTGGCCACGCGGTTGGGGAAGCGCGCGGGGCCGATGTTGCCGGGCGAGGCCGCGTTCCAGATCGGGTCGACGGCCCACTGCGTGGCGAACGGCGCCAGCGCCGGCGAGACCTCGAACGGCGCCGGGGTGGCGCCCGGCAGGGCGATGGGCAGCTCGCGGTCCTCAAGGAGCACCGCCAGGAGCTCGCCCTCCCCCGAGCCGAACCACGGCCGGCCCAGGTACACGCGCAGGCCCGGCTTGCGGGTGCGGCTGGTGGGCGTGTCCTCCCAGCGGAACGTGGGCACCACGTAGCGGACGTCGGGCGCGATCGGGCGCGCGCTGCTTGGCACGTCGGCCGTGAGGGCGGCCGAGGTCAGCGTGATGTCGTCCAGGTTGGCGGTCAGGGCCGCCGGAAAGAACTCCTGAAAGCGCGTGGTCGCCACGGTCGAGTAGTCCACCAGGCGGTGCTTGGTGTCCCCGAAGCGGTGCCGCATGCCGGCAAGCGGCAGGCTGGTGTCGGCGGGCGCGACGTCCAGCTCGCCCACCGGCGCCTTGCCCGAGCGCATGGTCGACATCGGGGCGGCCGGGTTGTCGTACGGCTCCTCCCAGGCGGCGCCCACATCCAGCTTGCCGGTGCTATGCCCGTGCACGGCCACGGCGCCGACCAGCGCGGCGTCGGTCTGCCCGAGCGTCGTGCGGTTGGCGGCCAGGCCGCTCAACACGGGCTGCTCCAGCGGCTTCGGGACCGCGTGGACCAGCGCCAAGCGGCGCGGCGGCGTCAGGAGCCAGTGCTTGCCCAGGCGGGCGTCCGTGCGCAGCGCCTCGGTCACCGCGCCGCCGCGGTGCTTGACGAACCACTGCCAGACCGCGAACAGGTCCTCGTCGCCCGGCGCCAGGATGCAGCTGACCCAGACGCGCGCCACCAGCGACTTGGGGAGGTAGGCGGTCAGGATGCCGGTGGTCGGGTCCCACTGCGGCAGCTGCGGCGCTGCAAGCGTGCCGGACAGGTCCTCTTCGATGCGCAGGCGGATCGGGCGGAGGTCCGCCCAGGTGCCGCCCGGGCCGGGCGGGAACAGCACGGCAAACGCCTCGCCCGGCGCGACGCCGGGCAGGCCGCGGAAGCACGCGCCGCGCGCCAGCGGGTCGGGGAGGTAGGGCAGGTCGAAGGTCTCGCCCGGGATGGCCACGATCTCGCCGCCCGGGCCGCCGGCCAGCGCGCCCGGGACCGTTGCCAGGCCCTGGTCGCGCGCGGCCAAGAGCGCGTAGGTCGCGGGGCTGGGGTCCGCGACGCCGGCCGGGCTTTTCAGCCGGCCGTGGCGCTCGACCAACTCCACGGTGGCGCGCGGCGCGAGCACGTGGCGCTCGTCGCTGGGCGGCAGGCTCTCGGCGGCGGCGTAGTCCGTGGCCAGGACGCCCGCGGCGCTGCGCAGGACCAGCGTCTCGTTGGCCTCGCCCAGCGCGTCGTTGGGCAGGGCGCGTGGCACGACGGCCGGATAGGGCACCGGCTGGTGGCGCCAGTACGGCACCGGGTCGCTGGCGCCGGTCAGGTCGGCATCGGCCGGGTCGCCCAGCGGGCGGCCGTTGCCGGCCAGGTCGACAGCGCGGACGCGCAGCCGGTACTGGCGGCCGTAGCGGAGCAGCGGCAGCGTCCCCGGCACGACGGCCAGGTCGGTGCGCAGCCGGAACTCCGGGTCGGGCTGCTCGTCCGGATCGCCGACGCCGTCGTCGGGGAGGATGGCCTCGCCGGGGCGCGGCGCGACCAGGCTCCAGCCGGCCCAACGCATCAGTGCCTCGTGGGCGTAGAGGTCGGGCGAGCCGCCCTCGGGCTTGCTGGTGGCGCCGGTCTCGACGAAGCCCTCGTCGTCCAGCTCGCCGCTCTGGAGCACGGCGTCCGCGTCGCCCAGGATCCGCCACGGCCCGCGCCGCGCGCAAAGCGAAGCCCACCGGGCGCGCAGGATGTCGAACACGTCCAGCCGATAGCCCTGGACCAGGTCCTCGCGGAACAGCGTCTCCGGCGCGTTGGGGTCCGTGACCAGCGCCGCCTGGAGCACCGACAGGTCGTCCAACCGGCGCGCCAGGGCGAACGCGCGGCCCGTACGGATCACGGCCAGCCCGCCGTCGGGCACGGACGGGAGCGCGCCGGTGTCGGGCACGCGGTCGCGCAGGAACGCGTCCTGGCGCTGGCTGATGCGGCGGAGGTTGTCCGCCAGCTGGATGAGCTTGAGCGCGCCGCCGTCCGTGTCCGTTTGGACGACGCGGTGGACCTGGCCGTCGCCCGGCGAGAGGTTGAGCAGGCCGTCCCGCACCTGCGGCACCGGCAGCTTGGAGGCGGCCTCGAAACGCCGCGCCACCGCGTCCAGGTCGTAGCGCGTGCGCGCCGAGCTGGTCGTCGTCGGGACGGCGGGCGCAAAGGCCATGGTCGCGGCGATGGCGACGGCCGCGCCGGGGCCGCCCGGGACGCCTTCGGCCGGTACCTCGACGTCGATAACGATGCCGAACAGCCGCTGCAGCGCCGGGTACGAGCCGAGGGCCGAGACCGCGGCGTGGAAGTCCAGCTCGGGCGGGTCGACGGCCAGCGCGCGCAGAGGGCCGTCCGCACCGTCCGTCGCGGCGATGGGGTCGATGATGGCCGGCGGCGCGGCGTGGAAGAGCGCGGCCTGGGCGAAGTCGCTGATGGTGTCGGGCGGGCCGGGCGGCACCGCGCGCAGCTCCGGGTTGTCCAGGTACGATCGGAGCTGCGCCGCCACGCCCCGGTGGCGTTCCGAGATCAGCTGGTCCAGCGGCTGCTCGACGCGGCCTGGGTGCGGGAAGCCCTCGGGGCTCAGGTCGTAGACCTGGCCGTAGAAGGCTGCGATCCAGTCGGCGATGTGGCCCACCGGGTACGAGTGGATGGCCCGGTCGCGCAGCCCCTCGAAGACGTACGGCTCCAGCGGCGTGTCGGCATCCATCAAGGCCGTCCACGCCGCCGACGATGGGGCGCTGACGACCGTGGCCGGCGCCAATGGGCCGCCCTGGAACTGGAGGGCGAACGTGGCGCCGGCCAGCTTGGCGGGCCAGTCGAGCCAGTCGGGGAACTGGCCGAGGCGGTACGGCGCCTCGTCGGTCTCCAGGCGCGGCGAGGCGACCAGCGAGGCCCTTAGGCGCAGGCCGTCGTCCGAGAAGCCGCTCGGGACCACCGTCCAGAGGATCGTTTGGCGCTTCATGGGACCTCCTGGAGTCTCGCCCGGCGCGCTACGCGCCCGCGAACGCCGCGCAGTACGCCGCCCACTCGCTCGCGTCGATCATGTCGCCAAAGCGGATGCGCTCGTCCTCGGCCGATGCGCGCGCGGCGCCGTCCGGCAGCGCCGGGGCGCCCATGGTGGTGGCCAGCAGGAAGCCGCCGCCGCCGCCGCCGCCCTTGAACTCGCGCTCGACGCGCAGCGTGATGGTCTTGGAGAAGAACAGGATCTCGATCTTGACCTTCAGCTCGGCTACGCCGCGGGCGCTCTTGGTCGGGAAGTAGTACGTGAAGGCCAGGTAGAACTCGAGCGAGAGCTTGATCAGCCCCAGGATGGACAACCGGCCCCAGCAGCGCAGGTAGCCCGTCAGCTCGGCGTCGCCGAGCTCGATCTTGAAGTAGATGCCCGCCATCACGCCCGCGCTGCCGCTGGCCACGCCCAGGTTCAGCGACACCTGCGCCCCGAACTCGAACGCCGCCTCCAGCAGGATCACGCCGTCGGCGCCGAGCGCGATGCCGAAGAAGCCGCCGCCGCCGAACATGGACACCGTCAGGGTGAACGGGCTCTGGCGCTCGCAGAACGCAAAGCGCACGCGCATCGGATCGCCGGTGAAGGGCAGGTCCAGGCCGGCGGACAGCCGGAGGTTCTCCAGGCTCATCACGCCCACCGACACGCCCGGCAGCCCGATGCTGAAGCCCGCGTAGAGGCCGGTGGGGCGCAGCTCGATCTGCGGCCCCGAGCCCAGCGCGCTGGAGTCCATGAGCTCCTGGAGCTTGTTGACGAACGACAGCGGGCCCGCAAACACGACGCCGGCGATGTCGGGATCCACCTTGGCGGCCTTGCCGCTGCCGGCGGTGAACGTGAGCTTGCTGAAGAACACCTCGATGACCACCAGCCCGACGGCAAAGTGGGTCAGCCGGCCCTCGACCTCGAAGCTGGCGGTTGCCCCGCCGCCCGCGTCGAGCCCGGCGAAGAGCTCGGTGCGGAGCACGAACTCCGTGGTGCCGTTCTGGTCGAACTTGAACGGCACGAAGTCCTTGACCTTCGGCGTCCAGTCGATGGTGGTCACCAGGCCCTTGCGGGCCGCGTCCAGCCGCGTGGTCAGCTTGGGCACGCCCTCGTCGCCGCCGACCGCGAAGTTGACGACCTCGATGATGTCCTTGAGCACGTCGTGCCCCAGCAGCTTGGCGCCGCCTTGGAGGTACTGGAGCGGGTCGAAGCTGCCGCCCGCCAGGCCGGCCAGGTCGCTCCCGGCCAGGCCGAGCCGGCGCGACAGCCCGCCCAGCGCGATGGCCGGCGCCGCGATGCCGCCCGCCTTGTCGCCCAGCCCGCCCTCGCCGAAGTCCAGCCCCACGGTGTCGACCAGCTCGGCAAAGACCTCGCCCGGGTTGGCCGCGCCGAAGCCGTTGGCCACGAAGCCGCCGAAGTACCGGATGGCCACGGCCTCGCCCTTGCCCAGCAGCTGCTCGAGCTGCGGCACCTTGACCAGGGCCTGCTCTAGCAGCGGCGCAAACGTCCCGCCGCCGCCGGCCTTGGCGTGCAGCGCCACGGACGCCGTGGCCATGACCGGGTCCGCGCCCTGCCCGGATGACGGCGCGAAGGCCACCTTCTGGCCGGCCATGTCGCGCGTCCGCCTGGCGGTGGCGGCGTTGTACGCGGCCACCGCCGCGGCCTGGTTGCCGCCCTGGGCCGCGTACACCGCGTCGATCCACGCCAGCGGGGCGTCCAGGTCGACGTCGGCGGCCTCCCAGTCGCGCCCCAGGATCTGGAAGGGCAGGTCGCGCTTGGAGGCGCCTGAGCCCACCTGGACCCAGAAGGCGTCGTTCACGTTCAGCGCGCCCAGCGGGTCGCGCTCGGCCGGCACCGCAAGCGGCGGGGTGACCAGCGTGAGCAGCCGGATGCGCCGGAACGGGTTGGCGCGGTCGTTGAACGCCTTGACGGGCTCGCGGACGACGATGAACTCGCGGTAGCGCAGCGGCGCCATGAGCAGCCCGGCGGGCGTCTTCTGGAACTTGCGCTCGACCACCGTCACCTTGGACGCCGCGTGCCCAAACGGCAGCAGCCACCCGCGCCGCACGACGCGCACGAACGTGTCGCGGCCGGTGGCGGCGCGGTGGGTCCAGCTCTCCAGCGATGTCGGGTTGTCTGGGCCGGCCACCAGGTTGAGGTCCAGCCAGGCGCCCAGGGCGGAGAGGTACAGCCGGTTGGCGGTGACCGGCGTCCCCAGGCCGCCGCTCAGCGCCACGATGTCGCGTCGATCGGCCTCGGTCAGCGACCAGAACCGGTCGCTCGAGGCGTTCTGCCCCTTGGGGTAGTCGGGCGACCAGACCGCCTGGAGATCCGGCCGCTCGGTCTCGTCGACGACGTCGGCCAACACGTCGCCGCCGTACTCCCGCGCGTTGTCGGTGCCGGGCGTGCCCAGCCGCGTGTGCCACAGCTCGGCGCGGCCCTCGTGGGTGCCCGGCAGCACGCGGTGCGCCCAGGCGGCCTCGGCCTGCGGCGACGGGACGTGGACGACGCGGTACGGCGCCTCGATCGACGTCTCGGTGATGGTCGGGGCGGATGGGGTGCCCGGGACGGCCACGCGCATTGCCGGGACGTAGTCGGTCCAGCGGAGCAGCGTCGCCAGCGTGTAGGGCAGCCCTTCGGCGGGGATCGTCCCGAACGGAAGGTCGAACGCCAGCCGGCTGGGGTACGCCAGCGCCGCGGCCAGCGGCGGCGGCAGCGTGGGCGGCACGTTCTCGGCCGCCTCGGCCTGGACGCGCTCGGCGATGTGCTGGCCGGGGAAGTGGACGACGATGCGGCCCCCGACGGTCGGCGAGACGGGGACCAGGCGCCGCTGCCCGTCGATGGTCTGGACGGTGAGGTTCTGGAACCGGAACCCGAGCACCAGGAGGTCCTCGGGCCGGATGACGATGAGGTCCAGCGCCGCGGGCAGCTGCGCCAGCGCCAGCGCGCCATCGGCGGCGATGCGCACGAGGCCGGTGTCCTCAGCGTCTGCGACGTCGCGGCCCCGTGCGAGTTCGGCATCGCGCGGCGCCGTGGACACCGACCCATTGCCGGCCGGTGCGGTCACAGGGCCGATCTCGACGGCACCGGCCGTCCCGTCCGCTTGCGACGTCGGGTCGTGGACCCATGCGAACACCACCGACGACCGCGCCCGCGACGGGTACGCCGTGGCCAGCACGCCCTCGAGCGGCGCGACGACCGCGCCGAGCGCCGGGGCGACGCGCAGCCGGGTGCGCTTGCCGGCGCGCTGCGCCAGCGCGAAGCCGGCCGCAGACGACGGCAACGACAGGCTCCCGTTGCTGGGGTGGTCGCCGTTCGTCGAACCCAGGGACGGGAACAGGGTCGGCCCGTCGCGCCGGGCGGCGCCCGCCGCGCCGTCGCCGAGCCCCATGGCCAGGCCGCCCGCCGCCAGCCATGCGGTTCCGGGAACGTGGCCCGTCGCGACGTCCTCGCCACCTGCGCCGCCGCTCATGGCCCAGCGCAGCGACCCGATGGCCAGCGCGAACGGCGCACCCTCCGGCGTCATGAGGCGACTTCCCGGCCGGAGGTTGGCCGCGACCTGCCCGCTCCCGGCCTCCGCGACCGCGACCGTCGCGGTCCCGCGGCCGCTCTCGACGACCTCGATGTGGACCGCGCCGAACGGCTCGTCCGCCCAGACCCAGGTGGCGCCCGCCGGCATGTCCACGTCCGGTCGCCAGCCCCAAGCGGCGCCCTCGCGCTCCAGGCTGATGGCCAGCCGCGGCCCGTCGTGATCGACGAGCACGGACGGGTCGGCGGGGGCCAGCAGCCGCAGCCGCCCGCGCGGGGCGACGAGCGTCGGCCCCGCCAGGCGCAGCCGCGCGCCCTCGACCGCGTACGCCCAGCCCGCGTCCAGCGCGGCGCGGGCGCCCCGGTCGAACGAGACCGTGCGGCCGTCGGCGCGCAGCACCGGGTTGCTTCCGCGCCACGCGCCGGCCAGCGGCGCGCCGCCGAGCCACGCCATCAGGTCCACCTCGCCGTCGATCCCGAGGCCGGGGGCGGCCAGCGCAAGGCGCCAGCCGAACGTCCCGCGGAAGGCGCGCGCGGTGAGGTCGGCGGCGGTGCGCGTGCCGGGCAGCCGCGCCTTGGCGAGCTCGATCCGCCAGCCGTCGCCCTCCCGGTTGACGGCCAGGCGCGCCCCGCCGGCAAAGCGCGCCGCGTCGACCACCCACCGCGTGGTGCCGCCGACGAGGAACGCGATGCGCCCGGGACCGGTGACCACCTCGAACGGCGTGGCGCCTACCGCGGCGGCCACCGCCTTGACGGCCGGCGGCGCGCCGATGGTGCCGGCGGCCAAGCCCAGCAGCCGGCGGCGCGTGAGGCGGAGGTCGGCGTGCGCGGACGGGATGTCGGGGTGGCGATAGGGGTCGTCACGGGGGTCGAACGTGGTGCGGCGGCGGCCGGCACGTGGGCTCTCGGCGGTGCTCGTCCCGTCGTCGGGAGGGCGCTCTTGCGCGTCGCCGGAGCCGCCGGAGGCCCACGTCGGCGCATGTCCGGAGGAAGCAAGCCACGGTAGGCGGCCGCTGCGCAGCGCTGCGGCGGAGATGCGGGGGGCGGTCATCGCGATCCTCCTCGTCCGGGGGGAACGACGGTGGGAAGCGGGGCCGGGCTGTGTTGTAGATCGCGCACGTTCGCGGGTGCCGCGCGCGTTCGCGGGCAATGTACCACGAAACGGGGGCGTTTGGAATAGGCTGGCCGGGGCGAACCGCGCGCTCTGCTACGCCTTGCCCCAGATGCGCGTGTTGAGGTTGAGGCTCTCCACGACGTCCTCCGCCAGGCCCACCTGCGCCATATAGTCGGCCATGTCCGCTTCGTCGATGGCGGCGCTGGCCGACCACATCGACGGCGGCTCGAAGTGGTTGGCGCTGGAGGCCACCGCCACGAAGACCCGCTCGTCGACGAACGCCAGGTGGACGCGGGTGCCCTTGCGCTGGCGGAATTCGAGGAGGCGCCGCATGAGGCTGGTCGAGAGGATGTAGCGCGCCTCGACCTGGTCGGTGCCGTACACGGCAAAGGCGCGCTCGAACTCGGGATCCTCCAGGCTGACCAACTTGGCGTCGCTGAACGTCCGACCCAGGCTCTGGAGCCGCTTGCCGAGCTCGCCGAACAACCCCTCGGCGCCATCGGGCACGACCAGGGTGACGCCCTGGAAGTGCTTGTGGAAGTCCGCGACGCAGAACACGCCCTTGAAGATGGTGTGCCAATGGGTCTGCGTGCGGCCCTTGCTGTCCGTCGTCGTCGTCTTGTACTCCGCGTGGACCTCGGAGATGCTGAGCTCGGTCGCGCCCAGGCGCCCTTCGATGAGGTCCTCGGCCTGGTAGCGGTCGATGTCCTGCCGAAAGAGGCGGCTGGCGCGGAACGCGTCGATCCCGATGCCGCGCTGCGCCTCGAACGTCGCCCCAGGGTAGCGGTGTGCCACCAGGTGGCCGACGACGTCGCGCTTGAAACCGTCCCGGTACGCCGCGATCCGCTCGTGCATGGCAAACCACCATCCGGCGAACGCCGCGACGAGGGCGATGCCCGCGACGAACGGCCAGGCGGAGCCGAACGCGCCGGCGAGGCCGGCCGCGAGCACGGCCGCGACCAGGCCGGCGAGCGCGCCCAGCACCTTGACGGCGCGCGAGCGAAGCGCGCGGTGCTGCGCCTCGATGGTCGACAGGGCCGGAGCCAGCGCGGCGAGGAGCGCCGCGATCTCGGACGCGCCGCTTGGGGTCGGTGCCGGGGATGGGGCGGCGGCCTCTGCCTGTGCCGCCGCCACTACGACGACCGGCCGAACAGCGCGCCCACGTCGACGTTCCCGCGCTCGGCCTCGCTGGCCTCGAACAACGGCCGGCGCGCCAGGCCCATCGAGCCGGCGATGAGGTTGCCGGGGACGGTCTGGATGGCGTTGTGGTAGTCCGTGGCGGCGGCGTTGTACGCGCGGCGCGCGGCCGAGAGCTGCTCCTCGACCTCGTTGAGGGCGCCTTGGAGCTGGAGGAAGTTCTGGCTGGCCTTGAGGTCCGGGTAGTTCTCGACGGCGATCATCAACCGCCCGAGCGCCCCGCTGACCTGGCGATCGAGCGCCACGCGCTCCTCGGCGGACAGGTCCTGGCCGCCAGAGGTGGCCTTGACGCGGAGCGCGGTCAGCTCGTTGAGCAGGTCGCGCTCGTGCGCCATGTAGCGCTCGACGGTGGCGATGAGGTTGGGGATGAGGTCGAAGCGCTTCTTGAGCATGACGTCGACGCTGGACAGGGCTTGGTCGACGGCGTTGCGCCGGCGGATGAGGCTGTTGTACAGGCCGAAGTAGAGGATGGCGGCCAGGGCGACGAGGGCGAAGAGGACATAGAGCGAGCTCATGGTGATGGCGGTCCGGGGTCCCCTGCGGGCGACGCCGGTTCCGCGCGACCTCCTTATATGGGTTCGCCGGCGGGTGCTGCCGCCGGCGAGGGGCGAGCGCGGGAACTATACGCGGCGAATGCGGAGCGGTCGCGCGCGGAAGGTGCGGAGGGCGCGGAGGGGATGGCTCAGGAGGCGCGAACGACGAAGTCGAACGTGCCCGTCTGCTCCCCGTCGGCGCCCGCCGGCCCCATGGCCAGCTCGAGCTCGGGCACGTAGATGCCGTCGCGCGCGTTGTCGGGCTCGCCGGGGAAGTAGAGCTGTGTGGTGAGGATGGTGCCGCCGGGCGGCTGGACGCGCACGTGGATGTGGCGCGTCCGGCCGGGGTACGTTGCCGGGAGGATGGTCTCGAGCCGCCAACGGCCGTCCGCGTCGGCGAACTGGTGGCCGCGCAGTCGGTAGCCCGCGTTGTCGTAGACGCCCGCGTCGTCGCAGTGCCAGAAGTCGAGGAGCGCGCCCGCGACGGGCCGGCAGTCGGTGTCCAGGACGCGGCCGGTTACCACGAGCAGGGCGCCGGACATTCCGGGCTCGCGGAGGGTGGACCGCTCGGGCGTGTCGGGCGTGTAGAAGGGACCCTCGGTCTGCGCGGGCGTCGGGTCGTCGTCGTCGTCGCCGCAGGCGGGGGTGGGTGGGAGCGTCAGGGCGGCGGCGGCGGCTTCGGCGGTGGGGTCGCTGACGCCGTCGGCGGCTGTGGCTGAGGCGGCCGCGATGTTCGGCGCGCTTGAGATGGCGGCATCGCTGGCGCTCGGGGCAGCGGTGGCAGGCATGGTGGACGGCGTCGACATGCTGGACGTACGGCGCGTGCAGGCCGAGACGAGCCAGGCGAGCGGGCCGGCGGCGGCTGTGCGGCTGAGGAGCGTGCGGCGGGAGAGCGGGGGTTGGGTGGGGTCTTGGTTGAGCATGGGTTGCTCCTGTCGTCGGGATGGCCGGCGCGTTGGCACGGGGACGGGTGATCGAAGCTGTTAAGACGGTAGCACAGCGCGCTCAGGTCGTGGCGGGTCAGATCGGTGGCCAGGTGGGGAGCGGCTGAGCGCAATCCCATCCGACGCGCCTTCCGGGGCCACCGTTGGTAGGGGCACGGCATGCCGTGCCCTCGCCTGCCAAGCAATGCACAGCCGGCCGGGCGGGTAGGACGCCCTTCCGCTCGGCGCTCAACTCGGGGGTTGGGGCTTGCGCAGAAGGGGCGGAAGCGGCATCGGGGGGCAGGGAAGGCGGCGCGCGGGCCGCCGTCGCCCTCGCACACTCGCACCTCGCTCCAGGGCATCCCACCCGCCCTGGGTTGCCGCAGGGCCTAAAGGCGTCCGGGGTAACCCGTTACGTTTGGCACGTGGGATTCGACTGGCAGACGACGGCAAAGGCTACACGCGAGGGCAGGGCGTGCGGCGGGGCTGAAGGGATGTAGGCGACTGGCTTTTGAGAGGTGGTGACGACTGCTCACCAGCCTGGAGCGCAAGGCATTGCTATCGTTTGGCGCCGTCGCATGCTACGTTCAGACGGTCGGCCGCTCGACCGAGGCGCAAGAGCGGTGCTGGCAACGAAGGGGTGCACAATGGACGATCGCGGTCATCCACGCGTGGTCTCACGCTCGTCGCGCGTCGTCATGGTCCTGGCATTGGCTATGGCAGCCACGATGGTGGCCGTGGCGACCTGGCTCGGAGCGCCTCGTACAGCCGCGCTCCCCAGCCTAGCCTCGATCACCTTGACGCCGGTGGCCGACGCGTACGTCAGCCAAGCACAGCCGGCGACGAACTTCAACAACGCGGCCAACTGGCTCGTTCAGCGCGACAGCATGCTGCGCGAGCGTTATCCGCTGCTTAAGTTCGACCTCTCGGCTATCCCCGAAGGCTCCGAAGTGTCCAGCGCCGAGCTAGGCATGTACTTGGGGACCGCGACGGGACAGCCGGTGGTGGAGCTGGCCGTCGAGCGCATCACGTTCACGTGGAACCAAGCCACGGTGACGTGGAACTCCCGCCCGCCGACACAGGGGCGATGGGCGACGCTGGACGTGGGCAACTCGCCCGGCTGGCGCAACTTCGACGTGCGCGTGCTCACCAACAACTGGGTGCGCGGCAGCTTGCCCAACCACGGCGTCGTCGTCCGGGGGCCTGAGGATGTGGAGTTCCTGCGCGCGTTCGCCAGCACCGGCGGCAACAAGCCGCGGCTGGTCGTGATCTACCAGCCGCCGACGCCGACGGCCACGACGACGGCCACGGGCACCCCGTCACCAACGGCCACAGGTACGCCGACACCAACGGCCACGGCCACCCCGTCGGCAACGGCCACGGGTACACCGACACCAACGGCCACGGGCACGAGCACGCCCACGACGACCGGGTCGCCGACGGCTTCGGCAACGGGCATGGCATCCGCTTCCCCGTCGGCCACGTCGGCCACAGGGGTCGCGCCCTCGCCGACGTCGACGCCGACGCCGACCGCAACGCCCACGGTCACGCCGACGCCGACCGGCTCGACGCACATGCCGCCGACCGCAACGCCGACATCGACGGGATCGCCGTCCATCACGCCCACGCCCGACTATTTGGGCACCGCCACGGCGCTGGCCGCGACCTTGACCGCTATCGCCCCGACGGCCGGCACCCCGGGGCTCACGGATACGCCCGGCACCGCGACGGGCACGCCGACGCTGGCCAACGGCACGGCCACGCCGTCGCCGACGATGGGTCCGGTGGTTGCCCTGCTGTTCGTGCCGAGCGCCGAGAGGCCGTGAAGGAACGGCCCGGGGGTGCAACAGAGCCGGGCAGGCGCCCCGGTCTAGCCGCTGGCAGCCGGCCAATGGCCATGCTCCGGAGCGTGCCCGTACGGCTGGACGTGCGGCGTGCTCAGCTGGCAGCCACGTTCGTGGCCATCCTCGTGCCGTTGGTGGCCCTCGGCTTCCTCGCAGAGGACGTGTGGGCCGGCCAACCGTTCGCCTGGGACGCGCCGCTGATGGAGGCCGCGCGCGCGTTTGCCTCGCCCGCTGGCGATGGCGCCATGGTGGCGGCCAGCATCGTCGGCGCGCCACGCGCCATGTTCGTCGTCTCAGCGGCGGTCGCCGGGGTGCTCTACAGGAAGGGGTACCGACAGCGCGCGGCGTTCATGGCCATCAGCGCGGGGGGCGCCGGCCTGTTGAACGCGGCTGCCAAGGCCATGTTTCGACGCGAGCGCCCCGACCTGTGGGTCCCCTTGGTGGCCGAGCACGACTTCGGGTTCCCCAGCGGCCATGCGATGGGCACCATGGCTGTGGTGTTGGCCATCGCCGTGCTGGCATGGGGCACGCGCTGGCGTGTCCTGGTCGCGGTGGTGGGTGCGGCGTTCGTCGCGCTGGTCGGGGCGTCCAGGGTCTATCTTGGCGTTCACTTCCCGTCCGATGTGATGGCCGGATGGCTGGCGTCCGCTGCGTGGGTGATGGCGGTGCGCGCCGGCGTGCCCTTCCTCGGCGATGCCGGGCGCCGCCGGCTGGCGGCGTATCGCGCGGGGCGGTTGTGAGCGCGCCCGCGGCGCGGCATGGCCACGCGGCGTCCGACGTGCATCTGTCCGACGGCGCTGTCGCTGGCATGTCTATCCCGGGGGCGCTGGTCGGCCGTGGGGTGACGATGGCGCCAGCGCGAGCGGCCGGAATCCGGGCGGGGGCGGGCGCCGTGTGGGCGTTCTCGCGGCCCCATACCGTGGTCGGGACCACGCTGAGCCTGGCCGGCGTGGTCGCCATGACCGCGCTCCCCCGCGCGCCGGGCGCGCCATCGGTGGTTGACCTAGCCATGTTCGTCGCGGCGACGTGGATCGCCGCTGTGTCGGCCAACGTGTTCATCGTCGGGCTCAACCAGCTGGCCGACGTGGCCATCGACCGGATCAACAAGCCGGAGCTGCCGCTTCCGGCGGGCGCGCTCACTCGCCGCGGGGCGATCGGTGTCGTGGCGGCATCAGCCGCCGTGGCGATCGGGCTAGGTCTGGCGCTGGGGCCGTGGTTGTTGGCCACGTTGGCCTCCGGCATGCTCGTCGGCGCGGCCTACTCGCTGCCGCCGTTCCGGCTGAAGGCCTCCGCGCTCGCGGCGCCTTTGAGCATCGCGCTGGTCCGGGGTCCCATCGTCATCCTCGGCTTGTACGCCCACGTGCGCGCTTTCGTCGGCGGTCCGGACGCTCCGCCGCCGGGGATCTGGCTGCTGTCGCTGTTCATGACCGCGTTCGCGCTGGGCATCGGCGTGGCCAAGGACCTGCCCGACATCGACGGCGATCGGGCGCATGCCGTCGGGAACGTCGCCGCACGTTGGGGGCCGGCCGCGGCGCTCCGCGCCAGCGTCGCGCTGTTGGCGAGCGCCTATGCGTTGACGGCGGTCGTGGGGCTGGCGTTGTTGTCGATTGCGGGCGGGCTTGCGCTCGTCCTGCTGCACGCGGGCATCCTGGTGTGGCTCCTGGCGCGTGCAAGGTCGGTCGATCCGGCCCGGCGGGACAGCGTGCATGCGTTCTACCGGATCGTCTGGCGGCTGTTCTACGCGCAGTGCGTCCTGCTTCCGGCCGTCGCGGTGCTGGCGGGCGCCCTGGGTTGAGCGCCGGCCGTCGCGACGGAGTTAGTCGCGCCTTGGCGTTGGTGCGCCTCGGGCGTCCCAAGTTCCTGGTGGGCGGCGTGGTGCTCCACGCGGTCGGCGCCGCGCTGGCCTGGCACGAGGGCGCCGGAGTCAACGTCGCGGCGCTCGTTTGGGGGCAGGTGGCCATCTCGGCCGGCCAACTGCTCACCCACTACAGCAACGACTACTTCGACCTCGACGCGGACCGACGACGCGCACACCGCCCGCGCTGGTCCGGCGGGAGCGGGGTGCTGCCCGCGGGGTCGGTCCCGCCGCGCTGGGCGCTGGCAGCGTCGGGCGCGGCCGGAGTCGTAGCCGTGGGCGCGGCGCTGGTCCTGGCGCTCGTCGTTCGACCCGGCGCGGTGACGGCCGCGCTCTTCGCGCTGGCCATCGCGCTGGCATGGAGCTACAGCAGCCCGCCGCTGCGGCTGCACGGCACGGGCGTGGGCGAGCTGGCTGGTGCGCTGCTCCTTGCCGGCCTGACGCCGCTGGTGGGCTACCACCTGCAGGGCGGCCACGCCCTAACGCACGCTGCGGCGCTGCTGGTGCCGCTGGTGGCTCTCCAGCTGGCGATGCTGATCACCGTCAGCCTGCCCGACGCGCCGTACGACGCCGCCGCTGGCAAGCGCACGCTGGCGGTGCGCGCCGGCACTCGCCGAGCGGCCGGTGCGGCGGCGGCTGCGTATGCGGCGGCTTACGCCGGCGTTGCCGCGCTGTGGGTTGACGGGGCACCCTTGGCGCTGATCGGGGCCTACGCCGTGTGGGCGCCGGTGGCGGGGTGGCGGGCCGTCGAGCTGCTGGATGGCGCGGGGGTCGACCCGAGGCGTTGGGACCGGGCGGGGTTCTGGGCCATCGGGCTGGTGGTCGGGAGCGCGGTCGGGCTAGCCTTGGCCCTCGGGTGGCCGGCGCTTGTGAGCGGATCCGCCAAGCCCGTCGCCCCCGTTGGTGACCCTTCGAGGCCGCTCGTCGTCATGGTTGATGAGGTAATGCTGGGGGACCGCGCAATAGGAGTATCGAGGATGATCATCAAGTCGGATGTGATGGGCCGTTTGGGCGAACTGATCGGCGGAAAGCACATGCCTCCGAACGTGGGCGGAGGGGAGCGGCTGGCCTCGCTGGCGATCGGCGCGCCGCTGATGGTCATGGCCCTGCGCAACAAGTCCCCGCTCAAGCTCATCGTCGGCGCCATGGGCGCAGAGATGGTGTACCGCGGCGTGACCGGCCGCTGCCCCGTCTACCGTGCAGTGGGCGTGGACACCAACGGCCTCGGCTTGTCGCACAGCGCCCTGCAGAGCGTGCCCTACGGCAAGGGCATCCGGGTCGAGGAGTCCATCGCCGTCGACCGCCCGCGCTCGGAGGTGTTTGCGGCCTGGCGCAACCTGGAGAACCTGCCGCGCTTCATGCAGCACCTCCGGAGCGTGTCGGAGATCGACGGTGAGCGGTCGCATTGGGTGGCCAGGGCTCCGGCCGGCACCAACGTGGCCTGGGACGCGGAGATCATCGACGAGGAGCCCGACATGCGCATCGCCTGGCGCTCGCTGCCCGATGCGGACGTGGCCAACGCGGGCTCGGTGCGCTTCTCCGACACGGCCGATGGCCGGGGAACGGTCGTCGACGTCGAGATCGCGTACAAGCCCCCGGCGGGCCCGCTGGGTGCGGCGGTGGCCACGCTCTTCGGCGAGGAGCCTTCGCAGCAGGTCCGCGGCGACCTCAAGCTCTTCAAGGAGGCCATGGAGTTCGGCGAGCTGTCCAACGGTGCCTCGAACGGTGCCACGCCGCGCGAGCCCAAGAAGGCGCGCAGCTGAGCGACGGCGGCTAGGGCGGGGGCTGAGGCCGCGAGTGGCGATAAACCCGCACGCGCCGAGCTGGGCAAGGTGGTTCGTTTGACCATTGGGGTGTCCACGCCGTTGCTTGAGCGGAGTTAATCTGCTCAGGCAACGGCGCGGTGCGCATCGGGCGCATCGGGCGCGTCGAAGAGGACACCGATATGGACGGCGACGTCAGCGGAGTTAAGCCGGCACGACGACCACGGCGGGCGGCACGGAAGCGCGTCGTTCGGCCCGTAGCGTTGGCCGTTGCCAGCGTGTTGTCCATCTGGCTTTCGGCGGGCATGTTGGGCGACCCGGAGGGGATCACGGCGGCGGAGTCCTTCTGCGATGTATTTGTCGTCGAGGCCACGCTCTCGCCCGCCGTCCTCCTGGTCGGAGAGACGGTAACGGGGTCGGTCTCGATGATCCCTCTATGCGTTGGGCCCTTGGCGCCGCTCAACGCCGTGGTCGTCTGGGAACCGCCGCGAGGTGGCGCCAGCTTCGACGACGCAGTGTGGCGCAAGCGCGTTCGCGAGTACGTATCCGGGGCGGTCACCAACGACGAGCTTGGCGTCCCGCGCGCCAGCGCCGTTGCGGCGACGCTGGTTCCTGCTTCGGGCTGCGATTCCACGACCTCTCGGGCCGAGCTCGAGGCGTGCCTGTCGCAGCTCGATGCGGCGGGCGAGCCCGACCTTGCCAAGGGGTTGGCGCAGATCGGGCCACGACGCGCTGCCATGCGCGACGCGTTGTCGCGGACGCTCGGCCTGCGCGAATGGGTGGTGGTGATCGGCGATGCGGCGGGCCCTGACGATTGCGCTGCGCTTGCAGCAGAGGGCGCCCTCATCGAGGCCGACGGCGTTGATCGAGTCGGTGCGATCTGCGCGACGCCGCAATGCCGTCGTGACTGCCTTGAGGGCCTGACCGGCTCTCCTGGCAGCGTCGTCGACGCGCATGCCGACTTCGACGGCTTGTTGCACGCCCTGCGAAACAACACGCGGGGGATGAAGCTCTTCATCGAGTCCGGTGAGATCCGATTCGCGATGGGCGAGGGTGGGCGGATCGAGACGACCCATCCGTCGGCCGGTGTCGTCCGATCGACCGCTCGCTCGATGGTCTGGCGGCATGGTCGTGTCCCCTACGAAGGGATCACGATGACGTGGACCGCCAGAGCGCTGCGCCCCGGATACGTCGACTGGATGTCGGCAATGAACTTCGTGGTCACCGACACGCTAGGCATCCGCTACGAGCAAACGCGCCGTCCGCTTCCCAATCCTGGGCTGGTGCTTGCGCCCGTGCTGTGGCCCGATCAGGGCGGCCAGATCTGGCTGCCCGTGGCGGTACGCTGATTGCGCCATCGGCAAGCGGCGTGGGACTCGTAGGCGCGCCGCGACGGCCCTATCCGCTCGTCGACTCCATGCCAGACGCCATGCGGGCAAGGATATCGGCCAGCAGGCGGTAGTAACCTGGAAGTCGCGCGAACACCTGATTCGCCAGCGCCTCGTCGTAGAGGTGCACGATGAGGTTGCGGTCGTCCGTCAACGCTAACGCCAGCTCGGTTTCGGTATCGCCCATAAGCCCGACATCGCGCGCTGTGCGCCACACGGTGCGCGGAGAGGCCAGATCAAGGCCATGTTGTTGGCGCAAGTACTCCTGCGCAGCCTTCCACGACGCCTCGAAAGCCATCTCGAATCGAAGGATGGCGGCATCGCGGATCAGCGCATCGACCGGTTCGAGTCGGAGCGCCTCGCCAAGGCGCCCGGTTGCCGCCAGCGCGGCCTGCAGGCGCTTCGTCAACGCCACCGGATGCCTTCCGACGCCACCGCCTCCCGCAGCGACGGCGCGGCCGCGCGCAGGTCGACGACCTCTACGCGGTACGGGACGGTGCTGGACTCGAGCGCCTCGCGCAGCCGGCCGAAGAAGTCGGGGGGCAGCGACTCGTTCGGCTCGATGGCCACGTCTATGTCGCTCGAATGCCACACATCCCCGCGGGCGCACGAACCGAAAAGCCAGACCTCGGCATCCAGGCCGCCGAGCAGGCCCAGCACGATGGAACGGACGGCCTCGATGGCGCGCAATCGAGTGGGCGACAAGGCGGATGGAGCACGTAGCATGGGCTCACGATACCACGAACCGTTGGACGACATCACTCGGTCGCGCTTCGTGCTGCCCGCGGATGTCCCTTCGCCGCCGCCCACACCGCATCCAGCATCGGCTCGGTCAGCTTGCCGGTGAACGTGTTCTGCTGGCTCGGGTGGTAGCTGCCGACCAGCGCCACGGCCCCTAGGTCGGCGGAAGCGCCGTGGCCGAAGCGGGGCACGGGTCGTGGCACCGCCCAGCCAACGTCGCGACCGACGTCCAGCACCTTCTGCCACGCAAACGCCCCAAGCGCCACGACGACGCGGACGCGCGGGAGCAGGGCGACCTCGCGGGCCAGGAACGGCCGGCACGCCGCCCACTCGTCGGGCGCCGGCTTGTTGGCGGGCGGTGCGCAGCGCACGGCGGCCGTGAGCCAGGCGCCCATCAGCTCGAGGCCGTCGTCGCGGGCGGTGGCCACCGGGGTGCTCGCAAAGCCCGCGCGGTGGAGGGAGGCGAACAGCCATTCGCCGGAACGATCGCCGGTGAACATGCGGCCGGTGCGGTTGGAGCCGTGCGCGCCCGGCGCCAGGCCGACGATCAGCAGCCAGGCATCGGGGTCGCCGAAGCCCGGGACGGGGCGGCCCCAGTAGTCCTGCTGGGCGAAGGCGGCCCGCTTGGTGGCGGCCACATTCTCGCGCCAGGCCACCAGCCGGGGGCACGCGCGACAGGCCACGACCTCGGCCTCGTGCGCCTCGATGGCCGCCTGGCCGGCGAGGGGATCGGTCTGGCTCAACGGCCGCTGCGCCCGGACGACGCGCGCGAGGGCACCGGGAGGCCGCGGACCTTCAGGCCCGCGACCTCCCAGGCCGTCGCTGGTCTACGCGGCACTCTCGTCGCTCTCCATCAGCCCGAGCAGGCTGCCGTCCAGGTCCTTGATGTACGCCAGCCAGCCGACGCCGGGGATGGCTTGCCGCGGCAGGGCGATGCTGCCGCCCAGCATGGTGGCCCTTGCAATGGTCGCGTCCAAGTCGTCGACGTCCACGGTGCATACGAACGCGTTGACGGCCTGCCCGTCGGCCGGAGCGTCTCCGTGACGGCGCATGAGGCCGCCGTGGATGCCCGGCGTGCTGTCGTCGCCGGTCATGACCATCCAATAGTCCATGGGGCCGTCCCACTTCTGGACGGTCCAGCCGAACAGCTCGCGATAGAAGCCGGCCAGGCGCTCGGGGTCGGAAGCGTGGATCTCGAAGTGGACGACGCGGCCCATGGGAAACCTCCGTGGATGGGAAGGGAACGCGGGTGCCGGTGCGACCAAGAGGGTCGAAGCCCGGCCAGGGCACTATAACATTTGTTCTAGGCTGGTGCAAGGGTTCGGGCGTGAGCGATCCGCCGCCGGCTCGACGTACCGCGGCTCGCGTTCGAGGCGCCGTCGTTCGATGCCGTCACGTTGCCGTGGGCGGCAGCCGCCGGTACGCGAGCATCGTCAAGGTGAAGATGGCCACCCCGGTGGCCTGGTGGAACAAGGCCAGGTGAAGCGGCACGTGCAGCACGACCACCGCCACGCCGAGGGCAATCTGGACTGCCACCAGCGCACTCAGCCAAAGCGCGGTGCGCGCGAGGCCAGCCGCCGCCGCCCGATGCGCAGCCACGGCGAGGGCGGCGGCGGCGGCCAGGACCAGCCAGGCCAGCCACCGATGGACCCAGTGGACGCCCAGCGGAACCTCCGCCAGGCTCTGCCAGAGCGTCGGGGCCGTCGCGAACAGGCCGTCCGGCACCCACCGGCCGAAGACCAGCGGCCATGTGTCCGAGGCATGCCCGGCCTTGAGCCCGGCCACCAGCGCGCCCCAGGCGATCTGGAGGACGACGAGGAGCAGCATCGTGCGGCCGAGCCACCGAAGGCGGCGCGCGGCGACCGTCGCGGACGGTCCGCCAGACCCCGTGACGTCGTCGGGCGCGCTGGCGGCGGCGGCGCGCCCCTCCGTGGATGCGGGCATCGTGGCCAGCCACACGCACGCCGCCAGGAGCGCCAGCGCCGCGAGCAGGTGCGCCGCCAGCCGGTAGTGGCTGACGCTCGGGCGGTCGACGAGCCCGCTGGCCACCATCAGCCAGCCGAGCAGCCCCTGGAAGCCGAAGCCGGCCGCGACGCCCCAATAGGGCAGGCTGCGACGCCACGGGATGGTCCCCCGCGCGAGGAAGGCGGCCAACGGCACGACGACGGCCAGCCCGGCCACGCGGCCCAGCAGCCGGTGGAACCACTCGTAGAGGAAGATGCGCTGGTAGCCGTCCAACGTCATCGCCGCGTTGACCGTCCGGCCCTCCGGGCTCTGCTGGTAGCGCGCGAAGGCCTCCCGCCACGCCGCCTCGCCGATGGGCGGGATCACTCCAGTGATCACGTTCCACTCGACGATGGACAGCCCGGCGCGCGACAGGCGCACGTACCCGCCGACGACGACCATGGCGGCGGTCAGCGCGGCCACCAGCCAGAGCCAGCGGCGGACGAGGGGGGGCGGGGGGAGCATCGGCGGGCCTCCGCGGGCGGGCAACGGCGAGGTACGCGGCGCGAGTATAGCGGCCCAGCGTGGGCGGCAGCGGGGCCGCGAGGTCCGAAGCGCGGGCGCAATCGGTCCCGGTGGCGTGCGGCCGCCAACGAGCCCGGCGGCGATTGAGCGCGATCGATCTTGACGTCGTGAGACCCGGTCCCAGCCGCGTTGCCCGGCAGTGGGTATGCCGGCTCGGGTCATGAGCACAGACTGGGTCGAGCCCTTCTACCGCCGCCAGCACGGGCTGCTGGCGACGCGCGACGCGGCGATCGGCGACGTCGATCGCCAGCGGGCCGCCTGGCCGCGCAGCCGCGTGCGGGCAGGCTGCTCGTCGTCCAGGGCGACATGTACGACGTGGACATCGGCGGCCCGTTCGATGCCGTGTGCTACTGGGACGGCTTCGGGATCGGCGACGATCAGGATCAGCGGCGCTTGCTGCGGCGGATCGCCGGCTGGCTGGCGCCGGACGGCCGGGCGCTGGACGCGTGCGAGCCGGGCGGCGCTGTCGACGAAGCTAGCGGGGCTTACGAGCCGCGCGTGCCGCTCAAGCGGGCGATGGCGTATTTGGCGGTGCTGCGCAAGGCGTGAGCCCGGCGTCGCCGGCACCGCCGGGGCCGTCAGCGACCCCGGCGGTGCCGGCCTGCCACGCATCACGCGCCGGACGGCGCTCGCCGCGCGCTCACCGCTCGGCCCACGGCACGAGGTTCAGGAACCGGTCGCTGAGCGAGACGACGTCGGCCCCCCGATGCGCGGCGGCGATGCGCAGCGCGTCGGGCCACGTGTCGTCGTACAGCTCGACGACCTCGAACTTCACCCGGCTGGTCCCCTCCGCCAGCACGTCGAACGCGATGCTGCCCAGGACGCCCGACCCGCTGCGCCCGACGGCCGGATACGTCTGCGTGACCATCAGGTACACCAGCCCCTCGTCGTTGTCGGCGCGGTTCTCTGCCACCAGGAGGTTCTCGGCGTCCAGGAAGTCGCCGACGCGGATCTGCACGCCGGGGGCGCTGGGCCGCTGGTTGGCGTCTCGCACGCGCAGCATGGTCCGGTCGAACTTGACCATGACGTTGAAGCCGAACAGCCTGGCCACGTCCGAGACGACGATGTCCAGCGTCGCCGGAAGCCCCCGGCCGGACACGCGGAGCGACTCGGGCGCGAGCGACACGACGGTGCCGGGGTCGTCCCCGCCCTGGTTCGCCTCGTCCAACGCCGAGCGGGGCGCCTTGGTCTCCGGCCCGTTCGGCGCCTCGAACCCGTGCGCCGCGAGGCTGTCCGGCCATGGGCCCGGGGCCCGGCGGCCGAGGTTGAACTGGATGGCCACCGCGTCCAGGACGTCCACGACGTTGTCGTCCGTGATGTCCAGGGCCTCGCGCCACCGGGCGTCGCCCGGTCGCTGGCCCCAGCCGCCGCCCATGGCGACCACGTCCTGGGTGTAAATTAAGCCGTCCTGGTTGACGTCGCCGCCCAGGAGCGTCACCGGCGGCATCGTCGCGCTGGCGCCCCCGACCGGAATCGCGTGCTCGCTGGCCAGGTAGCTCGGGTGCATCACGCGCAGCAGGCGTGGCAGCACGTTGCCGAGCGTGTAGCTCCCGTCCGCCGCGGTCGTGGTGCACGTCGACTCGACGCACACCTGGGCGCCCCCGCTCGTGGGCCGCCGCTCGAGCACCAGGCGGCCGCTGACGGTGAGGGTGGTGTCCTCGGGCTGCAGGTCCGTCACGGTCACCTGGCCGCCGTGGCTGGTGACGCCGATGGGCTGCGACAGCGGATCGGACAGCACGACCTGCTCCAAGGTCAGCGGCGACGTGCCGGCCATCTTGCCACGCAGGACGATCAAGGCCACCGTGCCGCCCCCCGACACGCCGGGCTTCTCGCCCTGGAGGGTGGCCACGTACTCCACGGTGCCGGCGGCGTTGCTGGCCGTGTTGCGGAGCACGGCATCGGGCGGCGGGAAGCCGCCGGGCTCGATCTGCACGCCCGGCGTCGCGTCGTCCAGGTCGACGATCTCGACGAGGCGCGGGTCGAAGCGCAGCGTGAGCTGCACGCCGTACAAGCGCTTGATGTCGTGGGCCCGGACCTCCAGCGTCATCGCCTGCGTGGCTTTGACCGCTCCGGCGGCCGGCGCCACCCACAGGCTGGGGCCTGGCGGCACGCACGCGGCGTCGTTGGGGTGCAGGTCGCAGTAGGCCGCGACGGCCGGCTGGAGGTCGATGCTGGCCACCACCTCCTGCCGTGGGACGTCCAACACCTCCAGCGCGCCGAGGTTGCGCTGGAAGGGGACGAGGAAGCGACCCTCCGCCGGGTATTGGGCCAGGTGGTGGTGCTCGCCCTCGCCGGTCCACTCGCTCACCCAGGACGGGTGCCAGCCGGGCACCTCGTCGACCACCGCCCCGTTCACGTCGCGCGCCGTCAGGCGCACGAGGTTGGGCCGGACCGCACGAGCGGGCAGAACGCCGTCGGTGACCGTGACCGTGTGCGTGATGACGCGGCTGCGGTCGTCGAACACGGCTCGGACCACCACCAGCCGATCGCTGTGCGCCAGGTCGGCCGCCAGGTCGGGCCGCGGCTTGGCGGCGACGCCGATGGCGGTGACCGCGAGGTCGGCGCTGGCCGCCAGGCCGAACTCGTTGTCGCTGGTCAAACAGGGCGCGTCCGCCCAGAGCATCAGGCGATGGTCGCCGAGCGTGCTGCCCGGAGGCACGATGAAGCGCGCCTCGAGGTTGCCGCCGTCCCGGATCTTGAAGGTGTCCCAGCGCTTGCCATCCCAGTACAGCGTGCCCAGGCACCCGCCGGGGTGGAAGCCGCTGGCCGCCAACTGCACCGTGTCGCCGGGGCTAGCCGCGCTCGGGCTGAGCCGCAGCGTCGGCCCCGCGACTTGGGCGCGCGGCGCGCCTGTGATGGGGTGGGCGACCTGCCGCAGGAGCAGGGCGCCGGCGGCCAAGAGGAGGAGCACCGTGGGCAAGCCGAGCCGGTGCCGGGAACCGCGGACGTCGGAAGCGCTCATGATGGCCATCTCCGATTCGTGCGTGTGTGAGCTCATCGTTCGTGCCTCCCCTACCAGTCCGCCGGGTCCCACGAGACGCGGTCGCAGCGCGCCGAGGCGCACAGGTCCAGCACCCAGCTGATGCGGCGCGCGTCCGCTGCCCGGAAGATGCCGTTGTCGTCCATGAGGTGGTCGGGCGAGGGATCGGACTGCCACCACGTCTCGTCGCCCCACCAGAAGTCGTCGGGGCCCTCGAAGTCGCGGCAGCTACGGGCCGGCGTCAGCGGTTGCCCGAGGCGAGCGTCCCAGGCGCGCAGGCGCGGCAGGTCGGCCTCGCAGTCGTCCAGGTCGTCCTCGTAGAGGTTGGGGAAGGGCCAGTTGTCGAAGTAGCCGCCGTCGCAGCAGTACTCGTCGGCCAGCCCGAACGGCTGGTGTCCCGACTCGTGGAGGACGGTGCGCAGCGCCGTGGGCTCGCTGGAGAAGGCGTGCAGGTCGAACACGGCACAGTCGCGGAGCCCGTCGGTATGCAGGACCGCCCCGACGTCGGCGAAGGCGAAGGCGCCGTCCCAGCTTCCCGGCATGTTCAGGTCGCAGCGGCCGTCCGAGAAGCCGCCGGCATCGGCGAGGTCCTGGGAGATCCAGAAGTTCAGCCGGTCCTGGTTGGCCAGGAACAGGTCTTCCGCGAAGTAGGCGCCCTCGATCACGTCCAGGGCGTTGGCCAGGAAGCCCGGGTCCGTGGCGCTGGCGAAGTTGTCCCGGTCGGGCAGCAGCACGACGTCGATGCGCGACGTGCGCGGCCCGGTGAACAGCACCGGCACCGCCGCGCCGACGCCGGCCGTCCCCACCGCCACCGAGCGCCAACCGGACCAGACCTCCCGCCCGGCGTCGCGCACCAGGCACGCGTACTCCAGCGTCCCGGTGAACGGCCCGGCCGTGTGGCTGCAATCGTCGTTGGCGTTGCACGTGAGGTCCGCGGTCGCCCCGCCGTCGACCCAGATCTCCAGGTCCTGGACCACGCGCGGCGCCAAGGCCGCGTCGAGCGCGTCCACGGAGAACGTCACGGTCTGACCGGGCTGTGGCCAGAGCGGGTCGTGGGTGCAGCGCAGGCGCAGGTCCAGGGCGCTGGGCGGCCGCACGACCTCGATCCGGAACCAAACCTGGACCTCCTCGTCGCCGCCGTCGTTGCCGCTGGAGGTCAGCTGGGCCTCGCACGTGCCGGCCAGGTGGCCGGCGATGTCGCACGTGGCCAGGTTCAACGTCAGCTGCAGGTCGTGCCCCGGCCCGTCGAGGATGTCCGCATGGTCGTCGTCGCCGCGCAGCCCGCCGTCGACCTCGTAGATGGCGAGGGTCAGCGGGATCGTGCCCAGCGCCAGCGACAGCCGCGTCGACACCTCCCAGCCCGGCCGGAAGTCGTCCGACTCGCGCGACGGCGTGCGCTGCTCGACGTCGTTGATCGTGATCACGGCGTACGGGTCCGCCTCGTCGCAGAGCCAGTCGCCCGGATCGCCCGGCCCGTCCATGCAGTCCTGGACGAGCACGCGGTCGATGGTCACGCGCACGGTGAGGTCGTCCTGCAGCGCGCTGGCCAGGGACGGCGCTCCGGCACCCGTGAGCGTCGGTCCCAGGACGGCGATCAGCACGGCCGGGACCAGGAGTCTGAGCACGGTCGCCCGCCGGTCGGACGGGGTCGAAGGTCGTTGGGTCATGTCGAACGCTCCTTTGCGGTGGTCGGCGGCGGGGCGGCATGCCGCCCGGCCCGGTGCCATGGCCCGCCCGAAGACGCGCGGTCGCACGATGGGCCTCAGCGTGGCCCGGCGAGGGGATCGACGCGCACCGCGGGCACCGGCCGGACGGGCATCGCGGCGGGCCGGGCGGGATCGGCGCCCAGCAGCTCGGCCTCGACGAGCCGGAGGAGGCTCCCACGGTCGCCGGTGGCCCGCACCACGAGGCGCGCCAGCTCCGCCGCGCCGGACACCGGCGCGGCGTGCCGGGTCTGGGCGATGGCCAGCTCGGCGCGCCCCGCCGCCGGGTCGAGGCGCTCGACGATCACCAGGCGATGCATCGCTTCCCAGCCGTCGCCGGGCCGGATATCCACCACGCTCAGCCGGCGCGGGTCGAAGGCCAGCACCAGCCGGGCGGCGTTCAGGCCCTCTGCGCCGTCGACGAGCGCCCGGACGACGATCGTTCCGTCGCCTTCCGCGGGCTCGGCGACGAGGCGCAGTCGGGCCGGAGGGCCGGCCGGGCCGTGGCGCGAGCCGTCGCCCCCGCCCTCGGCGACCTTCCCCCAGTTGTATCGGACGGCCACGGCGTCGAGGAGGTCGACGCGGGCGTCGTCCGTGACGTCCAGCTCGGCGGCCCAGAACGGGTCGCCGGGCACGGCGTACCAGGCAAGGGCGATGCGGTTGGCGTCGGCAAGCCCGATCCGGCCGTCCTGGTCGACGTCGCCGCCCCGCAGCGCAGCCAGCGGCGCCTCGACGACCTGCCCCGCCGCCACGACGACCGCGACCTCGTGGCGGAGGTAGCTGGGATGGCGGAACGCGATCCGGTGCTCGCCCTGCGGCAGCCCGTCCAGGACATAGCCGCCGTCGGGATCCGTGACGGCCGTGGCGCCGCCCGCCGCGACGACGGCGCCACCGCTCCCGGCCCGCCGCTCGAGGGCGACGCGCCCGACCACCCGGCCCGGGAGCGGGGTGACCGTGGCGGTGGCCGTGGGCGTCGTCGACGGGGAGGGCGTCGTCGACGGGGAGGGCGTGGCCGTGGGCGTGGGCATCGCGGTGGCCGTGCTTGTCGCGGTCGGGGTACGGGTGGCGGTCGGCGTGCGCGTCGGCGTCGGGGTGGGCTCCACGACCTCGATGGCGCAAGCGGCGCTCGCCGAGGTGCCCACGAGGCCGATGACGAAGCGGCGCGGCCCGGCGGGACCGGAGAGCCTTCCGGGCATGCCGTACGTCGCGTCTGCGATGACGGCGTGCTGGGCCAGCAGCGCCCCGCCCGGCTCCATCGTGACGCGCACGGTGCCCGCGATGTTCGCGCGGTAGCGCAGGTTGACGATCGACTCGATGACGTGCTCGCGGCCGCAGCCCTCGACGAGCCAGATCGCCACGGAGGGCTGGACCGTGGCGGTGGGGCTCGGCGTGCCGGTCGGCGTGTGGGTGGCGGTGCGGGTGGGGGTCCGCGTCGGCGTGCGCGACGGCGTCGGCGTCGGGTCGGAGAAGCGAAGCATGAGCCGCGGGGGCATGGTCGTCGACTCCGACGCGTAGAAGCCGCGCACCGTGTTGCCGCCCTCGTCCAGCCCCCGCACCAGCAGGCCGTGGTTGGCGTAGGTTCCGGCGTACCACTGCCGGACCAGCGTGGTGACATCCCAGTCGTGGCGCGAGCCGAGCGTTGTGCCGACGACGACCGTCGCGACCGGGCCCACCGCCGCCGGCTGGTTGCCCCATGTCGCGCTGCAGCCGCTCCACACGCCGGTCACGCGGTACGCGCCGATGGCGTACGTGCCGCTGCCGAAGCTGCTGGCCAGGTGCAGCTGGAGGCGCGCCTCGTCCACCAGCCGGCCGCCCAGCGAGGGCAGCGCGAACTGGAGCAGGCTGCGCCGTACCTCGGGACCGTCCGGATCGCTGTAGAAGCCGGCCCACAGGCGCTGGTCCAGACAGTGGTTGGCGCTCGGCAGCCAATTGCCGATGTACGTGTCCGCCGCCGGCGGGACGAGCTGCGTGGCGACGGCGACCGGTGCCTCCGCCGGCTCGGACGACGCTGCTCGCAGGCTGGCAGGCGCGGGTCGGAGGCCGACGTGGAGGACCGCCAGGATGGCGATCACGAGGCTGCCGGTCGCAATCTTGCCCACGTCGTGCTCCGCCCGAGGCGCCGCGGCGGTCATCGACGATGGAATGGACACGGCGGTCCAGGGGCGATGGCCAGCATACGGCCTCGGCGCGATCCGGCGCCCCAACCATACGGGTAGTCTGTGGCTGCGGCCACGAGCCCTGCACTTGGCACCCAACGCAACCGCCGGGGCCATGGCGGAGCCCGACCATGAACAGCACCACTCTCGCCGCCCACGAAACCGAGCGCGCACATCCGACCGCCATGGGGGACTTCGTCACCACCACCCGCCAGCGGGCGCGCGACGCTCGGGCAACGGGCAACCGGCAACGGCTAGACGGTGGAGGCCGGCAGGGGCGGGAACCAAGCCGTCCCCGCTGGCCCAATCGCGACTTGATTGACCGACCGCGGTCCGACGCGCATCGTGCGATCCAGGCGCATGCGATCCGCGCGCCACGCGATCCACAAGGAGGCCAACCGTACGCTCTAACCCAGTCGACGTGCTCAGGACGTTGGCACTCCTGCTCGGCCTGACCGCGGCCGGCGGGCTTGGCCTGCTGGCTTGTTGGTCGTTCGCGCGCAATGAGTTTGCGCCGAATCCAATGGACGGCGGCGTCGAAGGCGCAGCGCTGAGTCCAATTGAGAGCGGCCTCACCTCGATGTTCGGGGGCGCACTCCTGTCAAAGTCCCTGTTCATCGGCTTCGCGTCCATCGTAACCTGGGCGTTGCTCCTCGCCGCGTCCGAGGGCTTGCGCATGCTCTACGTCATCGCCGAGAACACGGGAGCGACGCCCGACGGATGGCGGCGGAGGCGCAGGCGCTTGGTACAGCGGAATCGGCCAGGGCGGCGGCCTTGGCGCGAACGGTCGCGCTGTGGGGTCCGCCGGTCCCTCGCGCGCGCTCGGCCGCGGCCTCTATGACCGCGCGCTCCGCGTCTGTCACGTAGATCGCCTGCGGCCGGCCCCTGCCTTGGCTTGACATGGGGAGGCCGGGGGCTATACACGGGCCGTCCGACTTTGACGGCAGCAAAAAGGAGGCTGAATCCCAT
>Ga0326597_10000465_pt1 | contig 71786 bp, 92 predicted proteins | sample RVTome_12_FD_203789 | JGI IMG/M metagenome (GOLD analysis project Ga0326597, IMG submission 203789) | Soil microbial communities from uranium-contaminated site in the Upper Colorado River Basin, Wyoming, United States - RVT100D185 | ecosystem: Environmental > Terrestrial > Soil > Contaminated >...
CCGACCCTACCGGAAAATCGCCGGTGACCACCGCAAAGCCGCCCGACCGCTACAGCGCTAACTGAAAGCGCGCGGCCGGGCGGCTTTGCTCTATCCACCTACACCACCTCCGGGGACACGACCCCAGGGCCGCCAGAAGCTCTATGGAAATCTGGGGTATCGCGTCATCGAAGCGAACATCCGTGAGCTGTTGCGAGAACCCGGAGTAGGCGAAATGAGCTGGTGCTGAGCAGCCCCCTGAACCGCCCCGGGTTTACCCAGGGGAATCGCATTTGGCGTATGGGCCCGAGGCGCGGATTCTTTTCGGAGCCGACCCAAGTCTCCTCGGATTCCGATATTGCTCGATTCGCTCGTCCCGGATTCGGAAATTGCGCGAAGGCCGGGTCACCAACCCAAATGCGATAGCCCTGCGGGTTTACCGGAGGCTCCAACTCTTGAGAGGATGGGGCCATGGACAAGCAGCTGAACCGCCCCGGGTTTACCGGAGGCTCCAACTCTTGAGAGGGTGGTGTCAGGCTAACGCGAACCGGTCTCCGAATGACGGACAACGTCAGCGTCACGCCGCCAGTTGGCGCCACTCGGCCAGCGCGGCGGAGCGGTTCTGCCTGAAGACGGAGCGGCTGTTGAGGTGGCGGTCGAGATTGAAGTGATTGTGGATCGAGGCGTGCACGGCCGCGAATTCTGCAGGGTCTTGACGTCCCGGAACTTCGCCATCGCCCCTTCCCGTCTTCGGAACGGTTGATGCGAGTTTTCGGCGCGATTATTGAGCCATCTGGCGCAGCTCCGCTTGCCGGAATTGCCGATCACATTCATCGCCGCCCGGTACGACCGCAGGCGGTCGGTGACAATCGATCGGGCCCGGCCGTAACGCTTCATCGCACGCTTGAGAAACCGCAGCGCAGCCTGGCGATCCCGCCGCTTCGTCGCGAAAACCTCGAGCACCTCGCCCTCGTGATCGACCGCCCGCCACAGATAGTGCGTCTCGCCGTTGATCCGCACGAATACCTCGTCCAGGTGCCAGCGCCAGTTCGAATACAATCGATGTTGAACGCGCCGTTTTCGGATTTCCGCGGCGAACATCGGGCCGAACCGGTTCCACCAGAACCGCACCGTCTCGTGGCAGATGTCGATACCGCGCTCGAACAGGATGTCCTCAACCTGGCGCAGCGACAGCGGGTATCGCACGTACATCATCACCGTCAGCCGGATCACCTCCGGTGAACTGTTGAAATAGCGGAACGGATTCTTCATCCCTCGACGCTACGTGGGGCCGACGCGAGCCTCAACCAATTTTGCCCTGACAGTGCCCTCCCAGCAGTTACCGAGATCCCATTCGCTGCAAATCCCGTCGATGCCCACGCTGGTCAACACCCTCATCTCTAATGATACAGTTTAGCCGCGCCCATCCCGCGTCACGCCGTAACTTCCGCACTCTTTGCAGGCATATCGACGAGCAACGCGAGTAAACCTTCGAGCAGAGCGGTCGGCGTGGGCGGACAGCCTGGAATATGGAGATCGACCGGCACCACTTCGGAGACCCCGCCGACGCAGGCGTAGCTCCCGGCAAATATGCCACCACTGGCCGCGCAGTCGCCCACCGCGACGACCCACTTGGGATCGGGCGTAGCCCGCCAAGTGCGTTCCAACGCTTCCCGCATGTTCCGGCTGACCGGCCCGGTGACGAAAAGCACGTCAGCGTGGCGCGGCGAGGCGACGAAACGCAGACCGAAGCGCTCCAGATCGTAGAACGCGTTGCCGAGGGCGTGAATCTCCAACTCGCAACCGTTGCACGATCCGGCGTCGACCTGCCGAATCGCCAGGCTGCGCCCGAGGCGCCGTCGCGCGGCGTAGTCGACGCGCGACGCCAGTTCGGCCAGCGCACGCGTATCGGGTGACGGCGGCGGCCCGGTCAGCGGGCGGAGAAACAGGTTCGCGAACAGGCGCTTGCGCATGACTGGCCCCGTCTAGAGATCATGCCCCGAGTAGGAGCAGTTGAACGATTTGTTGCACAGCGGGAAGTCGGCGACGATGTTGCCGTCAATCGCGGCCTCCAACAACGGCCACTGAAACCACGACGGATCGCGCATCCGGCAAGACTCGATCGTACCGTCCGCCGCAAGCTGCACCCAGGCGAAGATGTCGCCGCGGAAACCTTCCACCAGCGCGGCGCCCTCCTTCACGCTCCCTGCCGGTGCGTTTATTTCCTTGCGGATCCGGCCGTCGGGCAGCGCCTCGAGAATCTGCTCGACGAGCGACAGGCTCTCCCGTACCTCCTCGATCCGAATCCAGATACGCGCATTCACATCGCCGGTCTCGCGTGTCGGAACTTCGAACCGGAGCGCATCGTAAGGCGGATAACCCGGACGCCGCCGGGCATCGAAACTGTGGCCCGAGGCGCGGCCGACATAGCCGCCGCAGCCGAACCGGCGCACGTAATCCGCCGTCAGCGTTCCGGCCCCGGTCGTTCGGTCCTGCAGCGACGCCGTATTGTCGTATAGCTCTATCAGTTCCGGGAACCGTTTCCTGATCTCCCGGACAAGATCGTCCAGCCGCGTCCGGCCCTCCGCATCCAGGTCGACGGCGACACCAGCGGGGACAACACAGTCCATCATCAGCCGATGACCGAAACATGCGGCGGCGGCGCGCAAAACCTCCTCGCGCAATATGCCGCAATGGGCATGCATCAACGCGAAAGCTGCGTCGTTGCAAATCGCGCCGATGTCGCCGAGATGGTTCGCGATCCGCTCCAGCTCCGCCATGAGCGCGCGCAGCCACACGGCGCGTGGCGGGATTTCGATGTCGAGGGCGGCCTCGACGGCGCGCGCGAAGGCGAAAGCGTAGGCTACCGTGCTGTCCCCGGATATCCGCCCCGCCAGCCGGCCTGCATGGAGCAGCTCGGCGCCGCGCATCAGCCCTTCGATTCCCTTGTGGGCATAACCCAGCCGCGCCTCCAGGCGGACCACCGTCTCGCCGCTGGCGGCAAAGCGGAAGTGCCCCGGCTCGATGATCCCGGCATGAACAGGGCCTACCGGTATCCGGTGCAGGCTATCGCCCTCGGCGGCGAGAAAGCGGTAATCGGTGGCGGGGGTCGGGATCGCGGGAAGCGCGGCACCGAGTGGCGATTTCACGGGCCACTGGCCATGGTCGAGCCATGCACGCCTGTCCGGCGCATCGGCAGGCTCGAATCCATAGAGATCATGGATCGCACGCTCGAGCCTCGACGCCGGCGGGAAACTCTTCGCCACCGACGGAAATACGCGATCGGTACAATCGAGGCTGAGGACCGCAATACCGCCACTGGCATCCTCGAACAGCGCCATATGCACCGCCTCGCGGCTTGCCCAAAAATCCAGCAGCGTCCAATCGCCGTCATCCAGCCGTTCCGCCGTAAACGACCACACGTCCCGCGTCACGCGACGGCGCGGCCAGGGCGCATGCCCGCGAACGGGGGCGCCTTCCTGCAGCAGGTCAATCAAAGCCGGCATCGGTCTCATCTGCACCCCTCAACCCAGTAGGCGCGCTACATGCTGGAACCACTGGACGGCCGGTAACGGAATATAGATCCCCGCGACCAGGACCAGTCCGAGATGCGCGAACATTGGCAGGTACGATGCCTCGATCGGTGTGGTATTTCCGTGGATGTCGCCGAACGCGAGCCCGTGGAGGCGGTAGAGCAACGCACCGAACGCTACGAGCAGTCCGCCGACCAAAGGAACAGCGAGCAGCGGTTCGCGAGCGAAGGTCGAGCTTACAATCAGGAATTCGCTCATGAACACGCCCATCGGCGGCATGCCGGCGATGGCGATGACGCCGAGCACGAGACCCCAGCCGAGCACCGGATGGCTCTGCGTCAGCCCGCGGATCGCGGCAATCTGCTGCGTTCCCTTGGCCTGGGCGATGTGACCCACGGCGAAGAAGATCGCCGACTTGGTCAGGCTGTGCATGGTCATGTGCAGCAGCCCCGCAAAATTGGCGAGCGGCCCGCCCATGCCGAAGGCGAAGGCGATAATCCCCATATGCTCGATCGAAGAGTAGGCGAACATGCGCTTGATGTCGCGCCGGCGGTAGAGCATGAAACCGGCGAAGACCAGCGAGGTCAGGCCCATCGTGATCATGAGCGGCCCCGGTGCGAGCGCCGACGGATTCCCGGCCATCACCATCTTGAAACGGAGCAGCGCGAACAGCGCCACGTTCAGGAGCAGCCCCGACAACACCGCCGAGATCGGCGTCGGCCCCTCGGCGTGCGCGTCCGGCAGCCAGGCATGGAGCGGCGCAAGGCCGACCTTGGTGCCGTAACCGAGCAGCAGGAATACGAAGGCGAGGTTGAGCAGCGCCGGATCCAGGGACGCGGATTCGCGCACCAGCACCGTCCATTCCATGGCGTTCAGCCCTTCGCCGGCCACCGGCTGGGCGGCGAGGTACACGATGATGGTGCCGAACAGCGCGAAGCCGATGCCGACGCTCCCCAGAATGAAGTACTTCCAGGCGGCCTCGAGGGCCTCACGGGTACGATAAATGCCGACCATCAGAACGGTGGTCAGGGTGGCGATCTCCACCGCCACCCAAATGAGACCGATATTGTTCGCCACCAGGGCGAGGTTCATCGCGCCGATCAGCGCCTGGTACATGGCATGGTAAAAACGCAGATAGGTCGGCGTCAGACGGCCGATTTCAAGCTCGTGCGCGATGTAGCTCGCGCTGAACATGCTCGTCGTAAAGGCGACAAAGGTGTTCAGCACGATGAATACGACATTCACGTCGTCGACGATGAGAAAGCGGCCGGGCGCGGGCCGTGCGAAAAACAGACCGAAGGCGACGAGAAATGTGGTCAGCGAGGCCAGCACATTGAGCCGCGCCGCAACGCGGTAGCCGGGCAAGGCAGCGAGGACCAACGCGCTTCCGGCAGGAACAAGCAGCACGGAAAGGACCAGGATCGGTCCGGCGGCGCTCACGGCCGTTCTCCCCTGAAGCGGTCGAGAGCCTCCAGGTCCACCGTGTCGAAGCGCTCGCGAATCCGGAACAGGAAAATGCCGATGACGATGAAAGCGATCAGGACCGAGAAGGCGACGCTGATCTCGACCACCAGCGGCATGCCCTTGGCCCCTGTCGCGGCGAGGACGAGCCCGTTCTCGAGCGCCATGAAGCCGATTATCTGGCTCACCGCATAGCGCCGCACCACCATCAGGAGAAGACCGAGCAGAACGGTCGAAAGCGCGAATGCCAGGTCCTCCCGGGCGAGCGATTCCGATGCTACGGTGACCGGAAGCATCACGACGATCGAGAGTGCAACCAATGCCATGCCCACCAGCATCGTTGCGCCGATGCCGACCACCGTTTCGATGGTCCGTTCGATACCGAGGCGCAGAACGATACGATGGAGCGCGACGGGTATCACAATCGCCTTGAAACAGAGTGCGATCGCGGCGGTTATGTAAAGATGCGGCGCTCCCTGGATAAATGCCTGCCAGGCCACCGAAAGGGAGAGCACGAAGGCATGCAGCGCGAAGACATTGAGAAGGCCGAAAATGCGATCCTGATACAGCAGCAGGAAGCTTAGAAGAACTATTCCCCCTGCCAACAGATGTGCGACGTCGAAGGCTACGCTGTCCATCACACCGTCCTGGACACGAAGAGCAGCAGGGTTCCGAGCAGGCCAAGCATCAGCGCGGCGCCGAGAAAGTCCGGTACGCGAAATACCCGCATCTTCGCGACCGACGTCTCGAACACGGCGAGCAGCGTTCCGACAACGGCAAGCTTGGCCACATAAAGCAGCGCGCCCGCCAGATACGCCGGGATCCCGTCGCCGGCCTCGGCGACGCCCCAAGGCATGAAAATCGCGGCGATCAGCGAGACGTAGAGCAGGAGCTTGAGAGAGGCGGCGAACTCGATCATCGCGAGATGCCGCCCCGAATACTCCAATATCATCGCCTCGTGGACCATCGTGAGCTCGAGATGCGTCGCCGGGTTATCGACCGGAATCCGCGCGTTCTCGGCGATGGCGACCATGATCAAGGCGATGAGGGCGAGCCCGACCGAGACGCGCAACCCAACGTCGGGACCGAGCATGTAGCTCGCCACCGACGACAGTTGCGTCGAACCGGCAAGGAGCGATAACGTGAAGACAATCATGATCATGGCCGGCTCTGCGAGGGACGCAATCGTCATCTCGCGACTCGAGCCGATGCCGCCGAAGCTGGTGCCAACGTCGAGACCGGCCAAGGCGAGAAAGAAGCGCGCGCTCCCCAGCAGGGCGATAATCGCGATCAGATCCGCCGACCAGCTGAACATAAGCCCGGCCGAGAACGTAGGCACCAACGCCGCGGCCACCCAAATTGCCGCGAAGACGAGATAGGGAGCCACCCGAAACAGCCACGATGCCGACTCGGCGACCACCGCCTCCTTCCGGATGAGGCGCAGAAGGTCGCGGTAGGGCTGAACGATGGAGGGGCCGCGGCGCCGCACCAGCCGCGCCTTCGCCTTCCGCACGAAGCCGGTAAGCAGCGGCGCGAGCAGGAGCACAAGCAGCATCTGCGCACCCTGAACGAGCAGATCGGCGATCACTGCCATAGCGCGACAACCAGAAGAAGAAGAACCAGGGTGCCGAAAACAAGGCCGAGGTAGCGCCGAATCGTGAGGAACTGGAGGTGGTTGAGACGGTCGGCCGCGAACAGAATCGCGCCGGTCACCGGCTCGTAGAACCACTCCCAAACGATATCGCGGAGACGGGATTCGTGCCGGGCCGGTGCCATCGAGCCGGGCGGCGGCATCGTGACGCGTTCCGTCGCTTGAAAAGCGAAGGTGCCGAAAACGCGCCGAATTGGCTGCGCAAAGCTGCCGGCAGTGTACTGCGTCGCGGGATCGGCGCTGGGAAATCCGCAGTCCCATGGCGCCGATCGCCGTATCGCATTCGACGCGAAGCGATGAATCACGAAAATGGCGAGCGTCATCGACACGGCAATGAACAGGAATACGAGCAGGCCGTTGTACGAGCTGCGGCTCTCGGCAATCGGCACGATGGAAAGCCAGGGCGTACCGAGCTGGACCGGCATCCGATCGCCGACCAGCGCTTCCGTAACCGGCGCCAACGCATCGATGACGACTCCCGGAAAAATGCCCGCAAGAAGGCAAAGCCCGCCCAGGATGAACATTGCCGACAGCGACCAGCGATCGACTTCCGTTGCCCGTTCTGCCATGGCGGAACGGGGGCGGCCGAGGAAGGTAATACCGAAAGCCTTCACGAAGCATGCGGCCGCGAGGGCGGCCGAAAGGGCGAGCAGGGCGCCAACTGCGGGCACCATGAACTTGAGACTCCATTGCGGGAGCTGCGGGCTGACCAGGACCGACTGGAAGGTCAGCCATTCCGACACGAATCCGTTGAGCGGCGGCAGGGCGGAGATCGCGACCGATCCGACCAGAAAGGCGAATGCGGTCAGCGGCATCCGGTGGATGAGGCCGCCGAGCCGTTCCATGTCGCGCTCGCCCGTCGCGGTCAGGATGGCGCCGGAGCCGAAGAACAGCAGGCTCTTGAACAGCGAGTGATTGAGCACGTGGAACAGTGCGGCGATCAGCGCCAGTGCCGCCGCCAAGCCCATGTCGTTCGCCCGGAAGGCGAGGGCGAGACCCAGCCCTATGAAAATGATACCGATGTTTTCCACGGTGTGGTAGGCGAGCAGCCGCTTGAGGTCGTGCTGCATCAGGGCGTAGAGCACGCCGAGCGCGGCGGTAATGCCGCCCAGGGCGAGGACGACCAGACTCCACCACCACGCCGGCGTGCCGAGAAGATCGAACACGATGCGCACGAAGCCGTAGATCGCCACCTTGGTCATCACGCCGCTCATCAGCGCCGACACGTGGCTCGGTGCGGCCGGATGCGCGAGCGGCAGCCAGGCGTGCAGCGGCACGATGCCGGCCTTGGATCCGGCGCCCAGCAGGACGAGTCCGAGAACCAGCGCCGCCAGGACCGGTCCCGGCGGCTGTTCCCGGATCCGGTCGAATGCATAGCCGCCGTAGGGCCCCGCCAAAAGACCGAAGGCAAGAAGAAGACTCAGCGTGCCGAAACTCGCCATGACGATGTAGACGAACCCGGCCCGCGCGTTTCCGGGCTCGCGGTGATGGGCCATGACCAGCGCCCACGACGTCAGCGACATGAACTCCCAGCTCAGGAGAAACGTGAACGCGTCGTCGGCCAGCACGACGAGATTCATGGCGGCGAGGAACGCCGGAATAAACGGCAGCACCCGCTCCGGCGCGCGTTCGTGTCGGCCGTAGCCCATCGCATAGAGACTCGCGCCGGCACCGCCGAGGTTCACCACGATGACGAAGAATGCCGACAGGCTGTCGAGCCGGAAATGGGCGCCGAGCCAGGGAATTCCGAGCGGCAGCCAAACGCGCTGCACCGTAACGCCGCCCAGCAGCAGGACGACGCCGGTCGTCAGCGCCACAACCGATGCGACAAGGCTTGCGCCGTAGACGATCGGGCTTGCCTGCTTCAACCGGGCGATCGCGATCGCACCGATTCCCATGGCGAGGAGAGCGGCATCGAGCAGGAGAAGTACCTTCAGCTCCAAGAAATCACCCCGGACCGAAGACGGCGATCAAGCGACCGGCCATTGGTTGCATTGGTTGGCAGTCGACCGGATGCAAGCCGTCAAGCATTGCGTCAGCCCTTCAACCTGACCCCGCGCCCACCGCCCTGGCTAACCGTTTCCACGTCGATGAGTTCGATTCCCAATTTGTCGAGCGCATCTATGAGCTTCATGAGGGAATCGACATTCCCCCGGATCATTTCCTCGCTCGCTTCCATCCTCTGAATCGTCGGCACCGACAGCCCCGCCGCTTCCGCCAGCTTTCGCTGGTCGATGCCGAGAAGAGCCCGTGCAGCGCGGAGCTGTGCCGCAGTAAGCATGTTTAATACATCAGTTATAATAAAAAAAACTTGATAAACGCTATATGACATGCCTATAATGCCATGTCAAGCGGCGGCGAGATCACCGTCAGGGCAATTCAAAGAAAGCCCTGTTTTGCGAGGGCGATGGCCTTCAGTCGGTTTTCGGCGAAGGTTTCGCGGATGGCGGCGAGCGGCCCGGGCATGGGCTCGACCAGACGCAGCATGGTGTTTCTGAGCGCGGCGATGGCTTGCGGAGCGTTGCCGGATCGGATGCGGCTGGCGTCCTCGTGCAGCGCGACGTCGCGGCGCCAGTGGAGCCGGTTCTCGATGGCCCAGTGCTGACGGACGAGGGCGAGCAGGTGTTCGGGCCCGGCGCGCTCGCGCGGCAGGCTGGTGATGGCATAAACGATCTCGCAGCTGGTCTTGCCGGGCAGCTCGCGGGTGAAGGCGGCGAACAGGGTGGTGGTGCCGTGGCGCTTGTAGTCGTGGGTCATGGTTCCGCACCGGCCGGGCTTGAGCGGCAGGCCCGGCTGGGTGCGGTCGAGCGACTGGATCTGGCTCTTCTCGTCGATCGACAGCACCACCGCGTGGGCGGGCGGATACATGTAGAGGCCGACGATGTCCTCGACCTTCTCGGCGAAGGCGGGGTCACGGGAGCGCTTGAAGGTCCGCAGACGATGAGGTGCCAGCTTGTGAGCCTTCCAGACGCGTTGGACGGTCGTGAGCGACAGCCCCGAGGCCTTGGCCATGGCCCGGCCGGTCCAGTGGGTCACCTCGTCCGGCGGCTCGGCGCAGGTGAGCGCCACGACCTTGGCCACGACGGGCAAGGGCACCGGCGGCTTGCCGGGCTTGCGGCTGCCTTCGCGCAGCAGCCGCTCGACGCCGCCCCCGGCGTAATGCCGCTGCCAGCGCCACACCGCCGGGCGGCTGACCTCGGCCCGGCGCGCAACTTCCAGCACCGGCAGCCGGTCTGCCGAGTACAGGACAATCCGGGCGCGCTGTACGTGCTTGAGCGGCCGGCTGCGGTCGCCGATGATCGCGGCAAGGCGCGCGCGGTCCTCGGCGGAGACGATGACGGAAACGGTCTGGGCCATGCGCCGAGACTCGCACAGCCAAGCCACATTGTGAATCCTATGATTGGTTCAGTGCACTAGTGGTTCCAACCTAACATAGGAGTCCCGATGGGGATTCCCATGGATTCGCGGTCATGCGAGTCTGTGGGATGCGCAAGGGAGTCGTCGTTGACGTCGGTGCTGAGGATCGCGCGCGGCTGGCCGCGATCGTCGCCAATCGGAACAGCCCGCAAAAACACGTGTGGCGCGCCCGGATTGTCCTGCTGACGGCCGACGGTCTGGGCACGGCCGCGATCATGCGCCGGACCGGCAAGAGCAAGTCGGTGGTCTGGCGCTGGCAGGAGCGGTTCATGCAACGCGGCGTCGAGGGCCTGCTGCGCGACAAGACCCGGCCGCCGCGCAAGCCGCCGCTGGACAAGGCAGTGATCGCGGGCGTGAAGGCGGGCCACAAATACGACCGGTCTCGACGTCGGTGGTGCCAACCGGCATCCCGGCGTGTAAGCTGTCCACGAGGACCGGCACATTGGCGGGAGGCGTGCGATGGCCGACCATGAAGACCGGGACGCCGAGGATATCGATGCCATCATCGCGCGATCGATCGACAACCTGACCCTGGCAGGGATCAGTCGTGCCTCGATCGGGGCCGTTCTCATGGCCCGCGCGATCTTCCTGTTCCGACAGGAAGGTTGGACCGACGATCAGATCGTCTGCGAGTTCGGTGCCGGCATACAGATCCCGATCGGCCGTAATTCCGGGGAGCCGCGCACACGGGAGCGCCGGCGAAAGAGCCCACGTCTATGACGGCAGGCCGAACAGCTTCAGCTTGATGGCGATGCCGGCCATGAGGGCAAGCAGGATCCCGGTGGTGACGAGCCGGACAGCGGTCTGCACGGCCGTCCGCCTGGCAAGGCGCAGGCAACCCAGCAGGGAGCGCAGATCGCGAATGTCGGCGGCGGCGTCCTCGCCGTCGAGGCCTATATCCTCGAGGGCCTTCCGCGCACCGCGCTCGGCCGCGAGCTCCAGCAGCTGCTCGAACCTTGCCCCGGACAACGATCCGGGGTCGGCCTCGGGCATGACGATGTGGCCACCGGAGAGGCTCGGACGGTTCATGGCGCTTCCTTTCCGGTAACTATCACGCGCCCCCGGTTCAGTTCGCGTGCACCCGCTCGTCCTCTGTGACGGCGACGATCTCGACCTGCTCGCCGCCCGAGCGCGGTCGGGTGCCGATCAGACGGCAGAGCCGGGCCCATTCGACGCCGGGCCCGAAGCTGTAATGGGTCCGCTCTTCGGCGGTGCCGACCGAGGGGCTGATCTCCAGGTCGTCGACCAGCCGGACTCGAGTTTTGCTCCCCGGCACCGCCTCGACCTGGTACGGCCCGGCGACCGAGCCGTCGCGCCTGCGAAGCGCGATGTAATGCGCCGCCCCGGCGGTCCACACCGGCGGCTCGGAGAGGGTGAGCACGGCGTTCGCCCACGGTGGCTGCGCACCGGGATCCTCGACCCCGTCGGCCGTCCAGGCGGTGATCTCTCCGCCCTGGCCCCAGCGCGGCATGTCGTGCGCAACCGCGATCAGGTCGCCATAGAGCGGGATCATGCCCTCGAGCTCGGTGCGGAACCGGACGAAGCGCCGGCGATAGCGATTGTTGGCGGCGACGTAGAGCCCTTCCCGGCTGGCATGGGCGGTATCGGTACAGCCGAACAGCTGCACCCGCGCCGGCCTGTCGCCGGCAGAATCCGCGAGCTTCTGCGTCACCTCGTCCGGTTTCCAGGTGCGCGATGAGAAGAACTCGACCGTGACCGCATCGGCCGTCTCCTCGCCCGGCATGATGTACTCGATCTCGAACGAGCCCCTGATTATGTTGCGCGGCCCGAACAGGGCGACGGGGAGCGACTGCGGCGCATCGCGGATGATGCGGATCCGGCCGCCCTGGAGGATCGGCACCGCACGGCCACAGCGGGCGATGCGGTTGAGCGCCTCCCAGACGGTGATGGAGGTATCGAACACCGCATCGAACCGGTCGCCGCGGGCATCGAGCACGGCATCGAGGGCCGCCCAGTCATCGAGGGGCAGCTGCGCATCGGGACGCTCCGCGCCATAGGCCGCCTTGCAGACGTCCGCGATGGCCCGGATTATTGAACGGGTCGCCGTGGGCGCGCCCCAGCTCTGCGTCACGGGATCCCAGGCCGGCAGCTTGCGGGTCACTATCGCGTTGATCAGCCGCGATGAGCGCTGCGACAGGTTGTCGGTCGCCCGCATCCTGACCGCGAGCAGGGTGAGCCCTTCGAACGCGGGCACCTCGGCGAGGTAGGCGCGCATCTGCCCCCAGCGGGCCTCGTGCCCGGCCCGGGCGTCGGTGTCCTTCACGTCCGTCCGGGTGAGGCGCACCTCGTACCGGCCCGGGGTGACCGGATAGCGGAACGAGAGCCGGATGGCGGTGCTGGTCGACGCGGTATGGCTCTCGGCGCCGAGCACGGCCCAGCTGCCCGCACCGGGGGGAACGCCGTCGGCATCGATCTCCCGCGCCTCCACGGTCCAGCTGACCGTCCTCGGGTCGAGCCCGCCGGTGGCGTTGGTGAAGTAGAGCCCGCGCGGGAACACCATGTCGATGCCGAGAGAGTCAGCTGCGGTATCCACCGGGTTGGCCGCGAACGGACCCACCGGTGCGTCCTTCAGCAGCTCCTGCCCGGCCACCTCGGGCGCGGTCACCACGTTGACCTCGAACAGGGTCACGGCGCCGCCGGGCGGGACTATCTCCGTCTGGACCTCCGCGAAGCTCGCGATCGGGGTGTCCTCGATGCGGATCGCCTCGATCTCGTACTCGCCCTGGCCGATCACGTGGAGCTGGTGCAGGAACTGCTGGTTCTCCACATATTCCTGCCAGGGATCGGTGGCGAGGTCGGGATAGACCAGGTGCCGGCCGTAGATCACCGGGATGGGCTGGCCGAGCCGGGCCTGGTTGCCCTGGGCCGTGAGCGTATAGGTGGGGCTCGGCGCCGGGGTGGAGCCGGCACCGCCGAAGGAGAGCTGCGGCGTCGCCGGCCGCGGCGAGGGGATCACCGCGTTGATCAGCGCGGTGCCGGCGATGGCGATCCCGGCCTTGAGCGCCCCGAATGCCAGGCTCGCGCCGCTGAACGCCGAGGTCGAGGCGGCGGCCGCGGCGGCGAGCTCGGGCGCCATCCAGGCGGCGATCTCGGGGGCGGCGATCATCACCGCGATGGCGAGCACGGTCTTGAGCGGATTCTTGCCGCCGCCTCCCCCGCCGCCCTGCGGCAGGGCGACGAAGGCGCAGACGTCGCCCGGGCCGATCACCGTCTCGGTCCATTGCGCCCGCAGCAGGGCTGCGCCGTTGAACAGGCAGATGGTGGGCTGCGGGAACTCCGCAATCCCTCTCGCATCCAGCCAGCCGCGGACCGAGACCGGCACCGGCACCGGCTCGATGATGCGGTGCCGCGATGGATCGAAGGCGTTGGCCAGCTGCACCACCACGCCCGGCCGGGCGAGGACCGCCGGAACGGCGCTCATGCGTCACCCCCTGCGAACCGGTAGACTCCCTCGATGATCCAGCCGTTGAGGCCCAGGGCCGGAGGGCGCTGGAACACCACCCCGGAATCCTGCGAGCAATGCAGCACGCCGCCGCCGTCGATGGCGATCCACACCCCGACATGCACCGGATAGCGGGCCCGGCGAAGGAGCACGCAGTCGCCTTCCTCGGGCCGCTCGACGCGCCGCCAGCGCGCCCGCTCCGGATGGGCACGGAACACGCGCGCCTGGGCGAGCAGGTCCTCGGGGTTCGGGATCGCCGGCAGCGTGCGGCCGAACCGCACCGCCTGGACGTGCCGGACGAAGGCCCAGCAGTGATAGCTCTCCGGTCCCTCGCCGGTCGCCGACCACGGGGTCCCGATATAGGCCGCCGCCCAATGGGTCATATGATCGAGCCGTTCAGCGCGCGAGGCCGGGGAACGTCTTCGCCGTGTAGACCGCGGACGGGAACGCCTTGTTGCCGAAGTCGAGCATGCGGACCCGCCCGGTCACCTTGAGCGGACTGGCCCGGGCATCGGAGAGGGTGAGGGTCAAGGGCGGGTCCATCTGCGGCCCCTCGATATCGGTCGAGAGATAGGGCCGGTAGGTCACCTCGATCCTGTGCTGGCTGGTGGCCGCCGCCTCCAGCGCGTCCGTAATCTCGCGGCCCACGTTGTCGATGGTGAGCACGGCCTCCGGCACCGGCACGTTCTCGACCGGCGGCAGCTCGAGGTCGAAGGCGAGGGCGATGAACGGCACCAGCTGACCCGCATCGGCCGGCGCCGAGCCCTCGAGGCGCGCCACCAGCCCGACCATCTCGCGGTCCTCCGGCGCCATGGCGTCGAGCACCGCCTGTATGGCCGCCCCGCCGAGCGCAATCCAGCTTTGCCGGTCGGGGAAGTTGCGCACGACCCGGATGGGCTCGATGAACCCGGGATGCCGGATCTCGAGGGTATGCAGGATCACCACCTCGGAGGGCGCCGCGGCATAGGCCTCCCGGATCGCCTGGGAGAGCGCGGGATCAGGCATGGGTCAGATCCCTCACTCGCCGAGCGGCCTGCCGGGCACGTGCTCGCCGACGGCGCGCGGCGGCACCGGATCGGCGCGGCGCGCAGTGCGCCAGGCGGTGAGCGTATCGAGGCCCTCCTGCGGCAGCAGATCCGGCTTCACGATCCCTCTCTGGGCCAGCCAGGCGTTGCGCGCGCGGTACCACTGGGCGAGCAGGTCCACCACCTGGATCAGCGCATCGACGGTGGCCTCCACCGTGGGGAGAGACCGCGCCTTCAGCTCCCCTTCCGTCAGGGCCGCGACCTCGTGCGTCTCCTCCACCCGGTCGGCGAGGATGACCCGGGTCACCTCGCCGGTGAGCCTGTGGGTGGCGGGATCATGGTCCGGCACGATCTCCACCACCGGCCGCAGCGCCGGGCGACCATCGCCGAGCCGCCGGATGGCCTCGGCCGGAACCTCCCGCGGATAGACGCGCAGCCCCTCGATGGATTCCGCGCCGGTCTCGCGGTCATGGGCGATCACGGCATATCGCGGCATCCGCACCCTCCGGTTCCGTCGATGAACATGTAGCTGCCCTGGCGCCGCTCTTCCTCGAGCCGCTCGATGCTCATGGGCCAGAGCTGATAGCCGTCGTAACAGTCCGGCCCGGCGGGCCAGCCGTTGCCGGGCGGGTTGCGGCAGAGCCAGTCGTTGGCCTCATCGATGCCCATGCCGGCCTCGACACAGGCACGCGCCTGCGCCTTGCGCCGGCACGAGCGGCACTCGCCGCACTCGATGATGGCCCCCTCCACCACGCGCGGCCGCCGGCAGGTGACGGTGAGGCCGAGCAGCTCCGCCGGCACCCGCATCATGGCCTCGGCCTTGGTCCAGGAGATGATGGGACAGACCCACTCGAATCGGACCTTCTCCGCCCGGCCTTCTGCGCCGAGCGGCACCCACTCGCGCACCGAGGGATCATCGGAGAGCAGCCTGAACACGGCATGGGCCGAGCGCAGCCGCGGGGTGCCGCCGGCGTTGCAGTCGGTGGCGATGCGGCCCGTCGCCAGCACCTCGCCGAGGCCCTTGTTGAGGAGATTGAACCCCATGAAGGCGATCCAGAGATGATCGTTGGGGTGCCGGGGGAACCCGTCGATCTGCAGGGTGACCCGGCTTTCGGAACTGGCGAACGGGCGGCAATGGTCGCGCAGCCAGGCGACCACGTTGCGCACCGCCATGCGTTCGCACCCGGTCCGGTGCCCGCCGTTCTGCTCGGTGTGGTAATCGAGCTCGAAGTGATGGATATGCAGCGGGTAGTCGGTGCGGGTGAGCAGGTGCCAGCACATGGCGGTGCTGTCGAGCCCGCCGGAGAGAAGTGCGACGATCCTCATGGCTGCGGCCCTCCATGGCTCGACGGCACCCCGGACGATCGCGGTCTGAACCGCACCGGATGGCTGACGCCCATCTCGCGGTGCTCCATGCACGGGTTGCAGGCCCCGCAGGGCAGCCAGCGGTCGTCGCCCGCCACGGGGCTGCGGCAGGACCAGTAATTGCCGCGGAGGGGCTCAGGCAGAGCGGCCAGCACCTCCGCCTTGCTCATGGCGTAGACGGGGAAGTATCCGATATAGCCCGGGTTGTGCATGCGGTAGACCGGGGCGGCCCAGTCCCAGAAGGCCTGCGGGTACATGGGACCCTGGGTGACCGAGGGCGTGTTGCGCCGCCCGTCGCAGAGATGCGTCGCATCATGAGCGCTCGCCACCACGGCGATGGCCGGGGCGATGAACGCCCAGGTGGGCGCCCGGCAGCAGCGGAACTCGATGCGGCTTTCGGTATAGACGAAGGGGCGGATGTTGCCCTGCATCCAGGTGATGCACTCGCGGCAGGCGAGGGTCTCGACCTCGCCGCGGCGCTGGCCGTTGTGGAACGCCACGTGATGGGCGATCACGGTGGCCTGCGGGAACGTCTCCAGCGCCAGGCCGAGCGCCACCAGGCTGTCCATGCCGCCCGAGACGGCAACGGCGATCCTGGTGTCCATCATCCGACCTGCGGGATGGTGTTGGGGATGGTCGCGGGCGTCGCGGTGACGCCGGGGTCGAACACCACCGCGGTGCCGGGCGCACCGCCCGCGCCGCCGCCGCCATGGCTGCCGGCCCCGCCATTGGCGCCGGCGAGACCGTATCCGCCACCGGACCCGCCGGTGCCGCCACAGGCCACCACGGCATCGCCGCAGCAGTTGCCGCCGGCGCCATTGTTTTGAATGCCCGGTCCGGCCCCGGTCCCGCCGGCGCCGCCGCACGCATTACAGGGGCTGGTGCCGGCGCCCTCGCCGGTCTCGTTGATCTGGCCTTCTCCGCCGCCGCCTCCACCGCCGCCGCCCCCGCCGCCGGTGATGACGCCTTCGCTGTTGTCGATCTCGAAGCTGAGGGTGGTGTGCAGGGCCGGTCCGCCGGCACTGCCATTACCGCCGGCGCCCCACCCGCAACCGCCGCCCCCGCCGTTCCCGCCCCTGCCGCGGATGGCGCCCCTGTTGGCGAGCGTAAGGGTGGAGCCCGCGGGGAGCGCCCCGAAGTCGAGGGCGTAGGCGCCGGTGGCGCTCGCCTGGATGACCACGCCGGGCTCGATGGTGACCATGAACTGCCGTGGCTCGCCACCCCAGCCGGCGGCGGCGAGCAGGTCGGTGAGCACGGCATCGGTCCGGTTGGTGTCGATGGAGAGCCGGAACGGCTGCTCGCCGCCCCCGAGGATCTGGCCGATCATGCGTCATTGCCTCCGGAAAGGGTGATACGGAGCCGGACCGCCACCAGCCGCGCATCGACGGCGAGGGTGTTGGCGACAGCGGTCACGTCCCGGGTGAGCCGGAAGCACACCACGTCGCCGTCCGCCGGCGGGCCGGCGACGGCAAGCGGTGCCGACCAGTCGGTGGTGTAGATGCGGTTGGCGACGCCGCCCGCATCGGCGATCTCGACGGCGGCGCCGAGCAGGATGTCCGCGGGTTCGTCGTCGCCGATGGCGACCCCGTCCAGCGACCAGACGACGCCGAAGGTCGTGGCGGTCACGCCATGGCTCCAGGTCACCTGGAACGAGACCGGCCCGCCGTCCCAAGACTTCGGCAGGGGCAGGAACATGAACCCGGATTCGGAGACGACCGGATCGAAGGCCCGGAACACCAGGTCCGGCTTGCCCGCTCCGAGCGCCAGGCTCTCGACCGGTCCGCAGCCCTGGTTCACCGCCGGCTGCAGCAGCGCCGCCGGGATCATGTACTCGCGCAGGCCCGGCTTGAGCACGCCGCCGAGCTGCGAGCCGTCCACCGCCGGCAGCTTGCCCGCACCGTCGAGCGGCACCAGCTGGTCCGGCCCGGTGCCGGCGTTGCGGGCTATTGTGCTCCCGTGACCGATGAGCCCGTCGCGCAGGTCGTCGAGATCGCCATCCGTGATCGCCGCCATGCCGGGCAGGAGCCGCACGCGGGCGATGGGACGGGCGCCGGCCGGGAGCGCGGGATCGGCCGGCACGGCGGCTTCCGCGCCCGCGACGATCCCGGCAACGCCGGTCAGCCGGTCCACATGGACGAGATCGTTGCGCGGCTCGGCAAACGGTGCGGCCAGGGGCCCGACCGCCTGCGCCGGGACCGCGAGCGGCAGCTGGTCGGGGCGCGGCACGATGCCGGGCGCGACCACGACGGTCAGATCGGCGGGCTGGTTGGCGCCGGCCCTGAACCCGGTGCCCTCGCCGGCAGCACGGAGACTGGCCGCGAGATCGGCCGCGGCGACATTGGAGAGATCCCTGATCGCCTGGTTGGACGTATCGCCGATCTCCTGAATCGCGCGGGCGACCGTCTTCACCGGGCCGGAGTCGACGGCGACGGTCGAGCCTGCGCCCGAGGCGGGTCCGTTGACGATGGCCTTGAGCCGTGCCGAGTCGGTATTGGTCCGGGCGACGGCCTGTTCGAGATCGGTCTGCAGGGTCATGGGAGATCCGGGTTCGCCCTACCAGGGATCGGCGGCAAGGGTGGTGTTGACGAGAAGGCCGAGCGCATCGATGGCGGCGATCAGCCCGGCGACGTCCTCCACCGCGAGCGCGATGTCGAGCACCTCGTCGGAAAGATCCGGGCTCTCGCGCACCTCGAGGGTGGAGGTGACGATCCAGCGCGGTCCGCGCATCGGCGTGGCGCGCCAGGGCGTGGCACCACGCCCGACGAAGCGGACCTCGTGCTCGACCATGCCGAGGCCGGAGAGCAGGCTCATGGTGAAGAACGCCGCCCCGCGCTTCGCCCGGTTCGCATACCAGGAGCGGAAGATCGCGTACTGCCACTGGGTGAACCGCCAGCGCACCGTGATCCGCTCGGGCACCCGCGTGTAGACCTGCCGCTGGCGCGCCGCCCCCTGCTCCATCTCGGTGCGGAGCGCCGCATCGAGCGGCTCCACCGCGTAAGCATCGAAGGTCGGCAGCGGCAATACCGCCGGCCAGGCGAGGTCCGCCATGGGGAGACTCGTTTACACGGATGAAGAGTTAGCCGGTCGCCGTTGGGCCGACCGATGAAAATGCAGGTGGCCGGTGGGATCCGGCCCGTGGGTGATCAGTGGATGCTGATGGCCTCGGCGGTCCCGCTCTCCTTCAGCCTCTCGATCCAGCCGGCGCAGAACGCGAGCCGCGGTTCCGGCGCGAGCGGAATCAGGGCCTCGACGAACTCCCTGAGGTCCTCCTCAACGGAATCCGGAGTGCCTTCCATGGCGTTGTAGTACATCCAGAGAACCGTGCCTTCCGGCCAGATTCCCTCACTGCTGAGCTCGATGCAGGCGCCGTGCGCCAGCATCAGCAGCGGCAGACCGCTGACCTCATCCAGCGAATGCGCCACCGCCGACCTGCCCTCTTCGGCGGGTCCGAGGTCGCGCAACAGGCTGACCGCTGCGCTCGCGAGCACGTCCACCGCCAGTTCATCCTCGCCGCTGAAATACATGCGTATGGCCGCCGCCAGCAGGCGGCGGGCGGAGATCAGCCTGAGGTCATGTTCCGGTGCGGTTGGCTCGCAGGATTGCATGGTGTCTGTCGGTCCCTCGGGTCGCGCAAGCTACCCCGGCCAAAGATAGCATTGAGGATGGGGAACTCCCACTCTACCTCCGACTGCAGCTCGCGTTGACACCGTGGGGCGATTCGACCTGCAATAGCTCTTGCTAAGATGGGCCAACAAGTAAGAACGCTCGCAGTAACGGGTCTCCAGAACTCACGAGCGGTGATCAAGCCGCCTCCCATCGGCATCCTGTGAACCAGTATGCAAGCTGACAAGCCCCGGTGCGTTGGCAGCTGGTGGGGTCTGAACATGAAATATGCGCTCGTTGAAGAACAGCGCCGAGAAGCCGAACCGGGCTTGCTCGGCATGTGCCCAGGCTGTCGTTCTGAAATGGTGGCGAAGTGCGGAAACATCCGGGTATGGCATTGGAGCCATAGGGGGAACCGGACATGCGACCATTGGTGGGAACCGGAGACAGCATGGCACCGTGATTGGAAGAACCACTTTCCCGTTGAATGGCAGGAGTTTTTCCACCGGGCCAGCGACGGGGAAAAGCACGTCGCCGATATCAAGACCGAGCGGGGCTGGGTGATCGAGTTTCAACACTCACATCTGGCCGCCGTCGAACGCCGAACCCGCGAGGGCTTTTACGAGCCGATCGTTTGGGTAGTGGATGGCCGCCGACGAAAAAGAGACTGGATGCAGTTTGAGCGCGCTATCAAGGAAGGATCCCGCTATTGCGAGAAGCCCGCCGTTTGGCTGGTGTGGATCGATGAATGCACACTGCTCAAGGAATGGGCGGAAAGTCGTGTGCACGTCTTTTTCGATTTCGGCGCCGCTGAGCTCTATTGCATGCTCCCCGGCAGCACGGACGGAAGGGCGGCAATCATGATCGCCAGCAAGGCGGACTTTATCGAAAGTCATATCCGAGGCACCTACAATTTTCTGCTCCGGGCCGATTTAAAACGCAGCAAGACAACCGACCTGCGATACGCGGCGGCGGGCTTCCGGCGCTTACTGGCACGAAAGGCTCGCCCCCGAGCGCGATTCAGGTTCTAGGTATTAATGGATGTCCACCACTGACCAAATCTGCGACCTGTGCGCTCGGTCCTTCTACATCCGAAACCGCACCGATTCGATCACCGGAACGCGCCGGCCGCCGGATTGAGCCCGTATCGCCGCTCCATCACCGGCGCGATCCCCTCTCCGCGCCCCATGTTGCGCGCCATGCTCTCCTCGATCTGCTCGACTATCACGTCGAGCTTCAGCTCGCGCCCCGACCAGCTTGCCTGCGTCCGCGCCGTCACGTTGGGCGCGTTCACGTAGACGGTGGGCAACACCGTGATGGCGGGCGCCCGGCCGGCCATGGCGGCCAGCCCCTCGATGGTGCGGGCGGTCGCGTCCTGCTGCGCCCGGGTCAGCACCCGCTCGCCGCGCAGCGCAATGATCGGCACCTCGCCCGGAAGCAGCCCGCCACCATGGAACCGCGGCGCGCCGGCGAACACCCACGGCGAGACGCTCCGGGAGGGACCTGCCTCGCCAATGATACCGCCCGCGTGCTTGGTTGGTGCCGTGGTCTTACCGCTCGAGCCGAACACCGCATTCAGGGCGTCGTCGATGAAGCTGCCGACAGTGCGGTCGAACACCCGGCCGAGTATGAGACGCTCGACGCTGGTCAACAGCCCCTGCAATCCGTCCGCCAGCGACTTCGCCCCGCTCGCGATGTCGACGAAGGCCGCGCGCGCCGCCTGGTTCATCGACCCGACATCCTGCTCCCACTGGGCCGCGGTATCTCGCGACGCCTTGCGGATATCGAGCAGCGCCCGCCTGATGCCGTCCGCCGCCTCCCGGCTTGCGCCCAGCCGCCGCCTTTCGGCCTCCTCGGTGGCGCGCGCAAAGGTCTCCTGCGAGACCTGCCCGGTATCGAGCAGCGCTGTCAGATCCGCCATCTCTTTTGCGAATGCCGCCGACGGGTCGTGCTTCAGGGTGAGCGCGGCCGCCTTCTGGCGCAGATCGATCAGCCGGCGCAGCTCCTCATTGGCGGCGATGAGCCGCCGGATGGCCGCCGCCTCCTGCGTATCACCGGCAATCTTCAGCCGTCGCACCTCGTCGTCGGCCTTGTTGGCGGCGGTCGCCGCGCGCACTGCTTCCTCCCCTTCCCGATGGGCGAGCGAAAGACGGACCAGCGCCTGCCCCTCGGTCTCCAGCTCGCGGATGCGCTCCAGCGCCGCCCCGGGTGGCGCCGCGGCGCCGCCCGGACCTGCCGTGTTGCGCTCAAGGGTGCGCTCGATCAGCTGCCCGGCGATGCGCTCCCGTTCCGCCGTCGCCGCCGCCAGCTCACGGCGCAGCACGGCCAGGTGCCCGGCGGCCGCCTGCTGCAGCCCGGGGCCGGTCGCCCGGGCGCTCACATCGTCGATGCGCCCGCGGATCTGCGGGATGCGCCGGTCGAGCCCGGCAAGCCGACGCTCCAGTCCGCGGGTCGACATGGTCTCGAGGGAGCGGAACCCGTCCACCACGTCGCCGAGCCAGCGCGCCATCCCGGCGAGGCCTTCCGCCACTGCGAGCACCACCGGGGCGAGATCGACCAGCGCCCCGCTAAGCTGCGTCTGGACGATACGGTCCATGGTGGCGAGCCGGTCGTTCACCTCGGACGCTTCCGCCACCAGCCGACTGTCTATGACCGCGCCGAGCTCCCGCGCCTCCTGGCGCAGCCTCCGCATCTCTTCGGCGCCCTGCTGCAGCAGGGTCACCATGGCGACACCTTCGGAGTCGAACAGCTTCTGCGACACCGCGAGCCGGCGGTTCTGGTCGTCCATGCGGGCGAGCCCGTCGGCGACCTCGGGCAGCACCTCCTCGATGGTCTTGAGGCCGCCATCGGCGCGGACAATAGAGATGCCGAGCTCGTCGAAGGCGCGCTTCACCTCCTGGGACTCGCCGCGGGCGATGTTGCCCATGCGCCGGCCAAGGCGTTGGAGTGCCATCTCCAGGGTCTGGGCGGAGACTCCGTTCTGCTCGAAGGCATAGCGCCATTCCTGCAGCGCCTCGACGCCGACCCCGAGCTTGTTCGCCGTGTCGTCGAGCGCATCCAGCTGGTCGAGCGCCTCGCGGGCGGCACGGATCGCTCCCCTGAGCCCGATTATCAGCGCCCCGATGCCGGCGGCGGCCACGAGCCCCCCGGGGCCGAGCGCCATCAGACCGCTGCCCACCGCCCCGAGCCGCGCGCCGAAGGCGCCCATGCTGCCGGTGAGATCGCGGGCGACCGCGTTGACGGCCAGCAGGCCCTTTGATGCCGGCTGCGTGCCCCGCTCGATGCGGGCGAGGGCCCGCTGGCCCTCATCGCCCAGCTGCAACAGGGCCCGCCGAACGGTGTCGCCGTCCTGCAGGCTCAGCCGGATGCTGATATTACGATCCGCCATCCTCGCTCACCCGGCTGTTGAACGCCGTCACCAGCCCGGCCTCGCCGTAGTGGAGGAGCAGCACCAACGCAGCCTCGTCGAATCCGAGGGCGCGGCCCATGGCGAGCACGGCCGCCATATCGAGACTGATCACGCCGCCCATCCCGGCGGTGCGCAGCTGTCCCTGCGCGAGACGCAGGAGAGACCAGGCCTGTTCGCCCTCGACCGACTGGGGATGGTTGGTCACATAGGGGCAGCGCTCTCCGCTGACGCCCCGCCCGCCCTCGGCGCAGGCGCTGCCGTCCCGCCGGCACCCGTCGCAATAGCCGGGCCCGCCGCCGAAGTGCCATTCGGCGAGGGCCCGGATGCGTTTCCCTCGGAGATCAGCCGCTCGTGGGTGCGGGTGTAGTCGATGACGAAGGCCTCGGCCATGCGGTGGATCAGCATCAGGTCGTTGACCGTGCGGTCGTTCACCTCCGCCGGCGAACCATCCCGCTCCAGCACCCCCTCCCAGCGGATGATGGCGCTCCGCGCCAGCGCCTGGGCGAAGATCAGCTGCGACAGCCCGGCTGCCGCATCCTCCGAGCCGAGGTCGGGCAGCCCCTCGATACTGCCGCCGACGGCCGCCAGCTCGGCGTGCTCGTCGAGAAGCTCGCGCGCCGTCCGCACTCCGCGGGCGCGGGCCGCCTCGTAGACGGCCGTCGACAGGGGCCGGACCAGCAGCCGCACCCCGTGCGGCAGGTCCATCCAGTAGGGATCCTTCGGGAGATCGAGTCTGATCATATTGCCCTGCACCATGAAATGCGGACTGCGGACCGCGGCAGCGCCTACCCTGGCCGTATGCCGGCGATCAGCCTGGAAGGAGGTCGGATTGGTCTAAAACCACGCCTCTGGAGTATTTTCGACTTACGAACGGGGGCGTTGGCGGCACGTACATTCGGGGGGAGCAGAACGATGCAGCTGCATCTGAACTGGAACCGTCCCATCCCGCTGAAGAACGGAAAGCGGGATGCGCTTATCTACACGCTCGATCTGGAGAAGCTGCCCACTTCGGCAGGCGTCTACATCTTCGGCCGTCGCTGGGGCAAGAAGACGAAGCTGTTGGAAGCCATCTACATCGGGAAGGCCAACAACATTCGCAGCCGTGTCAAAGGGCAGCTCAATAACCTGCGTCTCATGACCCGGTTGAAGAACAAGAAGGCCGGGCAGCGAATCGTCATGACGGGAGAGTTCGTGGCCCGGCCCGGCCAGCGAGCGTCAAAGTGCGTGGCGCTCGCCGAGCGGGCCTTGATCCGACATTTCCTTGCTGAGGGGCACGACATCGTAAACAAGCATGGAACGCGTCTGCGGCAGCACGAGATCGTGTCTGATGGGAGGCAACCGAAGCGCTTCGTCCGGCGCTCGATCTACCTCGAAAAGACCCGCGGAAATTAGTGTGATGGCGTTCGCCGGCTAACCGGCGGCTCAATAGCTCACGACATCGTTGGTCAGCGTGACCTGCAGGCAGTGAGGCGCCGGCGCCGAGCCGGAGGCGCGCCAGTCGTAGCTCGCCTGGATGCCGCCGGGCCCGCGTACCTCCTTCTTCTTCCGGGGCAGGAACACCCGCGGCAGGTCGAACACCACCGCATGGCCCTCCACACCCGGCATGCCGAACGCGTAAGTCATCGCGACCGGCGTCTCGGCGTCGATCGGCATGGAGAGCGTCGCATCGGCGCCGAAGCGCACGTCGACCGTGCCCTCGGCCGTGGCCTCGCCCTCGTCGGCGCCGTCGATCAGGTCGTCGTCGCGGATGGTCTCCACCGGCTCCACGTTGTTGGAGAACGTGAACCGGCCGCCGGTGACGTTGGCAAGCGGCGCGCCGCCGACCGTGATCTTCCCCTTGCTGCGATTGAACCGCTTGAGCTCGAGCGTGATCGGCGTCGCATCGGCGGCCGTGCTGCCGACCGACTCGCCCTGGGCGATCAGCCCGATGGTGGCGTTCGCGGGGCCCGAGCGCGCCATCTCGAAGGCGAGCGTCATGCACTTGATGCCTGCATGGCGCTCATAGCGGGGCGTGCTCAGCTTGGTATGCCCGAGCTCGCCGGCCGCGCTCGGCACCTCGCCCCCACTCTTATATACATGCCGGTAATGGCCGCCCCCGAGGCTCGCCGCCGACACCGTGGCGGCCGAGGCCGCCACGGTGAATGCATTGCCGGCGGGTCCGGCCGCATCGTGCTCGATCTCGAGCGCCGTCGCGGTCGCCGCATAGGTGCACCTCGAGACCTCCGGATCGGCCGAGCCATTAAGGTCGGCCGCGAGCTGGACGAGCGAATCGGCGAGGCTCGCCTGGATCTGGGTCTCGGCCGCGCCGGGCGCGCCGGCGACGAAGGTCCAGACCGTGCCGTTCAAGGCGATGGTGTCGCCGGGCGCCGGGTTGGCCGCGAACGCGATGGTCCCGGTCGCCTTCACCGCGGTGGACACGGGCGCGCCGAACTGCGCCTTGAGCCAGACCCCGAAGCTCCGGAGATCGATCGGGACCTGAACCTCGCCCTCATCCGTCACCGCCTCGTAATGCGGGTCCTGCGCATCGCGCCCCTGACCGAGCAGCGGATCGTAGCCGAGCGGCTTCTCCGCCCCGAGAGTGAACTCCCGGAACGGGAGGCGGTAGTAGACCCCGCCGCCGGAGCCGTCCGGCGGCGTGCCGTAAGCGGCCTCGAACCCCAGTAGGAACTGGGTGTCGATGCCGAGCGCGCGCGTCTTGCCCAAGACCCGTCTCCTTGGTTCATTTGTTCAGAGTATACGCCGGTCGCTCAGCCGAGCGGCGACGGCGCGGTGTAGTCGAGGATCACCGGCACCAGGCCGGCCTTGATGGTGGGGGCGCCCTCGATCGGCTCGGCGAGCGGCTCGGGCGCCATCGACGTCGCCATCTCGACCGCACCGCCGAGGGTGGGGTCGCCGGATTCCGGATCGAGCGCCGCGCCGAGGTCGCGCAGGAGCGCGTCGAACAGCGCGTCGCGCACGGCAGCATCGCGATGCTGCACGATGACGGCGATCTCCGCCCGGTGGCGATATGCATAGGCCGGCGGCGAAAGAAGCACCTCCGGCTCGCCCGGATCGCCATCCCGCAAGGCGATCAGCCCGCCTGTAGGCACGGCCGTCTTCTCCGGCTCGTTGCGCCGTACGGCGGGCGCCGGGGCTCCGGTCCAGGCGATCACATCGAGGCGCGCCTTCAGCGCCTTCAGCGCCGCCTCGCGCGCGCTATCGGCCATCGCTCTCCCTGATCGCGGCGAGGATGTTGGGCGCGAGACGCGCTTCTGCGCGCCGCGCCGCCGCCGCCCAGTTCAGCCGCTTGGGCATGCGCACGCTCGGCACCAGAACGAACATCGGGACCGTTGCCCGCCCATTGAGCCGAATGTGTTCGCCGCCATTCCTCGACCGCCGCACGGCGAGTGCGCGCGCCTGGCCGGTGCGGCCGAGCCGGGCGCCATCTGCAACCAGCAGCCCGGACCGGCCCCGGCGATAAACGAACCGCAGCCTCAGTCCCATGATTTGCTCGACGAGCGCCGGTGTGGGCCGCTTGCCGCCGAGCCGCCGCGGCACGGCGTCGGTCGGGATCGCGAGCCAGAACCCGTCGCGGCTCCGGATCACCGTTCCCTCGTCGAACGCGCGGACGATCTGCGGCGCCTTGGTCCACACCAGCGCCGCCGGTGACAGCGAGACGCCGTTCTTCGGGTAAGTCTCCGAGCGGACCGTGTTGGCGAGCCGCCGGCCCATGCCGGCGCCGGTGATCTGGTCACGCAGCATCTGCTTGAGATCGCCCGCCGTGCGGCTCATGCCGCGGGTCACTGCGCGCTCGGTCGCGCGCAACTCGGCATCGAGGATCCGGCGCAGATCGCCGCCGAGCACGGCCTCGACGCGCATGGGCTATTGCTCGACCAGCTCCAGCGTCCAGACCTGCCGCAGCGCATCGCGCTTCGGCTCGCCCTGGACCAGCCAGGTGACGCCGGCGATCTCGAAGCTATCGCCCGCCTTCGGTACCGAGACCTCCGACACCCGCACCTCCACCATCGCGCTCGGCGCCGTCAACGCGGCGTCGAGGAGTTCGACCGGCCGGTCCGGCCGGTCGAGCACCGCGCGCACCGCGACCGGTCCGCCGCCGCCCTGCGGCAGGTAGACGGCATCCGCCGCGATGTTCGGGTCTGCGAACAGCGCGTCGATCATCGCGGCGAATGCGGACACCGTACCTGTCTCCCGGCTTACGTTCCCGCGGGCGTCATCGCGCCGAGCTTGATGCGCACGGTCGCGTCGGCGTCGGCTGCCGCTGCGACGGCGACCCCGACGCAGATTTGGGCGGCGGCGGTCTTGTTGAGCACCTTGTTGACCGCGTCCCAGAACAGCCGGTCGCCGGCGGCGATGGCGAGCGGCGTGGTCTTGGAGAGATCGACCACCCCCTCGGTCAGTATCTCGACCTCCGCACCGTCGGCCGCATCGGTCTGGGCGACCCCGAACAGCGTCCCGATCAGCACGCCGTCGCCCGAACTCACTCCGCCGGCCGGGGCGGTGACGGTAACGACGTTACCGGGCTGGATGAAGTTCTTGGCCATTGCTCTTCTCCTTTCGCTCTCTCTTTCCGTCTTTTCAGGAGCTTGCTGATGGCTGACTGTGTCACCCCGAGACATGCAGCGATCTCCCGCTGCGTCGTCCCGGAGGCAGCCATCAGCGCGGCACGCTCCCGCTCTTCGGGTGTCATCCGGCGCTCGGCCGGGGGCTCCCAATCAGGTGGGAACACGTGTCGCCAGTTCTTGCCGATCGCGATCTGGCCCACGACACCTTCAGTGGTGCCGAGCTCGGCGGCGACCTGGCGATGCGAGCGCACTTCCCGCAATCGCTCTCCGATCGCTCTTGCGGTCGCCCGATCGATTCGGCGGCGGGGATGCGTGTCGCCCATCAGCATGGTGCCGTGGGCGTATTTGTGGTGGTTGTTCTCCCGTCGCGTGACGTAGCTGAGGTTTGCGAGACGGTTGTCGGTGCGCACGCCGTTGAGATGTGCGACTTCCATCCCTTGCGGGCACGGCCCGCAGAAGGCCTCCCTGACGAGGCGGTGCACGCAGGTCCGGCGCTGCCTGCCCCGGACGCTCAGCATTGCGCGCAAGTAGCCGTCGGATCGCGTCGGTCTGAGCCGGCGGAGGGGGCCGTCCGCGGTTCCCGAGCGGGTCCGGGTGCTCCACAGGCCCCCATCCCGATCGACGAAGTACCCGGCAAATCCCGGCACTGGCCGGAGGCCGGGAGGTCGAGACTCGATCATGTCGGCGAGCCTTCGGCGGGCGGCCAGGAAGAAAGGGCGGCCGAAGCCGCCCTCCGTCGGGTCAGGTTCGATCCGGGTCGCCCTACAGGGCGATGCCGGAATTCCTGAACATGCCGCGCCAGTCGATCGCCTTGGCGCCGAAGTCGAGCCGCGCCTTGACCTCGACGCCGTCGACGTCGAAGCCCATGCGGGTCTCGATGTAGACGCCCTCCTGGCCTTCGAGATAGGCATACTCGATGGTGTCGATCGCCGAGGGCGTGGCGAACAGGTACCAGGGCACGGCGCCCGCCGCCGGGTCGAGCCTGGGCTCGGCGATCACCGCCAGCGTCCGGATCGACTGCGGCACCACGTCGGCGCTCTTCGCCGGCACCAGGTTCTGGGCGATCAGCTGCTCGGCGGTGAGCTCGAGGGTCGAGGGCACCACCAGGAACGCCGGGCGGACGTTGAGGATGGTCTTGCCGTCGAGCCCGGTCTGCTTGGCCATGCTCGCGCGGCCCTTGCCGAGGTTCGCCACATCGAGCGCGGTGCCGGCCGCAGCAAGGTTCTTGTGATCGGCATGGAACAGCGCCTTGCCGTCGGCCATCGCCGGGTTGTCCCTGACGATGCCCCAGACCGTGTCGCTTTCGAGCGTCGCCGCCGCGGTGCCGAACAGCGCCGGCACGCGGGTGAAGGCGTCGAGGTCGTCGTTGACGATCACCTGGCGGGTGATGCCGATCACCTTGCCGTAGGTCTGGACGCGGTAGCTCTCCCTGGCCTCGCCGATGGTGCCGCGCTTGAACTCGCCCGACTCGTTCACCTTCTCGAGCTGCGGCGCCTCGCCGAGCTGGAGCCGGCGCATATCCTTGAAGTCGACCGCGTTCACGCGCCGCGCGATCTGGAGGAAGGTGCGCGGTGCCGCCTCGTAGGCGTCGCGCAGCGTCTTGTTGGTGACCGCGGCGAGGAGCTCGGGGAAGTTCGAGGTCGAGTGCAGCGCCCGCGTCGCCACCTCGTCGCGCGTGAGCCCCCGCACCCGCACGCCCTCGGCCTCGAGGAAGGCGCGGGCCATCTCGAGGAGGCTCAGGCCCCGCCACTCGCGCGCCGGATCGGTGAGCCGGTAGCGGTTCGGGTCGAACCGGTGCAGCAGCGCCGTCTCGACCGCCTGGCGACGGGTGACGGTCTCGTCGAGCCCGCCGATCCGCACCTGCGGCCGGGTCTCGACCGCGCGGTCGCGCTCGGCCGCCTTGTCGATCAGCACGCCGCGGGCGGCGTCGAGTGCGACGCCCCGGCGGACGAGGTCGTCGGCGATCGCACTGTCGATGCCGAGCTTGCGGGCGGCGTCGTAGATGCCGGAACTGCGCTCGCGCTCCACCGACACTGCCCGCTCGGCGACCGCCTGCATGGCGTCGGCGTCGCGCGCCGGGTCATGCCGGTCGGACGCCCCGTCGCCGGCCTGGCTATCGGCCGCGCGGGCCCCGTCGGGTTCTGCCGCCGGCGCCCTGGGCTCGCGCGCTTCCGCCGGCTTCAAAGCCGGGCTGCGCGCCTCGACCGTGGAGTCCGGCCGATCAGCGCGGTTCCCGTCCGTGTCGGCCGCAGCCGCGGCCATGACTTCTTCCTCGTCCATGCGATCCTCCGGATTGAGGGCGCCGCGCGCCCGGTTGATGGCGACCCGTCCTTCGCAGCGGTGGCCCTGCCGCTCCGGAGGGTGAATGAGACGGCAGGAGACACGCTCCTGCGCATGACGGAATCCGGCGCCCGCATCGGCGCCGACCGGCACCGCGGAGAGCTCCATCGGCTGCCAGTCGACGGCGCGCCAGAGCGGAACCCTGCCTTCCTCCTCGGTAATCTCGTAGGTGCGGACGATGTAGCCGACCGAGACGTTGCGCACGATGCCGGCCTGCACGTCGGCCCAGATCGGCTCGACCCCGGCGCGCTCGCTGAACCGGACCACCGCACGCCCCTCGGGCGCACCACCTGCGGCGTTCGCGATCCAGGCGCGGTCGACCACGCCGATCACGTCGTCGAGGTCGTACATGCCGTGGGTGTTGAGCAACGGGGCGCCGCCGTTGAGGCGCGAGAGGTCGACATGGGCCGGATCGAGCGACAGTACCTCGTCGTAGCGCTTGCCGGTCCAGAAGTCGCGCCGGCGCACCAAAGCGCCGGTCGACCACACGACCTCGACCGTGCGCGCTTCCGCATCCACCGTCTCCGGCATGATCCGGACCTCGGCCCGGGTCTGCAGCGGCAGGTCGATCGTGCCCTCGCGGCTGGACTCAGCGCTCATCTTCGGCCTCTTCATCCTCGTCCTCCGTCGTAGGCTCCTGTTCGCCGCTCGGGGCAGATGCGGAATCGTCGGCCGCGTCCGGCTTCGCCTGCCCGCTCTGCGTCACATGCCGCGGGTCGGTGTCGAGCACCAGCCCCAGCCGGTCGATGAGGGCGTTGGTCGCGGCGATCTCGGCCAGCACCTCGCCCGGGTCGTAGCCGTTCCGCGCGATCGCCTCTTTCAAGGTCATGAACCCGGCGCGCACCGCCATGATGTCGGCCCTGGCGTCCTTGAGCGGGTCGACCGCCTCGAACCGCGGCGCGGTCCACTCGACACCGATCTCGCCCGCGGGCAGCGCGCCCGTGGCATGCGCCACATCCACGAACCGCCGCCAGACCGGCGCGCACAGGCAGGGGATCAGCACCTGCCATTGCAGCGCCTCGACGCGCCGGCGGAACTCGATCAGCCCGGCGCGGATGGAGGAGTAGTTCACCTGGCTCAGATCGCCGGTCAGCAGCTCGTAGGTGAGCCCGAGCCCGGCCGCGACCGCATGGAGCTGGAGCCGCATGTACTCGGGGTATCCGCCCGAGGCCGACGGCGCCGCGAACCGCACGTCGCGCCCTGCGGGCAGGTACTCGATCATGCCGGGCTCGAAGCTCTCGACCCGGCGCCCCGCTCCGTCCTGGCGCGCCTCGCCGAGCGGCTCGGCATCGTCGCCGTCGAGCACGAAGGCGGCGAAGCAGGCCTCGATCTTCTTCCGCACCAGCTCCGCGTCGTCGTACTCGTCGAGGTCGCGGAGCCTGAGGATCACGGATGCGAGCCACGGCACGCCGCGCTCCTGCCCCGGACGCAGGCGCTCGAACAGATGGCAGACGGAGTCCGCCGGCACGCGCCGGCTCTCCAGACGCCCCCTGCGGACGGTCGCAATCTCGCCCGGATGCACCGGGAACAGCCAGTAGGCGGCGCGCCGCCCCATGGCGTCGAACTCGATGCCCTGGTGCACGAACCCGCCGCCGGCGAGCTCGCCGCTACGCGCCGTATCGAGGTGGTCGGCCTCGAGGACCTGCAGTTGCAGCGGCACCGCGAGCCCATCCGCCAACCGCCGCGGCCGGAGCCGGACCAGGACCTCGCCGCTCTCGACCATGGTGCGCGCGGCGAGCGCCTGCAGCCCTTGGAAGTCGGTGCGCCCGTCGGCGTCGCACTCGGCGGCGAAGCGGGTCCAGAGCCGGTCGGCCGCCGCATTGCGCCGTTCGCTTCCGGCCCGCGCACGGGCGACGATGCCGGTGCCGACGATGTTGCTGACCAGCGCGGCAACCCCTTTGGCGGCGTACGGGTTGTTGCGCACGAGATCGCGCGCACGGTCCCTGAGCCGCGGCAAGGCCGCGGCCAGCTCGGCGTTGGCGCCCGATCCGGGCGCCGTCCAGCCGTCGGTGCGCCGCCCCACGCGGGCGCCGTCATAGCCGCGGCGGAGCACCGTCATGGCGGCCCGCGCCCGGGCGCGGCGGAGCCCCGCCCGCGGGCTGACATAGCCCACGGCGCGGTCGAGCCAGTTCATGGCGCTCACCCCTTGGAGAACGTCGCGAAGCTGCGCGACGGCCTGGGCTTGCCCGTGGCGGCCGCCATTTCGCGTTCGATGGTGCGGATGCGCCGCAGGAGGTCCTCGGCCGAGCCGTATTCGACGCTCTTCCCCTCGTAGCTCACCCGCAGCGTGCCCGAGGCATAGGCGCGCCTCAGCGCATCGAGCTCCGATTGCGTCCAGATCATCGCCGCCCCTGCCCCGGGCGAAGACCCGGGGTCAGCCAGTTCCTGTTCCTGTCGCCGAGCCAGCCGGCGCGCCGTACCGGTCGTTCCGGCACGCGAGGCGAGCGCGGTTCGTGGTTCCCGCTGCCGGCGGCCTGCATCCCGGATGCCGGTTCCGCGCCCGGCGCGGGTCGATCCTCGACGCCGATACCGAGCTGACGGTCGAGCTCGCGCCAGTGCCGTTCGCCGAACCGGTCGAGACCGGCCGCGGTCGCCGCGGCGCGGGCGTAGACGTAGGCATCGAGCGCCTCGTTGCGCTCGCGCATCTTCTGCCAGGCGCGCACCGTGTAGCCGCGCCGGTTTCGGGTAGTGACCAGCTGCTCGGCGCAGAGCTGCTTGCAGTACTCGGCGTCGACCTTGGGCAGGTGCACGTAGCCGGCGGGATACGCCGCGCCGTCCGCGCGCTCCTCGTCGGTCGGCGGCGTCTTGCGCAGGTTGTTGAACAGCTCGAGCTTCGCGATGCCGCCGGCGACCGCGTAGACCTTGACCCCGCGCCGGAGCCGCCGGCCGTCCGCGGTAACGTCGACCGCGGTCGGCAGACCGATCAGCGCGCTCCCGCGCTCGGCGCCCTTGACCGCCATCGCCCGCGCCGCGGGATGACGGCGCACCCACGCGTACACCTCCTGGGTCGCGAAGCCGCTGTCGACGGCCAGCCGGCGGAGCGGCATCTCGACCCCGCACGCATGGGTCCAGGTCTCGTCGAGCATCGTCGACAGCGCTGCCCAGACCTCGGCCCGCGCCGTGTCGCCCATCAGCACACGGTGCTCGATGAGCCAGCACTCCTTTCCGCGGCCCCACGCCCAGACCGAGACCTCGATCCGGTCCTTCTGCACATCGGCCCCGGCGGTCAGCATCAGCCCGCCGGCCGGGACCGTGCCGATCCGGAACTCCTCGCGCCGGTCGTACAGCCGCTGCCAGTCCGGCGCCTCGCCGCTCTCGACCCAGGTCTCGCCGAGCTCGGTGTTCTTCACCGACTTGAGCGCGGCATCCGATCCCTGGGCCGCCTCCCACGCGGCTGCGATATCCGCCCAGCTGCGCCAGCCGACGGGGCTGTAGAGGCTGGAGAGATGGAACCCGGCGGTACGTGGATCGCCCACGCTCGTAGGCCGCCAATCGCCATGCTCCAGCATCCAGGTCTTGCGATGCTCGGGAATCGGCCGGTCGCAGCCCTCGCAATGGTACGCTGCCGTCTCCGGCCGGCCCTTTTCCCAGCGGAGCCGCTCGAACCGCAGCCACTGCGTGTGGCCGCAATGCGGGCAGGGCACGAAGTAGCGCCGCCGGTCGGACGCCTCGTACTCGCGCTCGATGCGCGACAGCCCCTTCACCGTCGGCGTCGAGACGATCAGCACCTTCCGGCGGCTGAACGTCCGCGTCCGCGCCTCGGCGAGCGCGACCGGATCGCCTTCGCCGTCGACGTCGCCCGGATAGCCGTCGACCTCGTCGAGAAACAGATAGCGCACCGGCATCGAGCGCAAACCGACCGCGCTGTTGGCGCCGGTCATCACCAGCACGCCGCCCGGGAACTCCTTCGCGAGCACCGTGTTGCCGGAATCCCGCGAGCGCGCCGGCTTCACCCGCTCGCGCAGGACCGGGCTCTCCTCGATCAGCGGCTCGATCCGCTGCTTCGAGTTGCGCTTGGCCATCTCGACGGTGGGCAGAACGCTGAGCATCGGGCCCGGCGCATGGTGGATCACGTAGCCGATCCAGTTGTTGCCGCATTCCGAATAGCCCAGCTGCGCGCCTTTCATGACCACCACGCGCTCGACCGGCGAAGCGGGCGACAGGCAGTCCATGACCTCGCGCAGATACGGTGTACGGCTGGTGCGCCACGGACCCGGCTCCGCCGAGGCCCGTCCCGAGAGCCGTCGGTGCCGGTCCGCCCATTGCGAGACCGTGAGCAGCGGGTCCGGCCGCAGCCCCTGGTCGAAGGCCTCGACGTAAAGGTCAGCTGCGCTCCGGGCCACCGGTCAGCTCCTCCAGCACCTGGCGGATCTCGGCGGCCAGGAGCGTGTGCACCTTCTGCGGATCGCTCTCCGCCGCGAGCACGGCCGAGACGCGATCGGGGATGTTCAGCAGTCCGTCGCGCACCACCCGCGCACGGTTGAACGCCGCAACCTTCACCTCGTCGGCATCGACATACTTGCCGGCCTCGACCTTCGCCTTCAGCTCGAGCAGCTTCGCCCGCTCGACCTCGCTTTTGATCCGGGTCTTCAAGAGCAGCGTCGGAAGATCGCCGGTTCCGGCGCCATGTCCCAAGGGCCCCGCGGGCTCGATCCGTGGCGCCGCTTCCGGCACCGGCGACGTCGCCGGGCCCTTCGTCCCGCCGCCTGCTCGCCGCAGCGGTCGCGCCGGCTCGCGCTGGGCGGCGAGCGCGGCATCGGCCTGCGCGACGTCGATCCTGCCGCCGACGAGTTGCACCACGCCCTGCGCCACCAGCCGTCCGACGTACTGGCGCGAAAACCCGCGCCGACGGGCGTATTCGGCCTGGCTGATCAGCATGGCGGCCTGTCCCGGGCCCCGAGCCGGGAGCGAGCAATCCAATGATCGTGTCGGGCCGAAAAAAGCAACGATTGCAGCCGTTTATTCGCTTGGAATTCGCCGGCACAAGAGCGATGTGTGTGGCCGACGGCGACACCATCACGCCCGAGGACCCGACGATGACCTGCACCTGCTGCCCCGCCTGCAACGCGAAGCGCCGCAAGACTACGGCCCACCCGACGGTGTTCGAGTGCCGGCATTGCGGCGCCATCTATGGCGACTGCTACAGGGGCGACTCCTACGCGATCGTCCGGCCCTACTGGGCGGCCGCCGACGTCCCGCCCGAGCGCTGCCGCTACTTCGATCTCACGGTGCTCGGCTCCGACGGCATCGGCCGCCGCCATGGCTGGTTCGATCCGGAAACCCGCCTGATCGTGCAGATCGGCTGAGACATGAAGAACGACGCGATGTTCGACCTCATTCCCGCCGCCGAGTTGCTGATCGACCAGCCCGGGTTCAAAGCCGGGGTCTGGAGGCCGGCGACGATCCGGGGCGAACGCTGGGAGACCTCGCAATGCTTCGAACGGGTCGGCGGCAAATGGGAAGGGTTCGTCGCCATCCGCAAGGCGCGCGGCGCCGACCGGACGGCACGGATCGCCCGCGGCCGTTCCCGCTGACCCGCGACGACAACATCACCGAACGGAGAGAACCCCAATGACGAATACCACTCTGCGCACCGCCAACCCCGACTGGGGCTTCTGGGGCACCAGCGTGCGCAACGGCTACGACGCGGCGCTCGCGTGGGAGGCGGCGAGCGATGCGCTTGCGACCGCCTTCGACCTCACCCCCGCCGAGATCCGCGACCTCCTCGACAGCCGGTTCGGCCGCCACCTTGCGGACGACCTGAGTTTCATCCCGGGCGGGCCGGCGAGCCGCGAGGCGATCGAGGAGCACATCATGGCCCGCCTCGCGGTGCGCAGCTGGCGCCGCTGGTTCGACACGGGGGTGCGGGCCATCCGCACCGCCCACCGGGAGGCTCGCGGTACGGCCTGACCCGGCCGGGCTCCGGACGCCCCGTGCCGCACAAGCGGCCGGGGCTCGGGGTGGTGACGGGGCTGCGATGGTCGCGCCCCCGAACCCAAGGAGCCCACCATGTCGACGATCAATCTCACTCCTGCCCAGCACTCCCTGATCGAGGTCGCCGCCGGTTGCGCCGACCGCGCCATCCGCTGGCCGGTCAACCTCCGCGGCGGCGCGCGCACGAAGGTCATCGCCGCCCTCATCGAGGCCGGGGTCGCGGAGAACCGCAAGGGCACGCTGGTGGTCACCGACGCCGGCATGCGCGCCGTCGGGATCGAACCCAAAGCCGCACGGAAGCCTGCCCCGGCCCGCGAGCCGGAGACGGCCAAGCGCGCCCGGCGCGCGAAGGCCGCCGGCGCCCCGCGCAAGATGCGCGAAGGGAGCAAGCAGGCGCAACTGATCGAGATGCTGAAGCGCCCCGAAGGGGCCACCATCGCCGAGATCGCAGACGCATTCGGCTGGCAGCCGCACACGGTGCGCGGCGCCATCGCTGGCGCCCTCAAGAAGAAGCTCGGCCTCGACGTGACCTCGGAGAAGATCGACGGTCGCGGTCGCGTGTACAAGATCGTCGGGTAACGGTGCGCGCCATGAAAACGATCAAGGTGAGCGACGCGACCTACCGCGCGATCGCGGACGAGGCGATCCTGCCGTTCCGCTCGACCGCGACGCGCGCGCCGGACGGCGGCTGGCTGGTGCCCGTCGCCGACGATACGTGGGAGCGGCTGCGGAGCCAACAGCACCCGGGCGAGAGCGACGACGACACGATCATGCGCCTGATCTGCCGCAATCGCCGCCAGAAGCCGAGCTGAGAGGAGGCGTACCGTGAACGATACCGACTTCGCCTTGCTGGGCCGGCACATCGTGGACATCCGCCCGATGAGCCGGTCCGAACTCGCGGTCGAGGGCTGGCCCGCCGACCAGCGGGTGGCGGCCCTCGTCCTCGACAACGGCGCGATCCTCTACCCGTCGCGCGACGACGAGGGCAACGGGCCCGGCGTCCTGTTCGGGACGATGCCGCACGCCGGCGGCTTCCGCGTGGCGCCGCCGTAACCCGCCCGAGCCTCAGGCCGCCGCCGGGCGATGCGTCCGGCGGCGGCCGTCATTCTTCGGCGGCAAGGACAACCGCCAGAGTTCGCAGCGCATGAGCCGCCACCAGCGGGACCACTCCGTTCCCGCAAAGGCGAAGCCGGTCCACCCGACCGGCCAGCCCATCAGCGCCTCGACGAACAGCGGGTTCAAGGTGCGGCGCTCGCCGCAGGTAGTTCCTCCAGCCGGAATCGTCCGCTGGACCTGGCGGCCAAGCAGACCGTTCACCGGCACCCGCTCCGTCAGCGAAGCGCCGTCCTTCCAGTCGCGTGCCGTCGGGGTCATCCAGAGCGGCGACGGGAGGTGCGGGTTCGCATTCCGGCAGTCGGCGACCCTCTGCCCGGCGGCGCCGGCGACTTCCGCCGCGAACGACCTCCGCGCCAGCCGGTCGAGACCCGGCTCGTCGCGCCGCGTCCCGCCGCGGGAGCGGAAGCTGTCGGTCTGCGGCGTCGGCCAGAGTCGCACGAACTCCGTCCGGTTGCCGCCGCTCGACCGGGTCCCCGAGCAGGCGCGCGGGGTCGGCCACCGGTCCGTCTTCTCCGCGGTGGGCGAGGACGAACAGCCGCTCCCGCCGATGGGGCGCGCCGACTTCCGCCGCCGTAAAGAGTCCTGCCGCAAGGCGGTAGCCCATGCCGACCAGGTCTCCGGCGACCTCGGCAAATCCGAGGCGGAGATGATGGGCGACGTTTTCGAGGAAGACGAAGGGCGGCCGGCATTCGCCGACGATGCGCGCGACGTGCGGCCACAGGTGCCGCGGATCGGCCGCCCCCTGCCGTCTTCCGGCGACCGAGAACGGCTGGCACGGATAGCCCGCAAGGACGATGTCCACCGCGCCGCGCCACGGGCGGCCGTCGAAGCTGGCCACGTCGTCCCAGACAGGAGCCGGATCCAGGGCCGCGTCCTCCATCCGCGCCACGAGGATGGCCGCGGCACAGGCTTCCCGCTCGACGTAACCCACAGTGCGATATCCGCCGACGGCGAGGCCCATGCCGAGGTCGAGCCCGCCCGCGCCGGCGCAGAGCGAGAGCCCGAACAGCGCCCCGCCGGCCGGACCGCCGGGGGAAGATAGAGCCAGACCATGCACGCCGGTCAGCGCGGTCCTGCCGCGATGTCGCGGAAGGGACGGCCGTCGGCGGCGTGCATGGCGTCCCCGCCGGAATGCGCCTGCCAGCGTCCGACGATCACGTCGCAATAGCGCGGGTCGAGCTCGATCAGGCGGGCGCGCCGGCCGGCCCGCTCGGCCGCGATCAGCGTCGTGCCCGAGCCGCCGAACGGGTCGAGCACAATGTCGCGGCTCTTCGACGAGTTGCGGATCGCCCGCTCGACCAGCTCGACCGGCTTCATGGTCGGGTGCAGGTCGTTCTTCGCCGGGCGCTTGAGGAACCAGACGTCGCCCTGGTCGCGCGCGCCGCACCAGTAGTGATCGGTCCCCGAGCGCCAGCCATAGAGGATCGGCTCGTACTGGCGCTGGTAGTCGGAGCGGCCCAGCGTGAACCGGTCCTTGGCCCAGATCACGAAGGTCGACCAGTGCCCGCCGGCCTCGGCAAAGGCCGTGCGCAGGGTGTGCAGTTCCGATGACGACATGCACACATAGACCGCGCCCTTGGTGACGGCGAGAATATTGACGCAGGCGTCATAGAGGAGCTGGGCGAAGCCCTCGCCGAGCGCGTCGTTCTGGATGCGCTGCTTCTTGCGTCCCTTGCTCCGGTAGTCGACGTTGTAGGGCGGATCGGTGAACGTCATGTCGGCGAGCTCGCCGCCCATCGCTTTCTCGACATCGTCGAGCAGGGTGGCGTCGCCGCAGAGCAGCCGGTGCTCGCCGAGAATCCACAGATCGCCCGGCCGGGTGACCGGGTTCTCCGGCGTCTCCGGCACGGCATCGTCGTCGGCGCCGCCGTCGGCGGATTCGCTCTCCGGCTGCTGCAAGAACCGCTCGATCTCGTCGAGGTCGAAGCCGGTGAGGTCGAGGTCGAACTCGGCCTGCTGGAGTTCGGCCAGCTCCAGACGGAGTAAATCATCGTCCCATGCCGCCCAGCTCGCCGACCGGTTGGCGAGCAGGCGGAAGGCCTTGATCTGGGCGTCGCTCAGCTCGTCGGCGAGGACCACCGGGACAGTTTCGAGGCCGAGCCGCCGGGCCGCCTTGAGGCGCAAATGGCCGTCGACCACCGTCCCGTCGCTTCGCGCGATGATCGGGATGCGGAACCCGAACTCGGCGATGGCCGCGCACATGCGATCGACGACCTCGTCATTCCGGCGCGGGTTGCGCGCATACTCGATGAGCCGGCCGATCGGCCAGTTCTGCAGTACCAATTCAGACATGAAGGTTCGACCAGATTTCTCTGAGCTTCATCCAAGTCGCCAGTCGGTGCTCCTCGAGACTCGACCGGAGGACCAAGCGGGTGACGGTCAGGTCGTCGACGAGAGGTTCGAGATCGACGAATATTGTCTCGACCGCCTTGTGACACCGCTTGCAGACCGGGATCAGGTTGCCCTGTCCATTGTCGCGCGTAAGCCGATAGGGGGTGATGTGGTGGACGTCGAGCCGCCGCGTCGTGCCGCAAAGCACGCAGAACGGCGTCCGCCGTATCGCCTCGCGTCGAATGCTCGCCCAGCGCGATCCGCGTCCGTGGACCCGGTCGGTTCGGCAGAGATGGGCATGGTAGCAGCTCCGCGAGCAGAAGCGCCCGGCTGCATGCGTCTTTCCGCACAGCGCACTCTGGAGCAATTCGAACGTATGTCCGCAATACGCACACTGGCGGCGGACCCGCTTCGATTCGCGCCTGCACGTCTTGGTGCAATAGCGGCGAAAGCCGCTGGGGCTCGTGTGGAACGTCGATCCGCACCCCTCGCAAATACGCCGCGGTCGCGCCCTTCGGCGTGCTTCATTCCCTTTCGCGCCCTTCAGCCGCGAGCTACAGCGGTGGCACTGGACGGCCGCATTGTCGGAGCGGACGAATTCCGAGCGACCACAATCCACACAGACGCGCTGCCGTCGGCCGCGAGGACGCACACGCGGCGAATTCATCGCGAACCCGATCTTCCGACGTGGAGCTAAACGAACTCGGCGATCGAGCCGGCGATCTGCGCCATCTGCTCGTCGGAATGCGTCCGCGCATTGCGGGCATAGGGGATCAGCCGGTCAAGGGCCCGGCGTTCCACTGCCAGCTCGATTGTCTGCAACGCCGTCACAGGCCGCACATTCCCTCGCACTCGTTCTGGAACAGGTCGGGCTGGCCACGCTCGGCCGGCGTCGACAGGTCCACCTCGTCGAGCGGCACGCGCGAGGCGTGCATGAACTGCTGCTGGCGCATGCCGCGGAGCGTACCGCCGACGCGGATCAGCCGGTCGACCTCGACCGCATCGGCCCATTCGCCCGGTGCGGTATCCCGCATCTCCCGCCACAGCGCATCGCTGTGGTACGGGCAGCCGATGCAGGATGATTTCGGCGGCACGGAGTAGCCCTGGCGCTCCAGCCAGCGCTGGCAATCCCACCGGCTCAGGCGCTTCTCGATCAGCGGCCACCGGTTCGATTGCCAGGCGTGCCGCGCCGGCTTCATGCGGAAGACCTCGTCGGTCGAGATGGCGATCCAGACCTCCACCGTCACGCCGGCCGGCACCCGCCGGCCCTTCGGCACACCGAGCAGCTCGCGCATCTTCCGCGTGATCGGTTCCAGCTTGAACTCGCGTGTACATTGCCGCCGGCCCATGCCGCCGTCGCCGGTGAAGAACGGCACGGCCGCGAATCGTCCCTTCGTGCCGGTGGCCTTGCTGACGATCGCATCGCGCAGGCTGCCGGCGGTAACGCGGTGGACCGGGAACGGCAAGCCTGCCCCGGATCCGGATCCGGGGTTGCCCCTCTCCAGCCACGCGAGATGCCGGTAGACCGCGGCCGGCTCCCACTGGGTATCGGCGAAGATGGCACAGTCGGGCATGACGCCGAACTCGCCGTGCGCGGCCATCAGCGCGAGCGTCGTGGACTGCACGCCGGCGCCGAGCGAGAGTGCGCGCAGCGTCGGGCCGGCCAAGGTCATGACCAGGAGGTCTCCGATCCGGTTGTGGCAGAGGTGCCGGAGCCGGCGCAGGTCAGAGGCCGCGACGGACCAGCTTGTGGACCCATTGCCGGCTGACGCCGAGACGGCGGGCGACCTCCGCCTGCGAGAGTCCTTCGGCGAGCAGGCGTCGGACTTCCGCGCGCCGGTCGGCGACGCTCGGCCGTGGGTCGGCATCACGCGTACCGGTAGAATCGAATTCGGCGAGCCGTCTCTCGAGCTTCCCTATCCGCTCGCGAAGCGCTTCCACCTCGCGCCGCGGCGCGGGAAGCCGGACCGAGACCCAGGCCCACGCCCGGGAAAAGGTTGCGGCCAAGGCGACGACCATCATGTGTCCTCTTTGCTCCCGCCGGCGATCGCGGCGCATCGCGCCTCGACCATGCGCCAGCGCACTACGGCCGCGGTGTCGAAGCGGTACGCGTAGCCGGTCTCCCGGCTGGGGCGCGCCACGACCGGACAGCCCCGGCGCACCCAGCCATCGACGGTCGGCGGCGTCACGCCCATGATCCGGGCGAGCCGCCGGCGGCTCACGATCTCGCCTTCTGCCATCGGAATCGCTCGGGCCGCCGCGGGCACGCGGCGGATGTCAACTCACCTTACCGGTGCGGCGGCCCGAAAGCCGCGGATTGCCTGGGGTTTCGTGCCCGGCCGGGTAAAGTCGGCCGTCGCGCGGGCGGGCCGCACGAATGTCAACTTAACCTACCCCTGCAACAGCCCGAAAGCCGCAGGGAACCGCCGTTTCCGGCGGGCGCGGCGGTAAGCGGCCGCGTCCGGCGTTTGTCACCTTATCTTTCCAGCCGCCGCGCCGAAAACCGCGGAATTCTGCGGGGTCCGGACCGCCGGCAGGTAAAGCTGCCCGCGAAGGTGTCAACCAAGTTTGCGGCGCTGACGGTAGCGAACTCCCGCGCTCCGTCCCCCCGCATACGATCTGCGCCAGGAAGGACCCGTGAAATCAACGAGTTAACGAGCTTTCAAGACGTACCGTTATTCGGAACGTCCCGTTTGACAGGACGTCCCGTTTTACGTTACGCTCTGTGGTGATCAAGAGCTTTGCCGACAAACGCACAGCGGCGATCTTCGCCGGCTACGCCGTCCGCGACCTGCCGCAGCAGATCCAGCGGCGGGCTCGCGCCAAGCTGCTGGCGATCGATGCGGCCACACTGCTGGACGATCTGCGGGTACCGCCCGGCAATCGCCTGGAAGCATTGCACGGCGATCGGCAAGGTCAACACAGCATCCGCGTCAATGACCAGTGGCGGGTCTGTTTTGTCTGGCGCGACAACGAGGCGTGGGACGTCGAGATCGTCGACTACCACTGAGGAGTGATGACAATGACCATCAAGCGTGAGGATGTCGACAGGCGCATCGTCGATTTCTCGGACGTGACGTCGGGGCGTCGTCTGCCGCCGGTCCATCCCGGTGAAATCCTGCGTGACGAGTTCCTGACCCCGATGGGGATCAGCGCCTATGAACTCGCCAATGCGATCAAGGTGCCCCGCTCGCGGGCCAACGATATCGTGCTCGGGCGTCGTGCGATCACGACGGACACCGCCATGCGCCTCGCGCGCTACTTCGGCACGTCGCCGGAGTTCTGGATCAATCTGCAGGCCCGCTACGATCTCGATGTCGCCGACCGGGGTCTGCGTAAGCGCATCGAAAAGGAGGTTGAGCCGCGAGCTGCGTGACCTCCGCCCTTATATGAACCCATGTATTGCCGCGGTCGGTGCCGCTTTCCGGCTTCGAGCGTCGATCGGAAACGAACGCTCCCGGTCAGGCCGAGACCCGGATGAAGTTGCGGCGGTCGCTCAGCGCCGACGCGGCGATCGTTTTGCTCCGACCCCGATCATCCTCCTGGACCAGCCGGACGTACTCGATCCCGTCCGAACGCTGCCAGACGCGATCGACCACCCAGATCGTTCGCAACCGTGCGCCGAATGCGGTGATCCGTGCATCGCGATAACGCTGGCCGACCTCGATGCTCTGTTGCGTCCTCACTCGACTGACCTGCTTGCGCCCGTCCGCGTGGCAGAGCCACATATGATCCGCGAGCGGAGTCGGCACAACCTCCGAACAACCCTGACCAGGTTCACCACGGGGAGCAGGCGGCCGTGTCTTGCGGACCTGTCAATGCCGGGGATCGTCTCGTTTCGGCAAGCGGAGCAACTCGTCGATTGCATTCTTGATCCGCAGCCAGATGCGACGGCCATCCATGTCGCCATCGGCCATCAATTCGTCCGCCCGCATCGCGGCGTGGATCGGCGCCTCGTCCCCGTGCCGATCGACGAGCAGCCTGGCCGCCCGCCAGATGTCGATTTCCTCGGTCACCGCAGAGATTATAGCCGATCTTCTCCTGGTTCCGAACGAGCATCAGCGTCGGCGTCGAACGGCGTAATAGTGGGCGCCGAACACGATCGCCGCACCGATGTCGATCGGGGCCCAGGCGCCGCGGCTCAAATAAACGGGAACAAGCGGATTGAACAGGATCGCCATCAGACCGAGCCCGACCGTCCACGCGCCGATGCCGTGCGCTGAGGCGTAATGTTTCCAGGCGAGAAACGCTGCGGCGACGCAGACGACGAAGCGCAGCAACGTGTAATACCCATATGGCAACGGGGCGAGCGCGACGAGCAGCATCCCTGCCGGTACGATCCACACGGCGGCCGTGATCGAATCGAATCCGGACGCGCTCGACGGAATCTCCCGCACCATTCGGTCGTCTCCCCCTACGCTCACCGCCGCGACCGGCGCCAGCCTGCCGCCTTCGCCTCGTCCTCGGAGCAGAACCAGCGCTCGCCCTTCGACGTGTCGATCCGCGTCCGTTCGTAGAACCGGCCGCCCGGGACGTGATAGATGCGCTCGCCCTTCGAACTGATGTTCCCCTTGATGCGGCAGTCGCCGGGCTTGCTTGCGGTAGCCTCAAGACGCTGACCTCGCCGCCAGTCCCAAGGCGGCACGTTCGTGCCGCGCCAGACGCCCTTGCGTGCCGAGCGGGCCGCCTCTTCGCTGCCCACGTAGTTCGTGGAGTATTGGCGATACGCCAGCGCCCAGCCCTCGGCGACGAGCCAGGCATTGAGGTCCTCGTTGTCCGCACGGCACACCGCGACGATGCGGCCGTAGCGGTCACGGTCCTTCTCGGCACAGGCGACGGGCCGGCCGGCGATCTTGCTATCGAGCGCAAGGGCCGCCTGCTGCCCGCAGCGCCAGCGATTGTTGTCGGCGAGACAGAACTGTGCGCTCTCCGGCGCGTCGACGCCGAAGAGGCGGATGCGCTGGCCGTGAATCTCGATGGTGTCGCCGTCGATGACCGATGCGCGACCGGCGATGTCGGCGTGCGCCGCCGGCGCCAGGGCGGCGATCAGAACCAGAACCAGGGCTGCGAACGCACGGGCCATCATGTCATCCGAACGGACCTCCCCCGGCATTGCAACGCGCCGCAGGCGATCATCCCCCCGCGCGCGCCTCTCCCGAGGTTAGCGCTGAACATAGCCCAAATCCGGAGATTTGTTCGCCGGAAACCTGTTCGGAACGGCTTTCGCATGGCCTCGCTCACACCCGCGCGCGCCCGTGCCCGTTCGCCGCGCGACGCAGAGATTTTGCGAGAGCCCGCCGGCGCGACGCGCCGAAGGGCAATGTTTCGCCATTGAGCCGGGCGGCGATCACGCAGAGGACCGCGATCCAGCGTTCCCAGGCCGTGGTGCGGCCGACGCCGAGGCGCCAGCAGATCTCCTTCCACGGCGTGTTCGATGCGCGCTCCCAGACAAGTTTCGCGTCGTCCGCGTCGAGCCACGCGAGCCACTCCAGCGCCCGGTCCATCCGATCGATGGCCGCCGCCGATGGCGGACCCAGGCGCACGCGGGTCTCGCTCCAGCCGAAGGATTCCCAGTAGTCGCGGACGATCGGCGGCCAGCTGCTGAAATACCCCTGAACCCGCTTCTCAGGCAATCGGCGCAGGGTGTGAACCGCCTCGGCCATCCAGGACTCGACGATGTCGGGCGTCCATCGCGGCTCAGCCATGACGCGCTCCTCCGTTCCCGGGCGGGCCGTAAAGCTTGCGGCCGAGCTGGCGCACCAGCTCGCGCTCCGGCCAGGTGAGCCGATGGTCCTCGGCCGACACGACCAGGATGCCGTGTTGGCGCCAGCCGGTTCGCTTCTCGGCCTCGACGTCGATCGGGTTCGGCTGGTACCTGCCGAGATAGCTGCGGGGCTCAGACATCGCGCGTCACCTCCCGCAGGCAGGCGGCGTAACCGGCGATATCGGTCTGGCCGTCGAGATCGCCGGGATCGCGGGTAAGCCGCGCCATCTTGAGCTCGATCAGGCAGAGGGCGACCTGCGCCGGCGTCACCGTCGTGCCGAGCACCATCGACCAGCGCCGGGCGACCTGCGCGAACGACTCCGCGGCATCGCCGTATCGCGCGCGCCGGATCCGGAGAACGGCGGCGACGTGTCCGATGAACTGTTCGCCGTCCATCACACCCCTCCCCCGGTCTCGATGGCCCAGAGCAGGATGGCGATGGCATCGGCCTCGTTGTCGTCGGCCGGCCGATAACCGCGCGCACGCACGGCCGCGATCACCGCCGCCTTGTCGGCATTGCCCTTGCCGGCGATGAAGCGCTTGATGGTGCCGACCGGTACGCCCTGGTAGGCAATGTCGCGCTGCTCGCACCAGGCGGTGAGCGTCGCGAGGAAGCCGCCGTAGAGATGCGCGGCATCGGTCGCCGCGTGTCGCCGCACCTCCTCGAAATGCACAGCGCCCAGGCCGCCGCTGTCGCCGTGGAGCCGGTCGAGCCAGCTGCGGAAACGGAGGTAGCGCATGCCGCCACCGTCATAGCGGCTCGGCCGGAACGAGACCGTGCCGCTGTGGACGGCGCCGTCGGCGAGGCGCATGGCCCAGCCCGTGGCGGTGCCGAGGTCGAGGGCGAGCACGACGGGATGGGTCAGGTCGCGCCGCCGGGCGTAACCAGGCCGGGGTATGGGCGGGCTTGCATCGGACTGCGGTTGAGCGAGAGTGGTCATGGCTGTGGTGTCCTCCATCATCGGGTCATCGTGGTCGGGGTGGCGGCGGGGAACTTGCAGGGACGCCGCCGCCACCCGCTCTTGCGGGGCGGCGCGTCATCGGCCGTCGGGCATGTCCGCCTCCTCTGCCGGCAGGTAGACGCACAAGCTCGTCCCGCCCGGCACCCACCAGCTCGGAAAATCGTTCGGGAAGACCGCCCGCAGACGGTTCCGCGGCGCCCACAGTGCGATCTCGGTGCGCATCGCCGGCGACGGGCCGTAGAGGTGGGCGGCAAGCCCCGCCGCGCGGCGGTCGGAGGTGCGGAAGAAGTACGGGTGGTCGATCAGGGATACAGGCCAGCTCCCGAGGCGGCGCCCGTGGCCGTCATACAAGCCGCGCCGGGCCAGCACCGCGGGCGCGAAGTCCGCCCTGCTGTGTCTCCACCCGTGCCGCTCGCCGAACAGCTGCGCGAGCCGGCGGCGGAGCGCCGTGATCTCGATGCCGAGCTCGATCCTGGCGCCGCGGCGGGTCTCTCCGACGATCGCCGCGAGCGCGCGTTCGAGTCGTTCGGCGTGCTGCCAGGGGGTGCCGGAGAGTGCGCGGACGCGACGGAGCACGTCCGCTTCGGTGACGACGGTCATGTCGGTCTCCTGTGCTCGGGAACGGGATGATCTGCGGGATTGGGGAAACGAGCCGCTGCAACGACCGGGCTCGCCGGTGGCCACACTGGCCACATGACCCCCGGGAAGGGCAGTGGCCACAGTGGCCACATCGGGAATTCATGTGGCCACTGATAAGCCATTGAAAACAAAGGCGAGTGGCCACAGTTGCCACAGTTTCCACTTCCAGAGAATAGAATTGACGCGCGACCCCCCGGCAATTTCTCCAAGGGGCGTTCAGTCGGGGTCTCCCTATATCTGTCCTCCGGCTGTGGCCACTGTGGAAACTGTGGCAACTGCCCTTGTTCATCAATGCGTTAGCAGTGGCCACAGCGAATTCGCGTGTGGCAACTGTGGCCACTAAAACGCCGCCGTGGGCCGCCCGCGCGCGCGGAGTAGCCACAGTTGCCACACTGGCCACATCACCGGGTGCAGCGGTAGTGGCCACAGGTGCCACAGTGGCCACATCGCCAATGCAAGACGGCCTGCGCGGCGTCATGCGCCGTCCTCCGGCATTCCGTCGTCGGCCCAGGCCGAACGCCGACCGAACTCGGAGCGCTTGAGGGCGTAGGCATCGATGCGGCCGATCTTCGGCACCCACCGCACGGTGGCGCGGCGCTGATCCTGGCGCGCGGCGATCAGATCCCGGTCGGTGAGCGCCTTGACGATCTGCTGGCTCTTCAGCGTTTCGCCGGCCGCCTCGCGCAGACGCTGGACGGGTACGTAGATGGCCCCCTGGTCGTACCAGGCGACCGCTTCGCGGTTGTTGAGCCGATGCCGATCGAGCCCTTCGGCGGCCGCATCGACGCTCTTGATGGTTACGTCCCAGCGTTCCGCGATCCACGCGCGCAGGCTCGCGATCGCCTGCTCGTCGGGACTGAGCGCCTCGGCGTCGGAGGATTTTTCGAAGCGTTCCCACGCCCAGCGCACCGGGGTTTCGATGTCGATCGACCATGGCAAGAGATCGAAGTCCTGGGCGAGCTTGCCGGCGACGAGCGGGAGTGCGAGACAGGTTGCGGCGCGCAGGCGGGCCGAGTCGGGACGGTCGCCGGCGAGCGTGCGCGCCTGGTCGAGGATGCGGTCGCGCAGCGCGTCGGGCGCATGGTGCAGTTTCGCCGCGACCAGCCGCTCGACGAAGGCAGGACCGGCATGACCGCAGTGGTTCTCGACGTCGGCGACCGCCTTGAGGGTCGCCGCCGGGACCGAGCGGTCCACGTCGGTCACGTCGACGTCGAGGATGCGTACCGCCATGCCGGCGATCCAGGCGGCGCCGTCGGCGCGCACCTTCTCCTCGAGCGAGCACTCGCTGGAGAGCAGCGCATAGGTCGACCAGGCATAGCGCTGCTTGAGGATGGCGCCGGCCGTCATGCGTGCCTTTCCCTGGCCGCCGGCGATGGCGTAGATGAGCCTGGCGATGGCGCGTCCGTCGGCATGGGCCAGCTCGTCGAGTGCCAGCACGGTGCCGCTCGCGGCCTGGGCAAAGACCTCGATGGCGTTCTCGGTCGAGCGCATGGATTGCAGCAGCCCCGCCCCGATGGCGGTCGAGGTCCAGGCGGAGACGGCGAGGCGCTGGGCGGTGGTCTTGCCGCTCGACGAGAGGCCGGAGAGGTTCAGGCCGCAGCTGTCGAGACCGGCGAGCGACTGCACGACGCCGGAGAAGCCGGCGAGCACGCCGAGCACGAAGTGGGGGCAGCCCTTCACGGTTGCCGCAGCGGCGCCGGCGGCCTTCCAGCCGTCGAGATTGCCGCGTACGGTGTCGTAGCGGGCGTTGGTCGTGAGCTCCAGCGTGGGCGCCGGCGGATCGCCGATGGCCCGGCCGGCCGGCGTGACGAACACGGGGCGGTCGCAGTCGTCGAGCCGATGCCAGCCAGGCCGGCTGACGACGAGGATTTCCTCGCGCGGATCGGCCGCCTTGAGGACTGCCAGCGCCACCTGATCGCCATCGCCGTAGGTGAGGAGGCCTGCGGCGAAGAGAGCGGAACGGATGTCCTGCGCGCCCTGGCGGGCGAGGCCGGCGCGCGGGAAGTCGACGGCGCGCGGCTCGCCTTCCATGTCGCGGACGAGCATGCGGAGCCCATAGGCGCCATCGTGGTCAAGGTAACGCAGCCGTGCCGGGACGCCGAACGGGCTCGCGACCGCGCGCCAGACGGTGTGGCCGTTCTTGTCCCGGCCGGCGTTGCGGTGGACGAGGACGTCGCCCTTGCGCGTGCGAAAGTAGCGCAGTTCGATCCCCTCGACGGCGGGCAACGGATAGGTGGCGGCGGTGCGGGCGACCTCGTCGGGCTCGGGTGCCGTAGCGCCGACCACGGGTTCCAGTTCGAGCTGTGCGGCGCCGTCTTCGGCGGCAGGCACGGTGCCGTCTTCGCCCCAGGCCACGGCGGCATCGATGGCGGCTTTGACGGCCTCCGGGCCCTTGTGCAGGAAGAGATCGTTGAAGTCGTCGCCGGCGTCGGGCGGCGCGGCCAGCCACACGCGCCGGCCTTCGGCGCACAGCCGTTCCGCCGCCCGGCGCGCCGCGGCGAGTCCTGCGCCGCTCGCATCGTGGTCGGCGAGAAGGACGACGGTCGTGGCCTCCGGCGGCAACGCCGCCTGCTCCATGTTGCCGGCCGAGAGCGCGGCCCAGACCGGCAGCTCGGGGCAGGCCGTCATCACGGCGAGCGCGGTCTCGATCCCTTCCGCGAGGCCGAGCACGCCGTTCTCGCCGATCGGCGCGAGGCGCACCGTACCGCCGCCGACCTGCCCCAGCATCTTGCGCGGCGTCGGCACGTCGGCCTTGGCGGGTGCGTCGGGGGCGAGCCAGGTGCGATGGATCGCGTCCGATTCTCCGGCCGCGTTGCGCACGACGGCGACCATGGCGGGATATCCCGTCCGCGTGTCCCAACAGGTGAGGTCGGGATGGAACAGAAGATCGGGTGTCTCGGGCACGGCGAGGCCGCGCGCCTTCAGGTAATCCGCCGCAGGCGTACCGGCGAGCGGGGCGCAGCGGGACAGGATGAACGCGATCTCGCGGCGGGTCTGGTCCGCCTTCGCTTCAGCTGATTGCGGATGGGATGTTGCGTGGGTGCTCACGGGCAGACAGCGCACGATCTCGGCCGCATGCTCGATCAGCGCGCGGCCCCTGAGCCCGGACCCGTGCGCCAGCGTATCAAGGACGCCACCGCCTTCGTTGCCGTCGAACTCGATCCAGTCGCCCGCCCGCTCGCCCTTGAGCGCGATGACGCAGGAGCCCGTCTTGCGGGGCGCGTCGCCGCGGATGTTGGCGAGCCGCCACTCGTCGCCGAGCCGGCGGCCGTTCGGGAAGTACCGCGGCACCCAGTGCCCGGCGGTCTCCCGCAGGCGGCGCACGATCTCGTCAAGGTCGTAGCGCTCGTGCCCCGAACCGAGCGGACGGACGTCGTTCAGATCAATCAAGGATCACCAGCCCCCGCTCGGCGCGGGTGATGGCGGTATAGAGCCAGCGGGCGCGGTCCTCGACCGTGCGGCCGAGTCCATCGTCGAACACAATGACGTTGGGCCAGGAGCTTCCCTGGGATTTATGGCAGGTGATCGCCCAGCCCCAGACCGCCTCGATCAGCCCCTTCCTGATCCAGTGGTCGCGCCGGTCGCGTTCGCGGTCGAGCACGACATGGTCGTCGAAATGGCCCTTGTAGAGGCGATGGCGCTGCGGCTTCTCCGCTGTCCCGCCGACGACGTCGCCGTCCTCGGTGCGCACCGTCGCCGAGAAGCTGTGCGCGTCCTCGTCGCGGATGTCGCCGAGCTCGAGGAACATGCCGTTGACGATACCGAGGTCGTTGCGGTTCTTGAGGCAGATGATCTTCTCAGGGCTGCCGTCCCGGACCTCGCCCGTGGGATAGACGCCGGCGAACCCGGCGGCGCGCTTCATGGCGACGTTGAGCTGGATGCGGGTCGCGTTGCGCCCGCAGATCACCTGGCCACCGCGGAGCATCTGCTCAGGCCCTACGTCGGTCCGCCGCATCTTCCAGACGAACGCGTCGTGCTCGCCGTAGGGAATGGGCTGGCCCTGACGCGCCATGGTGGCAAGCCGGATGATGGCGCTCTCGCCGGCCTGGCGGTGGATCTCGGTCAGCATCACATCGGGCACCGTGTCGGTGAACGCGCCCTCGCCCTTGATCGGCGGCAGCTGGCCGGGGTCGCCCAGCACCAGAATCGGCTTGCCGAAGGCGAGGAGATCGCGCGCCATCTCGTCGCCGACCATGGAGACCTCGTCGAGGACGATCAGCTTGGCGTCGCGCACGGCGGACTGTTCGTTGAGCACGAACCGCGGCTTGTGGATGTCGGCGAGACGAAGCTCGAGCGAGCGCAGGCGCGATTCCTCCAGCAGCCGCTCCGCCGGCTGCAGCTGCGGCAGATTGGCCTTGATCCCGGCGATGTCCTCCTTGACCTTCTCGATCTCGGCCGGGGTCGCCTCGGAGACGCGGTAGATCAGGCTGTGGATCGTAGAGGCCGGCGTGCCCTTGCGGGTCATCACCAACGCCGCCTTCCCGGTAAACGCGGCATAGAGCACGCCATTCGGACCGTCTTCGAGCCCGAGCTCGGCGATGGCGTGGCGGGTGATGGTGGTTTTTCCGCTTCCGGCATAGCCAAACACCCGGAACACCTGCCGGGCGCCGGTCCGGTGGACGAACCAGTCCTTGATCCCGGCGATGGCCTTCGCCTGCAGATCGGAGGGAGTGAACGCGCCGCTCATGCGTCCGGCCCCCAGCAGCGCCGGGCGTATTCGCACATGCGGCAGAGATAGAAGTCCGGGGCCTCAGCGATGCGGGGGAGCAACTCGCCGAGTTCCGCGGCGCGCAGCACCTGTACCGCCTTGTCCGAAAGCGCCTGCGCCGCGGCGGGATGATAAGGCACCACCTCGTGGTAGAGCGCCTGGGTGTCCTTGTTCATCGCCGTGAACAGGGCGACCCGCAGCTCCATGTACGCCATGTAGAGCTGGACCTGGCCGTAGTAGACCGGCTTCGAATCGCGCAAGCCCCGCTTCACGAGGTCGGTCCACGACGCGCTTTTCAGCGCCTTGTGCTCCCAGAGGGCGGGCCATTCGACGCCGATATCGGGGCCGGCGACGATCGCGCCGTCGATGTGCCCGCGCAGCCGGCCTCCGGCGACGCTGAACCCGAACTGCCGGCCGTCGCGGCCCGCCGTGCGCAGGTCGAAGCCGGCCGCGCGCAGCCATTTGATGGTAAGCGCCTCGAACTGGTGGCCGGCCTCAAACACGCGGAGAATGGTGCCGTCGAATTCCTTCCCGTCATCCTTCGGCGCATGGGTGACCTCGTACACGAGCTTCCGGGCGCAGGGCTCGCCAACGCGGCTGCCGCCGAGATACTCGCGTGGCGGCTGCGCACGATCGGTCGCGACCAGGGCCCGGTCGATCAGCGCATTGACGCGCAAGCCCGTCGCGCTGACGGCCGATGCCGGGCAGTAGACGAAGCCCGAGCCGCTATTGAGGTCGACGGCAAGATCCATCGGCGCGCGCCTCAGAACGGCAGATCGTCGTTGAGCGCCTGGCGCTGCATCGAGCCCTGGAACCCGTCGACGCAGGCCTCGATGATGCGGTCGATGTCGTCCGCGCTGCGGTCGAAGAAGGGCTCCATGAGCCCGAGCTCGGCGAGGGTCTCGGCGAGGTTGCGCCGCGCGTCCCTGATTGCCTGCTTCTCGAGGTCGGTCTTGTCGATCATCCCGTTGTTCCGGTTGGCGAGCGCCGCCCCGGCATCGAGGCAGCGCATCGAGCAGAAGCTGTAGGTCGGGTAGACATCGGGGCGGAGCCGATGGACGTAGCCGAACCCGCGGGCCTCCCGCCTGCAGATCGCGCAACACGTCACATCAGCAGGAGATGGCGCAGTTCGTCGGCGTCCTGCCGCTCCCGGATCCGCTCCGAGGCCAGGACGATGAAGCGGCCGATGGCTGTGTCCGCGAGCGCCTCGAGGTCGGCCAGGGTCAGCGATCGGATGGGCCGGTGGAGCCCGCCTCTTGCCTCCAGCCATGCCCCGGCCGCCTTCGCCGCCTCTGTCGTCACGAACGCCTGCCACTCGTCGTCGGTCACCGCCTCCTCACCCGTTGAGCCACGCCGGGCCGGCGGGGTTCGCGTGCTGCGCCGCCGACGGCGGTGCCGCCGCTGTCGCGGGCTGGACGGCGGGGCGCTGCCACGCGGGTGCGCCGGCGGCCGGCGCGGGCTGGGCCTTCGGCTGCTGCCAGGCGGGCGATTGGGATGCCGCCGGCGCCTGCGCCGCGGCGCCGCGCGACCGGCTCGGGCTCGGCGGCACGTCCTTGCCGTCCATCACCAGACGCCACTCCTTCTCGTTCGGCAGCACCGGCCGGTCGAGCTTGTTGTGGTCGGGGTAGCGCGGGTCCTTGCTGGGTTCGACCGTGATCTTGGCGACGAAGACGATGCCGTTGAGATCGGCGAGGCCGCGGAGCCGGCGCTTCGCCTGCGCGGCGTCGCTCTTGTCCTCGGGGTCGAGCCCGAGGGCGCTGTCGACCATGCCGCGGAACGTGCGCTTCGAGATGTTCCAGCCGATCGAGGCGCCCTTCTCGTCGACCTTGCCGCCGGCGACCGTGAACAGCTGCCAGAACTTGCGCCGGGCGTGCGGGCCATCGAGCACCGTGAACTCGGTATCGAGCGACAGCACGTCGCTCCCCGGGCTGGTCGAGGCCTTCAGGAGCCCCCGATCGATCTCGGTCTGGCCGTCGACGCCGCCCGGCTTGATCGCCATGGCCACCTTCACGAAGGCGCCGTCGGGGATGAGATCGCCGCTGCGCTGCGGCTCCACGTCGTTGAGGTCGTACATCGGGAATCTCCTGTGTGCGGAACGGATGGATGACTGGGAATCACGCCGCCGGGGCGAGGCCGCTCGCCTTGGCGAGCAGGGCGCCGAGATCGGGCGGCTCGATCAGATCGAGCCGGCCGGACCGGTCCTTGGCCGGCAGGCCGAAGGGGTTGCCGGCGCGGCAGACGAGGGCGCGGATATCTCCCGTTGCCGGCGCGTGGCGAAGTCCGACGGCGGCACCGGGATCGCCGCCCGGCCCGGCGACGGGTCCCGGGTCCGGCTCGAACAGGCTCATGGAGATCACCTGGTCGACGATGCCGGGGAGCTCGCGGCCGGCCTTGCCGCCTTCCATCTGCGGCTGCCAGGTCTCGCGGTTGAACTTGTCGACCACGCGTTCGAGGATGCCGACGAAGATCACGGTCTTCGCGTGCGCGTGCTGCAGATGCTTGAGGAGTGCGATCACCTCGCGGGCAAGAAGACCATAGGCGCCCCGGATGTCGGGCTTGCCGGTGTTCTCCGAGACGGCCTCCGGCCGGGTCTTGGCCCAGGCCATCGCCTGGCGGGTGAGGTCGGTGATCGAGTCGACGAACACGATTCGCTTCCCCACGACGAGTCGGACGAGATCGGGGTAGGTGCTGCAGACGTGCCGGTAGTGGCCCTCCGAGAAGAACCCATTCGCATCGGCCGCCGGATCGACACCGCCGATGGCGCAGGCGACGTCGACGGCGTCTGGGAAGGTGCGGATCGGTATGCTATCGCCGCGCCAGTCCTGCACCGACTTGAGCCCGGCCTCGAGATCGAGGCAGAGGGTCTCCTCGACCGGCAGGGTCTTGAGCAGCGAGGTCTTGCCGACCCCGCTCGGGCCGAACAGCGCGATGGTGGTCTTTCCTTTCGCCTCGGCGAGGCGCTCGTCAGCCGTGACGATGCGGAGCGCCATTGGACACCTCCTCGAATCTGCCGATTGCTATCGCCTGGCACGGGGCCCGGCGCTTTGCCTTGATCGCGACATAGCTGTAGTCGCACTCGCCATGGCGCTCCTGGACGAGCAGCACCCAGCCGGTCCCGGCGAGCGCCAGGAGGCGGTCCGCGAGGGCGACGAGCTCGCGCCGCCGGTGCTCGGGGAACGGGCTGAACCCCCGATGCCGATCGAGCAGCAGGAAGCCGCGGTGATACTCGATCCGGGATCCGGGTTCGGCGTTCTCCAGCCAGGCGAGCAGCGCGCCCTTGCCGATCGCGAGCGTGCGCGGCGGCGGGGCAAGATCGCGGGGTTCCGCGAGGGCAGGGGCGTCGATGAGGGTCATGCCACGCGCTCCCTCGCATCTGAGCCGGTCTGCGCCGGCGCGCCGCTCGCCGCCAGGCGCAGCCGCTCCCGCTCGTAGCGTTCGATGTCCTCGATCCGGTACGCCACCCGTCCGCCGATCTTGAGGTAGGGCGGGCCTTCGCCGATCCACCGCCAGCGTTCGAGGGTCCGGTGCGAGATTCCCCAGCGGTCGGCGAGTTCGCTCTGGTTCAGGTGTCTGACGGGCGTCGGTCGGGTCATGGGTCAGGAAACTCCCTGATGGGCATCGCGGCCGGCTTCCGCGCCTTCCGGCGCTCGGCCGCGTCGCTCTCGCGGATGAAGGCGAGCACCCGGTCGACGGTCGCGAGCTTCGGCGACCGGCCGCGCCTGAGGCTGAGGACGAAGGAAGGGTCGCCGGCCGCGAGCCTGCCGAACTCGGTCGGCTTGGTGCCGGTGCGCGCGAGGAACTCCTCGACCGCATCGCGGAACTGTTCGGAGAGGGTCTTCATGATAGGAGCATTCAAATCTCAAGCCTCCTATTGCGTCAATTGGAAAAAGTTGTTAATCTCCTATTTCCTATCCACAGGAGGAGGCCATGGACCTCGACCCCGTCCGCATCAAGGTCCTGAAGCTGATCGAAAAGCGCGGGACCGATCTCAAGCACGCCTCGATCGCCATGGGGCGCAATCAGGCGTACCTGCACCAGTTCATCTACCGGGGAACGCCCAAGGTGCTCTCGGAGGACGACCGGGCGGCGCTCGCCCGGCATCTCGGCTGCGATGAGGACGAGTTGCGCCACAGGAAGCGGCCGGAGCGAAAGCCGCGGGCGAGACCCGAGCCCCGGCCAGTGGCGAGCACCGGCGGTAGCGGCCTACCGGAAGGTATCGTCGCCGTCCCCGAGATCGATGTCCGCGCCGCGGCCGGCGCCGGCGCGATTCATGAGGGGTTCGAGGAGACGAAGGAGGTCTGGCACTTCCCCGAGACGGTGATCCGGCACGAGCTCCGTGCCAAGCCGGACGACCTTCGCATGATCACGATCCATGGCGACTCGATGGAACCGCTGCTGTCGAGCGGGGACCGCATCATGCTCGACACCAGCCAGCGCGTGCCGGTGCCGCCGGGGATATTCGTGATCTGGGACGGGATGGGCCTGGTCGCCAAGCGGGTCGAGCACGTGCCGCACTCCGATCCGCCCAAGGTAGTGATCAAGTCGGTCAATCCCGAGTACGAAACCTACGAGCGCGATGCCGAGGAAGTGCACGTGGTCGGCCGCGTGGTCTGGGCGGCGCGGCGGCTATGATCATCAAACCGGATCAGAATGGAAAAGCGACCATGTCCCACGCCATCATCCGCGGAAATAACGGGCGCCGTCACGAGGTGGATTTTGGCGATTCGCCTGTGCGCATCGAGGTGCATGCCAGCGACGAGACCGTCGAGATATTCGTCGAAGCGGACTTCGATACATTGCCCGAGCACCGCAGACGCTTCGTCCTCCTCAACGTGCCGCGCCATCAGCTCAGCCAGGCCATGGGTACGGCGGCAGCGCGCGCGAGGAGGCCGTGATGAAGCGGCCGGTCCCCGACGCTGCTGTGGTGTGGTTCGCCAAATGGACCGGTACAGGAGCCGGGATTGCCGGCGCCGTCCTGATCGCGCTCAATCTCGGCGGCGTCGTCTACGGCTTCGGCCTGTTTCTCGTCTCGTCTCTTCTCTGGACGACGGTTGGCTGGGCGCAGCACGAGCCAAGCCTCGTGGTTCTGCAAGGGGCGTTCACGGCGATCAACTTGCTCGGCATCTACCGGTGGGCGGTGGTATAGGACAGAGACCCTCAAGCTCGGAATGCCGGCGTCGGCCGCGATGTGGGGTTCGAGCGCCGGCTCACGAGTGGTCGATCAACTGGGCGCATGATTGATGTACCTTCCCGGCATGGGAAGATCGTTCCTCGCGAACGCGATCGCCATCGGAACCCTTGCGCTCGGCCTCACCGTCTCGCCGACCGCGCCGTTGCCGGCCCTCGCCCACAGCGGCGGCCTCGATTCGCTGGGCTGCCACCACGACCGCAAGGCGGACGGCTACCACTGCCACCGTGGCGCGCTCGCCGGCTGGAGCTTCGGGAGCAAGGCCAAGGCGCAACGGGCCCTCCAAGGGCCTCCGCCAGCCACCCCGTCCGCCCCCGCAACGAGCCCAAGCCAGCCGTCTCCCGCTGCGACGGCCGCCCCGGTGCCCTACAGCCGGGACCTCTACCGCCACTGGGTCGATGCTGACAGCGACTGCCAGGATACATGCCAGGAGGTCCTGATCGTGGCGAGCCGGGTGCCCGTGCAGATCGATCCGTCCGGTTGCCGCGTCCTGTCGGGCCGGTGGTTCGATTCCTATACCGGCGAAACCGTCACCAACCCCAGACAGCTCGACATCGATCATCTGGTGCCGCTCGCCGAGGCCCACCGCAGCGGCGCCGATCGCTGGGACGCCGCGCGGCGCCAGGCCTATGCCAACGATCTCGATCATCCCGACACACTGATCGCCGTGTCGGCCGGTGCCAATCGCTCCAAGGGAGACAAGGACCCCGCGCGGTGGATGCCGCCCAACGCGGCCTATCACTGCGACTACATCGCGGCGTGGATCGCCGTGAAGGTCCGGTGGGGCCTCGGGATGGACGGCGAGAAACTGCGCGCTGTCGCGGCGGTGAGGATCCGGTGCGCAAGATGAACTCCGGTGAAAAGACGCCCCGCACTATTGCCAACATAACCGGTGCCGTTTTGAGCGACTTCGCAGCGGTGCTCGGCATCCCCTCGAGTACGGTCTCGCAGGTGTTTCGCAATTGGTTGAACCGAAAGGCTGCTGAGGCAAGAGATATCCTTTTAGAAGAGCTGGCGGCAGATAGGACGAGCGACCTGAACGTTGCGAGCGAAGACGATCTGATTGGCGTCGTATACCGCTATGGCCTCGCGGTCCGGGATGGAACGGCGCGGGTCAATTTGCGCCTCCTCGCAAAGACGATCACGGGCCTCGGGCGACGGGACCGCATCTTTGCCGATGAATTCAATAAATACGCGGAGATTCTCGCGAGGCTGTCGCGAGACGAGATCCTCGTGATCGGAACACTCCATCGCTACCGGAAGGCCGAAGAACGACGGCAGGGTCCGAACGTCTCGACCCATCAGTTTTGGACGAAGTTCATCAAAGAAATCGTCCCTTCGCAGTTCCCTTCGGATGAGCATGTGATAGCCGTTTGTTGCGCTGCACTGAAATCGGGCCTAGTAATCACTCCGCGGGATTTCGATAGCACCGGAGAGTTTTCGACCTCGCCGATCATGGACGAGGTTGCCGAGCTCGCCGATTTCAAAGCGGCGCTGGACGCGGAACCGGGCTTGTAGCCGGCCACTGAATCGCCCCGGCGTTCGATCCACGAGAATCCAAAGCACCGACACCGACAGCCGCGCGCTGCGTAGGTATAGCCCAGCCTGTAGCCGTGCTGCTTCACCAGCCTCTCGTGGAAGTGCTTCACCGTGAAGCCCCCGTACATCTCCTCGTACAGCGCCCGCCGCGCAAGCTCGCTCTCCGGAGCCCGATGCGGCGACCGCTTGCCAGCCCGGCGGTCAACAAGCCCGGCCTCGCCGTCTTCGCGATACCACTCCCGCCAGCGGCGAAACGTCCGGCCGCTCATCCCGAGCAACTCCCCCGCCTCCTCCTGCGTCAACTCCCCACCCTCATGACGCGCAAGCAAATCCTCGAAACGCATAACCCGGATCTCCTGTAGCACCCGTGCCCGGCCCAACCTCGCCCCCCAAAACAAAGTCTGGAGGGATTCAAAACAAGGACACTTCGCGCGCTACATAATCCGGACAAATCACACGCTACCTACACAGCGGGCCGGCGTGCCTTGTACGCAGGGCGAATCTCGGCCAAACTTAACCTAGCGGGAGGGTTTGACACGGAATATCGCGGATTGGTCTTCTTGGGTCCGTGGCAATCTAGAAGTAACGAATGCTCCCCGACCTGTGCCTGCGGGAGGCAAGCGTGCTACAGGATTTCTTTGCGCAGCTGAATACGATCCATCCGCTGATTGGCGATCTCGCGGAATGGGCGACGATTGGCCTGCTGCTGACCGTCACGATCTTCCTGATCTCTATACCGGCACATATCATCGCCGAGGCGATGCGCGGCCCCGTCAATGCAGCAGCCGCATTCCTGTTTGAAGTGGCGAGGGCGATCGCCGGCAGGGCAGGCGATTTCCTGCGGATTGCAAAGGAACGGCCTGTGGCGTTCGCCGGCCTTGCCCGTTATGCGTTCGTCTTCGATCATCACGAAAGTGGGCTTCGCCGTCAGCTTCAGGTCATTGAGCGGGCCGCGCGCAATTTCCCGAACGCTGTCAACGAGCGCACCGCAGCTCTTGAGGCCGGAATCCGCCGGTTAACGGATCAAATCGAAAACCTGAAGAATCTTGAGTTGGCCGCCACGCTACCGGATCTGCCGGACATCAGGCAGCTTGAGGCTGACAGCACGGCACACCGGAGCGCACTGTCGAAGTTCGTGATTGCACTCCTTCTCGCGCCCGCCTTGGTATCCATCAACACCCTTGTTCTCCAAGAGTTTTTTAGAGGCGTCGTGACGATATACGTTTTAGGCATTTCCTTATCATGGATTCTGTCGATTTTCTTTTCTATTTTGGAGCTTGGGCTCGGAATCTGGATATATGCGCAACAACAAAAATCAGCATCGGGCGATGTAAGGAGCATCATTGCAGAGCTAGTCATGTTTGCAAGCATTATTGCGCTTGCGGCCGTCGAATGCTTTTTTTATTCGATTTTAAGCGCGCAGATTGATCCGGAAATACTCCGGCCACTTTTTGCACCCGATCCGGTGCCGTCATGGGCTTTATTCTGGCTTGCCCCGTTCGGACCGGTCATTGTGGTCGTCCTGGCGTTCACCGGGCATGCCATGATCGAGGGTTGGGAAGGTCTGCGCCATGGCAAGACGGCGCGCATGTTGCGCCGTCGGCTCAGCGATATAGAAAGCGCCGGCGGCAAGATGGTGGGCGAGTTTGAAGTTGCGAAGGGACACGCCGGGGAATTTGACGCGCAGGCCCGAAAATACAAGACGCAGCTTGTCGGCAGGAGCGACAGACCGCCAGCGCTTTCCCAGAAAATCGGTGAGGCGACGCAGCTCCTCGCAGCAACTGCCGATAGGATCGCTCTTGATCGCCGCGAGCCGCATGCCGCTTTGCTCGATGGAGAAGTGACCCGCCTGTTCTACACGCAGGCTCTGCTGGGACTCGGTGGGATGTTCGTGATTGGCCTCTTCTTTTTCATCCAGGTCGCCTTCCTGCCACGGCTTGACGCGCTCGTGCCGGCAATTCCCGACATCCTGCTTGTCATTGCCGTGGTGGAGGCCGGGGTTGTCCTGGGGGCCAGTTACATGTTGTCCCATGCCGTACGGATCGTGATCGAGGAAACGCAGATCAAGGTTGTCGCCACACCTCGGGACTGGCTGTTCGGAAGCGTGGCCGTGCTCGCTATACTCGCGATTATCGGATTCAACATCTTCCTGATACTCCGCGAGAACAGCCTCGGCGAATGGCTGTGGGTTGCGCTCGCCATGGCCTGTATCGGCTACATGATCTATGTCGGCCGCAATCTCGGCCTGCTCGTCGCAGCGCTGTGGAACGTGCTGAAAGGCGCTTTGTGTTTGGCGGCGGCGGCAATCGCGTGGATGCTTGCAGCGCTGTTCGCAATTATCCGCGCCGTGTTGCTCGCACTCAACGGGCTGCTTGCGATCCTGAGCTATCCCTTCAAGCTGCTCATGCGTCCGTTTCAGCGCGCCAGCCGGACCGAAGTGGCGGTCGCGCGGTGAGAGCCTCCACTCTATCCCTCGCCGCGCTTGCCGCGGCTGTGGTCATTGTTGCGGATTGCCCGCCGACGTGGTCCGCGTCGTCGATCAACGAGCCCCGCTCGACAATTTCCATTCTCGTCGATTTGTCGCAGACTTGGCACAACGAAAGGAGCGGCAATCAAAACCGGACCGTTCTCGAAACCGTGTTCGAGGCGGCGATCGAACTCAGCAAGCGCTACCACCCTCCAACCCATATTCGCGTATTGCCGATTGGCGACGCGAGCCTGATGCGGCCGCCGTTGTGCGACGCCGTATACGACCCGAAACTGATTAGCGCCCCATCGAAGTCGGGAAACGGTTTCACGCAGGAAACGCGGCTTAGAAAATACCTGAAGGCCGATTGCACGCGGTTCGTAGTGTCCCGCCCAAGAGAGAAGTTCACGGACATTTCCGGCGCGATCGATTCGGCGGCGCGCCTCGCGCTTGGCGGCAGGGCCGGCGATGAACGGGCGCTGATTGTCCTTTCTGACATGAAGGAGGACCTCCCGAGAGGCCAAATCCCTCCCGAACTTTCACTTCCGGGTTTCCGAATTCTGATCGTGTACCGCGTTTTGCCCGAGGACCGGCGCGCCCCGAATCTCCTCGACAAACGCCTCGGCGAATGGAAAGCGCGGTTAACCGGCGCCGGCGGCCGGGTTGAGGTCGTCCCGGACCAAGGCGTCACGCCCGGGCAGGTCGGCCGCCTCCTGCGCGATTGAATCGGTGCGGCAAACAAGGCCCAGGGCGATGGCGCGACGCACGAGGAAGACAGCGGCAAGAAACGACACCGCGTCGCGCGATACGGCCTCTCACGCGCCGGTGAGCGAAGAGCAGGCTGCGTCAACGCCAGTGCAGCCGGCGCCGCCACAGGGTGATGGGCAGAGCGCCCCGGAGGACATGCCGGGGGCTTCCCCGGACACAGTGGAACCAAACCTGTCTGGCGCCGGATCGAAGGCGCCGGGGTCCGCATCGCCGTCTCCGCTAGAGGCGCAGGTCGCCGATGATCGCCGCGCACGGCGGCGCATGGAAAACCAGCTGAAGGTGACTTTTTTCCTTTCGCTCGCGGTCGGGTTGACCGGTGGCTCTTTCGGAAACTGGCAAATCCCGACGATTGCCGTATGCGCCTACGCCGTCATCGGATGGCTGATTACGCGCAATGAGGAAAATATCGAGCGCTTTGCTGACTCGCTCTACTATATGGGTTTCTTATTTACGATTTGGGGTTTGCTGTTTGCATTCGGACCGTGGATTGATAACGTCCAGAATTTATCCAGCACGACTATTATCACGCAATTTGGCATCAAGCTCATCACTACGGTTGTCGCCCTGACGGCGCGCATCGTCCTCATCCAGGTTCGCTCCACTCTCGCGGAAGAGACAGAGGAATCGCGCGAGACATTGGGCGCCATGGCGAAAGCGATGATCCGCGAGATGGAGCAAAGCGTTGAAGAGCTCCAGAATACGCGCAACAGGATACTGGCACGGACGCAAGAGGATGCAAGCCAAATGCAGGCCGCAGCAATGCGCGATCTCGCAACGCTGCATGCCGAAATCCATCAACAGTCTCAGCAGATGCTCGCAGGGTGCGCCGGTTCGTTGAGCAAGCTTCTCGGCCAGATCGAAGCCATACGCGTTCCCCCGGACATTCTGGCGACGCCGCTCGACGCCGCTGCGAAAGACCTCGCCGCGGAAACGGCGCAGTTGCAGGCGGCGTTGCGCGAATCCGGCGCAGGCATCGCCGCCGTGCTGGCAGACAGCCTGGAGCGCGCGCAGGAATCGGGCAGGCGCATGGATTCGGCTCTGGCGGGGTTTGAGGGTTTCGGACAGCTTGTGAGCGAAACGGACGCGGCCGTTGCCGCAATGGCAAAGGCCAGCGCCACCCTCCAGGAAACCTTCCGTCAGACCAACACGTTTCTTGGAGAGCTTACCCGGGTAATCGCCGCGCTTCAGCAGGCGACGAACAGCGATGTGACGAACGTGCGTGAGGCTCTCAAGACCGCAGCCGACGATATACAGAAGCTTCGGGACACGCTGCGCAGCGATGCGGAAAGCTATTCCGCCGCATTGACCGACGGCATCCGCGTGTTGCGGCGGGAAATCGAGCGGCAATGAACCGCATCGCGTCCTACCATGAAATCAGGAGGCTGCGGCGGTCGGGGATGGTAACCCTGACCTTGACCGACCTCCTGTTAGTCGTGCTGTTCGTTCTTCTGCTCTTCACGTTCCGGGCGACGGAAGAGCGCCGTGTGGAAATCAGCGCAACCGAAGCGCACCTCCTGGAACTGGAAGTCGAGCGCAATCGTCTGCGTCAGGAACTTGCGGATGCTCTAGCCGAGAATGCGCGGCACAAAGCGCAAGTGAAGGACCTTAACGAACTCGTCGCGCGTCTGCTTCGGAAACCGCAAAGCGCCACCCTTCCGGCCGACCCGGCCACGGTAATTGCGGATATGCAAAGCGAGATTGCTTCGCTCCGGGCGACGATCGACCGCCTGAATGAGCGCTTGCGCGATGTTCCTGCGATCGAGGCGCTTGAAGAGGAGCTGGATCGCGCCAAGAAGGAACTCGATAGCCGGGAGCGGCTTATTGCGGCGTTGCAGTCGGACGTCGCCGAGAAGGAAGCGGCTTTGCGGCAGCGCGGCCGCGGCACCGGTTACCCCCGGTGCCTTGTAACCTCGGGCTTCCTTTTCAGGATCATTCTTCGCGAGTCGGGCAACCTCTTGTTCACGCCGAGCTGGGAGGAAGGGGCCGAAAGGCTGGCGCGTGGCGTGCCGGGCGTGTCCGAGTTGGCCAATGCTGGTGAAGTCTCGCTCGCAATTGTCCGCCAGCAGGCCGGTCGAATTCTGGCATGGAGCAATAAACAAGAGGTCCCTTGCCGGTTTCGTGTTGATACAGAGCGTGAAACCAGGGACCTCGACATGTATCTTCGGCAGATGCAGCTGATTGAGCGCTATTTCTACGCGAAGCGCTATTGATGGCAACCGAACGGCGGGAGCTTGATCGCGAAATCGAGGCCTTCCGCCGGGCGGTCGAGGACTTGGCCGGACGGCGGCGCCGAAGACGGGTTTCTGCGACAGGGGGTCGGGAGAATGGCGCCGGGCCGGGGGTAGGAGGTCATCCACCGGTGGCCGGCGTAGAGGGTGCCGGGGAGAGCGCCGTATCGAGCGCCGGCGCAAACTCCGTAAAGCATGTAGGTGACACCGGAATCTGGCGCAATATCGCCTTGGCGATCCTCGGTACGCTCGTATTCCTCGTCTCCATGGTGATCCCCTACGGTTGACGACCGGTATGGTTGGAGAAACGCGCGTGTTCCGGGCGCCGGGCATATGACAAAGTCTACCAGGACCACCAGCATGATCGATGTGGTCGGCGAGGCGATCGCGGCCGCCGATGGTGGAAGATTCGCCGATGACCGGGCACGATACCGGCGGCTGGCGGTCGCGGCCATCCGTCCTCTCGCGCGGCCCACCGCGGCGATGCTCGATGCCGCCCATCAGGCGGTCTGGTTCGATGCATACTGGGCGATCAACAATCGGCGCGATTTCAAACGCGCGGTGAAGGCGATGATTGCCGAGGCCACGCGGGAAGCGGCGGATCGAACGAAACCCAGGGGAGGCGGATGAGAGGACGGACATTCCTCGTGTCGGGAGATCGGGAAGCGGCCGACGATCTGGCGCGCGAACCCGGTGCCGAAGGCTGGTCGTGCGCGGTCTGTGCGGCGAGCGGTACGGTGGCCATCCGGATCCGGGATCATCGCCCGGTGGCTGTGATCATCGACGCGTCGCGCGTCGCCGAACTCGCCGGCCGCTGGCCGCTGGCCGCTGGCCGCACCGCAGGTAGTCGCGACAATCGTCGCGCACCGGCATATGGCAACGGCGGTTGCCGGGAAAGAGCGCCGTGCTGTGCGACCGTCGGGCGGGCGCGAGAAGACGGTCATATCGACAACGCGAGCGCAGGAGAGATCATGACTCACGCCATCATTCGCGGCCGCAACGGCCGGCGCCACGAAGTCGATTTCGGGGACGATGCGGTCGCGATCGAGGTCGGGATCAGCGATGCGGTCGTCGAGATTGCTGTCGAGGCGACCCAAGACGCCGCACCGTCGGACAAGCGTCGCTTCGCCATCGTGTCGGTGCCGCGCGACAGGCTCATGGCGGCGCTCGGCGGGGCGCTGCGCCGGAAAACGGTGCGGGGCGAGCCGCCTCGCCCGACGCTGGTATCCGGGGATGGTTAGCGCGTGGCGTGTCCCGGATCGGGTCATGGCCTGGCTGGGCGACGTGCAGCCGGCCTGGGCCGGGCTCGAACCAGGGTCGATCGACGCGCTACTGCGGGTCGGCAAGCTCGGGGATCCGCCGTCGGCCGTCTCCGGCGCTCTCGATCTCGAGGCGCTGGCAGGCTCGTCGGCTCTCGTCCACGCGCGCCTCGTGCTTCGCGCCCTGGCCGAGAGCGGCGGTGCGCAGCTCACGGCGACCGGCAATCTCAACAGGAAGTTCGTCGGTGAAATGCTCGATATGTTCCGTTGGCCGGGTCTGACCGCAGCGGATGTCCGATCCGTGAACAAGGTCGTCAACGAGACCGATTTCATGCCGCTGCACTTCCTCCGGATCATCCTTCAGGAAGCCCGCCTCGTCCGGCGCCACAAGGGCAAGCTCGGAATCACCCGGGCAGGTGCTGAACTGCTGGAGGATCGGGCGGCGGGCGTGCTCATGCGGACGCTCTTCGTCACGACGTTCGGTCGTTTCAATCTTACCTATCTCGACCGCACGCCCCTGGAGCGGTTTCCGCAGGACCAGGTGACGTTCGTGCTTTGCCTGCTCGGCATCGTTGCCACGGACTGGGCGGCGCCAGGGACGCTTGTGCGCAAGGCCGCACTCCCGAGCGCCGAGGTCCTGGAAGCGGTTCGTCGGGATTTGCCGGATTTCGCATTCGAAGCCCGCCTTCTTCGCCCGCTGCACTGGTTCGGGCTCATGGATCGCCGCAATCCGGGGCCAGGGGCTCGCTTCGGACCGCCCGAGTATCGCAAGACACCTCTCTATGACCGCCTTTTGTCGTTCGATGTCCCGCTGCGCGCGCCGCACCCCGCGTTCTGAGCCGGTTGGTGCCGGCGGGGACTTTCGCAGTTTGCGGGCTGCGTCACGGGAAGCGGTCGGGACACGATCGATGCGCCGACCGTCCGGACGGACGGGTCATCATGGGCACCATCAACCGGCGTGGGGAGAAGGTTTACCATGTGCCGTGCGGGCGCCGGTACGTGCAGACCCGAAGCGACGAGAGCGGAGGCCACCGCGGGTTCCGCTCGGAGGAAAAGGCCCGGGCGGCGGGGTGGCGCAGGTCGCGCCGGCAACCGAAAATCAGCGGGCCGGTTGCACATCATCGAGGTAGCACATGATCACTGAGCGGCAGCTGCGGGACAAGCTGCACAAGATCGAAGCGCTGTTCGCCGGTGCGGCCACCCCGGGCGAAAGGGCGGCGGCCGGGGCGGCGGCGGAACGGATTCGCGGGCGGCTGAAGCAAACGGAACGAGACGAAAGCGCTATCGAGACCCGGTTCACCGTTTCCGACCCCTGGTCCCGCCAACTGTTCTGCGCCCTTTGCCGTCGTTACGGCCTGCGCCCGTTCCGATACCGGCGGATGCACCGGCAAACCATCGTGGTCCGCGCGCCGGCGAGCTTCGTCGAGGCCGTGCTATGGCCCGAGTTCCGGGAGCTCGACGCCGCCCTCGCGGCCTACCTGTCCGAGATCACCGATCGCGTCATCCGGGAGGAGGTCCACGGCGAAACCGGCGAGGCGGAAGAAGTGTCCGAACCGGCACGGCTCGGACGTTGAGGACCGGAGAACACAGCGCCGATCACGAGGTGCTCGCCGGGCTGGTCGAGCGCGTGACCTTCCATAATCCGGAGAACGGCTTCTGCGTTCTGCGCATCAAGGCGCGCGGGCATCGCGATCTGGTCACGGTGGTGGGGCATGCTGCCACCATCGCCGCCGGCGAGTGGGTCACCGCCTCCGGCGAGTGGATCAATGACCGGACCCACGGCCAGCAGTTCAAGGCGCGCTTCATGCGCACCTCCGCGCCGACGTCCATAGACGGTATCGAGAAATATCTCGGCTCCGGCATGATCCGCGGCATCGGCCCCGTCTACGCCAGGAAGATGGTAAAGGCGTTCGGCGAGAAGGTGTTCGACATCATCGAGGCCGAGCCCAGTCGGCTGCGCGAAGTGACGGGGATTGGGGAAGTGCGCACCAAGCGCATCACCGATGCCTGGGCCGAGCAGAAGATTGTTCGCGAGATCATGGTCTTCCTGCACAGCCATACGGTCGGCACCGCCCGTGCGGTGCGGATCTACAAGACCTACGGCGCCGACGCCGTCCAGGTCATGACCGAGAATCCCTACCGGCTCGCCCGCGACATCCGTGGCATCGGATTCAAGACCGCCGACACGATCGCCATGAAGCTCGGCATCGAAAAGACGGCGATGATCCGGGTGCGCGCCGGAATCTCCTATGCCCTCACGGAGGCCATGGACGAAGGCCATTGCGGATTGCCCGTCGAGGAACTGGTGCCGCTCGCCGTCGAGTTGCTGGAGGTCGACAAGGGGCTGGTTCAGACCGCGATGGATCTCGAGCTCGCCGATGGCACGGTCATCGCCGACACCGTGGGCGAGACAGCCTGCATCTTTCTCGCCGGTCTTTATCGAGCGGAGAAAGTCATCGCCGAGCGGCTCCTGCGCCTGGCCAATGGAACGCTGCCTTGGCCCTACATCGATCCCGAGAAGGCGCTGCCCTGGATCGAGCAGAAGACCGGCCTGAAGCTCGCTGAGACGCAGGTGGCGGCAATCCGGCTCGCATTGCTGTCGAAGACCATGGTCATCACCGGCGGCCCTGGCGTTGGCAAGACCACCATCGTCAATTCGATCCTGCGGATCCTGGCGGTCAAAGGAACGAACCTGCTTCTCTGCGCGCCAACGGGACGTGCCGCCAAACGAATGACCGAGGCAACAGGATTCGAGGCCAAGACCATCCACCGGCTGCTCGAGGTGGACCCCAAGGGTGGCGGCTTCAAGCGCGGCCCGGACAACCCGCTCGAGTGCGACCTGCTCGTCGTGGACGAAACCTCGATGGTCGACGTCATGTTGATGCAGGCGCTGCTCAAGGCAGCGCCAGACAACTCGGCCTTGCTGATCGTCGGCGACATCGATCAGCTTCCATCCGTTGGTCCGGGCCAGGTCCTCGCCGACTTCATCGCGTCGGGCGCCGTTCCTGTCGTGCGCCTGACCGAGATATTCCGACAAGCGGCGCAGAGCCGCATCATCACCGGCGCGCACAAGATCAACCAGGGCTCGATCCCCGACCTCTCCAGGCCCGAGGGTGAAAGTGATTTCTACTTTGTGCAGGCCGACGATCCCGAAACCGCTGTGCCTCGGATCGTCGAACTGGTGAAGAACCGGATTCCCCAGCGTTTCGGTCTCGATCCGATCCGCGACATCCAGGTTCTGTGCCCCATGAACCGAGGCGGCGTTGGTGCGCGCTCGCTCAACATCGAACTGCAGGCGGCCCTCAATCCCGCCGGCGAGCGCAAGGTCGAACGATTCGGATGGACCTTTGCTCCGGGCGACAAGGTCATGCAGATCGAGAACGACTACGACAAGGAAGTCTATAACGGCGACATCGGCTACATCGACGATGTCGATCCGGATGACGGAGAGCTCACCGCCAGCTTCGACGGCCGAACCGTCACCTATGGCTTTGGCGAGCTCGATACCCTTGTCCCGGCTTACGCAGCCACCATCCACAAATCCCAGGGGTCGGAATATCCCGCAGTCGTCATCCCGGTGATGACGCAGCACTACGCCATGCTGCAGCGGAACCTGCTCTACACCGGCGTCACCCGCGGCAAGCGGCTGGTCGTGCTTGTCGGCCAGAAAAAGGCCGTCGCGATCGCGGTGCGCAACGTGTCGGGACGGCGCCGGTGGTCGAAGATGAGGGAATGGCTCTCGGCCGACGATGGCACTCGGGCGCGCATAGGATAAGGCGCCTGCCGGTGGCAAGCGGTGGCGCCCCGTGTCAACCCGGTGCGCGACATGAACTTCCTCTGCACGGTCGGTTGCGCAGCAATACGCGAGGCTGCTTTCTTCGTCGCTGGGCTGCGATAAACGATTGAATTTACTTCTTTTTCTCGACATCCGCGCCTACCGTCCGGCCATCGACATCGGTTTGCGGACGCTCTCCATCCCATGCACGCCAGCATCGCCGGCCCCAACGCCATCGACCCGGACCGGATGACGCCGGAGGAACGCCTTGCCGAGATCGGCCGCATCCTGGGCGCTGGGCTGGTTCGTCTCCACGCCCGCAAGTCCAGTGCTTTATTTGCTGACGGCGGAGAGAGTTGTCTCGACTTCTCGCCCGACCAACGCAGTCATGCCAACAGGCTCGCAAAACAAGAGGCATGATGATGGGACGAAGTTCGGCAGCAAAAACAATGGGATCTGAGCCGCCGCGCCCCGGCGTGGATCGGACTCGCGACGCGACAGTGCTGGGGCGCCTCTCGGCGCTCAAATCGATGAGCGTCGCCGATCTCAAAGCTGAGTGGCGGACCCTCTTCGGGACGGACGCCCCCAACAACAGCCGGCCTTACCTGGAACTCCGGCTCGGCTATCGGATCCAGGAGTTGGCGTACGGCAGCCCATCGCGCGAGTCGGCCCGGCTGCTCGACGCCCTTGCCGATGAGCTGCACGGCAAGCCGGGGCGGAAGGCCATGCTTCGCGGATCGCGCATGCCGGTTGCCGGCACGCGGCTGGTGCGGGAATGGAACGGCGTCGAGCACACCGTCACCGTCCTGCGCGACGGCTTCGAGTTCGAGGGGCGGAAGTACAAGTCGCTTTCCGCCATCGCCCGCGCGATCGCCGGCACGCGCTGGAACGGCTGGCGCTTCTTTGGCCTCCGCGAAATCAAGCGGGGCGAGCGATGAGGGATTCGCCCGCGCTCGCCACGCCGCGTCGCCAGCGCTGCGCCATCTACACCCGCAAGTCCTCGGAAGAGGGGCTGGAGCAGGAGTTCAACAGCCTCGATGCGCAGCGCGAGGCCTGCGAAGCCTATACCGCGAGCCAGAAGGCCGAGGGCTGGGTCTGCTTACGCGACCGCTACGACGACGGTGGCTTTTCGGGTGGGACGCTGGAGCGGCCGGCGTTGAAGCGGCTGCTCGCTGACATCGAAGCGGGCCTGATCGACGTGGTGGTTGTCTACAAGATCGACCGGCTCTCGCGCTCGCTGATGGATTTCGCCAGGCTTGTCGAGGTGTTCGACCGCTGCGGCGTGACCTTCGTCTCCGTGACCCAGTCGTTCAACACCACGACCTCGATGGGGCGGCTGACGCTCAACATCCTCCTATCCTTCGCCCAGTTCGAGCGCGAGGTGATCGGCGAGCGCATACGGGACAAGTTCGCCGCCTCGCGCAAGCGCGGCATGTGGATGGGTGGTCATCCGCCGCTCGGCTACGACGTGAAGGAGCGCAAGCTTGTCGTCAACGAGGGGGAGGCCCGGCTCGTCCGGCACATCTTCGAGCGCTTCATTCATCTGGGCTCGGTCACGCAGCTGGTGCGCGAGATGCACGCCGACGGGCGGCTCACCAAGCGCGGCAAGCCCTTCGACAAGGGCATCGTCTACAAGCTGATCAACAACCGGGTCTATGTCGGCGAGGCGGTGCACAAGGGAACGAGTTATCCCGGCGAGCATGAGGCGATCGTCGATCAGGGCACCTTCGACAAGGTGCAGGCGATTCTCGCCACCAACGGCCACGTACGGGCGGCGGTCACGCGCAGTGCGGCGCCTGCGCTGCTGAGGGGGCTTATATTCACGGAAACCGGCCGCGCGATGACGCCTGCCTACACGAAGAAAGGCAGCCGGCTCTATCGCTACTATGTCTCGACCGATGCGATCCGCGGGCGCGGAACGGTCGGCACGACAGCGCCGCTTCGCCTGCCGGCCGATGTGGTTGAAACCGCCGTGGCGAGGGAGATTCGCCGTCTCGTGCGTGCGCCCGAGATCGTGGCGCAAGCCATAGCCGTCGTGCGGCAGGACACGCCCGACGTCGACGAGGGCGAAGTGGTCGCCGCCATCAACCGGTTCGGCGAAGTCTGGTCGGCACTCTTTCCGGCGGAGCAGGCTCGCATCGTGCGGCTGCTGGTGGACCGCGTCACCGTGACCGCGGAGGGGCTCGCCGTCGACCTGCGCACCGATGGCCTCGGCACCGTCCTGCGCGAAATGCTGGCGCCGAAGCCCGAGGAGGCCATCGCATGACCACCGCTCCGTCGACCATCCGCGTCGTGATCCCGCTCAAGATCAAGCGTCGCAACGGGCGGCCGCGCATTCTCCCGCCGGATGATATAGAGGTCGCGGACGACGGTCCTGCACAAGCCCCGCACCTGCTGCGCGCCATCGCCCGGGCGTGGGACTGGCGCCGGCGGCTTGAGCGCGGTGGGGCCGCGACCATTCAGGACATCGCCATCGCCGAGAAGGTTTCGGACAGGTTCGTCAGCCGCCTGATGCGGCTGGCCTACCTTTCGCCCAGCGTCCTGGAGAAACTGCTCGTCCACCGCCGTCCATCCGCGATCTCGATCAAAGATCTCGTCGCCGTCGCGGAACTCCCTTGGGCCGAGCAGGAGATATTAGTGTTCCCGGACGGCGAGGAACTGGGATCGAACCTTGTCCGTTGATGAAGACCGGCCAGTGATGATCCGACGATGCCGCCTCCAGCCATCTGCCGATCAGTCCAGGCACTGGGATGCGTTAGGAAGCCGGGCACCTCAACAACTTTGCACCACGCCCGGGCCTCAGGCGCCGTTATTCCCGGTACGCCCGACGGCAGGCTCTACGGTGACGCCGGCGGCGTTCGCAAAGCGAAGGAGACCATCCACAGGATCGCCAGACTGAGCGCCAGAACAGGCAGGGTAGAAGGCTCCGGCATCGCCGTCGTCGTACTCATTGAGGTTACCACGGTGAGTCCATCCGGCGCACTCGTTCCGCCGAAAGTCAATCCGACGATCAGATCAGGAGGGTCGTTTAACAACATGAACTCATGGATGTTGGGAGCTAGGAACAGCGTGTCTCCTGGTGTCAAAAGGCGATCAGACGACCCATCAAAAGTACGGAGAAACAGACTTTCTTGGGCATCCTCCGGCAGGGTTACACTTGCGAAGGTCGCTTCGTCTGAGGTGGTCCCGGAAAATCGGACAGGAGGTTAAGGTGTATTCCGCCGGCTAACGGAGGGATGCGCGATGAGGACGCGACGGCGGTTCACGGCGGAGTTCAAGGCGAAGGTGGCGCTGGAAGCG